>LUMI01000028.1_pt1 | contig 57635 bp, 54 predicted proteins | sample 729681 | NCBI WGS metagenome assembly LUMI01 (sample SAMN03860267, study PRJNA289734) | marine metagenome | biome: seawater column; feature: ocean; material: water; isolation source: Red Sea water column Station 34 - depth 10m | place: Saudi Arabia: Red Sea | collected 2011-10-15 | depth 10 m
CGACATCCCAACCGGGCTGGGGGGGCCCGACTGCCTCCGAGCCTCCAGGACACTCACCTTCCACTCCACGAAGTCGGGGATGAGCCAGGAGGACTGCGGAGAGATCCTCGTCTCGGACCTCCCGGACAGGGAATCGGAGCACGCTGCGACGAACCCGTCGCCCCCGTTGTTGCCCGGTCCGCACAGGAACAGGACCGTGCCGGCGGTCATCGCGGAGGCCTCCCTCGCGAGGCTCTCCCCCGCCGCTCTCATCAGGTCGATCTCCTCGACGCCCAGGCTGACCGCGTTGCCGTCGAAGACGGAGACCTCGTCCCAGTGCATCGTCCAGCGGGAGCGCTCTTCCATGGGCACCAACGCACCTAGGCGACTTCCGCGTCCACGGGCTGGCTACCCGGGGCGGCCTCGTAGTCGTAGCTGGCGTCCCACCAGCCGTCCGGGGGCTCCTCCCCGACGATCACGACGAACGGGTCGTCCCCTCCGGGGAGCATGTCGATCGGGACGTCGGCGCCCTCTGGGACGTTCCTGAACACGGGCCGGGTGATCAGCAGCCTGTTGAATCCGATGAACAGGGATGCGGTGACCCCCCAGAACAGCAGGATGATGGTTATCCCGTTCGGGTTGGATGGGTTCCATGGGTCGTCGACGTTCGCCAGGAGGTCCACGAAGTACGAGAGCATCAGTACGCTGAACATGATGGGGAAACCCAGGTACATGATCACGTCCCACCACCTCCCTATCCACCAGTCGTTGTCCCCGGTGTTGATGAAGTCGTCACGGAAGGAGGAGACCCCGTGGTCGAGGTAGTCTCGGAAGCTGAATCCCTCCACCCCGTTCTCTGCCTTCCATGCCTTGTACCTGGACCACCCGTAGTTCCAGATGGTGTATGCCATGAACAGGCCGCTGAACATCAGCCCATAGCCCCAGATGTGGTCCTGGACCTCCAGGAACTGGGGGAAGCGGACGCCGGTTGTGGGGTCCATCTTGATCCAGAGAGCGGCGCTGGGTAGGCCGAAGAGGAAGATGGCCAGGCCAGTGAGTGCCACCGACCACTCTCGGTCGTACCCGTGGTCGACGAAGTTCCTCACGCAGAGCTCGACGGTGGATATCATCGACGTCAGGGCCGCGAAGGAGAGTGCCAGGAAGAATACTGCCACCATTATCAGCTGCACAACAGGGCCGCCCGGGGCCTGTGCGAACACCTCGGGCAGGACTAGGAAGGTGATGGCGGAGCTGCCCCCGCTGACCGCTCCCAGCGGGTCATCCGAGACCGAGAACACGGCCATCATGACCGTGAGTCCGGCGATGATGCTGATGCTGTTGTTCGCCAGGCACATGGTCGCTGCGTTGAGCGTGGTGTCCTCGTCCTTCCTCATGTACACCGAGTACGTGATGGCCATCCCCATGCCGGCGGAGCATGACCAGGCGGACTGGGAGAGGCCGTTTATCCACGTCTCCGGCTGCACCAGGTACTCGGGTTGGATGCTGAACATGTAGATGAAGCCGTCCAGCGACCCGTCCTTGACGTCCATCACGAACGACAGGAACAGCGCCGTGAACAGCAGTACGAAGAGCGAGGTCATCAGCGTGACGTTCGCCTTCTCTATCGCCTTGGCCCCTCCCCATATGGCCGCAAGAGTGATCATCACGGTGATCCACTGGAAGAATATGACCTGCATCGGATTCTCGAGGAAGGTGTTCCAGACCTCGATGGTGTCCACCCCCTGCGAGAGGCCCCCTCGCAGGGCTATCTGGAAGTAGTTGAGGCACCAGCCGGTCACTACCGCGTAGTAGAATCCTATTGCGACGTTGATCCATGCCGTCCACAGGCCCATCCATGCGAACCTCCTGCCCGCGAAGATCCGGAACGTGCCCACGGTCCCCACCCTGCTGCGCTTGCCGAGGGCGAACTCGGCGATGATCAGCGGGACGGACCACAGGAACAGGAATATCAGCCACGGGATCAGGAACGAGCCTCCCCCGTTCGCGCCGACCATCCTCGGGAACCTCCAGATGTTCCCGGTCCCTATCGCCGCGCCTATCGTGGCGAAGATGAGCCCGAGTCTCCCGCTGAACTGGTCGCTCGTGTTCTCCGTCTCGGCGCCCATGGTGAGGCCTCACTTCCCCTTCTCGAGTATCGTTATGGGTTGGGGCTCGATCTCTTCCGGCATCCCCAGAATCCTTTCGTCCTCTGAGAACATCTCCCTCAGGGTGAATCCGAGTCCCCCCCAAACCATCGTGGCGATCACCAGGAACATCAGGATGCTCAGTACCGCGTCCCCGAAGGCTGCCCTGTATGGTATGGACAACTCGTAGTAGTTGCCTCCCTCCTCGACCGTTGGGTAGCTGAACGGGAAGGCCCCGTTCGCGGTTCCCAGCATCGCCTTGTACTGAATCTTGCCAACTGACGTGTCTGGCAGCGGGATGTCCCCGACCATCCTGGTCCCGTTTGAGCCGTCAAGAAGTTCGCACATCTCCGTGGTCTCCCTGAATGCGGACATCTTCCACGGAACTTCGACCCATTCCGTCGGACCGAAGTCGTTCTGCTGCCTGGTCGGCTCGACGAATCTCCACATCAAGTGGGACTTGTTTATGTCTGGGGTGAACGGGAACGTCGGGTCCAGGCAGAGCCCGATAGGGATGTCCCCGCTGGTGGGGACCCGGACGTCAGCGGGTTGCTGGAGGTGTTGAGTGGCTGTCGTGTTCTGGATTCCGACTATCGCCCTGTAACGGGGGTCGTCGGCCATCTCAACCATGTAGAAGGGGACGCCGAGGTTCCTCACTGCGATGTGGGCGATGTCCTCTGGGTACTCGTGGAACGCGTTGCCTATCTCCATGGTGTAGCAGTACGAGTTGTGCACTCCGTAGTGCCAGTCGCAGAAGTCGCCTGTCGTCGGATAGAGGTCTGAGGACTGCATGGCCGCATAGTCGGTCATCTGCCCCATCATCTGCCCGTGGTAGACCAGGTACTCGTCATCCGGGGTGTAGCAGTCGGAGCAGTGCCCCCATGGCCAGAGGACTAGTTCGGAGAATGAGTGCCATGTCAGTGTTGACTTGAAGTCCGATGCGCCGTTCATGTCATCGTCGTTCATCTCGGTCATGTCCTGGATGAACTTGGTCTCAGGCTCGGTGTTTCCCCCCATCCAGTCCTCGTCGATCTGCCCGTCCGCATCGTCGTCCTTGCCGTCGACGTGGTCCTCGTTGACGAAGCCGTCCCCGTCGTTGTCCTCCAAATTGACGGGTCCGTTGTACACGTCGTTGTTGGGCCCGCTCGAATAGCAGAACCCGGGGAAGATCGGTCCGGTCGCTCCCAGGGGGGCTCCCCATTCGAACTGGTAGTTCCTGTTCAGGTCGACGCCGTCGCAGCTTGGGTCCACCGATTCGTCGACATCGGGAATCGGGGTGACTCCGGTGTGGGTGTTGTCTCGTAGGTTCTTCCTCCACCCGCTTCGGTAGCAGTTCTCCCACGCAGTCTCCCCGCAGTATTCCTCCATGTCGTAACGGTGGCCGTCGGTGTTCAGCATCGGGATCAGGTAAATCTCGCGTGTGTTGACCATGTCGGTGATGAACTGCTCGCTGAAGTCCTCGTCAACGCCGAGGTCGCCGGGACCGCAGGGGTTGCCGTCCCCGTTGCTGTCCTGGAATGAGAGATTGAGCCCGAGGCAGTCTCCGTCGTTGTCGATCCCGTCCCAGCCGTCCTCGTCGATGAGTCCGTCCCCGTCGTTGTCTATTCCCGCCTTTCCATAGTAGAAGGCGACGGTTTCCAGGAAGAGCATGGGGACCTGGACGGACATCCACTCTCTCGCATGATGGTTCCCGACAAGCATTACGTCGGGACGGTCAGCGTAGTTCCCGTCATCCCCGTTGAAGTCGTTGTACTCCCCCCCTCTCACGTTTGAGGTGATCTTCATCCACGGACTGGGGTGGTTGTAGTACCATCCCTCGTAATCGTTCGATGTGGTCATCTCCCCCCGTGCGTTCATCCCTCCGAGGAGCCCCTCGTGGAACTGGAGGAAGTCCGGGTAGTAGGCGGCCAGCGTCTGCATCCTCTCCTTCATCGAGAAGTAGTCGTAGTACTCCCTGAACTGGAGTTTCTCGTAGTCCCCGTGGGGCCCCCACGGGAAAACCTGGTTCGCGTATTCGGTCGACCAGATGTCCTCAGGGGAGTATCCGGTTCCCACGTCCTGAGCGGACGCGACTGGCGCAAGAGCGACTGGCGAGAGCATGCATAGCAGGAATGGGAGGAGCATGGCTGTCACTGGGGCGCCCGGGTTATTCCAGGCGTTTCCGCGGCTCTCCTCGGGACAGTGCCTTGCCATGCTATTTTCTGCGGGGGAACCCTACGTATTGAATCGTACGGAGTCCGGTCCGTAGGACCGAGATGTCTTTTATGGGAGATACCCCTTCCGAAAAATCATGACAATTGGGGACGATATAGCTGACCAACTGGCCGGGGAAGAGGCGATTTACGACTTTTCCACCTTGGGATTGGGGTTCCTGATTCTACTAATCGGAGTTTCGACTTCGGCTGGTTTGGTATCTAGGAGAATACTGTTCCCGAGGATAATGGATCTCTTCTCGAAGACCGAGAGGATCGACGGTAGGACTCTTTTCGCACCTCGGTCCTTGGGATGGATGGTTGGGCTTCTGGTAATGTGGCAATCCTTAGACTGGTTGCTGGAGAACGTATCGGCTTCCGAAGGAGATTTCATTTGGAACAACGGCCTAATGGAAACTGTAAGTGAGATTTCCAGGGCGGGTTTCGTCATCCTGATGCTAGTCGCTGCTTACAGGCTAGTGGACTATCTTGACGCATTCATCGTAGTCGAAGGAGACAACATGGCGGCTAGGAGATCTCTGGCTAGCGTCGCCGAGGCAATAGGGCGGCTTGCCGTGGTGATAGTGGGTGCTTTCGTCCTTGCAGGGCTGGTCGGACTGAACCTGAATGGGATGATCGCAGGCCTCGGAATCACTGGCCTTGCACTGGCCTTAGCCGCAAAGGACTCTGTGGCCAACATATTCGGGGCGATTTCGATTATCATAGATCAGCCCTTCAATGTCGGCGACTGGATCATCGTCGAGGATGTGGAGGGCGAGGTGATTAGCATTGGTCTTAGGACTACCACGATCAGAACTGGGAACGATACCATCGTCACGATGCCGAACTCCAACATCACTAACTCGCCTGTCGAGAACTTCACAATGAGGAGGTTCAGGAGAATAAGGCCATCCTTCGAATTCGAGGAGGATAGCGACGAGGGGGCGCTCAAGAAGTTCTGCGATTCGCTATGCGAGAGGGTTCTCGCGGATCCCCGAGCCACGAAGAACGAGGACTCGTGGGTGAAGATAACCAACAGCTTGCCTCCCAAGATGACGGTGTCCTGCAACTTCTACTGCCAGTCTAGCGCCAAAGTCCAGAGAGAGTTCACAGAGGACATCCTACTGATGGGACGTTCGATCGGAATAGAGTGCGGACTGACGTTCCATGAGCCTAGAAGAAGGACCTAGTCAGGGGTTACTGCATGAGCAATCTAATTCTAATCAGGCATGGTCAGTCCGTGTGGAACGCCGCCAACCGCTTCACAGGATGGACTGACGTCGAGCTCTCCGAGGTTGGGGTCTCCGAGGCCGAGGAAGCGGGCCGAAGCCTGAGTTCCCACAGGATTGACGTGGTCCACACCAGCGATTTGATCAGGGCGCAGAGGACTGCTGAGATCATCATGAGCCTGAATGAGTCCTCCGAGGGATACTCAACCAAGTTTGACTGGAGGCTCAACGAGAGGAACTACGGTTCTCTGCAGGGGCTGAACAAGGCCGAGACCGCAGAGAAGTTCGGAGCAGAGCAAGTCCACATTTGGAGGAGGTCGTTCGATGTCGCACCACCTGATGGTGAGAGTCTGGAGATGACAGCTGAGAGGACCATTCCTTACTTCGAAGAGGAGATTCTGCCGGACCTGCAAGCCGGGAAGGGCGTACTCGTCTCGGCTCATGGCAACTCACTGAGATCCATAGTGATGCACATCGAGGGCATTTCGCCCGAGGACATAGTGTCCTTGGAAATACAGACGGGTTCCCCCATGTTCTACGAGTTCGAGGGTGGAGAGATCAGTAGAACCGGTTGAATGGGATCTCGGGCGGGGGGGACCGGCTCCGGTAGATCCTCATCAGACCAATGCTCAATGCTATGCTTGCAATAGGGAGGGGGATCTCCCCTGCTGACGGGGGGAATGAGCTGATCAGCGAGAAGACCCCTATGGATCCTGCCATCATTGAGAGTGCTCCGAACGTCCTGTTGTTGAACATCCTCTTCTGATACCTTGGAACGTAACTAATCAGGCCAGTAGCAGGCTGTGGGGCTCCTGACTGGTGTGAGACGGCTTCTATCACGTCGAGGAGGCACTGCTCGTACTCCCATATCGCTAAGCCTCCTCGGTGCGAGTATAGCACCCGGTCAGATGACCAGTTTTCGGGTGCGGTGCTCCTCCATCCTTCGATCAGAGATGACCTCAATTCCACGATGTCAAGGTCCGATTCTGTTTCGTAGAACGCCCTCGAGAGGTCGTGAGCAACTGAGGCCAGGTCCCTGATGGCGGGGAACTCGCATTTCGCTGGAAAGAGTGCGGAGTGTAGTCTCGGCCTGGATATCCTGATCCTACCCCCATGGAAGTCTGCCAGGCCTACGTCACCCAGTCCCAGCATGCACTCCGAGTCTCTGGAATGGGGGACCCTCCAAACCGAATTTGACCGTAGGAGCTCTTCGATGCCCGCGACCCTGGCGTTCCATCTGTTCGGGTCAGGAGGAGTGGTCCTGACTGGCTCGACATGCTTGTGGTACCGTCCCAGGGAAATTCCACATTCCCTGAGAGTCTGAGTCGCAGATTCGTGGTCTCCATCGATTAGTGCCCTGATCAGTGCATCTCTGGAGCTTTCCTCGGTACTGCTCTCCTCCCAAATCAGTATCAAATCGCCACCCCCCCAGGAGAAGCCGCCACAGGGAGCATCGCATACCTCGGACGAAGCGTCGATCCTGCGCCTGAGCAGACCATCCGACCCCCAGGGCAGGAACTCCGCAATCCAATTCGAGTCCCCGCTTAGTCTGGCGATCGGGCCTCTGTCGTTCTCCGATAGCAAGACGGATGACAGAGATGATGGATCTGGAACCTTCCCCCATGATGTCAAGTCGGATGTCGCTTCCTCCCACTCGGAGATGCCATCGATGGGTATCGGCTCGACCAACTTGCAAGTCATTCCGATACCAGCAAAGGAGCGAGGCTCGAAGCCCGATGGGCTTTCTGATTCGTCGATGACCTCTTTCATGGCCGCAGGCCTCCATTTCCTCTCCCAGACAGACATGTTCCTCGGACCTAGGATAGGGTCCAAGGCTTCATTGAATCGGTCTCCGAAGCCTTGAATCATGCCGCCTCGAGCGACCCCCGTGGAGAAGCAGGCTTCTGAGCTGCCCCTTGCCGTCGACATGGATGGTACTCTGATACTTACCGACATGAGCTGGGTCAGCATCAAGAGAGTCCTGCTGAGGCGTCCTTGGATAATTCCTGGAATGATAGCGAAGGAATTGACCGGAAGGAGAGCTCAGTGGAAAAGAGACCTAGCTGAGAGGTTGGTCTTCGACCCATCCGAACTGGAATACCACAAGGAGTTCCTAGACTGGCTAACTGGTCAGCAGGCCAAGGGCAGGACGCTGGTGCTGGCTACGGCATCGGACAGAATCATTGCAGAGCAGGTTGCTGGTCATGTCGGATTGTTCTCCGATGTAATGGCATCCGACTCATCGTTCAATCTCAGAGGTGAGAAGAAGGGGGAGGCACTCGCTTCCAGGTTCGGTGAGAAGGCTTTCTCTTACGCTGGAAACAGCAAGCACGACATCCCAGTGTGGAAGTACGCCGGAGAGGTGATTGTGGTGAATCCAGAAAGGGGTTTGCTGGACAAGGTAGGGGATTCTGCAGACATCATTTTCGAATAGGTCATTACTGGTTAGTAGTCATAACGTTGGTACTGCCCGGGCACAGTAATGGGAAGGGGGAGGAAGAGTGCAGGTCGATTAATCGACAACATAGCCAAGGGACTCCTCAGATTCCGAATTATATCGGTTCCAGCAAAACTCATTTCTAACTCATGGCTAGCTTGGAGTTTCGTGTCAAGATTAGATCGAGTTCGGGTCAAGAGGCAAAGGGGCAGAATCTCGAGTGGGGAGCTCCCGAAGCATGTCTCCATCATCATGGACGGAAATCGCAGATTCGCTTTGAGCCTCAGTCTTGGGACTGAGATGGGGCACGCCCACGGTAAGGAGAAGCTGAAGGAAGTAATGGATTGGGTATTGGATTTAGGGATACCATACCTGACTGTATACGCGCTTTCGACGGAAAATCTCTCTAGCAGAGAGGAGGATGAGTTAGAGGCGCTATACGACTTGTATGTGGCAGGTCTGAATGAGATTTCAGAGGATGAGAGGATTCATTCCAAAGGAGTCAGAGTTAGGGTTGTAGGTAGGAAGGAAGAGCTCCCGGAGAGAGTGAACGAGGCAATAAGAAATGCAGAGGACAGGACCGCCGGTTACTCCAATTTTACCTTCACGGTTTGCCTGGCATACGGTGGGAGGGAGGAGATTGTCGATGCAGTGAAGGGAATTGCTTCCGACCATGCGACTGGCGAATTGTCGTTGGATCAGATTGACACAAATGAGATCTCGAGTCGTCTTTACGACGCAGAAATTCCAGACCCTGACCTGGTCATCCGAACGAGCGGAGAAGAAAGGGTCTCGAACTTCCTGCTTTGGCAAATCGCTTACTCTGAGCTCTACTTCACTGACGTTCACTGGCCTTCGTTCTCTAAGGCGGTTCTGTATGAAGCGATAGAGACCTACCAGAAGAGGAGGAGAAGGTATGGCGGATGAGGGGGGCCACAGAAACCCCGCACTCGCGGTGGATGCCGTCTCTGTAAGGGACGGCCCGCGCGGACTCCAAGTTCTTCTCATCACCAGGGGCTTCCCGCCCTATGAGGGGAGGCTTGCATTTCCGGGGGGGTTCGTGGAAAGAGGTGAAGACCCAGAAACTGCAGTACTGAGAGAGTTGAGCGAGGAGACTGGAATCGAGGGAAGTAACCCTGAGCTATTCGCTGTAAGGGGAGACCCAAACAGAGATCCAAGAAAGCATATCGTCTCTATTTTCTACCGGGTCAGAGTCGATGCGGGCGCCATTCCCGTGGCTGGGGATGATGCCAGAGATGCTGAATGGATAGATCTTGAAGGCCTGACGGCTGAACAATTGGCTGGAGACCATTACTCAATCATCGAAGAGTTACGCAAGTAAGCCTATACACAGCACCTCGTGGGAGAGACATGGGCAGGAAACTGAAGATAGATACTGGAGAGCCGAAATTAGGTCCATACACCCCTGGAATAAACGTCAAAGACCACATCTGGCTATCGGGCCAGATCGATGTTGACTCAGGCGATGACATAGCGTCGCAAACAACTGGGACTCTGTCCAAGATTGACGATCTGCTAGCAGCTGCGAACAGTTCCAAAGCCGATTTGGTGAAAGTTACCATTCTTATGACGGACATAGGTTTCTATGGGGAAATAAACGAAATTTACTCAGATTGGCTGGGAGATACAATCGCTCCAGCAAGGGCGGCATACGAGGTGCCGAAACTCCCAGGTGGGGCATTGGTGGAGATAGTCTGCGAGGCTTTCAGAAACTCGGGAGAGTACAGGACAGATCTTCCAGCGGAACTAGAGGAGGCCTTGGTTTAGTCGATGGCTGGCCAAGGGGAAATTACAGCTCGGAACCAGAGTCAGAATAAGTTGGAATTATCATGAGTGTTTTCAAAGCATATGACATTAGAGGAATCGCAGGAAGTGAGCTTGACGCGGAATTCTCGGAAAGGCTAGGCAGGGCGATAGCGACTCACTTAGACGCGGATTGTGTCTCAGTGGTCAGAGACATCAGGGATTCGAGTCCTGACTACCACGAGGCCTTCGTCAGGGGCCTACTCACCTCGGGAGCAGATGTTATTGACCTGGGGATATCAACAACCGGGGTGCTTTATCGTTCGACAGTAGATCTTCCGGTAGATGTCGCCGTTGCGATTACTGCTAGTCACAACCCCCCTGAATATAATGGATTCAAGATTTGCAAGGGGAAGATGCCTCTGGGAGGAGAAGAGTTGCAAGAAATTAGGAAGACATTCGAAGAAGGTAATTTCAGAGAAGGGAGTGGCAGTTACAGAATCATGGACTCATACGAGGAAAGGTATGTCCAGTCAATCGTTGACAGCGTTGGACGCCTATCTCGTGACATCAGGGTAGTTCTGGACTGTGGGAATGCAGTACCGGGACCCCTGGCAGTCAAGGTTCTGGAAAGGCTTGGAGTGGATGTAATACCACTCTACTGCGATTGGGACAACTCATTCCCGAATCACCCCCCAGACCCAACTAGGCAAGAGAACATGAAAGATTTGGGGAGAGCTGTTCTAGAACATGGTGCAGAGTTTGGCATAGGGATGGATGGAGATGGAGACCGCCTGGGTGTGGTTGATGAGAATGGCAAGTTCATACACCCTGACCGACTGATGGGAATTTTCGTAGAAGAAGTTCTCTCGGACCTTCCTGAAAATGCAACAGAGGAGCAACGAACTATTTTCTTCGACGTGAAGTGTAGTATGGCTTTGGAGGAGGCAATAGAAGAACTGGGAGGAGTTCCTAAGATGGTTAGGACTGGCCATACCTTCATGAAAAAGGAGTTGAGAGAATTCCCAGGCTCTCCGATGGCCGGGGAGATGTCTGGTCATTTCTTCATGAACGACCACTGGGACGGATTTGACGATTCGATTTACTGTGCTGCGAGGCTTCTGAGCATAATTGGCATGGACCCGTCTCCAGAACAAGGAGGCCCCAAATTCTCTGAGAGGTTCAACTTCATGCCAGAATATCCCACTACTGATGAAGGGAAGGTTCCTCTGGTTGGTGAAAGAGAAGAGGTGATGGAAGCGGTGGTTTCGGCATTCTCGGACATGCCCACCTCTACAGTGGATGGAATTAGGGTGAGGTATGATGATGGTTGGTATCTGTGCAGACCGAGTAACACAGAGCCGATACTTGTGATGAGGGCAGAAGGTCGTAATCAAGCGGCGTTGGATTACATTCTCTCGGATGTGGGAAGGAGGATCGGCGAAATTGTCGATCTGGAGAAGCTGAAGTAGTCTAGTAAACCGATTCTCTTATCCGAATCTCCCAAGTGGCCGCGACGCTGCCACTGTAGCTTAGACTGGTAGAGCGTCTGATTCGTAATCAGAAGGCCGGGAGTTCGAATCTCCCCAGTGGCTCCACATTGGGACTGTGAAAAATGGGTGTTAGCCGAACTTCCGGAAAGACTCCTTCAGAGAGGCGATCACAGGCATTGGTTCCCCAGACAGGAAGCTCATGGTTGATCCCCCTCCAGTACTGTTGTGCGAGACTAGAGAGGATACGCCCCTGCTATTGACCAGGGCGCTGGTATGACCGCCTCCGATTATGGTCATTGCATCTGTCTCAGTACACATATTGAGAATCTCTATGGTACCAAACGCGAAGTCGGGGAGCTCGAAGTAAGATGCTGGGCCGTTCCATAGAATGCATCCTGCATTCTCAACTAGTGGCTTCAGAGATGCAAGAGTCTGGAGTCCGATGTCATAGATTGGATCCTCTGTAGGCAGATCTGAGACGGATAATGGTTTCCTGCTACCCTCTGATTCAACTGCCACGTCAATTGGAAGGAATATCTTCTCAGGATTTTCCGAGAATATCCTCTTCCCGGTTTCCCATGCAGTTTCGAAATCGCGACCAAGGGTGGTTCTGATGAATTCCTTGTTCCTATCGCCAATGTCGTTTCCTGCAACCCATAGCATTAGATTCCCGGTAACTCCTACGAACGCAATCTTGTCCACCTGGCCCTTAGATATCAGGTTCAAGGCAACCCTGACTGAGTCGTCGCATTTTGCTCCTCCAAGGATTGCAAGGTATGGATTGGGGGGATTCTTCAGTGCTCTCCTCAGATTCCTAATCTCTTTCTCCATCAGAGTTCCAGCCACACAAGGAATGGAGTTGGTGAATCCGGTAAGCGTGGGGGACCTGCGATGAGCGGCTGCGAATGCATCCGTGACGAGTAGGTCAGAAACCGAGGATAAGCGGGACACTAGTGAGGTGTCTTCAGTCTGTTTGTTGGAGTCGTACTTAGTCCCATATTCCTCCTCATTCATCCTAACATTATCGAGGAATATCATTTCACCATCGGAGAGAGACTTGATCGCTTCAATCGCTACGTCCTCACAGATATCTGGAACGAATCGGATTTGTTTTCCAAGAAGTTTGGAGAGGCGGTCACAATGCTTCTGCATATTAGTGAAGTCGGATTTGCCAGGTCTGGACTGATGACCCATAATCACTACACGAGAAGAAGATAGGGCGTCCAGAGTTGGGATTATGGCTTTCAATCGTCCATCGTCCAGCAATCTCCCTGTTGAGGGTTCGAGCGGAGAATTGACGTCCACCCTGTATAGGACTGTACGACCACTGAGGTCAACATCGTCGAGGGTGAGAACCCCTTCCACAGTAACTGGACTGAGGGTTTGGTTTTGGCCGTTGTGGACAAAAATTTGATTGTTTTTTACCCAAAACTGCTTTGCGCTGTGCCCACCCAAGCGATTACATGGACTGGGACACATCGCTACTAGTCGGCCCTGAAGGCGAAGACTGGAGAGTTCCAGTATCAGAGCTAGAGAGCAGGCAGGAGAGGCTATCTCTGGCCTTGGCAGAAGAGGGCTTCGAGTCGGCGTTTATCGAGGACCCTGTGGAGTTGTATTGGCTCACTGGAGGGAGGCAGAACTCGGCATTCCTGATAGGTGCCGAGGGTTCTGACATTCAAGCAAGACACTGGGTACGCAGATCAGTAAAAAGAGCCACCTTCGAGAGTGGCGGAGATGACTGCCCACATGTAACAGAGAAGCACCCAAGTATGGGGGATCTGTCACAGATGCTAGTCAGATCCGGTTGTACAATGTCTCCTGCAATGTCTGGAGGAAAGATTCCACAAAGCCGGTGGAGTTTCATTCAGGGGAAGATGAAGGATCTCTCAGAGGGTGAACATGACTGTACTGAAGTCCTGTATGGATTGAGGGAAATAAAGTCAAACTGGGAATTATCTATGATCAGGGAGAGCGGCGAGGTAAACCGTTCAATGTTCGAAGCAATTCGAGACTCCGGTGGTCTTGGTAAAACAGAGTTGGAAATGGCCGGTGTTGCCGAAGAAGTCAGTAGGTCCTCGGGTTTTGGAGGTAGAATTCGGATGAGGAAGTGGCCGATGGATTGCGATAGGGTCGTAATAGCTGCTGGAAGATCGGGCGGAGTCCCATCATATTTCGACTCCGCAGTGGGTGGTCTCGGGGCTAGTCCAATATCCTCACTTGGTGCTGGATTCGCCAAGGTAAGGCAAAATGAACCCGTACTAGTCGATATCGTTCACTTGCACAGAGGATACGTTTCGGACTGCACTAGGATGTTCTGTTCAGGAAAGCTAGACGAAGAGTGGATGCTAAGATTGGAAGACATGACCGAGATTAGCGAGTTGGTAAGAAGTAGTCTGGGGAAGGGCGACAATTGCTCTGAGGCTTGGGAAATTGGCTTTGATGCTGCTAAGGAAATGGGTCGGCATGAGAATCTGATGGGAATGAAACCAGAGCAGGCGAGATTCCTCGGACACTCCGTAGGATTGGAGCTTGACGAGACTCCGGTAATTGCAAAGGGGTTCGATAGGCCCCTTGAAATCGGAGGAACGATGGCGATTGAGCCGAAAGTTATCCACAGAGACGGGGCAATAGGGATTGAAGATAGCTGGACTAGGTGTTCGGATGGGATGGAGAGCCTGACTCCCGGTGCCGATCTGCCACCATTGATCCACTGGTAGTGCGAAATGTCACAGTTAGCCCTATCTCCTGATTCATCCGGGACATAACATGAGTGAGAGAGCGAGCCCTATCCACAGAGCCGTGGCTAGGGCGCTCAGGAAAAGAATGGACCCTCATGGAAAGCTGATTGTGGACCCTTCAATCCTAAAAGGAGTAGAAATTGATGAGTCTGGAATAGTGGAGCTTTGGATCAGACCCAACCACCCACATTGCCCCTGCTGCCTGGATGACCTGATTGACTTGAGGAGTTCATTGAAGGATCTTCGAGGGGTTCTTGCATGCCACATTGAGATCGTCGGAATTCCCGAGTCGGAAAGGTGGACTGCGGCCATTAACGAATGATTGGCCCTATTCTCCCTTGCCTCCGCCCCAATTATTCCGCTCCTCTACCTCATTGAGCTTCTGGGACACCCTAGTGTACAACCACCAGGCCATAACGGAAATCCCGATAATTGAAATTGCTAGTGAGGTCATGAAGTCGGATGCATTTGCCATCCCGAATTCACCGGTCCTCCCATCTCGTCCATCTGCCAGTCTGCTTGTTGAATCGCAATCCGGCCTTCTTCATCCACTTGTTGAACTTCGTAGCCCCCGCACCGGTTGCGATGATGAACTCCTCCCTGTCCTCTTGGGCCTGGATGTATCCCTTTGCAGCTATCGTCTGATCTATCCACTCATCTATGCTCATCAGAACACCAGAGAGGGTACTGGATTCCAAAGCGGCCTCCAATTCTTCTGCAGATGCACCGGCAGACTCCAAGTCTCTCATCATCAGATCAGTTATCGAGCTTGACTGATCCCTGAGTGGAGCCCTAACGACCGGGAGGCGAGGCTTGATGTTCGGGTCGATTGAAATCCTAGATCCATTGTTCAGTCTAGATTCCACAGACTGGGCCATGGGAGCGTGAAATTCCTCCTCGCAGTCCCAGCATATGAATGAGAAATCGGAGGGGCTCTCCATGATATTGCTCCCCCTGGGGTCCATCTCCTCCCCACAATGCGGACACGCGTGCAGGCAGAGGACCGGGGCGATCTTCCTGCGGAAGTCCACGATATCCTGAGGAGTCCCGTCCAATTCCAGCATCTCGTGATCCCTAGCGGCCTCGAGGCCACGAGTCTCGAGTTGGTCCCTAAGCTTCGATTTCTGCTCGTCCTTGGACTCATCGTCCAGGTTGTTCTCAAGCTTCACTATCAGCTCAATCGTCTTCCCGAGGCGGTTCATCACTAGCTTCTTGTTTCTGAAGTCCTCAACCCTTGCTAGACGAAGTTGCTCCTTCTTCTCCTGCAATTCGGCATGGATGTCCTTCTGTTCTCGCTTGAAACGGGTCTCTTCTATCTTGTCGACCTTCTTCTTGTCATCGGAGAGAACGTCCGCGAGGAAACGCTGCCTGCTCGACGACCTCGGTCCGGACTTTACGGCGTCCAAGACCGAGTTTGCCACCTCCTTCTTTATGCCATAGTTGTTGATCAGTGTCTCGGAGTCTAGCTTCTTCAGGTCACCGATCTTGATGCCGCCGTCTGCGAGAACCTGAGCGGTCGTCTCATCTATCCCCCTCCTCAGCAGAGCGAGATAGGTGTCCTTCTTTGCCAATGAATCCCTCCCTGAGTCCCAGACTACTTCACGTCCGGGGCAAGGCCTCGGAAGGGGGGGGCCTCTATCAAACCAATGTAGAAATGCGCTTTTGGCCTATTTCGAGGAAAGTTCGCCAACTATCGTCAACCAATCCAACGGGTCTAGATTCTCAGGCCTCATATCTGCCCAGTCGCTGGCCAATTTTGTGGAGTCGGTTGAGAGGATTTCAGTTGAGGCCTTCTCCCATCTATCCCTGTGCCAACCGTTTATTCTCGAAATCCGAGAAGGTGGCTTGGACAGAAGGGTCCTCAGCTTCCTCCTCCTGTTTGCGAAGCAGTGCTTCGTGACCATCCGAAAAAGACGCTTGTCGATTCCGCTGGCTTCCTCCCTATTCACTGGCTTCATGACGACAAGTCTGGAGTTTACCCTGGGCGCTGGACTGAAGGAGCTCGGTGAGACCTTTCTATCCAGGAAAACGTCGAAGTCGAGCCATAGGTTGAGCCCCAACGGGCCGATATCGTAAGGGGGCGTTGACATCGCCATCCTGTGTGCGAACTCCTCCTGAACTAGAATTATTGCAAGTTTTATTCCGTCTGATTCATTATACCGGGTTATTCTCTCGATTATCGGACTAGATATCTGATATGGGAGATTGGAAATCACATGGGTGATTCCTGCGGGCCAGTTCTCCTTGACTGCGTCCCCCTCTTGGATAATTAGAGGTTTTTCTCTACTGCCGAATACTCTTTCCAGATGGGCTACGGATTCTTCGTCAATCTCGATCGCCGTAACCTTGGCATGGCTTCTGAGGAGTGCCAGGGTTAGAGAACCTGGTCCAGGACCGACCTCGAGGATATGGGAATCTCTAGATGGTTGCTCGTAGAACTCGCCAGGAATTTCCATCGTCCTGTCTATGACTTGGTCATCTACCAGGTAGTGCTGACCCAGAGATTTTCTTGGGTCGCGATGGTCCCTAAGTAGATCCACCAATAGGCGAGTATCGAGGTCATCAAGCCCATCCATGTTACTTCTCTATGCGGACTAGCAAATCAAGTAAGCGGGGAGTCTGTGCTGTATCCTCCATCTCTTTCACGTATCGTTCAGCCAGTAGTCTAACCGACTCGATACCGCAGTCGTCATCAACGTCCTCAAAGGAGTTCCACCCGGACCCACCTCTCTTCTGGACCATCTGGATAGCCTTCGCGTTACCTATTCCTGGAAGTAGTTGGAATGCGTGAAACTTGAGGGACATTGGACCTGCGCTGTTGAAGAAAGAGAGGTGTCTTTCTGGTTCTGAAGATATCGAAGCGGATAGTGAAGCTACTAGCTCCTGTTGTGATGAGCCGCTGAGATCCTTGAGGCGTACCTCGGAAAGGGGTCCGACATTATCCGAAGGGATGTCCACAGTTTCACCGACGGAGAAACCGGACGCATCGGACACTCTAGCCCTGAGGATGAACAGAGAGGGTTCGCTTATGCATTGAACCTCGTGACCGACGGGTCTCCTCTCCTGAATGTCCAGAATCCTGATCCTAGCTTCATTCTGGAAGGGGTCCCCAGCCTCGTCACCGGCCTCTTTGGAATCCCTAGGCTGCATATTCTCCACGCTCTCGAGATTGGTTCTCCCTCATGAATGAGTTGTTTGTATCGGCCTTAGGCTAGAGCACGTGTTGGCGGATCACTGTGATGACTTCCTCGATTTCCGAGGTATCCATTGCGATTCTCTTGCTGGCGATAATTACCCTCACATCTGCTACCGTGAGTGGGGATAACTCTGCAATCTTGGCAGAGACCTCTGGATACTGCTTAAGTTTCTCATTCTCCATCAATTCGGCGAACAATCCGGAGAAGACCGCTGGATCGGTCTTGATTTCGTTGGACGGATGTCCACTGGCACTAGCCTTCCACTCTGCGTGCTGCAAAGCCATTGTCTGCTCGTAGGAAATCTCACCTCTCCTATCTATGGCCTCCAGGAGCTTGTCTCTTACAGTTGCGAAGTCTACGAATTCTCTCTCAGTCACTTTTACCACCTATTCTATCGGTCTAAGATGCTCTGGCCTAGCGACGACCGTCTTCATCATGTTCCCGTCCGCGACCCTGATGACGTAAGCCCTTCCTTGGGTACCGGCGATTTCTCCCGTCCTTCCCTGGAAGCGCCTGTGTGGAATTCCCTTCTGCTGGGCGCCATCGAGAACAAAAGGGAATTTATCACCCTCCTGGTAGGTCCTTCGCTCCCTCTTGTTCTTTCTGAGGATGCTGCGAGTTCCCTGTCTAGACCCCTTTGTCCTAGTAACCATGTTCTTACAACCCCATTATCGCGAATCCGGGCGACCTGTGGGGCGTTCTTAAGGACTCGGATGACGATGTTCTTCTCAGTCATCGTGAATCTCGAGCACGTCCAGCCATATCACTTCACAATCTGCATCAAGGACTTCCCGAACAGAGGGCTTGGTTCTACCCTCGTCCGAGTGGACCAGTTCCTTGACGTATGTTCCTGCCTCGCATCTTAGCGTCAGCTCGATCTCGCCCCCCTCGAAACTGACATTGTCGATCGAGGTGACTTTCCGTCTCCTAGTCTTTGCAGCCCTCCTGTGAGAGACCCTCTTGGGAGTCTCTTGATCGATGATTTGTCCAGAAAGGGAGAGTATTGCCTCCTCTGCTTTTTCCTCGTCATCGATTCCTTCTGCCCTGAATCGGATCGTGTATGTCTTTTCGGACCTGGACTGCTTGACCTCGTTGACCTTCTTCCTAGTACACCAACTCAACTCGTCTACCTCGACCTTGCCCGAGGCGTGAGTTTGGACCATGTCCACCAAATCTTTCGTTGGGAGGTTTCTCCTCAGCGGGCGTTTTATCTCCAGTACGAATGGCCTCCCCGATCCTAGGCAGCGAACATCGATGTCTTCCCTGCCCATCCCATGGAATGAGGTGTCCTCGGCTCCCAGGGCCTCCCTGATCGGTTCCCCGATTAGGTCCTGTACGGAGTCGACGTATTGGAGCCCGGTTCCCTCGCAAGATTCGCAGCCTCCTTTTCTCCCTCGGCAAGCCCTACATGGCCAGCGTGTCTGAGGGATTCCACGAGAGACCTTCCTGTACCTTCCGTGTAGGAAAATGGGCCTCACATCCACGTCCACCCTCAGAGTAAGACCGTCTACGAGAACCATGACATCTGGCTTCTCCTTGACGAACTCGATTGTTTCATCCAACTCTCCTATCCTGGCATGAATTGCCTCGACAATTGCTCCTTTGAGGTGGTAAGAACCCTGGGCGCCGTATTTGCTCCTGATTCTGTCCTCTTCTTGGACAAGATCCTTGGGGAGGTGGATTCCAAACTGCATGGTCCTGAATTCGGTCTCTGACAGCCCCCCTAGTACCCTGTCCACGATATTCTCGATGTCATCGAACAGGTTCTCACACAGAGGGCAGTAGTCCTGGGCTATCTTTGATTCCAGTTCATTGTCCCTGGAGTATGCCTCTTCCCTGATTGATGCGCCGGCCTCTGAGGAATCCCCCCTGATCAGGCGACCAGAGACTCTAGCCAGGCAATGGTTGCAGACGCCTATCTTGATCACATGAGCAATCCCGAGTGGAGCGGGGCATGGCGGGGAGTCCCAGTTCACCGTGCTTCCTTCGAAGTCGAAATCATCGCCGTCGAACCAGATTTCTTCCTGTTCCAGTTCAGCCTGAGTGTCCTCGTTCTCGTTTTCGGACTCGGATGAGGCGTAACCGGCTGAAGCATAGAGCTGCCACTCGTCCTCTTCATCCAGCTTCGTGCCGGAATCCTCCGGTTCTCTATCTTCCATGTTATCCCCACCGAAGAGGCCGGGAAGACCGGTCACCTCGATGTGGTTCGGTGGGGAATCGAGGATTTGAGTGTTCGTATTGGACTAATCGGATTTTGTTCCGTGCTCCTCACAGACCTCTCTGAGGTGGGAGAACGAGTGGATCCCGCTAGAGCAACCCGTCGGCCACTCGAGTTGGATTCCGTAATGGCCCACGGGACTCGCCTTCGGCTTCTCCAGCCTGAGCCTCATTATCTCCTGCTCGAATTCTATTCTCCTCTGTTCGTTTTCCTGTCTGGGCTTGCATTTCGCGCATTGGCAATTGGAGCGTATTTTCAGATAGCCTAAACGAAAAGACTCGCCATCAGCAAACCTCATGATGCAGTATTCGTCTTTCCTATCGAGTTCCACAAGCAATTCTCGGGACATTGCACCACCAGTCAATATAACTGAAGAGGAGGGGGCATAAGATATGATGCATTTGCATCGTCACAAAGAAAATCTACCTCATTCTGGTGGATTGTCTGATGAGGTCCATAGGCGACGTTGTTTCATTCGAAGACTGGCCAGAATTCCAGCCGAACATGACTCCCAGAGAGATATTCTCAGAGGGTAGCTTTGGGGGTTTCTACTGGAGGCCGATTTATTCCTCCGTAGTCTCAATGAATCTTAGAAATGAGCACTTGGAATTCGATGACTGGTGGGATGGAATAGACGAGAGCCTACTCACCAGCGAGGAGTATGACAAGAACAGGAATCGATACAAGGTGAAGTGCGGGACCACTCTTGACATGTGGGAAGAGAAAGGATGGATAGTCGAGCAGGACCCCTACGGATGGGTGCAATGGTACTGCAGATTCTACAGGGGCAGAAGATCTGAGGATGACCCCCGGCAGGTCAAGCGGTGGAAGGCATTCGCAGGTCCGAGGGGGAGGTTCAGGAACCATCTCATCAACAGAATAATCGCGAAGGGTGGGGACTACGATGACGAATCTATCAGCCCGGTCGTCAGGCAGTCTCTGCAGCACTGGGGGTACCGACTGACAAGGGAGGACTTCGAGGAGGCCTCATTGGGGAAATGGAAATCCAGCCTAGGTTAGTGCAGGAAGGGCCGATTTCAAACAACATATGAAATAAGAAAGATTTGGGGTTTTTTTGTATGTACCAATACAAGCACGAGACCGAAGTGGATGCCGACGCCGAATCGACGTTCGCCTGGTTCGAACACGAAGGGTCCTTCCGCAGACTGATGCCTCCATGGGAGGTAGCCGAGGAGGTAAGGGCCGATGACTCACTGGAAGTAGGCTCCCAGAGAGTGTTCAGGTTCCCCATGGGGCCAATCAAGATGACATGGGTAGCCGAGCACACCGGATACAAACCGCCCCATTTCTTCTCGGACACCATGGTCAAGGGCCCATTCTGGTCGTGGAACCATGATCACCATCTCATAGAAGAGGGGGGTGTGACCAAGGTCGTGGACGAGGTCAGCTACCAAGTCCCCTTCGGACCCCTAGGAAACCTGGCTGACAGGGTTCTGGGCGGTAGGCTGGTCAGAAGGCGCCTATCCCAGATGTTCACTGCCAGGGAGCTGCGCCTCAAGAGAGACATGGCCCATCATTCGAAGTTCAGCGATTCTCCTCGGAGGAAAATCCTGGTGGCCGGTTCGTCGGGGATGATAGGCACCCAGTTGGTTGCATTCCTGGACACAGGGGGGCATGAGGTCTGGAGGCTAGTCAGAAGGAGCCCGAAGGATGGGAAGAAGGAGCTCTTCTGGGATCCGGACTCGGGGGAACTGGATGCAGGAATCCTCGAGGGCTTCGACTCCATCATCCACCTCGGTGGAGAGGGAATCGGGGACAAGAGGTGGAGCAAGAAGAGGAAGAGCGCAATCAGGAGCTCCAGAGTGGATAGCACCACCCTGCTTTCGGAGGCAATAGCGAATATGGATAAGAAGCCGGAGGTTTTCATCGTGGCCAGCGCGATTGGCTGGTACGGGGACCGCGGAGACGAGGAGCTGACCGAGGAGAGCGCGATCGGCGAGGGCTTCCTCCCGGAGGTCTGCTCAGACTGGGAGGGTGCATCCGCAAACCTACCCGACGAAGTCAGGCACGTGTACCTCAGATCTGGCATAGTCCTCTCTGGAACTGGCGGGGCTCTTGGCAAGATGCTGCTGCCCTTCAAGATGGGAGCAGGAGGACCAATGGGCAATGGGAAACAGTGGATGTCGTGGATATCCCTCGACGACGAGATATACGCCATCCACCACTTGCTGATGGAAACCGGTTCCAAGGGAGTGTACAACCTGACCGCACCAAACCCGGTCAGGCAGAAGAGCTTCGCCAAGACGTTGGGCAGAGTCCTGAGAAGGCCTGCATTCGCCCCATTACCCGGTTTCGTGATTAAGATACTATTCGGAGAGATGGGAGTGAAGCTTACGCTGGAAAGTCAGAAGGTGCTCCCCAACAGGCTGCTGGAGGAAGGGTACGAGTTCCTTCATCCGGACCTGGAGACGGCTCTCCAGGATACTCTAGGCCTATGGTGACTAAAGATAATCAGACATTGAGGTTAATCAATTCGAAATCCTCATCCCGTTGGAATTCTAGCTTCCGCAATCCTTCGGGAAGAACGGTCTCTGTCTCGCTTCGTGAGTACTCGCAGGCCCAATTGACAAGGGATTCGTAGTCCCCCCCTCCACTAAGGCCCCCAAGCCATGTCAGTCTATCTTCCGATTTCAACAATACGACGTTTCTCATGCTGCAGGGTCCTAGGCAACCCGAGATGGTCAGTTGGGCTTCCTGCCCCAGGTTGTTTTCGACCCATGCCTGCTCAAGGAATTCCACAGGGACCTCGTCGTATCCCTTTTCCAAATTGCCACAGCAGCATCCATTGCAGACTATCACACTAACTGACATGCTAATCTCCATCGCAAATTTCACTCTATGGAGACTATTCCCGCTATGTTTGAAATCATCCAGGAGGAGGCAGCGCACAGTTGCAGCCAGTCCCCTGTGGTGGTGATACCGTATGCGAACACACTGACGATCCAGCATAGACTGGCGACCGTCTGCCCCATCCAGCCCACGCTCATCATTTTCCTCATCCGAGTCTGGTAAGTTCCAGGTCTGAAAGCAATATCGCTCAGATCTGGATTGTCGTTCTCACTCAACATGAGAGGCACTCCTGCCCACAGCAGGACAGATCGTCCAGATACATCCCCCAGTCCCTGTATGCTTGTACAAATTCGTCAGTCGGGATTTCCAGAGACGACGCTATACTCTGCGCCACAACCGCAAAGCGCTGTCTGAACTTGAATATGAAGCAGAAGTCATGGTTGTCATGACGGACGGAGGGGCCGCACAGGTACATACCCGGCACCTTGGTCGACTCGTCTCGTTCGTTCAGGAGGGGGAAGCCGTCTTCCCTCTCATCGAAGAGATGCGAGACTAGGGCGTGGCTGCCGACGAATCCGCTGGCTAGTAGGGGTTGGGTTTTGGATTTGAACACCTGGCCGTCTTCGGATTTTAGCACATAAACCCCATCAACCAGCTCGATTGAGGAGACGGCGTTTTCTGAGTACAAGGTGACGTTGTCTTCGAAGCTTGTACCCCTCATTCTCTCGTAGCTGAATGTGGACAGGGACACACTGGGGTCAGAGGTGTCTAGGCCCCAAGGATCGTCCTTGTCGAACATTGTCACCTTCTTGCCGCGCTTGGATAGGTGGTAGGCAGCATCGACTCCGCTTTCGTATCCTCCTATGATTAGGAAGTCGTCCCCATCCAGGTCTGCATAGTTAGTGAGAGTTGCAGTATGGCGACATAGCTCACTACCAGGGAATCCATCCAGTCTTGGGTAAAGGAACTCCCCAGCCGCCCATATTACGTTTTTCGAAAGGATAGTCCAATCATTCGTTTCCACACTAAACAAGCCGTCCTGATGGTTTATTTCTGTGACTTCAGCGTTCTCCCTTACCGGCAGTTCGAAGAATTTAGCGAGATCCTGAAGATGTTGAGCGTACTCACTTCCGGTTGGGTGCTCAATCCTCATGTTGTACGCGGGAGATACGCCGACGGCGATTGAATTCAGATCCAGCATACCTATCGAGTTACTCGGGAAAGATGGGGTGATGAAGCGTGTCTCATCTGGCCATGAGGCGAAGGAGGATCCCACGGAACCCTTGTCGATAATTACGAAATTTCCCACACCAGAGTGAGCGAGGGCGATTCCTACTCCAATTCCAGCTGCACCCGCACCGACGACTATCGTGTCGAAAATATCTGAGTTATCTGATTCTAACTCCGTGGCTTGGCTCATCTCAGACTCACCTGTCATGCTCTCTCGCAAATTAATAGCATTTTAAAATAAACTAATAACCTACAAAGATCGAATTATTACATTCTCAAAGTATTTCACTAGGTGCTGAATATGATGCCGGCCAGGACGAGACGAGGAGACCGAAACACTCCTATGTCCTATTCGGGGGATTCTGCCATGCGACCTATGCCGGTGTGGTACCACGAGACCTACACGGAGGGGATTAGCAGGTCCGCGAGATTCCCCAGGGACCGCTATCGAATGCTCAGAGAACGGCTCAATGACCTGCATGGAACGGGACTCATCTGCATCGAGAGTCCAGAACCAGCCGTTAGGGACACTCTCCTGATAGCTCACGAACAGGATTACGTGGACAGATTCCTGAGTGGGTCTCTTGGTTCCAAGGAGGTAAGGAGGATAGGACTTGAGCCTTGGACCGATGCTTTCCTACCTCGGACGATGATGATTATCGGAGGTGCGGTCGAAGCCCTTGCGCACGTCACTCGCTTTGGGGGGATTGCGGCCAACATGGCTGGAGGGACCCACCATTCTCACAGATCATTCGGATCGGGGTACTGCGTGTTCAACGACTTGGCGATATGCGCGTTGCTGGCCAGGGACGAGTACGGATACGAGAGAATCGCCGTACTTGACCTCGATGTGCACCAAGGAGACGGGACTGCTACCATCTTGGAGGATGAGGAGGGAATCATCACCATTTCAGTCCACGGCGAGAAGAACTTCCCATTCAGGAAGGCGAAAAGTGACTACGATTTTCCGCTGCCGAACGGCACGGGGGACGAGGGCTACCTGCGTGCCGTGGAGGAATCTCTGGCCATAATCGAAGATTTCTCCCCCGAGATTGTCCTGTTCCAAGCCGGAGTTGATGCACTCGAATTCGACGCACTCGGGAATCTGAATGTGTCCGAGGATGGCATGAGGATCAGAAATGACATGGTATTCTCATCCCTGGGCCGCAGGACACCTTGTGTTCTCTTCATGGGCGGTGGCTACTCGGACCCCATCGAACATACCATCAATGCCTTCCACGATTTGTTTGTGGCGGCCGCCGAATCAAATGCTTTGTACGGTCCCCACTAAATTGGATACACCACAAAGGTACTGAATTCTATATTTTCAATACAGAATTAAATAAATTCGCTGTTTCTTTTCGGCATGTTAGACATGAGGATGAGAGATTCTGAGGGGCTAAAGGAATTGGTCTCAGGAGCCAAGTTCGTACATGTCCTAGGGGCAGGGATTAACCCAGAAAAACCGGCAAACACGGCGATCTCGGATTTATCCGAGAGGGGGTGGAACCCGGTTCCCGTACATCCCAGAGATGCAGGTGCCAGCATCGTTGGGTTTCCGATAAGGCCGAGGATCGAAGACGGGGTTCTCCCAGAGGTTGTCGTTCTATTCCTAGCACCCGAGAGAGCGCGTGAGGCTGTCAAGAGTCTCATGGTCACAAACTACGACTCGCCCGCACTCGTTTGGTTCCAGCACGGCTCCGAAGATACGATCGCCGAGGATTGGCTGGATGAAGGAGGATGGAATTACGTAAAGAACGACTGTGTCGTGAGATTCGTACAAAGACACGATTTGAACAGAGAGTCTGAGGAGATTCCCTGGTTCAAGCAAGTACAGAGTGACGACGGGTCGGGGTGCTCGGTATGGAGCGTGCATGAATTCCGAGAAGACTCCGAGAAGTCCCCCACGGAATTGGAGTGGATAGGAGATCTGCGAGAACTGGAGTTCTCCAAATCGTCAATCCCCAACTACATCAGAAGTCTCAGGAATGAGGGAGAGAGCCTGGAAGAGTGCGCTAGGAGACTTGCTAACTGAGATGGACCTAGGGCTATTTCGAGGCCTCCTTGAAGGCCTTGAGGGCCTCCACTGTCTCGAACTCAACGACGAGGGGGGATATCATGCCGCAGCTCTTGCACTGGTACTTCCGACCTGTCTCGAAACCCAAGTACGGGTAGACGTCCATGCTGAAGCAGCTACCGCAGGCCCTGTATGTCATGATGGCACTGGGGAGTCACTGATATTGAATACTTGTCAGACGCGATCCAGCTGATACTGCTAGCAGAAGCCCCTAGCCCTCATGAGCTGGCCGGGCTCTCCGGGTAAGCGAGCCTGAGCGCAGCTGGTGCCAGAATCAGGCTGGCGATCAGGGACAGGCCGATCATCACAGCGCAGAACAGACCGAAGGTGGAGAAGAAGCCCATCTCTGATTGGTTGATTATCACGAACCCGGTTGTGTCGGAGACCGCCGACCCGAACAGGGCGATTCCGGACGCCCCGCCGACCGCCTCGATAGACTTCATCGTCCCGACTCCCTTCTCCATCTCCTCCCGGAACCGCTCGATGACGTGTATCACGTAGTCGATACCCACGCCCAGGGAAATCGCGGCTATCGAAACGGTGACCATGTTGAGCCCGTAGCCGGTAAGTCCCACGATGGCATAGAGCCACACGATCATCAGGAAGATCGGTGCTGAGGTGATGGTGGCTAGGAGGAGGGGCCTGGTGCCCCATACCAACGAGCAGCCCACTGCGATGAGCCCGAACACTGCAGCGTAGTTCGGGCCTGCGAGAACGTATGTGATTGATGCCATCAGAACCGAATTTACCGCGATTTTCGATGCGGTCGGGACCTTGTTCTGCGAGAGCTCAGCCAGTCTCTCGGAGAGCGGGGACTCCTCGCGGAAGCCCCACCAGAGGGCCATTATGCAGAAAACCAGCCCCAGGAGCAGGGTTTCCTGGAGGTCGTCCTGCATAGAGTCGGCAGCGACGAAGCGGATCACAGGCTCCCCGGTAGGGATCGCCCAGGTCACGGGATTCTCTGCGTCGAGGAAGGCCGCCTCCAGGTCGCCCCTGACGCGATTGGGGGTTGTTGAGAGGTTCTGGAGGGGGGACAGGTCGCCCTCCAACTGCTCCAGTGCGGGCTCCACCAGGGAGAACTGCTCGGGGCTGGAGATTCCGTACCTCATCGCAGTCCGTGGGTACCTCGGCGCGTCTCCGGATTCGGTCAGCCATGGCTTGTCGAAGTCCAGGTTGCCCTCGACCTGCAGGAACTCGCCCACTATGCTGGGCGACAGGGAGGGATACCCTCCGCTGGCCGGGACCCCCCTGGTCAGCATGAACCCGAAGAGGAATGAGAGGCACCTGCTGTCGTCGACTATCGGGACGTAGATGAAGTCCATCTCCCTGTTGGGGATGTTCACGGTCTCGCACCCGATACCCCCGTCTGGAGACCCGAAGTCCCAACCCGCCTCCTCGAACTGGGTCTGGTTCCACGCCATCGCCGCCCTGGTGTACCAGAGCAGCAGGTCCACCCCTAGGAGCTCCACGTCCCCGTTCGGCATCCTGGAGATCTGGTCGGGGTCGTCGGGCCCATGTGAGTTCATGTTCCTCCTGACATCCTCTATCGCTTGGATCACCATCGGGTTGGTGATGTTGCCCTCGACCAGCACGTAAGCAGGCTCGCCCTCATCGCTGAAGCGGTCGTTGATCATACCAACACCCACTGCCAGGTCGGAGTCCGCCTCCACGAAGTCCTCTACCTGGAAGTCCCCTTCCAGCGAGAGCATGATCGGGGCAGCCAGTGCAGTGAGCAACAGTGAGGCAAGGAGGACCACGGGAGCGAATCTGGCTGACTGGGAGGCTAGGTTGGACAGCCAGGAGCTCGGTATCATGTGCACCACATCGAGTGGCTCTTCATCCAGCCTCCCCTTGGACTCCAGCCAGTTGTCGATGTCGAGCCTGGTGAGGGGCACCCAGAGCCCGGTGAGGAAGAAGGCGCAGAACACCCCGATCCCCGCCTCTATCCCGAAAGACCTGAGAGCGGCTATGCTTGAGGTCATGTTAGCCATGAAAGCCACGATCGTAGTGACCGAAGTGAGCATGATGGCCAGGCCGACCTTGCTGATCGCCTTGTGAACTGCCTGTTCCGAGGAAGCCCCTCCTCTGCGTTCCTCCTTGTACCTGTGAAGGCTGTGTAGGCTGTCGTCGATTTCCAAAGCCAGTATCAATATGGGAAGCAGGTTGGAGAACTGAGACCTGAAAATGAACTCGTATCCAGTGGCCTTGCCCAGGACTATCGCCCAGCCGATCAGCCCGTACATCCACACCAAAGACAGAGCCAGGCTTGTACCAACTATCGCGACATCTGACACCCTCCTGAGGCTGGCCCAGAGCAGGACTAGGATCGCTACTCCCATCAGGAGGAGTAGGTGAGCACTGGAGAGGAGCTCTCGGTTGATTTCTACGTTGATTGCCTCCGCGAACATCAGGGAGACGATCGAATCGTCGGACTCGCGTAGGTCCTCCTCGAGAGAGAGGTACAGCCACTCGACAGAGCAGAGCTTCTGACCTTGCGCCTCCCTCTCCCTGCAGAATTCTACCGAGTTCCGTACGGGGTCGGTCTCTAGCTCCAGCCCGTTCCTCTCGTATCCGAACTGCGAGGTTGCGTTCTTCCAAGTGAAGGTCCAGCCGTTCCTCTGCATCTCATCTCGATCGAAGTTCACGATCAGCCATGCGGCTGACGCCGACCAGCGTCCCCTCTCCCAGTTGTCTGAAACAAGTGACCCGTCCTCGGAGATTCGATGTCCCACTGGCCCTACGACCAATCCATCCTCGTCTGGTAGGAAAGCCCTGTCATTGGATAGGAATCTAAGGAATGCTCCGTTGCTGTTGTTGGCCATTCTATGTGCGGCTAGGTCTATGTGGTCCTGGGTTAGGTTTGGATCATCGAAGGTCAGACACTCCAACTCTCCGCAATCGCTCCAATTCGTCGGGGCCGGATCCGTGGATGCCTCGATGTCCAGGGTTGCAGACAGCTTGTATGGGTCTATCCTGGGTTTCGTCAGTGAGGACTCGTTCGCCATGAAAGTCCTGAACTCTGTTGCTAGGTCCAGGATCCCGAAGGTGGGATCACCCGATATCTCAGAGGCCAGGGGGAGGTAGAACTGGGATATCTCGCTAGAACGAAGAGTGTCCGCATCAGTGTCTATTTCTCTCAGGACAGTGAGGTTCAGGATTCCACCCCGGGGATCTGTGACTCCCCCTCCAACTCCGGGGTACTCCGCGATCATGTCGACATCCGAGTCAGGATCGCCTACGTACGCTGGGTCCCTGACAAAGATCCCGAAGCCCCAGATGTTGCCAGCGGCAGTGAACTCGTCTCGTAGGACCTGATTCGCTTCCAGTTCAGGCGATTCCATGTCGTAGGACTCAATGTCTATCGGTTCGAAGGAGGCAATGATTCCGGGAATCATGAGAACCGAGACTACCAAAACGAGGAGGTGTACCTTTTTCCTTCTAGGAATGAGATAGTCCGCTAGGCCTTCGAAACTTCTCATGCAACACCCCGAGAATCTCTTTATTTGACTGATTGTATCTCTACAGTCCTGCATCTCTGAGGCTGTTGAGTGCCTCGACCTGTGACTCAGACAGTTCCTCTGGCTCGGAGAGAGTGAACTCCACGTCGAGTGCGCCACCGGCATGGCCGTGCCCCTGCAAACGTCTCCTGTCCCCTATTCTCGTCCCCTTCGGGATCTCGATCTGGAGCCTCTTCCCAGAAGGGGTGGTGATCCTGACTTTCCCCCCCAATGATAGCATGGAGTATGGAATTCGAACTTCTTGGATCAAGCGTCCATCCTCCCATCGCCGACCCTCCTCAGCATCTAGGCGCACTGTAATCAGGAGGTCCCCTGACTCTCCCTCTGGGTGCTCATGGCCCATTCCCTTAAGGCGCAGTTGATGGCCATGCTCAGCGCCCTTCGGAACCTTGACGGTAATGGTGCTCCCCTTTGTCTGAATCCCCGTTCCTCCGCACGTTGAGCATCTTCTGGAAGTGCCGAAGCTGGAACCATCGCAATCTGAGCACCTCCTCATCCTCCTATGGCTGAATTTGACCTCGGTTCCGGTCAAAGCCTGTTCCAATGTGATGTCCAAACCGGCCTCGATGTCTGCTCCCTTGGTAGTCTTCTTTGGTTCTCTAGGGCCCCGGTTCGAGCTATCGAACCTGAATCCTGAACTGGGCTGTTGGGCTCCCCTGCCACCCATGAACTGAGAGAAAATATCACCTATATCCACGCCTCCTCCGAACGGGGAGCGCGTTCTCCCACCCTGGAACATCTCTTCCATCCTCCTCTGCTGGTCATACTCGCTTCTACCTTCCGCGGTCCCGATCTTATCGTATGCAGACTGAATGGACTTGAACCTCTCTTCTGCTGCAGCATCTCCGGGATTTCTATCGGGGTGATACTGCCGGGCTAGCTTCCTGTAAGCCCTCTTTATCTCTGCATCAGAAGCATCCTTGGACACATCGAGTGTTCTGTATGGATCCCCCGTCATGCCAGTTCTCAGTAAGGCATCGTCCTTCAACCTGATGAGTGAGGAGAACGCACCGATGTGCTAATCATTGGTGCCTGACTAGCACAACCATGGGAGTTGGCTGGGCCGTTTTCAGAAACTATGCTGGACATGCGAAGGAGATACTAGGGGACGTGACTGACTATCCGAGGTTCTTCTTGATGCCCCCCTCCGCGATGGTAGAGGCGACTGAAGCTGGAGAGAATGTTGTGACTCTTCTTAGGCCGGATGAGCACATAGATCATGAAGTTGAGATGGTCTTCAGGTTGGGAGAGGATCTCATTCCAGCACAGATGTGTGTGGGGATTGACACGACCAATAGGACCCGCCAGACCATGGCAAAGAGGGAGGGGTGGCCCTGGCTCGAGGGGAAGGGTTTCAGAGGGTCTGGAGTACTTGGAACCTGGACTGACTGGGACGAAAGGCCGATGGAGATAGGCCTGTCATTGAACGGTGAAACTAGGCAACTAGCCTCAACAGAGACCATGGTTCACTCGGTTGAGTCCTTGTTGGAACATCTCAACAACTGGTACGACCTAGAGCCGGGGGACCTGGTCTGGACGGGGACTCCGAAGGGAGTTGGGCCAATGAGCCCGGGCGATTCAGTGAATGCCTGGATGGACAATTTGGAAGGAGAGAGAATCAGCGTACTGAATGCAGTATGCGAATAGGGATTTCAGGAGTGCTAAGATGGACTCCGGCACTAGGAGAATCACGAATACGTGGTTGATTGGAGAGGGTGGTTCCGCCAGCAGAGGGGACTTCCTGCTACACAGCGATGGATCTGTGTCAGATAGCAAAGGTGATGAGGACGTAATCGAGACTATCGATGGTAAGAATCGCTTGATAACCCGCTCATTGCAGAACTGGCACACGCATCTCGGGATGATTCTCAATCGAGGAATGGGAGAGGGTTTGCCTCTTATGGAGTGGTTGGAAACAGCGATATTTCCCGTCGAGAAAAGACTCACGAGTGAGCTGGTGGAGATCGGAACAAGAGCTGCTGCTGCAGAGATGATTGCAACCGGTACAACCTATGCTTGTGACATGTACTACTACACTCAGACAGTCGGTGAGACACTAGCAGAAACAGGTGTCAGGGCAACGCTATGCGGGCCAATTACTGATGGTTTGACACCCAACTTCAAGCCGGGCTCTGGAGATGCTTTGCGCCATATGGAGAATCTGATCACCGAACCTTCCCCGCGTCCTGGTAGAATCGAATACGGGATAGGCACACACTCAGTTTACGTCTGTGACGAGGAGATACTTCGCAAGGGTTCAGAGCTAGCGAAAAAGACAGGATCACTGTTGCACATACATACTTCTGAGACTAGGAAGGAAGTTGCCGACTGTCATGCCAAACACGGCATGTACCCCATTGAGTATCTTGACTCTCTTGACTACTTCCAGGACGCAGAGAGCGGAGGCACGGTTTGCGCCCATTGCGGCTGGGTCACCAAGAAAGAGATGAGGATTCTTGCCGGGCACGGGGCTCACGCTGTACACTGTCCGACCTCGAATCAGAAGTTGGCATGCGGAGGTACCATGTCGTATCCCGCGATGAAGGAGGCGGGAGTAGACGTTAGGCTTGGAACCGATGGTTCAGCAAGCAATAATTCACTGGATCTGAGAGCCGAGGCCAAGGCTGCTAGCCTCGTACAGAGGCACGATCACTGGGATGCTAGGATTCTCGGACCTGAACAGACTTGGGATCTGGCGACAAAGGGGTCACAGGACTGGGTTACATGGGACCTTTCAGACATCAGGATGAGGCCATTTGGCAGGGACGGGAGGAGGTTGCTATCCAATCTGATCTACTCTGGGGCTAGGGTCCTGGACGTATTCGTAGAGGGAGAAGCGGTCAGGAGGGATGGAAGGACTTTGACTCTGGACGAGGATTTGGTTGCCGAGGAATTGGAAGAATCCGTGACCGAGTACTACCAAGACGTTTGACTCAAGGATGGAATAGGAACGCTGCAGCAAGTACTCCGTAGGATGATAGGAGCATGGCTCCTTCCAACCAGTTAGATTTCCCATCTGCTGCAATCGAGTTGACGATTAGCACCGCTAGGAAGGCCGAGACTGTCTCGAGGGTGCCAAACTCGAACGTCAGTGGAACACCGAGTGCCCATGCGATGATTACCATCAGGGGAGCGATGAAAACTGCAATCTGGGTTGAGGATCCCATAGAAATCGCGAAGGAAAGGTCCATCTTGTCCTTACCAGCGACTGTGACTGCGGTAAAGTGCTCTGCAGCGTTTCCGAACAGCGGGAGAAGTATGACGCCGATGAAAAGGTGGGGAAGCCCGAAGTCTTCTGCAGCATACTCGACGGAGTGAACAAGTATCTCGGCCATCCACGAAACCAGGACGGTCGCAACAACCAGCAGGATGATTGAGTCTCGTTGTGTCATTTCCGGTTCTTCGTGGTGAGACCCGTCCGTAGCGAAAAGGTGCACATGGGTACGGAATTGGAAGAGCAGGAACAGGCCATAGACCAAGAGCAGGATCGCAGCAGCGATATGGCTTAGATCCAGAAGCCTGGAGTCTCCCCCCTCAGCCCCGACCGAAGAGTGGAATACCGTCGGAATGACCAGGACAATCATTGAGAGTAGGAGGAGGGAGCCGTTGGAGCTAACTTGTGTCTCGGAATATTTCTGCTCTGAATGATGGATTCCACCCCATACGAATGCGAGTCCCATTACCAGCAGGAGGTTTCCGAGGATACTCCCAATCAGGCTGGCTTGGACAAGTTGGATGAAGAAGGACTGTGTTTCTGGGTCAGCAACTCTGGATGCCTCCAGGATAAGGAGGACCGCGATAATGAGTTCTGCAGCGTTTCCGAATGTAGCATTCAGCAATCCACCAAGAGATTCAGTTGTCCTCAATGCTATTTCCTCTGTTGCTCTACCCATGAGGAATGCCAGAGGCATAATTGCTATCAGAGAAGAGAAGAATGCCATGGAGTGGTTCTGATTCACGTAGTTGAAGTAGAGAGTTATCGGTAGTGCGAATAGTAGTATGTTCAGCTTTGTTTCCCTTGGGTCCATTGCCTTCAACCAGCTGACTGACTCTGCCATATTGGCAGGGATGGTGGTTTTCTAGGTCAATGTTGCGATTCGGCACGGAGTATTCTTGTCGTTCGGACTACTCGATGGGTACATGGATAGGTGCTTTAGGTTGGCACTTACGGGGACTCCGGGTGTTGGAAAGACCACTATATCCTCACTACTAGCTGATGTTGGATATCAGGTCGAAACGGTGCAGGACATTGCAGAGAGGTATGGTTGTATTGACGATGTTGACTCAGAGGATGGCGCAAGGCCTATCGATATTGACGAGTTGAATACCCAGATTCATTCTGAATGGAAAAATGATCCGATTAAATCAATCGTTATTGACAGTCATCTCTCTCACTTACTACCGGTTGACTGTGTAGTTGTTCTTCGATGCAGTCCATCTGTTCTCAGGAAAAGATTGAGTGGAAGATCATATTCGGAACAAAAAATCTCAGGCAATGTTGACTGGGAGATACTTGGATCGGCTTGGGCCGAGATGGATGATACTGTTCCGGCAATAGAGTTTGACACTTCGTCGGATGGAGTGGAAACGGTGTTTCAGGGAATTATGGGTTGGGTAGCAGATGACTTCAAGCCGAGAAGGCCACTCAGACTAATCGACTGGATAGAGAGAGGAGAGGTTTAGGATGTTCGAGAAGATGAGGGATAGGTGGACGAAAGCTATCAATCCACTAGTTCACAGGATGGAGGGCGTCGATCCTAGTTTACTTACTTGGACCAGCCTAATCCTGTCTATTTTGGCATTCTATCTGCTTATGACCGCAGGTAATGACACCAATGGAGCAATCCTGATTGTTGGAGGTGTGGTCGTAATTCTAGTCGCCGGAGTTTTAGACGGATTAGATGGAGCCCTGGCAAGGCATCAAGGCACGGATGGGCCATATGGAGACTTTCTCGACCACACTATTGACAGGGTAGTCGATGTTGGAATTCTAGTTGCAATCGGGATGAATGCAGCATTCGTGGACAATGTCAGCTCTGGATATCTGGCTGGCCTACTCACCCTATTCGGTTCTTACATGGGCACTCAGGCTCAATCGGTCGGTCTAGACAGAATTTATGGGGGATTCTCGAGAGCCGACAGGATGGTGCTAACTCTAGTTGCACTGGTTCTGGCCGCGTGGCAGGCCCACTGGGGGGTAGCAGGAATAGAAATGTCCGATCTCCACTGGTTAGGAGAATGGGCGCTACTGGGGAACAGTGAGTTGAACGGCATGACTTTCGCTTTGGGCATTTCAGCTTGGGGAGGTGTATACACATTCCTTGTCAGATTCATCAAAACGAGAAACGGGCTACTGGCCTAAGTGGCATCAAGACTGGGGCGCAAAAACGCTTGTCTAATCCATATACAATGGGGCAATGGTTATCCTCTATTCAACTCCCCTGACTTCCGTGAAGCACCTAATTGAGAGAGTTCTGGAGCTCCAAGATGACGAGGCACAGTCACCGACAGTGCCCGAAGTCGAGGAAGTCCCAGACCTCGAGAAACTTCTGAAATCGCTACAACCGAAGATTAGGGTCTTTGGTTGCGGAGGGTGTGGATCAAACACGGTTGCCCGATTAGAGCAAGAGGGCCTTTTCGATGATGAATATGTCAAGGGGATGGCAGTAAACACCGATGCTCAACATCTGTTGAGAGTGAATGTCGAGAACAAGGTACTGATTGGTCGGTCCGCCCGAGGCAGGGGGGCGGGGGGCGATCCAGAAAAGGGAGAGCAGGCAGCGTACGAGTCAGAGCGTGTGCTGAAAACAGAGGTTGAGGAGTGCGATTTGGCATTCATCACCGCGGGCCTAGGTGGCGGCACTGGGACAGGCAGTGCCCATGTCGTCGCCAGGCTCGCAAAAGCATCCGAAGCTCTGACTATTGCAGTAGTTAGCTATCCCTTCGTATCAGAAGGCGCCGTACGTAGACAGAATGCGGAATGGGGTCTAGAGAGGCTAAGGGAAGTATGCGATACTGTAATAGTTCTTCCAAACGAAAGACTGCTCGAAGTCGAGGGAGTGAGGGATCTCCCTCTGGATGCAGCATTCAGGGTTGCAGATGAGCTCCTGATGAGGAGCATATCCGGAGTCTCTGAAATGATCGCCAAAGAAGGAGTTGTCAACCTAGACTTCCAGGATCTCCGCTCAGTAATGGAGAATGGTGGAGGAGTGGCGATGATCGGGCTCGGAGAGGCCTCAGTAGAAGAAGGAGCCGAGAAAGCAACCATGGAGGCACTACAATCTCCTCTTCTTGATATTGATATTTCAGATGCCAGAGGGGCTCTGGTCAATGTGGTAGGTGGACCGGGTCTGACGCTCGGAGAAGCGGAGCAGTGTGCCAAGATAATCAGAGAGAGCATCAATCCGTATGCGAGAATGATTTGGGGGGTAACTACAGACGAATCAATGGGTAGCGATATCAGAGTTCTTCTCGTCCTGACCGGAGTGAAGAGCGAACAGATTCACGGTGCTTCCCTACACACTCAGATGAGGAACCTGAGAAATAGAACGGTAGAGTTCGTGAGTTAGCCCTATCAGAATTCGAATAGATGAAGTTTGATTCCTTCCCGTTGTCCTTAAATGGAATCTGTAGGTCGGCGGGATGCTTCTAGGTGTTAGCATGGCGGTTGAGAACTCTAAGGTGGGCCCTATCGAAGAGATGGCTCAGTCCTGGCAGGACGAGATCGAGGGGCGCGTCAAGGGACTACAGACCGGTTCCTACGCTAGAATCCTAAAGATGGCCAAGAAGCCTTCTAAACAAGAGTTCAGGCAAACTGTTATCGTTTGTGGAATTGGCATGTTTGTGTTGGGGGCAATAGGCTTCGTAATCCTAGCTCTGATGGTCAATGTTTTCCCGCCGTTCTTCCAATGGCTGATAGGGTGAGGCGGTAAAATGTCAGAGGCATATACTGTATATCTTCGAAGCGGAGAGAAGGTGCTTCTGATGCAGCGCTCCGATGAGGTTTCTGACTTTCCCGGTGCATGGGATGGAATTCACGGCATAGGAGATCCCAACGACCATGATTCAGTAGTTGCAAGGATTACTGAGTGCACCGGGATCGCTTCGGAGAGTCTGCAAATGGTCCGCTCAGATATGGCACGCGGACTTGCCTATGGAAATCGATTAAATGACGTTACTCCTATCCTATTCATCACAGAAGAGGTTGAGGTCAGTCCTGGAGCCTTGTACAAGAATAGCGAGTGGATAGATCCCGGTGCAATTCAGACCAAGGACTACGCGACTCCGCAGCTGAGAGAGATGTATGGCGACGTCGCCTCTTACCTGTATATCCTGAAAACCTCGATCGGTCAAGAGCAGAATGTAGCAGGGGAGATACGTGCCAGATTGTCTGGAACTGGTTCACTCAAGGATATCCAGGACAAAATCTTCGGAGTTCTCAGTCCTCATTACATGAAGGGTTTCATCTTCGTTGAAGCCACAGCTATGCACCATGTGCAGAAACTGATCGGAAGAGTTGGCGTTGGAGTCACTCCTCTAAAGAATTGCAGCAAGGTACTGGATGGAGAGGCGCCTCTTGAGGATGTTCTTCCTTACCTGGAGCCCAAGGCTGCGACTTCTGGAATAGAAGAAGGCTGTATTGTCGAGATATCTGGTGGAGCATTCAGGGGCCAGGCTGCAAGAGTCACCAGAGTTGCAGAGACCAAGGAAGAGGTGACAGTTGAGTTATTCGAGGCAGCTGTACCCGTGGCACTCACTGTTCGGGCAGACCAAGTCAGAGTTACTCAGAGAGTGGAGTGACCTGAAATAACGATTTTCTGGGAGTACATCATTATCAAATAGGGAGAGCAGGTCGGCGAGTCCCGCGAAAGGAGGTCATTTTCATGTCAGCACGCAACGAGACCCCTCACAAAGTGGTTCAGGCTCTCGGGAAGAAGAAGTGCAATGGGTCATGGGAGGAGTCAACTGAGAATCTGACTATGGACCAAATTAAGGGCATAGCCGAGGATCAGAAGGATCGATTGACAGGGAAGTCGCTTTACGCACGCTGCCGAGAAGTAATGGGAACGTGCGTCGCTATGAGAGTCAAAGTCGAAGGAATGGAGCCGAAAGTGGCACTAAACGCAATGAGCGAGGGGGAGTTTAGCGAGCATTTCAGCTAGATTCACACGAGTTGCGGGAGAGGTGAAAAGCCTCGTGGACCGCAGAGGTGAGAAAAATGAAGGAAAATCTGCAAACAGCGATTCAGAGAGCAATTGACGAAGCACCAGAGAGGGGCTTCGTGGAATCTATCGAGATTTCTTTCACTATCAAGGACGTTGATCTGAAAATCCCAACAAATAGAATCCAGGAAGAGGTCAGGCTTCCATCCGGAAGGGGAAAGCCAGTGAAAATCGCGATGTTCGCCGGTGGCGAGATGGCAGCAAAGGCGAAGGCTGGGGGTCTGGAAGTAATCGACCCCACCACCATCGAGGACTTAGGTGGAAATCGTCAGAAGGCCAGAAAGATAGCAAAGCAGTATGACTTCTTCCTATCGGAAATTCCGCATATGGGTACTGTGGGGAGATTCCTCGGAGGAGTTCTGGGGCCTAGAGGAAAGATGCCAAGACCGGTTCCCCCTACCCTGGATCCGTCCGCTCTTGCAGCGGGACTGAAGGATACAGCGATAGTTCGTTCTAGGGACAGGGTGACATTCCACACCGCAGTAGGATCCAGAGAACAGGGTATTGATGACTTGACCTCCAACGCAGTGGCCGTCTGGGAAAGAGTGACGGGCAAGCTTGAGAGGGGTGCGGGGAATATCCGTTCGTGTTTCGTTAAGACTTCTATGGGGCCATCAATTAGGGTGGAGGTGATAATTTGATTCCTAAGGTAGCGGGATGGAAGAAAGATCGAGTTTCACAACTAACTGAAATCTTCAGCAGTGACGGAGTGGTAGCCGTTGTCGATGTGTCCGGTGTGCCTGCGAGCAATATGATCGATATGCGGAACACCCTTCGAGATAGAATGAGCATCACAATGGCCAAGAAATCGCTAATGAGGATAGCATGGTCAAACGCTGGAAGGCCTCAGGAGGAAATAGACGCCCTGCTGGAGGGAGCTCACATTCCTTGCGTGGTCCATAGTAACTCAATGAATGCCTTCGAGATTTTCGCCGAACTGGAGAAGACCCGTCAAGGCAGGGCTGCGAAGGCTGGAGAGACTTTTCCGGATGACGTGACGATTCCTGCAGGCCCGACAGAGTTCGGTCCAGGCCCAATCGTGGGAGAATTCAATGCTGTGGGCATACCAGCCAAGATCGACAAGGGCAAGGTTGCCATCCAGAGAGAGACGACTTTCTCCAAGGGAGATGAGATATCGGCAGACTTGGGCATAATGCTTGCCAAGCTGGGAGTCAATCCCATTGAGATTGGGCTTATACTAACTGGCGCAATTGAAGAAGGGCATATTTTCCAGTCATCTGACTTGGACCTAGACACGGACGGACTCCGTAACGACATAGTGGTAGGGACTTCTGGTGCTTTCAATCTGGCATGCAACATCAGGTGGTTCTCCTCCATTACAACTCCAACCCTCATCTCAAAGGCCTCTTCAGAGGCACTATCTGTTGCTATGGAGGCAGGGGTGTTGAACGATGCTACTGCTGCTTCCATACTATCCCAAGCGCGTGCTCGTGCTCTGTCCCTAGCAGGACAATTAGATTCCTCAGCTCTTGATGAAGAGTTGCAAGCTGCTCTAGGAGCAGCGTCTCAAAGTGCTGAAGCTGCCCCCTCCGAGGCAGCAAGTTCGGAAGAGGTCGAAGAGGCCGAAGTCGAAGAGGAAGAGGAGGAAGAGGATGCTGGGTTCGGTGGACTCGGCGATCTCTTCGGATGAATGAAAAGGTGAATGAAATGGAATATGTGTATGCTGCAATGTTGTTGCATTCTGCAGGAAAGGACATCGATGACAAGGCCGTCGGCTCAGTGCTGAAGGCTGCAGGAGTCGAGGCTGATGGGGCTCGAGTGAAGGCCCTAGTAGCCTCTCTAGGCTCTGTTGACATCGATGAGGCCATGGCGACCGCGGTCGCCGCCCCAGTGGCTTCGGCTGCTCCTGCTGCTTCTTCCGGTGGAGCTGCCGCTGAGGCTGCTCCCGCTGAGGAAGAGGCGGCTGAGGAGCCAGAGGAAGAAGCGGGCGGCTTCGAAGGTCTTGGCTCCCTGTTCGGCTGAAACAACGATTGGAACGAATTAACGCGAAGCCGCTATGGGCGAGGGCCTCGAGGGTGTCCCAATGTCAATGGAGCGGATGCTGGAAATTCCCGTCAGCATAGTGCCTACCGAAGCCATCAGGGCCATGAGGATAATTGGCGAGAGTCGCGGATGGGAAATGAGTCGGTTTCAAGACTCAACTTTGGTTCACCGTTGGGCGATTATTGTTCCAATAGCAAAGAGAGCTAGGGTTCTAGGCCTGAAGGTTACAGATGGGGAGGCCAAGGGACTGGAGATCAGATCTTGGAGCTACGTCCCCGGGTCATCTGGAAGGCTGTCGTTCGTGACCTTCAGAATTCCAGAGGAATTTGATGGGGGTTGGAAAGAATTCCTGAATCAATGGACTACAAAACTGCCAAGGTGCCCATGGAGGTGGACTTTCATGGAGAGATCGATAATAGGTTATCTCCTTCCGGAATTCAGAAAGTCCAGGAAGATCTTTTCCAAAGAGGGCGTGGATATAGGGGACTGGAAGGGAATTCAGGACTGATGATTGACACTACAATGATTCACATTGGGAGAGAAATTGATAGGGAGGCCAGAGAGCGACAAGCGAAGCGGCATGGACTTTCAAGACCTGGTAGATACCCCTCAGAAGGTAAAGACACTGGCTGGGACCGTGGTTTTTCTCGTTGCATTTCCCATATACTTCGAGGCTCTTCCTTCTCTGATAGACGATGACCTTGGAGGTGGCGGATCTTCAGGTCTTTCGGGTTCTCTGCAGGTTAGTTTCGAGGAAGTCTCGACAACGCTGACAGAGTCAGTCACCTTAGGCGATGGACAGAGTCACGACTCATTCTTCGACTTGATGATTGAGACGGAACTAAGCATAGGATACGTGCAACTAGAGATATCATGCTTCGATAACGACGAAGCCGGGCCGGGATTCACGGACACCGTTGATGGAGAGAGCGATCTAAGTGAGATTGAGGGAGTTGATGACCAGACTGCAGATGGAGCCTGCTCTGGAGGAGGAAATGGTGGATTCACGATGAGGTGGGACGTCACAGAGGGCTATACTGGCGAGAGTTACTCGGAGCAGAATATGACCGAGAAAGAAATCAGAGAGTTATGGAATGATGGAGGCAGGGGCAGAGGCGCATGGATAGCAACTATCACTGCTGATATCGAAGCAGTCCCAGTCCCGATAGCAGGGGAAGCGATTGACGACGATGAGGACTTCGATATCAGTTGGACGGCTGTGAGCTACGAATTGACAATTGAGCTATCCGAAGTCTCAACTCAAGACTAGGTCTTTGCTAAGATGGAGACCACGTCCCCGTCAGAAAGTTCGTGATCGGCCCCAATCACTCTTCCAGTTCTTGCATCTATGGCCCTGACGAATCCTTCCCCTAGATCAGAATGAACTTGGTACGCGAGTCCCTTAGCGGTGGTTCCAGCAGGAACTAGGATAGCGTCAGGCAGGGATTTTCCGTCTCCATCCACCCAATGAGTCTCATCCTGAACAGGGTAGCAGACAACTCTTGACAGTTGTCTGAAGACCATGTCAGAAAGAAGGCCAACTAGACCGCCACCTCTCCAAGAAGAAATAGAATCGGAGATTGACCCCAGTGCTTCTCTCTGCCTTTCTGAGAGCATGTCCTCACCCGCTTCTGTTAGGCTGAAGTCAGAGTCTCCCGGTTGGTAGATTATCATTCCAGAAGAAGAAGCTCTTCGAAGAGCCAGCTCGGCCTCGGCACTGGTGAAAATAACCCTCCCTCCTGAGGATTCGATTTCCGACTCTAACTCTGTACAGCTGTGGATCTGATTGTCTGCCTTGTTTGCTGCAATAGATATCGGGAACATGCTCTTCCGGATTGATGAAGCGATTGCCCTCAGTTGGTCATCCCCCCATGATGAGATGTCTTGTGAATCCGGGTATTCCCTCTGAACGGATGAGATGCCCACAGAAATATGCACGTCCTTGGCCCCGATTCCAGTCAATCTGTCCATTAGGTGCTCTTGTACGGCTCTCTTTCCTTCTGCTTGGGCCCTTCTCGAGACTCTTTCCCATCCATTCCCTATTATGCTCATGATCCACGAGTCCAGTTCAGACAGAAGGAAGCGATGCTCTTCAATCGGCTCCGAGCCCCCCGAACCTACCGGATTTCCCTCTAAGTCAGTTGTTCCGGATACGTCGACGACCTGGATTAGGGCATCACACCTGGAGAGATCTGAGAGGAATTGGTTCCCCCTGCCCCTTCCCTCGTGAGCTCCAGGAACCAAACCGGCCACATCGACAAGGGTCACTGGAACCAGTCTCTTGAATCCGGAACATGAGCCGGTGTTAGGCGAGCAGATGCTGCCCTCTCTATCATCATCTGGCCCATAGGTATCCAGACGGCCCGAGGATTCCCTTCTTTCACGTAGGTCTGAACACGCACAGGGGCTTGGAAGCGGTATCCAAGTGACCCCCACATTGGGTTCTATTGTCGTAAACGGGTAGTTTGCGATATCAACAGGCATCTCGGTCAATGCTGAGAAGGCTGTCGATTTCCCCACATTGGGCTTCCCTACCAACCCTATTCTCATGATATCCCGAAGGAGGCAGTGGCTATTGACCCATGGACTATGTGGTCAAATCAAATCTCTGTAGCGCTACCTGGGAGCTCAGTGCTGGATTCCGGTACCACTACTGTGTCTAGTTTCCCCTCCCTCTGGGCTAGAATCTTCCTGACCGTGGTCTCCTTTGTTAGCATGTAAGGGCTAGAAATTGACGTTGACGAGATGTTTTGTTCCTCACTAGCCAAGGCCCCTCTGAATGTCCCGCTAATCATGTTCAATGAGTGGTAAACTGAACCGATGACCGTGCCGTAGAAAAGGACGGATCCAAGAACGCGAACCCTATTCGCAGTCGAGTTTTCTTCCTCGACTGCTGCTTCAATAAGTGCCATGTCGGAGAAATCGGCCATCATTGTGAAGACTAGACCCGAGAAAGCTCCCCCGGCCATCAACCAGAATGCCCATCTAGAACGGTTAATGGAAAGCATGTTCCTCCCTGAAACCTCAGGGAAAATGGATAGAGCAGCGCCCAGTGAGGCAGGGATGAAGACAACCCAAAGACCCAGAAGAACCAGAGATGTATGGATTCCCGTTAGTTCATTGGTTCCTGTGATGTAGTCAGTGTGGACAAATAGCCCCCCGATAGCGATGGGCACGGCCATGAACGCAGCTAGATTGATTTCTGGCATTCCAGGAGAGTCAGGATTCTCCATAAACACATCATCCCCCCTCATTGTCGCTAGAACGTTTGCAGAAAGGGCGATAATCGGTATGAGTGAAAGAGCCAGAAGGAAAGATCCTGCTACGATATCGTTTCTGGTTGGTTCGAAGGTTGCAGTCTCAATTCCAAGGAAGTCGGAAGCAATGTCGCCTTCGATAAGACCAGCTGGGTTGATCGAGATGATAGCACCGGCCATAGTAACCGCTGCCAGAGATCTTGACCAAAGTGGGTTTCCACTACCCCTTGAAGAGCCGTAGAGAATCGCTCCAGATACCATCAGGAAGAATGTAGTCCCGCTGAACCTAGTGGCCAGCCACTGACCTGAACCTGAGTCAAGAGAACCAGTGAGCGCTAGGGATAGAATGGAGATTGGTGCTGAAATCATTCCAATAATCATCATCCAGGCAGGCAGGGGCATCTTCCTAGTCCGAGACGCGGCGGTAAGTAGCATGTTGACAATTACAGCAAGAAGTACTAGATTGGTGAGTATGGTGGCTATCGGCGTCACAGAGATGCCGGCGATTTCAGGCTTGTTTGCGCCGACGAACATCACAATCACTGCCAGCGTCCAAACAAACGACATGAGGGTTGCATTCTTCTCCGTAGCCAGAGACGTTGCGCCTAATTCTGGTACTATATGCATCGAGGAGCCGATTAGGAGCATCCCCATCGACCCGTATACTGCAATGAGTATTCCCGATGTCGTCAAGGATGTAGATACTGGATTCAGCCCCCATGCTGTTAGGCTGTGAAGAGCTTGGGGATCGTGTGAAAGCCAGAGACCGCAGAATGTAACCAATGAGGCGGGGATTATCCAGAGGGTTCCTTGCAATATCCAAGTGGTGGATGCTGAGCCCTTTTTCCCGTCTACGAAGTCTATGGGCGGGCCAAGTGCCTTCTCGAGCATGAACAAACTCATACTCTTCGAGACATCTGTGAATACCCATATTCCCCTGTTAACCAGGATGAAAACAACTAGGGTAATCAACCAGAAGGTTACCATTGCAGTGATTAGCCCCATATGATTGCCTCACTCACTGGTTGCCTCGGTTAGCATTGTCCCCAATATCGCAAAAATCCCAAACATGGCCCCTAGGATGAAGAACCATATTCCTGAGTCGAAAACGCCATCGAAGACGGGAAGAACGCTAGAAATCACTGGAAGGTCACTGGAAGGGAAGAGGATCCCATACAGGACCAGGAACACTATTGTGGAGACAAAGCCCATCACCAGCATTACCCATGATGATGATGGTTCTCCCTCGCCTTGCAGGAACTCGCCAATCAAAGTTGATTCCTCATCGGACAATCAATCACCCCGGAATCTCACGATTCCGACTCTACCACCGGAGATTTGCCCTTAAGCGTTGGGCGTACACAGTTAGTCAACCGCGTTAAGGGGCACGAACAATGTCTGTCGGGTTTCCCCTACGGAACGTCCCGAAACCCAGAGGCATGGGGAAGCTGTTATCATTCTCTATTTCTGCTCTCCAATGTGACTTACATGAGCATTCAAGGTGGCTGAATTCTTCAGTATCTCCGGATACTGAGTATCTCTCTATGGCTGCTACGACCTCGCTGTCACATTCCCCGCAATTGTGAGCGCCACGAATCTTTCCACCTGCCGTGGGGTGGACGATGATCCTGCAAGAGTCGTCTCCAAGGTGCTCGTGCGACTTCAATATCATCTCAACCAACGACCATAGCCATGGGGGCCTATACTCCTTGTTCCTGAATAGCCTATCGACAATCGTATTCTTCTGGATGTTCATTGGGTTGACTGATACTTCGTCAGAATATGGAGCCACTTTGGTGAGCCAGGAGGTCGTATGCACTAGTGCGTCGCCCTCAGACATGAAGGGTGGCTTGAACAGAAGGTATGTCTTCACGCGCAAGTTGTTGTCCCGAAGCATTTGCACCGCTGAATGCCATTGCTTCGTAGTGAAACCCTTGTTGACGTGGAAGCGAAGGACTCTGTCGTCATAGGCTTCTAGTCCAATTGCCACAGTACAACCAGGATGTCTCTCTGCGACCCATGATATCTTCTCGGGAGTACACATCTGAGCCTGTGCTTCGACTACTAGATGTAGCCCCATCTGGGCAGTTTCTCGCAGAACAAGATCCTGCCACTCGGGAGGGTTCTCTCGATCTTCGAAGAAGGTCCCCGAGGTGTAGACCTTGACCATTCCGCAGTCTTCAAATTGATTCGTGGTTTTCTTAGCAAATTCCCACTGAGAGAACATATCTTCTGCGGACACATCGTCTCTGACGTCATTGAAGTAGCCACAGAATGTACAACCTGACTTCCACCACCAAGCACAACCCTTTGATCTTAGTATCACTGTAGCTGCTGTACACGGCGTGCCATCGGGTAGATTCTCGGGAGTCTTGTATACAGTGACTGGCTTACTTGCATCCCAAGACTCACGGAATGAAACTGACTCCGGGGTATTCTCTGGAGCCTTGATTAGATGATGGACCTTGACGGGCTTGGAGCCATCTCCTAGCACTCCGCATGCACTGGCCATGATGCCCGTTCCATGTCCTGCTCTTGATATTGACGTGTTTCAGAAGTGTTTAACACTAGATGTGGCAGAATACACTAAACGTCTTGTTGCTGTGGACAATGATGGAATTTAGATGGCGTTTTCATTAGGAGGTAAAATTGACGGGATGAGTGAAGATGACAACAGGGCTCTGACGAGTTGGTACTGGTACGATTGGGCTAACCAAGCATTCGCTCTGACAGTTGGGACTGTACTTGGCGGTCAACTAATTACGAGGTACTTCAATCTAGCAACGGGGGGCTCGTCCGAAATCGCAGGATTCAACGTCACTGGGACGTCTTTCTATGCAGCAATACTTGGTTTGTCCATGGTTTTTGTCGCTATCTCCAGTCCCATTCTCGGAGCCATTGCAGATAGGATCAGAATCAAGAAGAAGATAGTGTGGATCTACACGTTAGTAGGAGTCGTGTTCACTGCATTCATGGGAGTTGCCCCCCATCTGGATGCTAATTCTGCATACAGACTTCTGGCTTTCTGCTTCCTAATGGGGCAGATAGGGATGGCTGGTGGTAACACGATATACTACGCATTCATGCCATATCTCGCTGAGCAAAACCAGATGGAGAAGGTATCGAGCTGGGGATATGCATACGGCTTTGCTGGTGGTTCTCTAATTCTGATATTGCACCTAGTCGTCTTGGTGACGGGTGCGTTCGGACTGACGGATGCTTACGGACCATGGACACTGACCTTCGCATTCGTGACCACTTCTCTCTGGTGGCTTGGTTTTGGTCTACCATTCTTTAGGAACACTCCGGAGCCGGAAATCGCCAATGAGAGGTCTTATGGTTCTATCATGGAGGCTGTTGGTGATGGGCTTAACGAGGTCAGGAGTACTTTCAGAGAGGTAAAGAAATACAGAATTTTAGTAATTTACCTGGTATCTTACCTTCTGTTCTATGACGTTCTCCACACTGTTGGAGGGGTTGCGACTTCATTTGCTGAAAATGATCTGCGACTGCCGGTATTGATGAATTTCGTTCTTATTCTTCTGGCCAACATAATTGCCATCCCAATGTCAGTAGTAGGAGGGATGTTGGCTGCAAGATACGGCGCAAAATCAGTTCTCGGGGGATCTATCGGCGTCTACATGGTTGTTCTAATCCTTGCAACTGGGTTCGCACCGCTTGACCTGGAAGATGACCACGATAGGTTCGACTTCAGGTACGATTACGATTCTGAATCTGATGAATACGTCCTCTCCACCCTTCATGATAGAGGAGTGAAGGGTTGGGTTAGCAAGTCCGGACCGGGCGATGAGGAGTTCAGGAACGCCTTCCTGCATTACATGATTGAAGGAGCCTTGGATGGTGACGTTTGGTCTGATTCTGACGTAGAGAGAACGAGGATATCGGTCGATGAGGCAACGCTTCTTGAGTCTGAAATGCACGGAATGCTAGATCACAGGTGGTCATTCTCATTCAAGGGTGGAATCCTGGATGGTGATCACTCGGTGGGGAACAATCACATCACAATTATCGAAGGAGGGCCTATTGACTGGTGGCCTAATTTCCTGAGAGACAACGTCTGGGGCCCTCTAAACTTCGGAGTAACGTTACAATGGATACTTCTAGGCACCATGGTTGGATTCGTCCAGGGCTCTGCTGGGGCACAGGCCAGGAGTCTGTTCGCATATCTTGTTCCAAAGTCGAGAACTACTGAGTTCTTCGGCTTCTTCGGCTTCATGGGCAAGGCTGCTGCAGTGATTGGTCCGTTCATTTTCGCCTTTTTCTCTGCTGCTTTCGACACGAGATTTGGGATTATGGTGCTGCTATTGATACTCGTCTTGGGGTTGCTTCTTTTCCCGTTAATTGACGTTGAGGAAGGAAAGAGGGTTGCTAGACAGGCAGATCTTGATGCCGGACTGTACTCCGAGGAGGAGTAGGATGAAGAATTTCGAACTGGTTCAGAATGTGCTCTCAGTTCTTGTGATGGCGCTCTTTGGGGTAATCATCGGTTTGGCTATGGTTCCCTCGTATCTACTATTCATCGAGTTGACGTCGATGACAGAAGGGAAAGGAGGACTGGTTGAGGCAGTTGGAACCTGTGTCGGTTTGGGCCTGGGTTACATCATTTGGGGAGTCGTACTATTAGCCATATGCGGACTGATGGGGGGCCTGTTCAGAATCAGGAAGGAAGAGGGGAGGTATTCTCTGAGGTCTTTCATTACAATTCAATGGGCATTCTCATTGGTGTCTCACAGGGTCGCTCAGATTTTCCTAGGCCTCGTAGTACCCTCCTTCCTAGCAAATTTGTATTACAGGATGATGGGTGCTAAGATTGGGAGAGGCGCCCAACTAAATTCAATGATGATTAATGACGCATCCATGGTTACTATCGGAGATAACGTAGTCGTGGGTGGGAATGCTACGATTAACGCTCACCTAGTTGAGAGCGGGGAGATAGTACTCGCACCAGTGAGAATAGGGGATGGGGCCCTAATTGGCGGAGGCAGCATTGTGCAGCCTGGGTGTACGATAGGGAATGGCGCTGTTGTTGCTTCCAGGGCTGTCGTTCCAAAGTGGACCGAGATACCAGCAGGAGAAGTCTGGGGAGGGATTCCTGCGAGATTCATAAAGAAGACAGGGGAATGAATCGCTACTCGTTTTCTGTTTCGGGGTCGTCTTCCTCTGTTGGCCCTTCTTCGGTGGACATCTCCTTGATTTCCTCTATTACTGCCTGCTTCTGCTCTTGGAATGATTCCTGCTTAGACTGGATCTCCTTGGCGGTCGAAATGGCCCTGTCAATCATGTCGTGACGTGTCTGAATCGCATCACTGAGGTCCTCGAACAGTTGCATGTGCTGTACGTACCAGTCGTCCCTGGCTGCTAGCTCCGACTGGGCGGCTTGGTTGGACTCGTCAATCTCCTCTGCGACGGTTAGTACCTGACCGAGTCTTGCCTTCTCCCTCTCCAGCATCTCCTCGGTTTTGTCGAGTTTGCTCTCTAAGAATGGGATCTTTGTGTTGGCCTTCGCGAGTTCCACTTCCATCTCGTCCTTCTGCCTTCGGAGGTTGTTGAGGAGGTTGTTGATTCCCTCCTTCTCGGTCTCCTTGTCGATTAGTTCACGGTTCAGCGTCTCAACTTGGGCCTTCATCTCTGCAATGTCAGCCTCCTGGGCCTGATAAGCAACGAGGAGTTTGTCCAATGCCTCCTTGTCCTTCGCAGCCTGCTGTTCGAGGTCTCGGATTGTCTGTTGGGGGTCGGCTCCTGCAGAGTCGTCTTGGTCCATCATCCTCCTTAGTCCGAAGGTGCCCCCGATATAACCTCGGCGGCAACAGGATTGGTGAGTCTGGGCAAATCAGAGGTTTTCGGAAATTGCTGCTATTGTCGCCGAAAGAGCGACTGTCAGCCTCTTGGATGAGGGGATGTGCAGTTTCTCGTCTGGACCATGGGCGTTATTACCTGGTCCCGAAGTACCGGTGCACAGAAACATTGCTTCTGGGTATTTGCCCTGCATCATCGCCATGAAGGGAATCGTACCCCCTGTCCATGTTGCCAGTGGGGGCAGCCCTGTCAACTCCATCGATGCCTCGTTAATGGCTTCTGAGATCGGTCCGTCTAGTGGCGGTGCATGGAAACCATCGGAACATGAGTCAGGAGTGAATGTGACCTCTGCCCCATATGGAGGGTCCTTCTCCAGGATTTCCTTTGCACGAGCTGTAGCATACTCCGAATCGACCCCAGGGGGTATCCTGAAGCTCAGTTTCAGGTCTGTGTTCGTTCGGAGGACGTTTCCCGCGTCCTGCACCGAAGGAATCCCGTCTGCTCCGATGATGGACAGTGTAGGCTCCCAGTTCATGGCCACTATCATGTCCTCCGTAGTTTCGGAGGCCTGTCTGAGGGTGTCCACCGTTGGGAACTGCTCCCATATGCTGTCTCCTACTATATCCCTGAGGGAGATTGCGTTCTCCCTGACTTCTTCGGGGATTTCCACGTGCATCTCCGGGATTGTGACCTTTCCGGAGGATGAGTCCTCCACTCTGTCCAGTAGAATCCGTTGGATCCTGAAAGAAGATGGTATTGAGCCCCCCGAGTTCCCTGAGTGAATTCCCTCGTGAGATACCTTAACCGAGAGAGTCCCGGAAACCAGCCCACGAAGGGCCTCTGTCATCCAAATATGGTCATAATCGGGACCACCGCTGTCCAAAACGACCACCATGTCCGGATTTCCAAGTCTCTCGGAATGTGCCTCCAGGTACGGTGGGAGGTCGAATGACCCGGATTCCTCGCATGTCTCGATAATCATGGTACAACGGGGATGGGGGGCGCCCGCCTCTTGCAGGAGCCTTACAGATGTGGCGCAAAGGTATCCTCCATACCCATCGTCAACGGAGCCTCTGCCATAGAGCCATGGATCCCTCCTCACTGCTTTCAGTGGGTGTAGACCCTCTGACCACAGTTCTGGCTTTGAGGGCTGCTTGTCCAGGTGGGAGTAGAATATCACCTCGCCCGGGCCGGTCCCCTCTATTGTGACGATTAGTACAGGTGATAGTTCTCCTATCCTATGCTTCTCGTACGACATTCCCTCTATTCCCTGATCGTCCAGCCACTCGCAAAATAGTTCGATAGTGGCATCGAGCTCGCCCATCTCGGCCCAGTTGGGCTCGAATAGTGGAGATAGGGCCTTTATTTCGATGAAATCGGACAGACTAGGCAAAATGGAGGACTCCCATATCTCTTCACTCCTATCCATCAGTCGTCCTAGATCAAGCGTCATGGCCTCATCCCCGGGTGTTCACTCATGGACTCTTCGACTCGATTTCCTCTGAAATCGAGCAGGTCCTGCACTTCGAAATCCGATCCTCGTAGTCCTTCTCTACGTCGGATAAAGGGAACTCTGAGGCTAATGACATCCTAGCCGTCAGAGCGAGCGTCTTCTCCAAGTCTTTCTTGGCCTTATCGAGGGTCTCGGGAGGATACTCCACTAGCCTTCCAGAAACCCCGACTAGTATCGCTGGAGGGAGGACCTTCCGCCTAATCAGTCCCTCACGCTCCTTGTCCGACTCCGACTCTTCCAATGCTAGATGGTAGAGAGCCATCTGCAGCCTGTGCTTGTGTAGCAGGGATTCCTCGGCCTGACAAGAGGGCCCTATTGAATCGTCACCGAGAGAGTCCAGAAGGCCACTTTCCCAGTCTCCGAGTAGGGAGCTTGCATCCGTAGTTTTCAGGTCGATGGCTCGGATCGCTGGAGCTCCGTCATCGCTCGTAGCACATAGAACCAAGTCTATGATCCCGCTTAGCTCGACTCTGGTGGAATCGAGTGAGATTAGCACTTCTTCTCCGTCTGGTGTCCACTTCCCTCTTGTCACAGATTCGAATTCGACGGGGATGGATATGTGGAATGGCATCTCGGTCCTCAAGCCCTCTACCTTCCTACCATCAACCTCCAGGCCCCTGACCATGGCACCCAGTTTCCCGTCGGAAACTCTGTGCGACATGGTTGAAGTGACCTCTGAAACCTTCTCGAGGTCGGCTCCTGGAGGGAGTAGTTCTCTGAAGGCGGTCTGATGTGTCTCTATGTTGTTTATTCTGTCCTCTATGGGAGTAGTCCAGGACTTGGGCAGAGGGGTGCTCGGTCCGTTCTGTCCGGGTCCTGGGTTCCCGATTCCAATCTCGATTATCCTGTGGAAAACGTTTCCGAATGTTGCTGGGTCAACAGACAGCGAGTGTTCGTGCCGATTCTGGGAATCGTCGTTTGTCATGGTAGTGCTTGACTCTAATCCGGCTCTCACCTCCATCCAATGGCACCTTGGGCAATCGAAGTATGATGGTAGCTTGCTGGGATTCGCCCTGACTATCGTCGAGTAGCTAATCGGTTCTGGGATAACTGGCCTGTGGTCTTTTTCTATGATGATACGGGATGCTGTGTCAATAATCTCGACCTGTTGAATCGGGGTGGTGAAGACGTTTCCATCGCTTCCGAGTCCGGTGAAGCACTCTGGATGGTGTAGCATTATGATGCCAGTCTTGTTCCTACAGCCCAAGTATGCGTCTTCCATTATCGAGGCTGGACATATCTTTCTGTCACCCCCGTTGACTAACATTGGTTCTGAGTGAGCGTCTGTGGGGCTCAACCATGGAGAGTTGTACTCATTCCTTCTCCATGAGCCCATCCTCAAGGATTCCAGCCACATCTGTCCTAGTTGAGGAGCTTTCTTATCATACGTCCATGGAAGTAAGATTCCCTCTTCTTCTACCCATTCAGTGCCCTTGGGGGATCCAGCAATGATCAGCCTCTCCTCCGCTCTTGTGGCTGCGACGTATAGGAGCCTCCTTGCCTCGGCGTTCTTCCTGGCTCTGTGGAGGAGGGTCGCGTGATCCCAGAGTGCGGAAATAGGCGTCTTTCCCGAGGGCCATGGCTTTGGGTGACCTGCAAATATCTCTGGTCCGACTATCAGCCTGCTGTTCTGTTCATTCCTCATGTTGGTCTGTCTGGAGGAAAAAAGGTCTGCCAGGACGACCACCTTCGCCTCTAGTCCCTTAGAGCTGTGAATCGTCATGACCCGTACAGCATCACTTTGCGGGATCGTGGATGCCTCGAGAGACTGGGAGCTCCTTTCCCTCAGGTCCCTTAGTCGGTCGGCGAGCACTATCGGATCACCGCCGACCTGCGCCGATAGCTCCCTGAACAGTTCGACAAATTGCTCGGCATCCTGGCGCGAAACGTCATCTGGATATGCCACCAGCAAGTCAGAGCGGTCTATTGTATCCTCGAGAAGTTCCGCCAACCTGGAGGAAGATGAGAGCTCGCACCACCGAGATACCAATGCCCTCTGCCTCTCGTCACTACAGTGGGATAACATGGCTGAGAGAAGGTCCGCACCCTTCTCTGCGGATGACAGGTACCTCTGAAGTTGTCCATCGCTCATTCCAATCAGAGGAGAACGGGCGACCCAAGCTGCATTATGGCGGGAATTCGGTCTCGCAGCCAATTGGACCAGTCCCTCGAGAGCGGATGCCGCAGGACGTTCCAGAAGGCTTCCCTCTCGATCTACCTGCGATGGCACCCCTACATCTTGCAGGTTCCTGACGATAACGTCTCTGAGGTTCACCCTGTTAGGAAGAAGTATTGTGATGTCGCTGGGCTGGACTGGTTCTCCGGAATCCACTTCTTTCCACTTACCACATGAGGACTTTACCCTGACCGGTGTCCCCTCAATCAGGCTTCTTACCCTCAATGCGATTAGCAGTGCCTGCCTCTCTAGCCTGTCCGGGCTACCTGGACCGAAGGGGTCCAAGTGCGTCTCTAGATTGGTTGGGGGGTCAGATAAGTCATCAGAGTCAGGCGGGCATATCCACTCGATTGATGCTGGGGCGTCCTTCTTATCGGGGAACGAGTGCAGCGTCTGGGAGGATGCGTAGAAGTCTGCCTTCGAGAGTATCCTATGCCTGTCGGAGAATAGGTCTTCCCACCACTCGTTCATCACTTCCAACAGCCCTCCAGCAGAACGATAGTTCACCTTCAGAGACACCATTCCCTCTTGTCGGGCCCTTACCTCCTCTGAAGATGGGGCGGGAAGGTCCCAGTCGGTTGCGTCGAAAGGAATCCAGGGGGCCAAGTCCCTGCCGCCCCTCTCCAAATACTCAGTAGCCCTAGCTATTGACGAAAGGTGGTCATTCCTCGGATCCCTGCTGTGTGTCTCCCTCCTTAGTGATGGTTTTCTGGTGAGTTCCGGCACACTGGAGAACTCGTGAACGTTCACTGCCCTCAGGGACTTTGCGTAGTCCAGGAATCCTGTGACCTCCGCCTGTCTGAAGGCATAGATGCTCTGCTTGACGTCTCCGACATAGCATACCGTTGGTTCCCAGGGGGTATCCGCTCTCGGGCCGTCTTCTTCCCTTACCTCCCTAGGGCCCCAGAGACGCGAAAGGAGCCTCCATTGTAGAGGCGAGTTGTCTTGGGCCTCATCGATGATGAATGCCCTGAACCTCCTTCGGATTTGGCCTAGGAGGAGGTGCCGACTCTCGATATCGGCTCGCATAGCTTCCAGTCTCGAGGCCGCCTCGCCGGCCAGGTTACGGTTTTTCTCCAGATTGGAGATTACATCTAATGCCCTGTGGATATGATCGTCCCTCCATGGGCTGTTCTGGTCTATGGAGTCCAGAGCCTGTTGTACACTGGGGTGGTAGAACGTCCTGCATACCTCGGGGCAGTTTGCGAGCAGTAGGTCTCCTGCTAGCCTCTGGATGTCGTCGAAGTCGTGAACCTCGTCACGTTGCTTTAGATTCTTTATGACGCCCTGGAATCCCAGGTGCAGGAGGTGGAGGTCTCTGAGATTCTGGATCTCGGCCTCTAGGCTGAAATGATGGTGCTTATTGGGATTCTCGAGTCTCTCGGGGATATTCATTTCCAGGGCGATAATCGGCTTCGACCAATCATCGGGGACCTGCGGCGGCTCGGACTCGCCTAGTAGGATTGCCATCCTCACGAAGTGGAGGACCATACTGCCCAATTCATCCGACCAGATACCAGATAGTTCTGCTGTTTTCTCCTTCAACGTGGTTTTGTAAAGTGCCTTCAGGTTCGCATCTTTGATGTCAGCGAAACTCCTAATCCCTGCTTCCCACTCATCTGATGGCAGCTTCAATCTAGGGAAATGCCTCATTTCCTTTGCCATCAGCGTGGTCGGGCTTACGGTACACGTCAGTACGTGCCCCATCCAGCAGAGTTTCCCCCAAGAATCGGTAGGTGGTCCAGTTCTATCGAGCTCTTCCAGGCAAGCCATCCTAGTCTCGGCTGCCCATCCGGATGCAGAGGGAGTCTGGATGCATTCCTTGATTGTCTCGAAAACTACCCGGATGATTTTTTGGACTCTCTCGGCTTGTTCGTCGATGTCCGCCTCTTCTATGGATGACATGATCATCGCGAGTAGCTTGTCCCTGTCCACGTTGCCTTCTTCGTCCATTACTTTGCGAGATGACTCTTCAACGAACACCGATTTCCCCACCAGTGCTCGGAGCACCCGGGAAGCAGATGTCCGTCCAGAGTAGTGCTGGGCAACCCTGTCTCTCGCGGAAAGTACCTCGGTAGCGATATGTGCGGGAATCCCCGCATCGACCGCATCCCCGATTCTGGATCTGTCGCTTGCAAGCCTCCATATCGTTCTAAGGGACGTCTCCACTAGGATTGCCCTCGCAGCGTCAGAAACATTCTCCCTACTGAGGGCATCCCCAAGTTTCCCTCTATACGGAGAAACTAGCTGAGACAGGAACGAGTCAATGGTGCCGATGGGGGCATCCTCGAGGAGAGTTAGGAGTTGTTCGATGAAACCTTGGCTCTTGACCCTTGGATCGTAGCGATGTTTACTGTCTTCCCCCAGAGGTCCTGGCCTGATTCTCGAGATGGTTCTTCGTAGTCTGTCCTTCATCTCATCGGCTGCCCTGTTGGTGAATGTGAGTAGTACTACCTCGCTTGGCAGTAGACCATCCCAATCCTGCAGGTTGGTCCGCTCAGAAGCAGGCGCGGTTACCATCCCCCCTCCTATGCTTGGTGCCCTGGCTGGCTTTGGGAGGATTCGGGTTGCTCTCTGGTCGTTGGCCAGATAGTGCTCAATGACCCTGTCAACGATGGTACTTGTCTTACCGGTTCCGGCTCCTGCGTCGATTACGATATGCGAGTCCAGGTTCAGGGCCAGTCGCTGAGCCGTGTTCAGTCGAATCAGAAGGACCCCTCCATCCTAACATCGCAGATTTCTCTCACGGGACAATATGCACAGACCTTTGGGGAAGGAGTGGGGTGTACCTTTCCCGATCTGGCATCGCTAGCTACTCCCATAGCTACGGAGAGCCGTTGGGCCAACCAAGCCCTGAAATGATCAGAATCGGCTTTCTCGTCCTCATCCATGAATCTATGTAATCCGGAAGTGATTGTGGTTTGTGTACCGATATTTATTCCCGAGCAAGGAGAGTCGAATAGTGAGGATAATTCTAGGAAGTGTTCTGATTTGTGCCCAATGACGGAAATTCCGGCTGCAATGACCAAGTCACCGGGATGGGCTTCCTCCCACGCCCTAGCATAAATCGCAAGTTGGAGTTCTTCGAGAAGACCCGAGTAATGTCTATTCCTCAGGGAAGATTCCTCGGAGGTCTTGAGATCCCTAATTGCAATCAGTCTTCTCGGCCTCCATCCCGATCCAGTGACCCGAATCGGTGCCACGGAATCGCTCCCCTCGTCGTCGATCCAGGTTTCTGAAGCCAGTTCTATTGGTAGTAAGTCGACTCGATCTATCCATCCTCTGACTCTGATTGGATCTATCCCCCCTCTTACGGATATCTCAGGAGTGGGGTGAAGTTGAACGTGGTCTGAGGTGTTTCCAATCTTCCACTCGATCGACAAGGGTGCAGAGTCGCCGATATCGAGCTCCGCTGTTACTATGCTTCCTATCCTGCCTCGAGGGGGGATTGGTTTCGGATCTGCCAGCCAACTGCCCCATTCTTCCCTATCCATCCCGGTAAGAGATCTGAGTCGTTGGGTCGATACGGCATCGGTCCTCTCCAGCCAGGGAGCTCTGGAGTCCAATGACTCGAGTGCTATCCGCATGATCTCATCTTGGTCCAGTCCAGATCTCTGTACGCTAACATGGCCAAGACCGCCGTCATGCTCCCTCTCTACGCTGGTCTCGAAGCCTAGAGTTTTGGCGATTATATCATGATGGACGTTGTGAAGAAGTTCCCCGTACGTCCTATTGTCTATGTCCTCTCCCTGCAACTCCTCTCTTTCTGCACCGAGTTCCCTGGAGAGCCATCCTCTTCTCGGACACCTTAACCAGTCCTGGAGTCTAGTCGGGGACCACGCCTGTATCTCCTGAGGGGCCTCGCCAGAGTGACCGTGTCTGGAGTCGCTAACTTGGCTACCAGTAGCCATTGGAGAGAGGGGTCGGGGATCTATCGATGGGGTAATCTTCCCGTTTACGGAGGCTCCCACCACTGGCCATCTACCATTGGTTCTGGGTGATTCTATTCCTTCTGGTGGTTTGCCGTGAAACTTCAGGTTCTCAATGGAGAGTATGTGCGAGTGGTTTTCCTTAGGCAGATATCCGTCCATGGAGGCTATGGTGGGCTGCCTTCTCTCTCGGTCCCTCTGAACAGCTGTGTCTAGAGGGATTGAGACAGCGCTGGGGTTGATTGGCGGGTTGCAAGGAGGCTTGCCCTGTCTTATTCTGAGACCATCAATCTGTCTAGAGGCCCTGGGAGATGGGGACCTATCGGTCATTTCGTGGGTTGCGGATTCAATGCCGGACAACTCGAAGTCTATGGCCCATTCTCTTATTGGCGCGGCTGGTGGTGACGTTTCGTCCATGCTCGGGTCAAGGACGAACACGTCTTGAGAGCAATTCAGTAGGTGCAGCAAATTGTGTCTGGCGTCTCTGATTGGTGCGTCTGGTCTGAGGATTCCTAGCGAGTGTCGTTCGTCCTCACCAACGAATGGTACCTTTGGCACTCTCAATTCCCATGATGAACTGGACAGGTTTGACAGAACCACCAGGTCGGCAGAGCATCCCAGAGCCTCCTCTGGAGTCAACACAGAAACGCTGCTAGTGAAGTTGGAACCCCCTGTCATTGCCTTGGTCTGATCGGCAATTGAGCAGAGCTCGTCGACCCAGTCGGATCCTAGGGTGTGCGTAGGTTGTCCTGATCTTCTCTGCATTTCCCTTAGGGTTGCTCGCTCTTCGATGAGTGCATGTACTGCTGCTGCCGGGGAGAGTCCTCTACCTGGGAAGCGGGCCATTTGAGATGGCATGTCGACTAGGGAGAGCGTGTTATGCAGCCATTCGTCGCCATCTCTCGGGGAATTCGGCATAGGAAGTCGCTGGCCAGTATGGCATCCTAGGGCGTCGTTTAGGTTGTCAATGAGTTTTCTGTCATGCCCGCGGAGTAACGGTCGAATAGATGCTGCCAGGCACATTAGCCACCATTGTGTTGATTCCTTTATTGGGCCGTCTCTCTCATCAGTTGGTTGTCTGGAAAGTGTCTCAAGCCACTTTGACAGTGCGCCCGGTCCGCCAAGGACATGCTCGTTCCTAGCTAGCCTAGTTAGTAATTCAGAGTCGGCTAGAGGGGAGATTTCCGGATGTGATGGATGTTCTTCTATTTGCTCGAATGGAACTATCGAGGTTTGGAGAGATAGGGCTCTGAGGCTCTCGAGCGAGAAGGCGTCGGCCCCGTGTCCTAATCTTGCTAGGAATAGTATCCAGTGACCGATGGGGTGGGATGAAGGAGGTGCCCTCCTCCTTTCCATACAGACGCCTATTTCCCCAAGCAGTTGCTCCCATTTGTGCCTGTTTTTCTCCAGGGCCGGGTCTACGATAATTATCTCAGAGTCATCGCGGCTTAGCCGTTCAGCAACGATTCGAATGGCTAGTTCGAAGGAGTGGGACTCTCTGTTCAGGAGTATCCGCTTCACATTATTGGTTTGTTCTAGTAGAGGGTCTCTTTCGGATGGGATCCAGTCGGGAAGTTCACTTGGATCTGCAATCGGGTGTTGGTCTACTAGCATGTGTCCATGGTGACCAAGGCGGAAATTTCCCGGGAATGTTAGTTGGTGTATCGGTCTAATCTTCGAAAGGGACAGG
>LUMI01000043.1_pt2 | contig 55803 bp, 55 predicted proteins | sample 729681 | NCBI WGS metagenome assembly LUMI01 (sample SAMN03860267, study PRJNA289734) | marine metagenome | biome: seawater column; feature: ocean; material: water; isolation source: Red Sea water column Station 34 - depth 10m | place: Saudi Arabia: Red Sea | collected 2011-10-15 | depth 10 m
AACGGGATATATTAGGCTTACATCTTTCAATGAAAATAGCAGTGATCAGATAGAGGATAAAATAAAAGAGTTTAAAAAAAATGGAAAAGTTAAAAATTATATTTTAGATCTAAGAAATAATCCGGGTGGATTACTTTCTCAAGCTATAAAAATCTCCGATTTCTTTCTTGAAAATGGGGAAATAGTTTCAACCAAAAGTAAAAGAAAATTCGAAAATAGAAAATGGTTTGCAAAGAGAGGGGACGTTTTAAATGGAGAAACTATGATTGTGCTTATCAACTACGGCTCTGCATCCGCATCTGAAATAGTTGCAGGCGCACTTCAAGATCATAAAAGAGCAGTATTAGTGGGTGAAAGCACATATGGCAAGGGATCTGTTCAATCTATTATTCCTTTGAAAAATGATGGAGCAATAAGGCTTACTGTTTCAAAATATTATTTACCATCTGGAAAATCAATTTCTCAAGTAGGCGTTACACCTGATATAGAAATCGCTGAAGGGTCAGATGATTTTAGAATAAATACTGACACTGACAATCAACTTGATTACGCGTTAAAATTACTTAACGGTTAAAATGCAAGAAAAATTTAAAAAGTTGCCACTTAGAAGTGGAGTGGGAATAGTAGTATTAAATAAAGAAAATAAAGTTTTTTTAGCAAAAAGAATTGATAATCCAAAAAATTTTTGGCAAATGCCTCAGGGAGGTATCGACAAAGGTGAAGACAATCTAAAAGCAGCTTTAAGAGAACTAGAAGAAGAGACAAGTATTAAATCTGTGAAATTAATTAAAGAAATAGATGGTTTTACAACCTATTATTTACCTGAGAATTTGCTCGGAATAATTTGGAAGGGCAAATATAAAGGTCAAAGACAAAAATGGTTTATTGTAAAATTTATTGGAAATGATGAAGAAATAAATATTAAAACAAAATATCCTGAATTTTTAGATTGGAAATGGGAAGAATTAAGTAAGATTACTGATACAGTTGTAGATTTTAAACTTCATGTTTATCAAGAAATACAGAAAGAAGTTGAAAAGGTTATTAATTAATACTTATAGATTTTAAAATTTCGACTTTATGATTTAACAAAAATCTTTTTTGATCATTTAAATCATCTTTATTTAACTCTTTTTCGGCTTCTTGGATTTCATCTGAAACATGTTTTTTATTCGCATTTTTAATGTCAAAAATTGAGCTTGTTAAAATAGATAAAGTATTATCTTTAAATTCAACAATACCGTCTTCAACATAAAAATTATGTTCCTCAGAGCCAGAAATAACTTTTATGATACCAGGTTTTAAAAATGAGATAATTGGTATATGGTCCTTTAAAATTCCCATTTCACCCTCATAAGCAGGAACAACTACTTCTGAAACATTTTCTTTTGAAAGAAAAGATTTCTCAGGATTAACAATATCTATATTAAAACCTTCACTCATTAAGCTGCTGCATCCTTAGCCATTTTTTCAGCTTTTTCTATAGCTTCCTCTATTGTCCCAACCATATAAAATGCTGCTTCAGGCAAGTGATCATACTCTCCCTTACAAATAGCATCAAAACCTTTTATTGTTGACTCTAAGTCTACTAATTTACCTGGAGAACCTGTAAATACTTCTGCAACAAAAAAGGGCTGTGATAAAAATCTTTGAATTTTTCTTGCTCTAGCAACAATTAACTTATCCTCTTCAGATAGTTCATCCATTCCTAAAATTGCAATAATATCTTGCAGTGATTTGTAAGTTTGTAATACTTTTTGAACTTCTCTCGCTACTCTATAATGTTCATCACCAACAATTCTAGGGTCTAGAATTCTAGACGTTGAGTCTAGTGGATCCACAGCTGGATAAATACCTATTTCAGCAATTTGTCTAGATAATACAGTCGTTGCATCTAGGTGAGCAAATGATGTTGCTGGAGCTGGATCTGTTAAATCATCTGCAGGAACATAAATTGCTTGTACAGAGGTAATTGAACCTTTGTTAGTCGTTGTAATTCTTTCTTGTAAGTTACCCATGTCAGTAGCTAGAGTTGGTTGATATCCAACAGCTGATGGAATTCTACCAAGCAAAGCTGATACCTCTGAACCTGCTTGAGTAAATCTAAAAATATTATCAACGAAAAAAAGAACATCTTGTCCCTCTTGATCTCTAAAATATTCAGCAACAGTTAAACCTGTCAGAGCTACTCTTGCCCTTGCTCCAGGAGGTTCATTCATTTGACCGTAAACTAATGCTGCTTTTGAACCTGCTTCGTTTGTTTTAATAACGCCTGACTCTATCATTTCATGATAAAGGTCATTTCCCTCTCTAGTTCTTTCACCAACGCCAGCAAAAACAGAAAATCCTCCGTGAGCTTTTGCAACGTTATTGATCAATTCCATAATAAGAACTGTTTTTCCAACACCAGCTCCACCGAATAAACCAATTTTTCCACCTTTTGCATATGGTGCTAAAAGATCAATAACCTTAATTCCCGTTACTAAAACTTCTGTTTCAGTTGATTGATCGTTAAATTCAGGTGCAGATCTATGAATAGGCCAATTATCTGTTGGTTTAATTTCGCCCCTTTCATCAATAGGCTCACCAATTACATTTATGATTCTGCCTAAAGTTTCTGGTCCAACTGGAACCTTAATTGGAGCAGCTGTATCTGTTACTTCATCACCTCTTTTTAAACCCTCTGTTGCATCCATTGCGATTGTTCTTACACTAGACTCACCTAGGTGCTGAGCAACTTCTAATACAAGTCTGTTTCCTCCATTATTACATTCTAATGCTGTTAATATTTCTGGTAATTCTCCCTCAAATTTTACGTCGACTACCGCACCGATAATTTGTGTAATTTTTCCTTTTCTCATAATTATAAACTTTCTGCTCCTGATATGATTTCAATTAGTTCTTTAGTAATTGCTGCTTGACGACTTCTATTATATTCAATAGTAAGTTTATCAACCATTTCACCTGCGTTTCGGGTTGCATTGTCCATTGCACTCATTCTCGAACCCTGTTCGCTAGCTGAATTTTCTAACATCGCTTTAAAAATTTGAGTTGAAATATTTTTTGGAAGTAAATTTCCTAAAATTTCATCTTCATCTGGTTCAAACTCATAGTTCTCCTCCGAGGATTTGTTGTCTTTTTCTTCAGTTTTTAAAGGAATTATTTGCTGCTCTTGAGGAATTTGAGTAATTACATTTTTAAATTGATTATAAAATATTGTACATACATCAAACTCGTTATTCTCAAATTTTTCTATTATTATTTTTCCAACTTTGTCAGCATCAAAATAATTTGCATTTTTTGATTCTTTAAATGAAATATTTTCAATTATTTTATCCTGGTATAGTCTTTTTAATTGATCATATCCTTTAGAACCAACAGTAATAATTTTTAATGTTTTTCCTGAATCAGAAATTTTTTGAAAATAAGATTTTGCTTTTTTAATAATATTTGAATTAAAACCACCACAAAGACCTCTATCTGCTGTTAATACAACACAAAGATGAACCTTATCATCGCCTGTACCAGATAATAACTTTGGTGCATTTTCCTTGTCTGAAACACCGCTAGACAGATTTAATATGATGTTATTCATTTTCTCAGAGTAAGGTCTTCCTCTTTCAGCGCTTTCTTGCGCTCTTCTCAACTTAGCTGCAGCAACCATTTTCATTGCTTTAGTTATCTTTTGTGTAGATTTAACGCTAGATATTCTTTTCTTTAAATCGTCTAAACTTGCCATTTTTTATGAGTTAAAAGTTTTTTTTAAATCCGAGATTAATTCTGTTAATACTTTTTCATTATCTTCATCAAGTTTTCCTGATGAATTAATAGAATCAATTATTTCAGGTTTTTCAGATCTACATTTTTCAATAATTTTAGTCTCAAATGTTGCAATATCTTTTTGTTCAATTTCATCTAAATGTCCTTTTACACCACAAAATACTGATATAACCTGCTCAGCAACTGTCATGGGTGAATACTGCTTCTGTTTTAAAAGTTCGGTTAGTTTTGAACCTCTATTCAAAAGTTTTTGAGTAGCGGCATCTAAATCAGAACCAAACTGTGCAAAAGCTGCCATCTCCCTGTATTGAGCCAGCTCTAGTTTCATTGATCCAGAAACCTTTTTCATTGCTTTAGTTTGAGCAGAAGACCCTACTCTTGAAACTGACAGACCAACGTTTATTGCGGGTCTAATTCCTTGATTGAATAGTTCTGTTTCAAGAAAAATTTGCCCATCTGTAATTGATATTACATTTGTTGGAATAAAAGCAGATACGTCTCCACCCTGAGTTTCAATTATTGGCAGTGCTGTCAATGATCCGCCACCATGATCATCTCCTAGTTTTGCGGCTCTCTCTAATAATCTACTATGTAAATAAAATACATCACCTGGGTAAGCTTCTCTTCCTGGAGGTCTTCTTAACAACAGAGACATTTGTCTATATGCAACTGCTTGTTTTGATAAGTCATCATAAATAATTAATGCGTGCATTCCATTATCTCTAAAGTATTCTCCCATTGCACATCCTGTATATGGTGCCAGAAATTGAAGAGGGGCAGCATCAGAAGCGGTTGCAGCAACAATAGTTGTATACTCCATTGCTCCAGCTTCCTCTAAAGTCTTTTCAATTTGTCTTACAGTTGATCTTTTTTGACCAATGGCAACGTAAATACAATAAAGTTTTTGTTTTTCATCGCCAGACTCATTAATTTTTTTTTGGTTGATAATTGCATCAATTGCGACCGCAGTTTTTCCAGTTTGTCTGTCCCCAATTATTAATTCTCTTTGACCTCTTCCAATTGGAACCAAACTGTCAATTGATTTTAAACCTGTTTGCATAGGTTCACTAACAGATTTTCTTGGAATAATTCCAGGCGCTTTTACCTCAACCCTGCTTTTCTTAATACCTTTATCTAGAGCACCTTTGCCATCTATCGGATTTCCTAAACCGTCAACGACTCTTCCCAGAAGTTCTTTTCCAACTGGAGTATCAACAATAGCTCCTGTTCTTTTAACTGTATCGCCTTCTTTAACGGCTCTATCATCACCAAAAATTACAACACCCACATTTTCGCTTTCAAGGTTTAGTGCCATACCTTTTGATCCATCTGAAAACTCAACCATTTCTCCAGCTTGAACATTATCTAGACCGTAAATTCTTGCAATACCATCGCCTACAGATAATACTTGTCCAACTTCAGAAACTTCGGCTTTGTCTCCAAATTGTTTAATTTGTTCTTTTAAAATCTTAGTTACTTCTGAAGGATTTATTTCCATTTATGCCTCTATCATTTGCTTTTGTATTTGATGTAATTTATTTTTAATGGAGGTATCAACCATAGTGCTACCTACTTTAATAACCAATCCACCAATTAAACTTGGATCATGTTTATAGTTTAATTTTATATTTGAGCCAAAATTTTCAGCTAATTCGTTTTTAACTTTGTCTATATCATTTTTATTTAACTCTTTAGCAGCTAAAAGTTCTGCTTTAATTTCTCCTCTTGATCTAGAACATACGTCTAGATAATCGTTAAATATTTTTTCAACGTAAAAGAATCTTCTCTTTTTTATTAAAAAACTAATAAATCTTTTTAACAATCCATTAAAATTATTTTGGTTTGCAATCTCATCCATTATCTTAATTAGATCATCACTTTTTGTAGTTGGATTTTTAATCAAATCTCTAAAATCCGAACTTGTTTTGATTAATTTCAATAAAGCTGATGTTTGCTCTTCTACTTCTAAAAGAACATAGTTTTCAGATGCTAACTCAAACAAAGCTTGAGAGTAGCTATTATTTGATGTCACTGAAGTATTAATTTTAGTCAATTTAGTTCTCAAATATGAAGATGTTTTATAAAAATTTCGCTTAATTAACACACCAATAATCAGTCTTCAAGACTCAGATTTTAAAAAATGTCTGTATTTAGTGGACTAATTGAAGCTTACCGGGTCAACATCAACTATTAGTTTCATTCCTTTGGAAAATTTAATTTCTTTTAAGATCATTTTGAGTTTTTTTTGAATGTTGCTGTTTTTCTTCGCTCTTATTAAGAGCCTGCTTCTAAACTTTCTCTTAATTCTAAACACAGGCGCATTAACAGGACCAAGAATTTTTTCACTAATTTTACTGACAAGTTTATTCTTAAATTTTAAAGCTTCATCATATAATAATTTTTCATCTTCTGAGGTTAAAATTAATGAGACAAATCTTTCAAAAGGTGGGAGGTTGTTTTGTTTACGAAGTTCTAATTCATGATCTAAAAACTTAAATGGATCTTGATGAGTTATTTGATCAATTACTTCAGTTTTTATATTTAAGGTTTGAAAATAAATATTTGCAGGCTTGCCTGCTCGACCTGCTCGACCAGAAAGTTGATGATATAATTGTAAATTTTTCTCTGCACTTCTTAGATCGTGTCCTTGTGAAGTCAAATCAATATCTAATACAATAATACAATTTAGATTAGGAAAGTGGAAACCTTTTGAAATTAATTGGGTTCCTATAAGTATGTTAATTTCTCCAGAAATAATTTTATCTAAAATTTTTTTTCCTGAAGCTTTATTCATTGTATCACTTGAAAAAATATTTATTTTTTTGTTTGGAAATAATATTTCTACCTCCTCGGCAATTTTTTCAACACCTGGTCCACTAAAAATAAATTCACAGTTATCTTGTTTTTTACATTTTCTATTCAAGTTAGAACTGTAACCACAATAATGACAGAGAAGTTTTTTATTATTTTTATGATAAACAAGATTGATTGAACAATTTGGACATGAAAATACATTCAAACATTTTTTACATAAAACATACGGAGCAAAACCTCTTCTATTAATAAAGAAAAGTATTTGATCACCTTTTAGAAGATGTTCATTTACTTTTTCTAAAGTTTTCGATGAAATAAATGACTTTTTTGCAAGTTTGTATTGGTTGAGATCTATAATATGATGATTGGGTAATTTTGCATCCTTATATCTTCTTTTCAACCTTGAATGATAATATTTTTCATTTTTAACATTTGCATAAGTTTCTATAGATGGAACAGCTGTTACTAAATTAATAGGTATATTTTCATTACTGGCACGAGCAATCGCCATATCTCTTGCATTATAAATTACACCCTCATCTTGTTTATAAGATTGATCATGTTCTTCATCCACGGTAATTAATCCCAAGTTTTTAAAAGGTAAAAATAAGGATGATCTTGCACCAATAACCACTTTAATTTCACCCGACGCTAATCCACTCCAAATAATTTTTTTCATTTTTGGAGTTATTTTTGAGTGCCAAATAGCTGCCTCAAAACCAAAAAAATTCTTAAATTTCTTTTCAAATTCTCCCGTGAGACCAATTTCTGGTAATAAAATTAAAGATTGTTTTCCCTGATCAAGAATTTTTTTTATTGAATTAAAGTAAACAATTGTCTTCCCTGAGCCAGTTGTGCCTTGTAGTAAGTGTACTCTAAATTTGTCATCTTTTTTTATTATTTCTTTGTAGGCTTTTATTTGCTCATTAGATAAATTAAATTGGTGTTTGCCGAACTTTTTAGAATATTTTTGATACTCTTCTTTTTTTTGCATTTCTATAGCTTTTCCACTGAGAAAGTGAAGCCTGAGCGTCATACCAAGTGGAATAAGGTTATAATATGAAAACCAATTTAAAAAATTTATGGTTTGTTTTTTTAAGGATAGAATATTTAATTTTTCTTTAATTGATTTAATTTTAAAGTTTTTATTATTATTTTCCTCAAATTTATCCCATACAACACCTGTTATCGTTTTTGAGCCAAAAGGTACATTTACATAGTCACCAATATTTAATTTGCTTTCACTTTCATAAGTAAATGGATGATCAAAAATATTAGGTAATAAAATCGGATATTTCATAATTGATATTATGAAATATATTAAGAGTGATTAAGAGTGAATCTGTCTTTTTTCTACAGATAAAGCCGCTTCTTTTATTGCCTCTGAAAATGTTGGGTGCGCATGGCAAGTTCTCGCTATGTCCTCTGAACTTGCACCAAACTCCATTGCAATAGCCATTTCAGCAATCATTTCTCCAGCGTGTGGGCCTATAATATGTACTCCTAAAACTTTATCAGAAGTTGCATCAGCAAGTATTTTTACAAAACCTTCAGGCTCATCTATTGCTTTTGCTCTTGAATTTGCCATAAAAGGAAATTTTCCAACTTTAAAATTAATTTTTTTTTCATTTAATTGTTCCTCAGTTTTTCCTACTGAAGCAACTTCTGGAGAGGTATAAATTACACCAGGTATAATCTCGTAATTTACATGTCCTGATTGACCAGCAATAAATTCTGCAACTGCAATTCCTTCCTCTTCTGCTTTGTGAGCTAACATAGGACCATCAATAACATCACCAATAGCAAATATGTTTTTAATATTTGTTTCAAAATTTTTATCTACTTTTACCTTTCCTTTTTCGTCAGTTTTAACTCCCACATTTTCTAATTTTAAACCGGTCGTGTATGGTCGTCTTCCAACTGAAATAAGGACAACATCAGCTTCTATATTTTTTTTCTTATTTTCTTTATCAATTACTTCAAGGATAACTCCATTTTCATTTTTTGTAATTTTTTCAACCTTGGTATTTAATTTAAATTTTATTCCTTGTTTTTTAAGTATCTTCATGAATTCAGTTGATATCTCACGGTCCATACCAGGTGTAATATGATCTAGAAATTCAACAACTTCTACTTCTGTTCCAAGTCTTGACCAAACTGAACCCATTTCCAAACCAATATATCCTCCACCAACTACAACCATTTTTTTTGGTAATTTTTCCAAGGATAATGCTCCAGTAGACGAGATTATTTTTTCCTCATCAAATTCCATTCCAGGTATTGATACAGGCTCTGAACCAGTACTAATTATTGCTTTTTCAGTCTCAATAACTGTTTCTTCTCCATCCCCAGAAACTACTATTTCATTTGAGCTCTTAAATGATCCTTTGCCTTTGAAATAAGAAACCTTATTTTTTTTGAACAAAAATTCTATTCCCTTTGTTAAAACAGTTACAGCCTTTTCTTTATTTTTCATCATCTTTCCAAGGTTCAATTTAATTTCACCAATTTCGATACCAATCTTTTCAAAATTTTTTGCCTTGTGAAAATTTTCAGATAAGTTCAATAAGCTTTTTGATGGAATACACCCTACATTTAAGCAGGTTCCACCAAGCGATCCTCTGGATTCAATGCATGCAGTTTTTAGACCTAGTTGTGATAATCTTATTGCACAGACATACCCACCAGGGCCACCACCAATTACTGTTACATCAAATTTTTCTGACATTTAAATATTTAAAAATAATCTCCTTGGATCTTCAAGGTTTTCTTTAACTGTTTTTAAAAAAGAAACTGAGTCTTTTCCATCTATAATCCTATGGTCATATGAAAGTGCAAGATACATTATTGGTTTTACTTTAATTTCATTATCTTGAACAACAGGTCTTTCAACAATATTGTGCATTCCTAATACACCTGACTGAGGAGGATTTAAAATCGGGGTAGACAACATTGAACCATACACTCCCCCATTGCTGATTGTAAATGTACCACCTTGTAAATCCTCAATAACTAAAGAATTATTTTTTGCTTTTTCTGACAGATTTTTAATTTCTTTCTCTATGTCAGCAAAAGACATTTCGTCAGCATTTTTTAAAACTGGTACTACTAAACCTTTTTCAGTTCCAACAGCAAAGCTAATATTATAGTAATTTTTATATATTATTTCCTGTCCCTCTATTTCTGCATTTATTGCTGGAAATAATTTTAAACCAACCACGCAAGCTTTTACAAAAAAGGACATAAATCCAAGTTTAATTCCATATCTTGCCTGAAAATCTTCTTGATTTTCTTTTCGCATCGACATTATACCTGACATGTCAACCTCATTAAAAGTGGTTAACATTGCTGCATTTTCCTGGGCTTCCTTTAGTCTTTTTGCAATAGTCTGTCTTAACCTAGACATCTTAATTCTTTCCTCTTCACCAAATTGAATTTTTCTTTGGTTCGGTTGAGGATTGGCACCCATCATACTAATTAAGTCGCCTTTTAATATTCTGCCATCTTTTCCTGTAGGTTTTACTTGTTCTAAATCAATTTTTTTTTCTGCAACCATTTTTCTTACAGCGGGGGATAATATTGGATTTATTTTTGTTTCTTCTGCATTTGGCTCTAATACTTCATCTGTTAAAACAAATGGCTGTTCTTCATCTGAAGTTTCTAATACTTTTTGTTTTTTTTCTACATCCAAGCTTATAACATTGTCTTTTTCTTCAGTTTCTAATGTTGGTTCGACTTTAGTCTCAAATATTTTAGGGTTCTCCTCTACTTGGTCTTTTTGATCTTCTATAACTTGATTAGAAGGTTTATTTTCTGTTTTATTTGCAGTCTCTGAAATCACTCCTAAAACTGCTCCTACTTCAACTGTATCTCCTTCGTTGGCATTAATCTCTGCAATAACACCATGTGTTGATGCTGGTACTTCTAAATTTACTTTATCAGTTTCAAGTTCAACTACAGCTTCATCTGCAATGACACTGTCGCCTTGTTTCTTTAACCACTTGGATACTGTTGCCTCAGTAATACTCTCTCCAAGCACAGGGACTAGAATTTTTTCACTCATTTATTCAAATACTTTATTAATAATTTCTTGTTGTTCTGAAAGATGTCTTTTTGCGTAACCTGTTGCAGGTGAAGCATCAGGATTTCTTCCTATATAAGAAATTTTACTATTTTTAGCCTTAATAGTTTCTAATGTCCATTGTATATAATCTCTTACTGAGAACCATGCGCCCATATTTTTTGGTTCCTCTTGGCACCAAAAAAAATTTGAATTATTTGCAAATGGTCTAAGTTCTTTTACAAGAGCTTTTGCAGGAAATGGGTATAATTGTTCAATTCTATACAATGCAACGTCATCAACTTTTAGTTTCTCTCTTGCTGCCAATAAATCAAAGTATACTTTACCAGAACACATAATAACTTTTCTTATCTTTGATTTATCTTTTAATTTTAAAAAACCCTCAGCTTTAGGATCTAAAGCGTGATCCCAGAGTACTCTGTGAAATGTATTTTCTTTACTAAAATCCTCTATATTTGATACACATAATTTATTTCTTAGTAAGGACTTTGGTGTCATCATAATTAAAGGCTTTCTAAAGTCTCTGTGCATTTGTCTTCTCAATGCATGAAAATAGTTAGCTGGAGTAGTGCAATTCATAATTTGAAGATTATCATTTGCACATAATTGTAGATATCTCTCCAATCTTGCGGAAGAATGCTCTGGACCTTGACCTTCATATCCATGGGGTAGCAGCATTACTAATCCTGAGGCTCTATTCCATTTCCTTTCTCCAGATGCAATAAATTGGTCAATAATTACTTGGGCACCATTAGCAAAATCTCCAAACTGTGCTTCCCACAAAGTAAGAGTATTTGGTTCAACTAAACTATATCCATACTCAAATCCTAGGACTGCGAGTTCTGATAAAAAAAAAGTCCCTCTTCCTGAATCTTGGCCAACCAATCTAACTGGATATCCCTCCTCCAATAAAGAACCAAAAGCTAAAGCCTCTGCTGTAGCCCAGTCAATTCCAACACCTTGCTCAACTGTTTGTCTTCTGGAGTCAAGAATTTTAATAATTGTTTTATGAATATTTTTTTCTTGTGGAACAATATTAATTTTATTTGAAATTTCTTTTAAAATTTTAATGTCAGCTCCTGTAACACCTCGTCTATCTTTTCCTTTTTCTGGTTTGTATCTAGACCATGTTCCCTCAAACCATTCTATTTTCGGTTTATAGTCTTTCGCAGTTTTAAATTGATCGTCTAATAAATTCTTAAACTCTTGAATTTTTAAATTAAGTTGATCTTTAGAGAAAAGATTTTCATTTACTAGTTTTTCTCCATAAATATTTACCGTAGACGGGTGTGATCTTATTTTCTTATACATTAAAGGCTGGGTAAAAGATGGCTCATCTCCTTCGTTATGACCAAATCTTCTATAACAAATTAGATCAATAACCACATCTCTGTTAAATTTTAATCTAAACTCTGTTGCTACTCTTGTCGCGTAAACTACAGCTTCAGGATTATCTCCATTGACATGAATTATTGGTGCATCTACCATTTTCCCAACATCAGATGGATATGGTGATGAACGTGCAAATCTTGGGCTTGTAGTAAATCCTATTTGGTTATTTACAATTATATGAATTGTTCCTCCAGTGTTGTGACCGGGTAGCCCTGACATTGCAAAACACTCAGATACAACTCCTTGGCCAGCAAACGCAGCATCACCATGGATAAGAATAGGTATAACTTTATTTCTTTCTTTATCGCCATGAAAAAATTGCTTTGCTCGTGTTTGTCCTAAAACAACTGGATTTACAGCCTCTAGATGAGATGGATTATCTGTAAGACTGACATGTACCGAATTTCCATCAAATTCTCTATTTGAGGAAGCTCCCAAATGATACTTCACATCTCCAGCACTATCTTTAGTGTTACCACTCATTTCTCCAGCAAACTCATTAAAAATTCTTTTGTAAGATTTTTGTAAAACGTTTGCTAATACGTTTAATCGTCCTCTATGAGACATGCCTATTTTAACTTCTTTAATTTTAAACTGTCCTCCAATTTTTATGATCTGCTCTAACGCAGGTATCAAACTTTCCCCACCATCTAAGCCAAATCTTTTGGTTCCAACGTATTTTGTATGTAAAAACTTTTCAAAACCTTCAGCTTGAATAAGCTTATTTAAAATTGCATCTTTTCCATTGTTAGTAAATTTTAATGCATTCTCGTCTTTTTCAACTCTATCTCTAAACCATTTTCTTTCAGTTGGATTGGAGATATGCATGTACTCATAACCAACTGGGCCACAATAAGTTTTTTTTAAGAATTGAAGTATCTCTCGTATGCTTGCTTTCTCCCTGTTTATTACACCATTAAGTTCAATTTTTTTATCGTAGTTTTTCTTATCAAAACCATAATATTCAGGATGTAACTCATCTAAATATTCTGTCGTCATCATTTCTAGAGGATCTAACTTTGCAAGTAGATGTCCTCTTAGCCTATAAGCTCTTATAAGTGCTACAGCACTTATGGATTCTTTGTTGGAATTTGCAACTACTTGAAAATTAAATTTATCAGATACATCTTTGGATGCATTGCCATTTTTTTCAATTATTTTTTCTATATTATTGGAATTTATTCTTACCCCTTCAGGTTTCCATGATGGTCCATTAATATCATTTAAAATAACTTCTGCTTCGTCCTGAATACCTTCAAAATAATCTTTCCAACTATCTGCAAGATTTGGATCTTGGTTTAAAAATCTTACATACATCTCCTCTATAAATGCACTATTTGTCTTATTCAGAAATGATGTTTTTTTATACTCTAAGTTTTTTGAAGATGACATTTGTCTATATCGTTAAGCTATATTACTAAAAAAATATTATCAACTAGACAATTTATTAAAAAGAGTTTTCCCTATCTCAGAAGGGGATTTTGCAATTGTAATACCACATTCTTCCATTTTTTTTATTTTATCTTCTGCGCCACCTTTGCCTCCTGAAATTATTGCACCAGCATGCCCCATTCTTCTACCAGGAGGTGCTGTTAATCCTGCTACAAATCCAACAATTGGTTTTTTTATATTATGATTTTTTACAAACTCAGCGGCCTCTTCTTCTGCTGTTCCTCCTATTTCACCTATCATTAAGATTGATTTTGTATCCTCATCATTCAAAAAAAGATCTAAGCAATCAATAAAATTTGTTCCATTAATAGGATCCCCACCAATACCTATACAGGTAGTTTGCCCTAACCCATTTTCAGTTGTTTGAGCAACAGCTTCATAAGTTAATGTTCCTGATCGCGAAACTATACCAACTGATCCTTTTTTATGAATATTTCCCGGCATAATTCCTATTTTGCATTCATCTGGCGTGATAATGCCTGGGCAGTTAGGTCCAATTAATCTTGATTTAGATTTATTTAAATGCTGTTTTACTCTTAACATATCAAGGACAGGTATACCCTCTGTCACACAAACAATTAATTCTATAGATGCATCAATTGCCTCTATAATTGCTGATGAAGCAAATTTTGCTGGCACATAAATCATTGATGCATTAGCGCCTGTTTTATCTTTTGCCTCTTTAACAGTATTGAAAACAGGTCTTTCAAGATGAGTTTGACCTCCTTTGTTTGGAGTAACACCTCCAACTATATTTGTTCCATATTTCATTGCTTGTTCAGAGTGAAAGGTACCATTAGCACCAGTAAAACCTTGGCAAATAACTTTTGTATTTTTATTAACTAAAATAGACACAAATTATCTTATCGCCTCTACTATTTTTTTTGCAGCATCATCTAAATTTTCAGCTGGAATTATTTTTAAACCTGACTTTTTTAAAATTTCTTTTCCCTCTTTGAAATTTGTACCTGCTAATCTTACTACTAATGGAACTGAAATATTTATTTCTTTAGCAGCATCAACTACCCCTTGAGCAAGAATATCACATCTCATTATGCCTCCAAATATATTAATCAATATTCCTTTAACATTAGCATCAGATAGAATTAACTTAAATGCAGCTGAGACTTTTTCTTTAGATGCCCCTCCTCCAACGTCTAAGAAATTCGCTGGTTCTTCGCCATAGAGTTTTATTATGTCCATAGTAGCCATAGCAAGACCAGCTCCGTTGACCATGCAGCCTATACTTCCATCTAGTTTGATATAAGCAAGATCATGTTTACTTGCCTCTATTTCTGTTTCATTTTCTTCACTGAGGTCTCTGAACTTTAAAATTTCTGATTGTCTAAATAGTGCATTACTATCAAAGTTCATTTTTGCATCTAAACAAACAACAGAATTAGTTTTAGTAAGTATTAATGGATTGATTTCAACTAAATTTGCATCCGTATCTATAAACATTTTATATATCGATTTAATTAGGTGAATTGCTTCTATCTTAGCTTCATTTTTAAGACCAAAAATATTTATAATTTTTTTACAGTCATCAGCTAAAATTTCATTTGTTAAATCAATTTTAGTAGTAATAATTTTTTCGGGTGTTTCTGCAGCAACTTTTTCTATATCCATTCCGCCTTGATCACTGGATATAAATGCTATCTTTGAGCTTGCTCTATCAACTAAACATGATAAATAAAATTCTCTTTCAATATTAGAAGACTCTTCAACATATAACCTCTTTACTTCTCTTCCACTAGGTCCAGTTTGATGAGTGACTAGATTTTTACCTAAAAGTTTTGATGCTTCTTTTTCTAAATCTTTTAAATTATCTATAATTTTTACACCACCACCTTTTCCTCTTCCCCCGGCATGGATTTGTGCTTTTAAAACATATTTTTCAGTATTTAAATTTTTTGCTTTTTCAACTAGATCTTTTACGTTGAGAGCAAAATAACCGTTTGGGACATTTGCGCCGTATTTCTTTAGAACTTCTTTAGCCTGATGCTCATGTATATTCATGACCTACTTCTTTAAATCTGGATCAATTGCAGATGCAGCATCCCATAGTTTTTTTACAGCCTCAATTGAGTGATCAAATTGTTCTTTTTCTTTTTGATCTAACTCAATAACTTCAATTTTGTCTATTCCTTTATTATTAATTACAACTGGTACACCTGCATAGATACCGTTCACTCCATATTCTCCATCAAGATATGCAGCACATGGTAAAACTTTATTCTCATTATTCATGTATGCTTTTGCCATCTCAACACCAGAAGCAGCTGGTGCATAAAAGGCAGAACCCTTTTCTAGGTACTTTACAATTTCAGCTCCACCGTCTCTAGTCCTTTGATTAATACTTTCTAGTCTCTCCTCTGATATTTTTCCCTGTTTAACTAATTCATTAAGCGGTTTTCCTGAGATTTTTGTAAATCTTGGTAAAGGGACCATCGTATCTCCATGACCTCCCATTACCATTGCATGAATTTCTTTAACTGGAACATTCAGATCTAAAGACAAAAATAATTTAAATCTTGAACTATCCAAAATACCAGCCATACCAACAACTTTGTTTGTTGGTAATCCCGAGTATTTTTGAAATGCCATAACCATTACATCCAAAGGATTAGTAATACATATTACAAAAGCATTAGGTGAATATTTTTTAATTCCTTCTGCAACTTGTTTTATTATTTTTAGATTAATTCCTAGAAGATCATCTCTACTCATCCCTGGTTTTCGAGGAACGCCTGCAGTAATAATAATTACATCTGAATCTTTAATATCTTCATAATTATCTGTTCCTGAAAATTTTACATTAAATCCATCTACTGATGAAGATTGTGCGATATCAAGTGCTTTTCCTTTTGCAATTCCACTAGCCACATCAAATAGTACAACCTCATTGGCTAATTCTTTGAGACCAATTAAATGAGCTAAAGTTCCACCAATTTGCCCTGCTCCTATTAATGATATTTTGGTCATATTATTTCATTGTTGGCATAACAAATTCAGGATTCATTCTTATTCCTGAAGGCCATCTAGATGTTATTGTTTTTAATTTTGTATAAAATCTAACACCCTCTGGACCATGCATATGCTGATCTCCAAATAATGAACGTTTCCACCCTCCAAAACTATGAAAAGCTACTGGAACTGGTATTGGAATATTAATTCCCACCATTCCAACTTTAATTTTATTTGCAAAAGTCCTACCTGTATCTCCATCTCTTGTATAAACACTGGTCCCGTTTCCAAACTCATGATCGTTTATTAGATTTATAGCCTCATTAAAATCTTTTGCTCTTACTACTGACAATACAGGTCCAAAAATTTCTTCTTTGTAAATTCTCATTTCCTTTTTTACATTATCAAACAGACAGCCACCAATGTAATAACCTTCCTCATATCCTTGTAATTTTATATCCCTTCCATCAACAACTAATTTTGCACCTTCTTGTACTCCCAAATCAACATATCCTTTAACTTTTTCGAGATGTTCTTTGGTTACTAATGGACCCATTTCTGAAGATTTATCCATTCCTGGTCCCACTTTTAATGCTTCAACTTTTTTTGCTAATTGTTCAACTAATTTATCTCCAACATTTCCAACTGCAACAGCAACTGATTGTGCCATACATCTTTCTCCAGCAGAACCATAGGCTGCTCCCATTAAACCATTTACCGCTTGATCTAGGTCACAATCTGGCATTACTACACAATGATTTTTAGCTCCACCTAAAGCTTGAACGCGTTTTTCATTCTTTGCAGCTGTTTCGTAAATATATTTTGCTATAGGTGTTGAGCCTACAAAACTAACTGCAGCTATATCTTTATTTTCTAATATTGCGTCTACAACTTCTTTATCTCCATTAACAACGTTTAAAACTCCATCTGGTAGACCAGCTTCTGAAAATAGTTCAGCAAGCTTGAGTGAGCAAGATGGGTCTTTTTCAGATGGTTTTAAAATAAAAGTATTTCCACACGCTATTGCCATTGGGAACATCCACATTGGAACCATAGCAGGGAAATTAAAAGGGGTAATACCTGCACAAACTCCTAAAGGTTGTCTTATAGACCAACTGTCAATGTTAGTTCCAACATTTTCTGTAAATTCACCTTTTAACATCTGAGGTATCCCGCAGGCAAATTCAACAACTTCTAAGCCTCTAGTTAGTGAACCCTTGGCATCTTCATAAACTTTTCCGTGTTCAGAAACTATAAGTTTAGTTAAGAGATCAGAATTTTTTTCTATTAATTCTTTATATTTAAAAATAATTCTCGCCCTTTGAAGAGGAGGTGTATTAGACCAACTTTCAAATGATTGTTTTGCTTTTTGTACAGCTAAATCAAGATCTGATTTAGAAGCTAACAAAACTTCAGATTCTTGAGTGCCAGTTGCAGGATTAAATACTTTACCTTTTCTACTTGATGATCCAGTTACTATTTTTCCACCAATATAGTGTTCGATTAAATTCATTGATAAAATTGTTTAATTAAGTAATTAAGTCGTTGCAAGCATTTTTTTTATCTCAGCAATAGCTTTTGCTGGATTTAATCCTTTAGGACAAGCATTTGTACAGTTCATAATAGTATGACATCTATAAAGTTTTAATTCATCAGCAACTTTTTCTAATCTTTTTTTTCTTTCTTCATCTCTACTATCAACAATCCATCTATAAGCTTGCAACAATACTGCTGGTCCAAGATATTTATCTCCATTCCACCAGTAACTTGGGCAAGATGTTGAGCAGCAAGCACACATAATGCATTCATAAGCTCCGTCTAATTTTGATCTATCTTTTTGGGATTGGTGTATTTCTTTACTTTCAGATGTCGATTTATTTTTCAACCAAGGTTCTATGGATTTGTATTGTTTATAAAGACCATCAAGATCACCTATTAAATCTTTTTTTACTTTTAAATGTGGTAAAGGATATATGTTAATATCTCCTTTTATTTCAGAATGTGGGGTAGTGCATGCGAGACCGTTTTTACCTCCCATATTCATTGCGCATGAACCACACACTCCATGGGCACACGATCTTCTGTAAGTTATTGTTGGGTCAATCTCATTTTTTATTTTATTTAAAATATCTAAAACTTTAGAGGAACAATTGTCCATATCTACTTCGTAGGTATCTATTCTTGGCTTATTACCTGTTGAGGGATCCCACCTATAAATGTTAACTTTTCTAATATTTTTTGAATTGGTTTTGTCTTTAAAATATTTACCTTTTTGAATTTTTGAATTCTCAGGTAAATTTATTTGAACCATTAATATACTCTTTCTTGAGGTGGAAAATATTGAACTTCATTTGTTAAAGTTGATTTATGAACATCTCTGTATTCAATTTTAGTATTTTTACCATCACACCAGGCAAGACTGTGTTTCATAAATTTTTGATCATCCCTTTTTGGATAATCTTCTCTTGCATGTGCACCTCTACTTTCTTTTCTGTGAAAAGCTGAATCTACTGTTGTTATTGCTTGACGAATTAAGTTATCAAATTCAAGTGTTTCAACTAAGTCTGTATTAAATACTAACGATCTATCTTTTACAGAAATAGAGTCCATTCCATCATAAGTTTTTCTTATTTCATCTACTCCCTCTTTAAGATTTTTTTCAGTTCTAAAAACTGCACATTTTGATTGCATTGTTTTTTGCATTGAAAGTCTTAATTCTGCTGTGGAATTTTCACCATCTGCATTTCTTAATTTATCAAATCGGGATAAACATTTTTCAGTTTCATTCTCACTAATTTCTTCATGAGGAGTTCCAGGCTTAATAAGTTCAGCTGCTCTTTTTGCTGCTGATCTCCCAAAAACAACAAGATCAATTAAAGAGTTAGAACCTAATCTGTTTGCACCATGTACTGATACACATGCAGCCTCACCTATAGCCATTAATCCAGGCACAGTTTTTTCAGAACCATTAACTGTTAAAACCTCAGCTTTATAATTTGTAGGTATTCCACCCATGTTATAATGAACTGTTGGTACAACAGGAATAGGATCTTTGGTTACATCAACGTTTGCAAATAATCTTGCTGCCTCTGTAATTCCTGGTAACCTATTTTCGATAACATCTTTATCTAGATGATTTAAATATAAATGAACGTGGTCTTTGTCATTACCGACTCCTCTTCCTTCATTAATTTCAATTGACATTGACCTGCTTACTACATCTCTAGATGCTAAGTCTTTCGCATTAGGAGCATATCTTTCCATAAATCTTTCACCTTTGGAATTAACAAGGTAGCCACCTTCACCTCTCACACCCTCAGAAATCAAAGTACCATGACCATAAATACCAGTTGGGTGAAACTGTACAAATTCCATATCTTGTAAGGGTAATCCAGCTCTTAATACCATAGCGTTTCCGTCTCCTGTACAAGTATGAGCAGAAGTAGCTGAATAATATACTTTGCCGTAACCTCCAGTTGCAATGATAGTTATGTGCGATCTAAATCTATGGATAGTTCCATCATTTAAATTCCATGCAATTAGCCCCTTACACTCACCATCTTTCATTAATAAATCTAATGCAAAGTATTCAATAAAAAATTCTGTATTATGTTTAAGTGCTTGCCCATAAAGAGTATGTAAAATTGCATGACCTGTTCTATCTGCTGCTGCACAAGTTCTTTGAACTATTCCATTACCATAATTTTTAGTCATTCCTCCGAACGGTCTTTGATATATTTTTCCATCTTCTGTTCTGCTAAATGGGACACCATACTTTTCTAATTCAATAACTGCCTTTGGAGCCTCTTTGCACAAATACTCAATACTGTCTTGATCACCTAACCAATCTGCACCTTTAACAGTGTCATACATGTGCCAACGCCAATCATCCTCTCCCATATTTCCAAGTGCAGCTGAAATACCACCTTGAGCAGCAGAAGTATGACTTCTTGTAGGAAATACTTTGGAGATACATGCAGTTTTAAGACCAGCCTCACTTAAGCCTACAGCAGCTCTTAGACCTGATCCACCAGCTCCAAGTACAACTACATCATATTCGTGGTCTATAATTTTATAAGCAGTCATTAGTTTAAATTAAATAAAATGATAATTGTAAATAAGGGTAATATTATAGCAAATAAATTTAACGCTTTGTTTGCGGCATTTTTGATATTTTCATCATGTATATAATCTTCAAATACCTCACTAATGCTTAAAGCAGAAAAAAAATAGGAAAAAATTAAAAAAATACTAACTAACAATTTTGAGGTTTTAGAATTTAAAAAACTGATTACAGATTGATAATCATTATCATAAATAGATACAAAATTTAGAATAAACCAAAGCATCAGAGGTATTAAAATCAGTGAGCTAATTTTTAAAAACAGCCATTTTTTAGTAACAGATTTCATTAAATCAAATTTCTCCCAATTAGATAAATTAAGATTGTTAATATAAATGATCCAATGATTACAATAGAACCGGTAATTTTTGTTGTTTTTAAATCAAATCCATAACCTAAATCCATAATAATATGCCTGATCTCACTTAACATTTGAAAACTAAAAGACCAAATAACACCTACAACAAAAAATTTTCCAAAAAATGAATTTAAAAAATAGTTTACCGATTTATAAGTTTCCTCACCTAATAACAAAGAGGAAATCCACAAACATAAAAGTGAAATGACAATTATATTTATTATTCCCGTAATTCTTGTTGTAATTGATACTAACGATGAAATATGCCATTTATAAATTTGAATATGAGGAGATAGAGGATTGTTTTCCATTTTAATTATTATTTATAATAACTTCTGCAATTTCGACAGAATTTAATGCCGCCCCACGAAGAAGATTATCTGAAACAATCCAGAGATTTAAACAATTTTTTTTTGATTTATCCTCTCTGATCCTAGAAATAAAAGTCTCATTTTTTCCCGTAGCCTCAATTGGTGTTACATATCCACCATTTTCTCTTTTATCTATGAGAGAACAACCTGGAGCATTATTTAAAACATCTTTAATTTTCTCTAAAGAAAATTCTTGTTCAAATTCAATATTTACAGATTCTGAATGAGATACTAAGACTGGTATTCTCACACATGTTGCCGACAGTTCAATTCTTGCATCTAAAATTTTTTTTGTTTCATTAGTCATTTTTAATTCCTCTTTTGTATAACCATCTTCTGAAAAGTTATCAATGTGTGGAATTATGTTAAATGCAATTTGTTTTGTAAAATTTTTTGATTTAATTTCTTTGTTTTCTAAATACATTTTAGTTTGTTGTAACAATTCATCCATTGGGGCTTTGCCTCCTCCCGAAACCGATTGGTAGGTAGATACTATAACTCTTTTAATTCTAAATAAATCATGCAAAGGCTTTAATACTAAAACTAACTGTGCTGTGGAACAATTAGGATTGGCAATTATATTTTTTTTCATGTTCTGAATATCTTTTGCGTTTACTTGAGGAACAATTAATGGAACATCTGGATCCATTCTAAAATAACTAGAATTATCAATTACCGTTGTGTGTTTTGCAGCTTTTTCTGCATACTGTTCAGAAATTTTTCCACCTGCTGCAAAGAAAGTTATTTTTGCTTTAGTAAAATCATAAGTCTCTAGATTTTCTATTGAATACTTTTTTCCATTGAATTCTAATTGTTTTCCAGCGCTGTTTGGTGATGCAACCAAATAGAGGTTATCAATATTTAAATTCTTTTGTTGTAAAACTTCTAAAGTTTTACGACCTACGTTTCCTGTTGCCCCTACAATTGCAATATCCATGGTATTTTTTGAATAGTTTTATACTAAATAAAAGGTAAATCACAAACTTTTCCATCAAAAGCTTGATCATTAATTTTTATTTTTATTGCCTGATTAGCATTCCAATTTGGCTTATTTAGCATAGCTATTCCAATGACTTGATCAAAATAGGGTGAATAACATCCAGATCTTAATTCACCAATTAGATTATTATTTTCATCCATTATATCAATCGATTCTGTTATATTTATTTTTTTCAAATCTAATTTTACTCCCATTAACTTTTTACTTACACCCTCAGACTTAATTTTTATCAATTTTTCTTTTCCCAAAAAATTAATATCACTATCCACATTTACAAATTTATCAAAACCACACTCCAAGGGATTGTCATTTATATCAATATCATTTCCATAAGATAAAAGTGCACTCTCAATTCTTTCTATTAAATTGGGACAGCCTGGTTTTACATCAAGGTCTTTACCTTTCTCAAACAAAGTATCGTATAAATCTAATCCAGATTTAGTATGTTCAACATATATTTCGTATCCACCTTGCTTAGACCAGCCTGATCGAGCAATTAAATGTTTTGTTCCTTTAAAATCATAATAATCAAATCCAAAAAACTTTAGTTGAGTAATTTTTTCACCAAATATTTTTTCCATTAATTTAAAAGATTTTGGTCCTTGAACAGCTATTATATTCACATCTGGTTCAAAAATATTTACAGAAAAATTGTTACCAATGGCCAGTCCTTTTGCAAAAAGTAAAACATCTGAATCTGCTATAGATAGCCACCATCTATCTGAACTTAGTCTTAAAACTACTGGATCATTTATTATTCCACCTTTGTCATCTATAATTGGACAGTAGTAACATCTACCATCTTTAGATTTTGATAGATCTCTACATGTCATAAGCTGGACTAGCTTTGCTGAATCTTTTCCATTTATCTCAACTTGTCGTTCTCCTGCAACGTCCCAAACTTGAACAGACTCTTTCAAATGATGATAGGAATCTTCAAGTGATCCGAAAGCAGCTGGTAGCAACATATGATTATATGTTGTATATGCTGTAACTCCTTGTTCTTCTATTCTAGAGGTATAAGGAGTACTTCTTAATCTTCTTGATTTAGCTATAGAGAATGTTTTCATTTTTTAAAATTAAGAGATCTTTTCTCTTATTTTAAAAGATTTTTCAAACATTATTCCTTAGCTTTTTTTCTAAGTTCAAATTTTTGAATTTTTCCTGTTGAAGTTTTTGGTAATTCACAAAATTCAATTTTCTTTGGTACTTTAAATCCTGCTAAAGTTTCTTTACAAAAATCAATTAATTCCTTCTCGCTTGTTTCTTTATCTTGAACTTTTTCAATAAATGCACATGGAACTTCGCCCCATTTTTCGTCAGGCTTTGCAACAACTGCAGCTATTGAAACTGCTGGGTGCTTAGCTAAAGTATTTTCAATTTCAATTGAAGATATATTTTCACCCCCAGAAATAATTATATCTTTTGATCTATCTTGAATTTTTATATAGCCGTCAGGATGAGCAACAGCTAGGTCACCCGAGTGAAACCAACCTCCTGCCATAGCTTTATCTGTTGCTTCCTTATCTTTAAAATATCCTTTCATGACAACATTTCCTTTAATCATTATTTCGCCCATTGTTTTTCCATCTTTTGGAACGGGTTCTAAGGTTTCTGGATCCATAACCATGACATCTTCTGTATTAGGGTATCTAACACCTTGACGTGCTTTAATTTCATTTTGTTTATCCTCGTCTAAATCATTCCATTGATCATTCCAAGCACACTGTAAAATATGTCCATATGTTTCAGTAAGTCCATATACATGCATTACTTCAAAGCCTAGTGCTTGCATTTTTTTAAATATAATACTTGGAGGAGGTGCTCCTGCTGTTAGAACATATACTTTGTGACCTAACTTTTTTTGATCTTTCTCTGATGCTCCAGTAATCATATTCAACACAATTGGGGCGCCACCAAAATGTGTTATCTTATGCTCTTCGATTAATTCAAAAATTTTTTTTATGTCAATATTTCTAAGACAAACCGTTTTTCCATTTAACATTGGTATTGTCCATGGATAGCACCAACCATTACAATGAAACATTGGAACAACAGTTAAAAAATTGAGCCTAGCAGGCATATTCCACGCAACAGCACTTCCAGTAGACATTAAATATGAGCCTCTATGATGATATACAACACCTTTAGGATTTCCAGTAGTACCCGAGGTGTAACTCAATGATATTGCCTGCCACTCATCTTTGGGTCTTTTCCATTGAAAGTTTTCGTCTCCAGTGTTCAAAAATTCTTCGTATTCTTTTTCTCCAATTTTTTTTAGTAGTGATTGATCAGCAAAATTATCTTGGATATCAATTATGAGAGGTTTATTTTTAGCAGTTTCTAAAGCTTTATTCACAACAGCATGAAATTGTCTATCTACAATTAATACTTTTGCTTCACTATGATCCAAAATATATGAGACTGTTTTTGCATCTAAACGAATATTAATTGTATTTAATATTCCACCAGTCATCGGAACTGAATAGTGAGCCTCAAAAATTTCAGGCGTATTACAAGCCATTACAGAGACGGTATCTCCTTCACCAATTCCAATTTTTTCTAATGCGCTCGCAAATTTTATACATCTTTTATATATTTCAGACCAAGTATATGATCTGTCTTCATAAACTATTCCTACATAATCAGGATAAATATCCTTAGCTCTTTCTAAAAAACTTAATGGAGTTAATGGAACAAAATTTGCATCGTTTTTATCAAGATTTTGATTGTATTTATTCACTTAGTTAAACTTAGCACTCATTGTGTATTTGCTACCAGAAATTGCTGATTTGTAATGACTATCAACCCTAGGTACAATTTTATCAAAATAATAATTGCCAGTATTTATTTTATCATCATAAAATTCTTTATTAGCTGAATGATTTTCATAACTTTTTCTTAAAACTTTTAACCAAACAAATGCTAAAGATGTATAACCAAAGTACTTCAAATAATCATTGCATGATGCGCTAATGTCATCTTTTGGTGTATTGCCCTCTGGATCCATCCATTTGGTAAAGTCTATTAGGATATCTTTTAAATTTTCTAAAATTAATGTTTTATCTTTAATTTTATCAATTGATTTACAAAGCTTAATTTCTTCATCAATTAAAGATAAAAAATTAGTAAATATATTTTTTTGGCTGACTTTTCTAAATACAAAATCTATGGCTTGAACGGAATTTGTACCTTCGTAGATAGGGGTAATTCTGTTATCTCTGAATAATTGTTCTATACCTTGATCTTTGGTATATCCGTATCCACCAAATATTTGAATAGCCTCATTAGTAATATCCATCGCCATATCGGTAAAAAAAGACTTAATAACAGGAGTCATTAATGAAACCATTTCACCCGCTTTTTTTTTAACATTCTGGTCGTTATGATTTAAACTGACATCAATTTGTTGTGCCATCCAAAATGATAAGGCTCTTTCTCCCTCGATAATCGATTTCATATTCATTAAACTTCTTCTAATATCAGCGTGCTGAATTATTAAGTCTGTATCCCCATTTTTATTTTCATTTGACTTGCCTTGTTTTCTCTCTTTTGCATAACTTAAGGCAGTTTGATAAGCTGTTTCTGAAATTCCTAAACCTTGAATTCCGACAATAATTCTCTCTAAATTCATCATAGTAAACATTGAGTTTAGTCCTTTATTTTCAGGACCAATCATATAACCTTTCGCTTCATCAAAACTTAGTACACAAGTTGCTGAACCTTTAATTCCCATTTTAGATTCAATAGACACTGTATTAACTCCGTTTCTCGAACCTACTGAACCATCATCATTTATTTCATACTTAGGAACTAGAAATAAACTTATACCTCTTGTGCCTTTAGGTGCATCTGTTGTTCTAGCTAAAACTAAATGAATTATATTTTCTGTTAGATCGTGATCACCAGAAGTTATAAAAATTTTTTGTCCACTTATCTTGTAGCCGTTTCCATTTTTTACAGCCTTTGTTTTTATAAGTCCTAAATCCGTACCACACTGAGGTTCTGTCAAACACATTGTACCACTCCACTTCCCCTCTACTATTTTAGGAAGATATTTATTTTTAATCTCTTCTGATCCATGAGTTTTAAGACAGTTATAAGCTCCAATACTCAATTCGCTGTAAAGTTTAAATGACAAGCTAGAAGAAGACAACATTTCATCGAAAAATGCACTGACAGTTTTTGGCATTCCTTGTCCGCCATACTCAGGGTCACAAGATAAAGATACCCACCCATCTTCTATAAATTTTGAATACACTTCTTTATAACCTGGAGGTGTTCTTACAACTCCATTTTCGTAAATGCATGGTTTTTCATCACCAACTTTTGCTAATGGAAGAATTAAATCCTGATTTATTTTCGCAGCCTCTTCTAATATATTTTTTACTAGGTCTGATGTAACTTCTTTGTTTTTTTCTATTTCGTTATATTCTTTATTGTCTTTTAGATGTTCAAAAAGAAACATCATATCATCTATGGGAGCTGAATAAATTGTCATAATTATTTTAACAAATTAAATTAAAATATTTAATTTTGCAAACAGGCAATGATTGCATCACCCATTTGTGAGGTGGATACTTCCTTAGTGCCTTGAGACATAATATCTTTTGTTCTTAAACCCTTGTCTAAAACGTCCTGAACTGATTTTTCTAACAAATCAGCTTCTTTATCTAAATCAAGAGAATATCTTAATGCCATTGCAAAACTTAATATAGTAGCAATAGGATTTGCAAGACCTTTACCAGCGATATCCGGAGCTGAACCATGAATAGGTTCATACATTGCTCTCATTTCGCCATCTTTATTTTTTGCACCAAGTGATGCTGAGGGTAATAATCCAAGAGATCCTGTTAACATGGAAGCTTCATCCGAAAGCATATCGCCAAATAAATTATCTGTTACAATAACATCAAATTGTTTAGGATTTCTAAGTAATTGCATAGCACAGTTATCAGCTAACATATGACTTAATTCTACATCTTTATATTCTCTATCATGTAAAGCTTGAACATCTTCTTTCCAAAGCAATCCTGCCTCCATGACATTTGATTTTTCACATGATGTTACTTTGTTCTTTCGTTTTCTAGCAAGATCAAAAGCTACTTTTGCAACTCTTTCTATTTCACTCGTTGTATATGTATGAGTATTTATTCCTTTTCTCTCTCCATTATCTATTGGTTTAATACCTCGAGGTTCTCCAAAGTAAATTCCACCGGTCAGCTCTCTTACAATCATGATGTCTAGACCAGAAACTATTTCTGGCTTTAGAGTAGAAGCATCGACTAATTGCTTAAAGCAGATTGCAGGTCTTAAATTTGCAAAAAGTTTAAGTTCCTTTCTTAATTTTAGTAAAGCTCTTTCAGGTTTTTTTGAAAATTCTAGATTATCCCATTTAGGACCACCTACAGCTCCTAAAATAACCGCCTCACACTCTAATGCTTTATAAAAAACCTCATCTGTAATTGGAGTACCATGCTTATCATATGATGCCCCGCCAGCTAAATCTTCATCAATTTCAAAGTCTAAAGATTTATTTGTGTTAAACCAATTTATAATTTTTTTGACTTCAGCAATTACTTCAGGACCAATACCATCACCTGGAAGCAACAGAAATTTTCTTTTTTTAATTTTAATCATTGAAAATCCAAGGTTTTGAAGACTTTAATTTTTTTTCAAAGGAGTCAATTTTGTCTGATTTCTCTAGAGATAAAGCAATGTCATCTAAACCCTCAATTAAACATTTTTTTTTGAACTCATCTAACTCAAATTTTATTTCATTATTACCAAAAACTATTTTTTGATCTTTAAGATCAATCAAAATTTTTTCCTTTCTGGTTGAATACTCTGAAATTTGTTTTATTTGCTCTTCACTGATGGTGATTGGTAAAATTCCATTTTTGAAACAGTTATTATAGAATATATCAGCATAGCTTGAGCTAATTACGCAAGTAATACCAAAATCTAATAAAGCCCATGGTGCATGTTCTCTTGATGAACCGCAGCCAAAATTTTTACCAGCTATTAAAATTTTAGAATTTGTATAAGGTTCGTTATTAAGTATAAAATTTTCAATTTCTTTACCTGTTTCATCATATCTCATTTCAAAGAAAAGGTTTTTTCCTAAACCAGTCCTTTTAATTGTTTTTAAAAACTGTTTTGGGATTATCATATCTGTATCAATATTAACTATTGGAAGATATGCGGGTATACTCTCTAACGTATCAAATTTTTTCATTAATTTTCGTACTTTCTTACATCATCCAAATTTCCAGATATTGCAGCAGCAGCTGCCATACCTGGGCTAACTAAATGAGTTCTTCCACCTCTTCCTTGTCTTCCCTCAAAATTTCTATTTGAGGTCGAGGCACACCTTTCTTCAGGCTTAAGTTTATCGGCATTCATAGCAAGGCACATCGAACAACCCGGCTCTCTCCACTCAAAACCAGATTGCTTAAAAATTTTATCTAAACCTTCTTGCTCTGCTTGTTCTTTTACTAACCCAGAGCCAGGCACAATAATAGCATTAACGTGTGAAGCAATTTTCTTATCTTTTAAAATTTTAGCAGCATCTCTGAGGTCCTCTATTCTTCCATTTGTACAGCTGCCTATAAATACTTTATCAATTTTAATATCTTTAATGTTAGTATTAGGTTTTAAACCCATATAATTTAAAGATCTTGTAATTGAGTTTTTTCTATCCTCATCATTTTCATTATCAGGATTAGGAACTTTGCCATCTATTTCAACAACGTCTTGGGGTGATGTACCCCATGTAACCATTGGTTTTATTTCAGCGCCATCCAATGTTATCTCTTTATCAAAGTGAGCATTCTTATCAGTTTTCAATTTACTCCAATACTCAATAGCTTTGTCCCAACTTTCACCTTTCGGTGACATTGGTTTCCCCTTCAGATAATTAAAAATTTTTGTGTCAGGTTCGATAAGGCCAGCTCTTGCCCCTCCCTCTATGGTCATATTGCAAATTGTCATTCTTTGCTCGACACTTAAACTTGAAATTAAATTTCCTGCGTACTCAATTACATATCCTGTTCCACCTGCGGTACCAATTTTACCAATTATTTGAAGAATTACGTCTTTTGATGTTACACCTATAGGTAAACTACCATTTACATTTATTCTAAAATTTTTAGATTTTTTTTGAACTAAGGTTTGTGTTGCGAGCACATGTTCAACTTCAGAAGTACCTATTCCAAACGCTAAAGCACCAAATGCACCATGTGTAGCAGTATGACTATCACCACAGACAATTATGTTTCCTGGTTGGGTAAAGCCTTGTTCAGGACCAATTATATGAACAATACCTTGTCTCTTATCATCCATTCCAAATAATTGGATACCAAATTCCTTACAATTTTTCTCAAGAGTTTCTACCTGAATTCTCGAATCCTCGTCTGAAATTCCTTTAGATCTATCTGTAGTTGGAACATTATGATCTGCAACCGCAAGTGTTAATCTAGGTTGCCTTACTTTCCTGTTTGTATTTCTCAGACCCTCAAATGCTTGGGGACTGGTTACCTCATGAATTAGATGTCTGTCGACAAATAGTAGAGATGTACCATCATCTTGTTCATGAACAAGATGCTCTTCCCAAATTTTATCGTAAATAGTTTGTGACATTTAGAAAAATATTATTTTTTCTCTGCGGGACTTTCTTGTTTTTGCTCCTCTTTTTTAATTTCTTCTTTTGGAGCTTCTGCTACTGCCTCTTTTTTAACTTCTTCTTTTGGAGCTTCTGCTACTGCTTCTTTTTTAGCTGCATCGGAGCTTGCATCAGATTTTGGAACTTCTTTTGAATTCTCATCTGTTGCTGGCAAAACATTTTCTTCAGTTACTTGTTGAATTTTTGTTTCTATATCAATTCCAATTTTCTTTTTAATCTTTTCAGCTATTCTTGCTGATTTACCTGTTCTATCTCTTAGATAATAAAGTTTTGCTCTTCTTACCTTTCCAGATCTTACAACTTTAATTGTATCAACAATTGGACTGTACAATGCAAACGTTCTCTCAACACCTTCACCAAATGAAATTTTTCTAACAGTAAAAGATGAGTTTATATCTCTATTTTTTTTTGCAATACACACTCCTTCAAAATACTGTATTCTGTCTCTTTTACCTTCGGTAATTCTTACTCCAACCTTTACTATATCTCCTGGAAAAAAATCAGGATGTTTTCTCTCAGAAACAATTTTTTTTACAATGGATTGATTGATTTCTTCAATATTTTTCATTTTAGTTCTTTTTAGTCTTCTTATATTTTTCCCACAAATCTGGTCTTCGGTCGCGTGTTATAGCCTCAGATTGTGATAAACGCCAGTCTTTAATTTTGGCATGATCTCCTGATAATAACACTTCTGGCACACCTTTTTGCTCGAAAATTTGAGGTTTAGTATATTGAGGATATTCCAAAAGACCATTTTCGAAACTTTCATTTTTAGATGAGTTCACATTGCCTAAAACACCAGGAACAAATCTTAAAATCGCATCAAGAACCACAAATACAGCTGTTTCACCTCCAGACAAAACAAAGTCTCCAATACTTATTTCCTCTATATTTCTGCTATCAATTATCCTTTGATCAATGCCCTCAAAATGACCACATATAAAATTAATTGATTCAAATTCTGAAAATCTTTTTGCACAATTATGATCAAAAATTTTTCCTTTTGGGCTAAGGTAAATTATTTTTTCATCCTGTGGTAAATTTTTATCCAATGATCTTGCTAATACATCTGCTTTCATTATCATACCATCACCACCACCATACGGTGTATCATCAACTGTCTTGTGCTTATCCTCAGCATAATTTCTAATATCCACAATTTCTAAACTCCAAATTTTTTCCTTCATAGCTTTGCCAAATAATCCTTTTTCTAAATAGCCTGGAAAATAGTCTGGATACAAAGTGAATACTCGAGACTTAAACATTTATTTTTTTTCTTCTCCCTTTGGTGCTTCTGGAGCAGCTTCAGCCTTAGGAGCTTCTTTGGTATCTTCATTTTTTGGTGTTTCGCTTGTAGCATCTTTTTTAGGTGCTTCTGCATTATTATCTGATTTCGTCTCAGTTTTTGCTTCCGCTCCTTCACCATCTTTTTTGTTTCTTTCTTTTTTAGGAACTGCTTTAATAGGGTTATTTCCGTTAGCTGGCATTTCGATTATCTGGTTCTCACCAAGAATTCTGGCAACTCTAGTTGTTGGTTGCGCTCCTTGACTTAACCAATATTTAATTCTCTCTTGGTCTAGTCCTACTCTTTCTTTTTTTTCCTTTGGAAGTAACGGATTAAAGAAACCTAGCTTTTCAATAAATCTTCCATCTCTTGGAAATCTACTGTCAGCAACAACAATTTTATAAACAGGTCTTTTTTTCGTACCACCCATTGATAATCTCATTTTTAACATTTTTTCTCCTTTTTTTATTTAAGTTGATTAAAAAGTTCTGGTGGTATTCCTTTGTCCGCCATTCCTTTCATATTTCCTTTAGACATCTTTTTCATCATCTCAGACATCATTTTAAATTGTTTTAACAATTTATTGATAGTGGCAATGTCAGTACCAGAGCCATTAGCAATTCTTTTTTTTCTGGATCCATCAATTATCTTTGGATTTTCTCTTTCTTTTTTAGTCATAGATAAAATTACAGCTTCATTTTGAGTAATTATTTTTTCGTCAACACCTGCTTCATCCATTTGAGATTTAATTTTTGAAACACCTGGAAGAAAAGACATAATACCCTCGATCCCACCCATTTTCTTCATTTGTCGTAATTGTGATAAATAGTCTTCTAAGGAAAATTGACCTTTTTTTAATTTTTCTTCAGTTTTTTTTAAATTTTCTTGATCTATATCTTCAGCAGCTTTTTCAACAAGAGAAACGATATCTCCCATTCCTAAAATTCTATTTGCTATTCTGTCAGGATAAAAAATTTCAAAATTATCTATTTTTTCTCCAATTCCCAAAAATTTTATAGGAACATCTGCAACATACTTCATACTTAATGCTGCACCACCTCTTCCGTCACCATCTGATCTGGTAAGAACTATACCAGTTAAATTTACAGTATTTTTAAATTCTTTAGCCACATTTGCAGCAACTTGACCTGTTAAAGAGTCTGCAACTAATATAGTTTCTGAAGGATTTATTATTCCCTCTATTTGTTTAATTTCACTCATCATTTGGAGATCTATTTGAGTTCTTCCTGCTGTATCAAAAAGAATTACCTCGGAGCCATTCAGGTTTGCTGCACTTAAAGCTCGTCTGCAGATGTCTGCAGGTAATTGACCTTCAATAACAGGTAAAGTAATTATGTTATTTTGTTCACCAAGTAATTTTAATTGTTCTTGTGCAGCTGGCCGGTACACATCAAGGCTAACCATCATTACTTTTTTTTTATTATTTTTTTCTAGAAATTTGGCCAGCTTTGCAGTGGTGGTAGTTTTTCCTGATCCTTGTAATCCCACTAACATAATAGGTACAGGTGGAACAGCATTAAGGAGAATATCTGAATTTTTATCACCTAAAAATGATACAAGTTCATCGTAAACAATTTTAACAACCATTTGCCCAGGTGATGTTGATCTTACTATCTCTTTACCTAGAGCTTTTGGTTTAACTCTGTTTATGAATTCTTTTACAACATCTAGAGATACATCGGCCTCTAATAAAGCAAGACGAATAGCACGCAATCCTTCATCCACTTGTTTTTCATCAAGAGAGGGTGCTTTTTTTAAAGAGGAAAAAATTTCCTCAAATTTATTTGTTAAATTTTCAAACATAATTTTACACAGCAGGTACCGCACCAGTGGGCGAACCCTCGCTGACTGGTGTCGATCTCTTTGTTACCAAAGACACCGCAAATTGCTGTATTTTGCGGAAACTGCGGTAAACTATAATAGAGGTTCAAAAAGTCAATAAATAAGTTAAGTATTTAATCTATGGAGTTTGAAGCTTTTAGAATGGACGGTTTGGGTAATGATTTTGTCATTATTGATCAAAGAAAAAGATCGGTAAGTCTTACTAAGGATCAAATTATAAAAATTTGTGATCGTAATTTTTTAGGATGTGATCAATTAATTTTTATACAAAATAGCACTATATCAAATGCTTCAATGCAATTTTATAATTCAGATGGGAGTACATCAGGAGCATGTGGTAATGGAACAAGATGTGTTGCATATTTGATTTCAGAAGAAGAGAAAAATAAAAATATAAGTCTAAATGTTGATAATCAAATACTTAATTCTAAAATTTTAGATAGTAAACAGGTTGAAACAATAATAGGAAAACCAAAACTGAATTGGAAGGATATCCCAATTAATAGAGAATTGAATACAAGAAATTTAGAATTAACCATCTCTGATGTTGACAATAATAAAATTACTGGAGGTGTAGGTATCAATGTTGGTAATCCCCATGTAATTTTTTTTGTAAATGATCTTGAATCATTTGACTTAAAAAAAATTGGTCCGCAAATAGAGAATAATGAAATATTTCCAGAAAAATGTAATGTTACATTAGCTCAGAAAATAAGTAACGAACATATAAAAATAAAAGTTTGGGAGAGGGGTGCTGGACTAACAAAAGCTTGCGGTACAGCCGCATGTGCAACAGCTGTTGCTGCTAACATTGATGAATTGGAAAATACAGTCACTGAAATAGAATTTAAACTGGGAAGATTACAAATAAAAATTGATCAAGATAAGTTTATACATATGAAAGGTCCTGTTTCGGAGATACAAAAAATAACAATTAAACTTTAATGGGAATTTTTGAAAAATTTAAAATCGGATTTAAAAAAAGTGCCGATAATATTGCTTCTGGTCTAAGAGAAATAATAATTAAAAAAGAAATAGATGACAAAACATTAGATGAAATTGAGGAATTCTTAATTAGCTCAGATGTCGGAATTGATGCTTCTTCAGAAATAAAAGAAATAATAGCACGAAAAAAAATTGATCCAAAAAATAATGCTGTAAGTGAGGTTAATAAAATACTTGAAGAATATATTATCAATCTTATGGAACCACTCGAAAAAAAAAACTTTTTTGAAAAAAAAGAGAATTTGAATATTATTTTAATTTCAGGTGTTAATGGTGTAGGCAAAACCACAACGATTGGGAAAATTGGAAAAATTTTTATTGAAAATCACAATAAAGTTATATTTTCTGCATGTGATACTTTTAGAGCTGCAGCAATTGAACAGCTAGAGGAGTGGTCAAATCGAGTTGGGGCTACGATTATAAAATCAAACGCTGGTTCTGATCCAGCCTCAGTTGCATTTAAAGCTGTTGAATATGCTAAGCAAAATAATATCAATCAAGTTTTGATAGATACTGCTGGAAGACTACAGAATAAAAAAAATCTTATGGAAGAATTTAAAAAAATAGGAAATGTAGTTAAAAAAAGTTCTGAGGGCGCACCGCACGAGGTAATACTTGTTTTAGATGCAACATCAGGTCAAAATATTATTAATCAATTAGAGGAATTTAATAAAATTATTCCAGTCTCAGGATTAATAATGACAAAATTAGATGGTACTGCAAAAGGAGGAATTCTAATTGCACTTTCAAAAAAATATAAAATACCAATTGTTGGACTTGGTTTAGGTGAAAAAGAAGATGATTTGCAAGTTTTTAATGCAAAACAATTCGCGAGTGCATTTACTCAAAAGATGTAATTAAGTTTTTTGAAATCAGTGGCTTATAAATATTACATTCAAAGTTTGTTTTCAAATCTCTATAACCACAGTTTTTTGCGAAACTTGAAACAATAAATTCTAATTTTCCGTTTGATTTTGCAGTAGACAAATGTTTGTTTGAAATACTGAATTTAAGATTTTTAAAAAATTTTTTTGATGCGCTTACTAATATCAATGTATCATTATCATTTAACAAATAATATGCAAAGTCCTCAGGGAACATTGGATATTCAAAATTGTTTGTAATTTTTTTTACTCTTTTTGGAAACCACTCATAAGAGATAAGAGGATAATCTTTCTTAGTTTTATGGTCATGAATATAAAGGTCTTGGGGATAATCATTGAGATAATTTCTATGCTCTCCTTTTGCAATTATAGCCTTTTCTCTAGTCTTAAAATAAAGAGTGAATTTTTTGTCATAAGACTCCATTAGACCAATATGAAAATATTTATTTATTTTTTCTGCATAAGCATTATTGAAAAAAATAAAAAATAAAAAAATTATAATTTTTTTCATTATAATTTTTAACTAAAGAAAAAGATAATGCTTTGGTTAAATTGTGTTCTAATTTAAGCTGGAGATAAATTTTTTAATTGTATTTATTAAATTTTCATTAAAATTCATCATATGATCGTCATTATCACTGAAAAAATTGTATTTAACACCATCAAATTTTTTGTACATTTCTTCACCCATACTAAAAGGAACAATTTTATCCTCTCTTCCGTGCATTATTAGAATAGGCGAATTTATTTTTGATATTTTTTCAATCGACTTATATTTGTCCTTTAAAATTAATTTAGCGGGCAAGTACGGGTAATATTTTTTAGCTAGGATTTCCATTGAAGTAAATGGTGACTCTAATATTAAACCAGAAAAACTATTAGAGCTTGCAAGATCTACAGCAATTGCTGTTCCAAGAGATTCTCCATATAATATAATTGAATTGTCCTCTACACCGTTTGAATTAAGCCATTTCTTCGCAGCCCTTGCATCTTCATAAAGTCCTTGCTCAGTTGGTTTGCCCTTATTTCCACTGAAACCTCTATAAGCAAATATTAAATAATTAATATCTAACTTAGAAAATTCATTAAGTTTATAAATTCTATTATCTATTTTTCCTGCATTTCCGTGAAAAAAAAGAATAGTTTTAAAGTTTTTATTTTTCACAAATCTCCAAGCTACAAGTTCATTTTCAGACTGAATATATACTTTTTCTATTTTGTGATTAAGTGGTCCTTCATCTAGATAATTATTTTCGCCGGGATGATAAAGTAATTTTCTTTGGTAAAAATATACTACAAGCGAGACCCCAAAATAAATTACGAAAATATAAAATAATATTTTAAAAAAAATCATTTTATGCTTTTTGTTCATTATCAACTTTTCTTTTAACTAAATATATTCCAAAAAATACTAAGACGGTTCCTAGATAATGGTAATTTTCTAAATTTTCATCGAATAAAAATATTCCATAAAATGCCCCATAAACAGTGAATAAATATAATGTAAATCCAGTTACAGACGCTCCTAATTTTTGTTGCGTTAAAGTATAAAGTGCAAATGCAATAATTCCTGGTGAAATTGCTGCAAACAATACCCAAAAATAAAAATTTGAGTCAAATTGAGTTTGTACAAAATATATTTCTTCTAATAAGTAGAAAGGTAACAAACTAATGATGCCGCCGAGTGAGATAATAGTAAACCTTGGAAAAACATCTAAATCGGACTTCCAGTAAAATAAGAAAATTGAATATAATGCCCAACCAATTGCAGCCCCCAACATCCATAAGTCACCTTGATTAAAAGTTAAATTGAATAAAAGCAAAATATCACCTTTGATTATAATAATAAGAACTCCGACTAAACAGGAAACTAAACCAAAAATCTTAAGTTTATTTATTTTTTCACCAAAAAATAAAGAGGAAATTATAATAATAAAAATTGGAGAGGAGGTATAAATAATTCCCATATTAATTATCGTAGTTGTTTTTCCAGCTATAAAAGGGAAGGCGCCACATACACCACAGCCCATTGAGCCTAAAAATAAAAGTTTCCAGATTTCTTTTTTTATGATCCTAATTTCTCTTTTAATAGAAAAAAAAGTAAAGGATAACAGAATTAAAAAAACAAAAAACCACCTCCAAAATGCTAATGAAATTGGAGGTATAAACTCAACACCTCCACGAGCAACTATTAAGTTGCTTGCCATAAAAATTGGTTGAATAAAAAGTAATAGATAAGGAAAAAGATTTTGTTTGTTCATCTTTATTTCTTATAGTTTAATTTTTATTTTTAGAAGATATGTTTAGATTGAAAGATTTATTGCTTGTCAAAAAAAGCTTCGTAAATCATCATTATAATTGCTGCACCCATAAAGATATATACAGGTAATACGTCTAAAAAAGTTATCATCATAGATCTAGTAAGAGTAGTAGCTAAGCCAACTAAAAAGAATAGAGCAAACGAAATTCCAATAACTGTTGTTAATTTATTCATATTTAATCTTCACATTCCTTCTCTAACCATCTTGCAACTCCTAAAAATCTGTGATCATCATATTTATCACCGATTAATTGAACACCTAATGGTAATTTATTTTCACCTTCAAGTAAAGGAAGAGAAATACAAGGCGTACCAAGATAAGACCAAACCTTATTAAATTCTGCAGTACCTGTGCTTTTTAATCCTTTAGGTGCGACCCCTGGACTGGACGGCATTAGCACTCCATGGTAATCCTCAAAAACTTCTTTATAAGATTCATAACTTTGTTTCCTAAAATCAATAGCCTCTGCGTATTCTTTTGCAGAGTATTTATTTCCTCTAGAAATTGCATCTTGCAAGTATTTAGACAATTTAGATTTAAACTTTTTATAATAAATTGAAAAATTGTTTGCTAAGTCTGTTTCGTGAATTACTTGATGATATTTATGTATATCTTTGAAGTAAGACGGAGTATCAAAAACTTCAATGTTTTTAAAAGACTTAATAAAATATTCAAAAGCATCTCTGGATTTTTTTTCAATCATCTTCCAGTGATTTGTTTTATAAAATATAAATTTTGGTTCAAATAATGGGCCTTTTTTTGTCTCTGCTAGAATATTCTCTGATGAATAATGTATTGAAGCTGGATCCTGTTTGTCTTTCTTAATTAAAGCTTTAGCCAATAAAGCAACGTCCTCTACATTTCTTCCAAACATACCAATATGATCTAAAGTTTGAGAGGTTCTTAAAACACCATTTCTTGATATTAAGCCATAAGTTGGTTTATAGCCTACTACACCACAGTAAGAAGCAGGTCTTATTACTGATCCGCCTGTTTGAGATCCAATTGAAAGGGGTGCCATATATGATGCAACTGATGCAGCTGATCCACTGGAAGAACCACCTGGTGTTCTAGAATAATCATGTGGGTTCGTAGTTTTTGGAGGTCCAAGAAAAGCTAATTCTGAAGTTGCAGTTTTGCCCATTACAATAGCTCCTTCCGAAATCAATAAATCAATAATTTCTGCATTTTGTGAGTAAGATTTGCCTTTTCTTATGCTTGTGCCGCATTCAGTTGGCATCTCAACTGTTCCAACAATATCTTTAACAGCTACAGGTATGCCATGTAGGAAGCCAATTGGTTTACCCGATCTTCTGTAGTCGTCTGCCTCTTTAGCTTTCTCTAATAAAATTTTTTTATCAAAAAATGCCCAAGCTTTTACTTCTTTTTCAAATTTATCGATTCTTTCTATATATTTTTCGCATAACTCTACCGAGGTTAATTCTGAATTTTTTATTTTTAAAGCAAGGTTTTCTACACTCTGTGAAAATATTTCATTCATCAATTTCTTCTTTAGTCAGCAAAAAGTACATCAGGAAGCCATAAGGCTATACCTGGAAAAATGTACATCAATACCATTGCAAAAATCACTATTCCTAAAAATGGCATGATCCCTTTAAATATTTCCAACAATTCTACATTTTTTGTTTGTACGCCTTTAAGATAATATGCAGACATTGCCATGGGTGGTGTTAAGAAAGATGTTTGCAAGTTTAATGCAATCAACATAGCAAAGAAATACGGATTAACACCAAAAAATTCTACCAGTGGAAGGAATATAGGTACAAAAATAATTAGAATTTCTGTCCATTCTAAAGGCCAACCTAGAATAAAAATAATTATTTGAGTTATCACTAAAAACTGCCAAGGAGCTAAATTCATAGATTTAAAAAAGTGTTCAAAAACTTCGTGACCACCCAAATAAGAAAACACTGCTGCAAAAGTCCATGATCCTACAAACAACCACATTATCATTGCGGTTGTTTTTGCTGTAAGGAAAACAGACTCTTTGAAACTTTTCCATTTTAAAGACTTATAAATTAAAGATAGGACTAAAGATCCAAGAGCTCCCACCGCTGCAGCCTCTGCTGGTGTTGCAAGACCTGCAAGAATAGTACCTAAAACTAATATTATTAAAGAAAATAATGGTACAAATGAAACTAAAACCTCTTTTAATATCACTGCTCTTGGTGGTATTTCCTCCTTTGGAGGCTTAGGTGCAATGGATGGATTAAAGTACGCCCTAGTTATTGCATAAATTATATAAAGCCCTGCCAACATTAATCCAGGAAATATTGCTGCTGCAAATAATCTAAGAGGAGATAATTGAGCAATTACTGCATAAACTATAAGCATAATACTTGGAGGAATTAAAATACCTAAACAACCACCCGAACATATAACTCCTGATGCAAATTTTTTGTCATATCCTGCTCTTATCATTGCAGGCCATGCAAGTAGTCCCATTAATGTAACTACTGCACCGATAATTCCTGTAGCTGTAGAAAATAATGCACAAGTGACGAGAGCAGCTACAGCCATTGAAGCTGGCAAACCATGTGAAGCAAGTCTAATTGCATTAAATAATCTTGCTACAATTCCTGCTCTTTCAACTAGATAACCCATAAATAAAAATAAGGGGACGGCGGTAAGCACTGTATTGTCCATTACAGAATATGTGTTTTGAACAAATAATTGAAATATCCTGTTATCCAAAAAATGATCCATTCTTGACGGATCGTAATATGCAAAATATCCAAAACCAATTCCCATTGCCATTAAGGTAAATGCAATTGGAAAACCTAAAAGCACTGCAAATAGAAATATACCCATCATCAAGATGGCTATTTCAGGATTTGTTAAACTAAATAACATCTTTTTGGTCCTCGTCTTGAGTTGTTCTCATTAAAATTTTTTCTGTCTCCTCAGCAACAACCATTCTTGCAGGCCAATGACCAGTTTGAATGCAAATGATTGATCTGAATACCTCACTTATTCCTTGAATGATTAATAGTAAACCAGAAAGTGGTATCAAAGATTTTGCCATATAAATTTGAATTTGTGCTGGACTATTCCAACTTGTTTCTTTTATTTTCCAAGCCATAGATGCGTATTCGTACCCATAAAATGCTAGAGCCAAAACACCTGGAAAGAAAAATATAAAATATAAAATTAGATCAATCCAACCTTGAGTTCTGGGTTTAAATAATCGGTAAATTACATCACCTCTTACATGAGCCTCGGTCGACAAAGTATAAGCACCTGCCATCATAAAAATGGCTCCATACATTTGAAGACTAAAATCAAAATTCCATAATGTGGGAGCATTAAATGCATATGCCATAACCACCTCATAACAAGTTCCACACATTAAAATTACAATACACCATGAAAATGCCTTACCCATTGATGTACTTAATTGATCTGCAAACTTGATAAATGATCTCATAAAAACTGTCTAAGTAATAACAAAAAGGGGGCTAAAAAGCCCCCCTTTTTTTTCTAATTTATTAAAAATTATTAGATTTTTACTTTTGCTATTGGACCAAACTCATTTTCGTAAGCAAGTTTGTAATTAGGCTGATTCATCAGCAAGTACTTCATTACTCTCTTAGCATACGCTTTCTGTGAGTCTATGATTTTCTTGAAGAATGGATCTTTTCCAGAAAAGTCACCGACTACTTTGTCCCAACCTTTTAACTGCTCAGAAAGAATTGCATCTGAAGTTTGATATACATTTACTTTATGCTCATTCATTAACTTAGATAAGTCAGCTGAATATCTTACTAAAGCTTTAAAGTAGTTATCAGTGTTTGCAGCATAAGCAGCATTTTTCAAAATTGCTTGATGTGCAGGCGAAAGGTTGTTGTATGATTTTTTGTTAATAGGAATTTCAAACATCTCCTGAGATTGGTGGAAACTACCTAAGTGATAGTGCTTAGATACATCCTGCATACCAAACTGAGAGTCTGAAGTTGGGTTGTTAAACTCAGCTGCATCAATCAAACCAGTTTTCATTGCTGGTTGGATTTCTCCACCTGGTAACTGTCTTACGACCATTCCCATTGCAGTAAGAACGTTAGTTGCAAGACCAACTGTTCTGTACTTCATTCCTTTAACGTCGGATACTTTAGTTACATTCTTTTTAAACCATCCGAATGGTTGAGCTGGCATAGGCATATGAAAGAAACCAACATAGTCAAAACCAACTTTTGCTAAAGTTTCTTCATATAGAGCTCTTCCTCCACCATATTCCATCCATCCCATAACTTCTTGTGATGACATACCGTATGATGGTCCTGTTCCAAATAATGAAGCTGCAGGGTTTTTTCCATACCAATATGCAGTCACCCAGTGACCCATATCAAGTACTCCAGAACTTACTGCCTGTCCAATTTCGGAAGTTTTAACAACAGCTCCGACTGGTTGTAAGTCAATTTTTAATGTTCCGCCTGACATCTGATCAACCATTTTCGCATAGTCTCCTGCCATTTCGAAAAAGATATTTGCTCCGCTAGGCCAAGCTGCTTGCATTTTCAGAGTAGTATGACCACCCCCCAATGCAAGATTAGGCATTGCTACTGCTGCTGTTGCTGCTGCACCAGTTGCTGCTGCCGTTTTAAAGAACTTACGTCTTGAAGGAATTTTACCCTTCAAAGGTTTTTTTTCTTTAACCATTTATTTCTCCTCTTTAAGTTAATTAACTTCAAAGATTTAAACATGTAAACTTGTTAGAGTCATTCTAAAATCGATTAGATTTTTAATTAAATACAATTTGAGATTGTATAATTAGGTCAAAAAGTCCTAATTCACTTTATTCTTACAGTCTCCTGTTTTGAAAAATTCATCAATGTTATCAATTGCAAGATTAGCCATTGCAGTTCTTGTTTCTTTTGTAGCGCTTCCTAAATGAGGAAGAATAAAAGCACTCTTATATTTAAGATAACCTGGATTTAAATTTGGTTCATTTTTGTAGACATCTAAACCAACTGCATAAACTTTTCTTCTTTCAAGTGCATCTATCAAAGCTTCATCCTCTACAATATCTCCTCTTGCAACGTTAGTGACAACTGCGCCTTTTGGCAAATACTCGATGGTCTCTTTGTTAATCATATCAATTGTTTCTTTTGAAGCTGGACAACAAATAGATAAAACATCAGATACTGACAACAAACTTTTTAAATTATCATGATAAACAGCACCCTGTTCTTTCTCCTCAGATAATTTTGACCGATTATGATAATGTATTATCATTCCTAAAGACTTTGCAATTTTTGCAATCTTTTGACCAATTCTTCCCATGCCTAGAACTCCGAGTCTTGCACCCGTTAGTTGCTTTCCAATTAAGTAATCTGCAGACCACTTCCAGTTGCATTCTTTAGCAGATTCTATTCCCTCTGATGCTCTTCTGCATGCTCCAAGTATTAGCAAGATTCCAATTTCAGCTGTAGCATCTGTTAAAACGTCAGGTGTATTTGTAACCGCTATTCCTCTCGTCTTAGCTGCCTCCAAATCTATATTTCCAAAACCAACTGCGAAATTTGAAATAATTTTTATAGTTTCCGGTAACTTATTTATTGTTTCAGCATCAAGTTTATCTGTTAAAGAAGATAATATTCCATCTTTTCCTTCACTCATTTCAATTAATTTTTTTTGAGAATATAATTCGTCATTTAAGTTTAAATTAGCATCAAAACTTTTTAATGCTTTATCTTCACAAGATCTAAGTAGTTTTCTTGTTACTAGAATTTTTTTCATATTAAATTTTATTCAAAATTTTTGGTTTAGGACCACCAGTATACCAATCCAGCAGTTCTATAGTATGTAGTATTGGTATATTGGTACCATTAGATATTTGGGTTATGCAACCTATATTTCCAGTAGATATAATTTGTGGATTTGTACTCTCTATGTTCTTAACTTTATCTTTTAAAAGATTTTTCGCAATTTCTGATTGCAGAATGTTATAAGTCCCTGCAGAACCACAACAAAGGTGTCCATTGGGAATTTCCATAATATCATTGTCAGTTTTTTGAAGTAAACTGATCGGTTCATTATGAACCTTTTGACCATGTTGCATTGAACATGCAGAATGATAAGCAATTTTATATTTCTTATTTTTCTTTTGTATATTTAGTTTTAAGTTTTCTGATAAATATTCAGTAACATCTTTGCTTAACTCAGATACTGTTTTTGCTTTAGCTTTTAATTTTTTGTCATTCCTAAATATAAATCCATAGTCTTTCAAAGTGGTTCCACATCCAGAGGTATTAGATAATATTGCATCAAGATTTCCTTTTTTATGTTCCTCATACCAGGTTTCAATATTATTTATAAAATCGACGTTTGCATCATCCTCTTTACCTAAATGATGATTTAATGAACCACAGCATCTAATTTTTTTTGGGACAACAACTTCAACGCCATGCCTATTTAATAATCTTATTGTAGACTCGTTAATTTGTGGTGATAATTCTTTTTGCACACATCCAGTTAGTAGGGCTACTCTTGCGATTTTTTTTCCATTTGCTGGATATATTTCTTTTACTTTAATAGTTTTTTCTGGAAAAGAAGTTGGCATCAATTCCATCATGTCTTTTATTTTCTTTGGAAATAAAAATTTAAATAACTTTCCAATCTTGACCAAATAACTTGTTAATTTAAAATATTGAGTATTCGGAAGAACTTTCGATAAAAAATTTCTTAAAATTTTATCAAAAAAAGGTCTGTCATAATTTTTCTCAATATATTTTCTGCCGTGATCAATCACATGCATATAATTAACACCTGCTGGACAAGTCGTCATGCAGCTATAACATGATAGACAACGATCTATATGCTTAACAACTTTTTTTGAGGGTTTTCTCTCGTTTTCCAACATATCTTGTATCAGATATATTCTTCCTCTTGGTCCATCTAGTTCATCGCCTAATATTCCATAAGTGGGACAAGTTGCATTACACATACCACAGTGCACACATTTTTGAAAAATCTTCTCTGTTGACTGATTATCTTTATCTTTAAGTTGATCTTCTGAAAAATTAGTTTGCATTAAAATTCTCTATACATTCTTCCTGGGTTAAATAATTTTTTTGGATCAAAACTTTCCTTTATTTTTTTTGATATCATCAATCTTGTATTATCGATAGTAAACAAAGTGTCTTGAAAATCAAAATTTTCAGATTTTTTCAGAATCGTAAGATATCCACTATTTTCAACGATAAAATTTTTTATTTTGTTTATTTTTTCATCGTCTTTGTCGAGGACCTCAATCCAAAATAATGATCCACACCAATCTATGTAATATTTATATTTTTTATTAAGAAATTTACTAAATGTCTCACATTTAGCAGGAGGTAAAACAGCTCTCAAAATATTATTTTTTGTTCCACTAAATAACTCCAAATTATTGACTTTTTTCCAGAATGGTATTGATTGGTGAACATCTAATATTGAGCTTTTGAAATTTGATAAATCTAATTCTATTTTCAGCTCTTTTAATCTCTCATCAATTGATCTCTTGTCTCCTTCAATTCTAAAAGCCAAAAAAGATCCTTCATGGTCAAGATCATTAAATTTGAAAATTTTCTTTTTTGTATGATCATAATTTTCATTATCTGGTTCTTCAGGTATAAATGTTGCAGCTGAAACTTCATTGCTAGAACTTAAAATTTTATCAAATAAATTTGATATTTTTTTAATTTCATCAGAATAAACAATTACTGTAATTTGAGATTGTTTTTTTGGTGAAACTTTTAATGTTATTTCAGTTAAAACAACAAGTGTTCCAAACGAACCAGATATTAGTTTTGAGAGATCATAGCCAGTAACATTTTTAACTACGGTACCACCCGACTTTATAATATCACCTTTTCCATTTACTCCTTTAAAACCTAAAATATGATCTCTAACACTTCCAACTTTAAATCTTCTTGATCCAGCAAAATTACAAGCTACATAACCACCAATAGTCCCTTTATTCGATTGACCATTTATCATGTATCCAAAATCAATTGGTTCAAATGCTACTTCTTTTTCAGTACTTGGACTTAATATTTCAGAATCTAGGGAGATCTGGGAATTTTTCTTCTCCTCTGTGGACATGGACTCTTCCTTCCTCTGCACATTTTCTTAGTATCGGATAAACCTTTCCTGGATTTAAAAGATTTTTTTCATCTAAAGATTTTTTAATATTCAATTGTTGTTGTATATCGTCATTGTTAAATGACTCACACATTAATTCTCTTTTTTCAATTCCTACACCATGTTCTCCCGTTAATGCTCCACCATGTTTTACACATGCTTTTAAAATCTCTGCACCAAATTCTTCGGTTTTTCTCAACTGCTCTTTATCACTACCATCAAACATTATAAGGGGATGCAAATTTCCATCTCCAGCATGAAAAGCGTTTGCCACAGCTAAGTTATATTTTTTTGACAGCTCATTTATTTCTTTTAAAATTAATGACAGCTTCCCTCTTGGGATAGAGCCATCCATACAATAATAATCTGGGGCCATTGCTCCACAAGCTGGGAAAGCAGCTTTTCTTCCAGACCAAAAAGCTAATCTTTCTTTTTCATTATTGCTTAATTTCATACTATTAGAGTTATTTTGTTTAGCAATCTCACTTACTTTACTTAAAAGACCGTCAACTTCAGATTTGGTACCATCAAGCTCAACAATCATTAAAACTTCTGCGTCTTTAGGATAACCAGCTTTTGAAAATTTATCCGTTGCATCAATCAAAGCTTTATCCATCATTTCCATTCCAGCAGGTACAATCCCACTTGATATAATATCAGAAACACAATTACCTCCGTCTTCGACCGTGGGAAAGCCAATTAAAGCGGCTCTCACAGATTGAGGTTTTCTTAAAATTTTTACTGTTACTTCTGTAATTACTCCTAGTAGCCCTTCAGATCCACATACTAGCCCTAACAAGTCATATCCCTCTTGATCTAAAGTCTTACCACCAATTCTGGTGATAGTTCCGTCCATCATCACCATTTCAACACCAAGAATATTATTTGTAGTTGTTCCATATTTTAAAGAGTGAACGCCACCTGAGTTTTCAGCTACATTTCCTCCAATTGAACATGCTAACTGACTTGATGGATCTGGAGCATAATAATATCCTTTATGTTGGACAGCATGTGTAATGCCAAGATTTGTAACACCAGGTTGTGTCACCACACATTTATTTTCAAAATCTATTTCAAGAATTTTGTTAAATTTTCCAAGACCTAACAAAATTGCATCTTGAAGGGGGAGTGCACCACCGGACAAACCTGTTCCTGCACCTCTAGGGATTACTTTTATGTTTTCTTGATTACAGAATTTTAATATTTCACTTACCTCTTTTGTATTTTCTGGCAAAACAACTGCTAGTGGGGTCTGTTTATAAGCGGCTAAACCATCAGTTTCATATGGTTTGATCTCCTCATTCTCACTCAGAATATTTTCATCTTTAGTAAATTTTTTAAGTTGAGAAACGATTTGGTTTTTCCTTGAAATTGTATCTTTATCAATTTTTGGCAAAGCTAATTCGGTCATGAATTATCCAAGCATTTTTTTGATATTATCTAAAGCTTGAGAAATATTATCTCTTGAGGCTGCAAAACTAAATCTTACATAGTCGTTACAACTTTTTCCAAAGGCTGTGCCTGGAACAATTGCAACACCTGCTTCATGCATTGCTTTTTTACAAAACTCCGCACCATTCATTCCAGTTCCAATTACTTTTGGAAAAGCGTAAAATGCACCACCTGGTAAACTACATTCAACACCTGGTAGACTATTAAGACCTTCATGAATTAATTTTCTTCTTGCGGTAAATTTTTCCATCATCTCATGGATTGAATCATCCGGACCATCTAAAGCAGCTATTCCAGCAAACTGTGCTGCCGCGTTAACGCAAGAAACACTATTAATTAATAATTTGTTAACATGTTCAACTAGATGTTCAGGCCAAAAACTCCAACCTAGTCTCCAACCGGTCATTGAATATGCTTTACTCCAACCTTCTAAAACAATTAATCGCTCTCTTAATTCTGGGTAATTAAAAAAAGTAGGCATTTCTTTATTATCAAAAATTTGTCTGCTGTAAATTTCATCACTTAAAATTGTTACATGCGGGAACTTTTCTAATCCCTTAGCAAGTTTATCTATTTCTGGTTTTTCAACAAAACTTCCAGTTGGATTATTTGGATTGATTAAAATTAGCAGTCTCGTTTTATCAGTAATTAAGGATAATATTTTATCTGCATTAAATTTCAGATCTTTATCTTCTGTTAAATCATACGGTACAGCTGTTGATCCGGTATAATTTATCATAGACTCATAAATCGGAAATGCTGGTGTTGGATGTATAATCTCTGCTCCAGGTTCACCAAAACATTGAATTGCATATGTCATAGTGGGTTTACCACCTGGCATGATTAATATTCTCTCGAAATTAACATCTGCATTGTACCTTTTTTTAATCCATCTAGTTACAGCTTGTCTGCACTCAGGTATTCCATTTGACATTACATATCCATGGTGTCCATCATCCAACGCTTTTTTTGCAGCATCTACAACATGCTTTGGAGTTTTAAAATCTGGTTGTCCAAGTCCAAGATGGATCATGGGATGACCTTTCGCCTCTAGTTTTTTAGCCTCAGCTAAGACACTAAAAGCAGTTTCTGTACCTAATCTATTTAAGCTCGCAGCTAATTTCATTTCCATAATCTATCTCCTATATATTATTTTGTCCTGGTTTAATTCTGATAAATTTTTGCAGCCCATTAGTATCATATTTCTTCTAATTTCAGCTTGCATATTATGTAGCAATCTTTCTACACCTACTTGACCTCCGGCTCCAAGGCTAAAAAGGAAAGCTTTCCCAAAACTACATGCTTTTGCGCCTGCCGCAAGGGCTTTTAACACATGTGTTCCTCTTCTTACCCCACCATCTAGTATTATCTCTAGCTTATCACCCACAGCATCTGCAATTGCTTTAACTTGATCAAATGGAGATCTTGATCCATCTAATTGCCTACCACCATGATTTGAGATCATTATTGCAGTACATCCAATATCCACAGCTCTTTTGGCATCCTCAACTGACATAACACCTTTTAAAGCAAATGGTCCATTCCATTTCTTAATACAATACTCTGCATCACTCCAATTCATCTTTGGATCATATTGCTCATTAATATAATCAATGACAGATTTAGCGATATTTGTACCTTTGTCTGTTTTATGTTTGATATTTGCTAATTCAAACTTTTTATTTGTTAAATAATTTAAAACCCATTGAGGTCTCATTGCAAAACTCATCAAACTTTCCAAAGTAAATTTAGGTGGTGTAGTAAATCCAGTTCTATGATCTCTTTCTCTATTACCCGCAACTAAAGTATCTACAGTTAAACATAGTCCATCAAAGTTTGCTCTTCTACATCTATCAATTAGATCATCAGTAAAAGATTTGTCTTTATGTATGTAGAGTTGAAATAATTTTGGTCCACTTGAAACATTTGCAATTTCCTCAATTGAGAATGAAGCCATAGTAGACATACTGTACATTGTGTTAAATTTTTCTGCTGCTCTGGCTGATGCTTTATCACCATCCGGGTGATATAAACTTTGCATTGCTGTTGGAGATAAAAAAATAGGCATATCAATTTTTCTACCAAAAATTTCTGTCTTCAGATCAGGTTCTCCAACACTTGTTAAAATACTTGGAACTAAGTCACAATCATTAAAAGCATTTGTGTTTCTTTTAAGAGTTGCTTCATCATCTGCTCCCCCATCAATATAATGAAAAATTGGGGCTGGTAACTTGCTTTTTGCAAGTTTTCTAAAATCTTCAAAATTAAATATGATTATAAGATAATCCGATTTCACTTTGATTTGATATCTCAAAAGATATCTGAATTTCAGTTTTAAATTCAATCACATGTCCTAAATCTTTTCCATCTCCCTCATCATAAAGTCCAGGTGTAAAGCTTGGTGTGAACGTGAAAGATCCGTTTTTTTTTGGGATTTGAAAACCTGTATATATATATTTCGCATTATCAGCTGTTATGAATGCACCAGTCACAGGCTGAAGAGTACCAAAAGAAGTTTCTCTATATAAATCCTCATTTATATGTTGAATTCCAAAAAGATTTGATTTTTTTCCATCATCACTGAAATCAAACATACCTGTGTAAAAGCTCCATTTGTTTCCAGAATTTTCAGCGTTCACAAAATTTGGAAACGATAAAACACAACAAATAACTAAGCTAATTATTGATCTCATGGTAAATTGAGTTACTTTATAGTTACTTTTCTAATAATTAAAAGACCACCAAAAATAAATAAAATAAGGGGTAATCCCCATAAAAAAATTGTATTTTTATTCACTTCTGGCTCATAAACAATCCACTCACCATATTTTTCTTTTAAAAATTTGTATATCTCATCTTCGGTATTTCCCTCTTTAATTTTAATTTGAATTAATTTTTTCATACTCAATGCAAAATCTGATTGAGAATCATAAACAGATTGACCTTGGCAAATTAAACATCGTAAATTCTTGGTTATGTGATCAATATTCTTGTTTTGATCTGCAAAAGAGATATTGGAATGGAAAGTGGTTATTATTAATATTAAGACCGTTAAAATAATTTTTTTCATTTTTTAATTAAACTAATTATATTTTCATAATCATCTTGGTCTAAAGGTCCAATAAATTTTTTGATAATTTTATATTCATTATTAATCAAGTATGTTTCAGGAACACCTATAGCACCAAGCTCAATTGATTTTATTCCATCACTATCTACCAAAACCTCATCGTATGGGTTTCCAAGATCAGATAGAAATTTTTTTGAATTATCTAAGTTATCTTTATAGTTTATGCCTATTAAATTTATGTCAAATCTCTCATTCAGATTTATCAAGTAAGGGTGTTCAGCTTTACATGGCAAACACCATGAAGCCCAAATATTAATTAAATTTAACTCATTTTCTAGCAATAAATCATTAAGAAAAATATTTTTTCCTGAATAAAGCTCTTTAAGTGAAATTGAATTATTTAACTTTTTAGTTTCTGACTGTGGGGAATAATTTTTTTCTTCTTTCAAACCTAAAAGCAAAACAAAAAAAATTGCTACTATTAGACATTTAAAGAAGCTGAATACACCACCAAGTGACATCAATAATACTGATATCCAGATCCAAATCATTAAAGGTTTGTGTTGGTATCTAACATTAAAAAAACCATCATTTTTAATAAGGCTGAAAACTAAAAAATTATCTGAAAATAGTGTTGATGAAATATCTGCTTCACTTGTGATGGTTTCGGGTTGGCTATAAACTCTAATTTCTGGTTTAAAATGAATAATTTTTCCATTGTCATTAAGTTTGAATTCACCTACTAATTTTTTAAAATTTGAATCACTTTCAACTTTTACATTCTCGAAAATTAATTTTTTATTTAAAAAATTAATTTCATCACCAACCTTCATATTTGCTGAATTTTCTTTAGATAAAATACCATTGAATAAAATACTAAGCATAAAAATACTAAAACCAAGATGGGAAACTTTTTGAGATAAATTAGAATTTTTTTTTTGAAAACTATTTATTACATTAAAAAATAAATAAAAACTGAATGTAAATAACAAAGTTGAGAATAAATAATTTGTATTAGTATTTAAAACAATAAAAAAGGAAATTACAAAAGATAAAATTAAAAAAATAATTTGTGATATATTTAGTTTTTTTATTTTATCTTTTATCCATTTTATATTTGGTCCTAATGCCATAAAAAATAAAAAAGGTATAAGAAATGGAACTATTAATTTATGATAAAATGGTGGTCCTACCGAAATTTTGGCGTCATTAATAACTTCAAGAAAAATTGGATATGCTGTCCCAACTAATACTACTGATAAAAAAAACATCATAAACCAGTTATTGATTAATATACTTGTCTCTCTACTAACTAAAAATGATCTTTGGTATGTATCTGGAAAATTTTTTTGATTAAAAAAGAAAATAAAAACAGCCAGTAAAACAAGAAATAATAGGAATGTTAGTATAAACACTCCTCTGGATGGATCATTAGCAAATGTGTGAATTGAATTGAGTATCCCTGATCTTACTAAAAAGGTTCCACTCATACTTAATGAAAATGTTGTGATTGATAAAATTACAGTCCAAGAATGAAAAATATTTCTATTTTTAAGAACTATTATTGAATGAAGCAATGCAGTCAAACAAAACCAAGGCATCAATGAAACATTTTCGACCGGGTCCCAAAACCAGAATCCACCCCATCCTAATTCATAGTAAGCCCATATAGATCCTAGAAGTATTCCCACTGATAGAAATATCCAAGATATTAAAATCCAATTTTTAATATGAGATGCCCAAACATTATCTACAGTTTTAGTAATTAAAGCTGCTAATGATGCAGAAAAAATAATAGAGGTTCCAACATAACCCACATATAAAAGTGGTGGATGTATTGCAAGTGCTGGATCTTGCAAAATTGGATTTAAACCTAAACCTTCATTAGGTATTGGTAAAATATTTAAAAATGGGTTTGATGTAAAAAGAATAAAGAGTAAAAAACCTAAAATAATAATTTCCTGAAATAAAATTGTTAAAATTCTATATCTTACATTCATCTTTTTTGAAGTAACAAAAAAAATGAACAAAAAGAAAGTTAGTACCAATAACCACAACAGTAGACTTCCCTCATGATTGCCCCAGGTACCTGATATTTTATAAAAAAGAGGTTTTAACGTATGAGAATTATTGAACACTGTAATATTTGAAAAGTCAGAAAAAACAAAAGCAAAAACTAGGGTAAAAAAACTTAAAATTGTCATAAATAGTTGTACTGACAAAGTTGCAAAAAATGTTAGATCAATTTTTTTGTCAAAATTTTTTGAGGAAATATATGATTTAAATATTAAGTACACAGATGCAAATAAACAGATATATAACGAATAAGCTCCGATTTGATTAATCATTTCTAATTTCCTTGCATTGCCTCTTTAACCTCTGGAGGCATATAATTTTCATCATGTTTTGCTAAAATTTTTTCTGCTTTTAAATATTTTTTATCTTCTAAATATCCCTCTGCAACTACTCCTTTTCCCTCTTCAAATAAGTTGGGTACAGCTCCACTAAAAGTTACAATTATCTCATTTTTAAAATCAGTAATTACAAATTTTAAATTTTTATTTTCAATTTCTATTGAGTTTTTTTTAACCATCCCACCAACTCTTATCTTTTTACTTTCTATTTGATTTAAATTATTTATGTCGGTCGGTGATTTGAAAAATACTACATTTTCTTTTAATGAATTGATCACCAAAAAAGTGATAAGAATTGCTGAAGTGAATACTAAAATAATAAAAAAGGCTCGTATCTTGACTTTTTTACCATACATGAAAATCTAAAGTTAAATTTTAGATGTTGAAGTACTTGATAAAATTCCTCTGTAAATTTCTTGCTTTTTTGCAATTTCAGCTTTTTCAATATCTAAATTTCTAAATTTAGCCTGAAAGTTCCTTAACTCTTTATTTAGCTGAATTTTAGTTACGAAATATAAAGTACCAAAACTTAACAAAGTAAACATGAAAGATGACCAAACATATAAACCGTATCCGTTCATGTTTAAAATTTCACTAATCATAATCTATCTAATCCTTTATTTTTAATCTTTAGCAGTTCTGTATGATATTTCATTAAAAATATTAAAATTGAGAAAAGTGCAAATGCCGCAGTCATTATACCTAATGGCATGAGCATAGTTGAGTGAATAGTGGTTTCCTTAAATACATTTACAGAAGACGGTTGATGTAAAGTTGACCACCAGTCAACAGAAAATTTAATTATTGGAACATTTATTAATCCAAAAATTGCAATGTATGAACTAAGTTTAATTGATTTCTTTTCATCCTCAAAAATTTTCCAACTCAGCATGAACATCAAGTAAAATACAGCGAGAAGTAACATTGATGTAATTCTAGCATCCCAAGCCCACCAGGTACCCCATGTGGGTTTTCCCCAGATTGAGCCTGTAACCAATGCAATAATATTAAATACAAAGCCAGATGGTGCTAAACTTTTAGAAATTAAAATAAAATTTTTATTTTTAAAAATTAAAATTCCAAAAGATAAGATTGATATAACAGAAAATATGCCAAGTGAAATCCAAGCTGCAGGAACATGAACATACATTATCCTTACAGAGTCGCTTTGTTTATAATCCTCAGGAGAAAGTACCAAAGCTTCAAACAATCCAAGAATTAAAACTGCAATAAATAACGCAAAAATAAATTTCTGAAGCTTATTAATAACCTTTAAAGTGTTACTAGGATTAAAATAATTTAACATGAGTTTTTATAACATAAATAATCGATATAAATTTTGATAAATCGTCTGACCGAGAATACTGAGGGAGATAAAAATGGAATTAATAAGCATTCTCAGCCAGATATAAGTTAATAATATTTATAAGTTATGACTTCTGTTTGTATAAAATGTGTTAAAAAGTAGGCTTTCGATTAATTTGAAGGTTTAAAATAACTTGAGCCTTTTTTCCCCGAAAAAATCTCATTTATCAATGGATGTTTAATGGGTTCTTCCGAGTCGTCTGTTAAAAGATTTTGTTCTGACACGTATGCTTCATATGTTATTTCATCATTTTCAGCGAGTAGGTGATAAAAAGGCTGGTCTTTTCTAGGTCTAACGTTTTTAGGTATTGATTGGTACCATTCTTCTGAATTATTAAATTCAAAATCCACATCATAAATCACACCTCTAAATTCGAAGTGCTTATGCTTTACTACATCACCTATTGAAAATTTAGCTTTTTGAATGCTCACTAAACAAATATGGATATTTGAAAAAAAAAATCAATAAAAAAAATATGATTGTTTTATTAATCTGATAATATGTAGCAGTGAATAAATCTTTCTTAAAATTTATTACAGATATTGGACCTTTAGTAATTTTTTTTTTCTTTTACTATAATAACGATAAAAATTTAAAAATAGCTATACCTCCACTCATAGTTGCAACTATAATTGCAGTTCTTATAGTTTGGATACTAGAGAAAAAAATTCCAATGGTTCCACTGATAAGTGGAGTGTTAATTACATTATTTGGAGGTTTAACAATATATTTTGATAATCCAGTTTTCATCTACATGAAGCCCACAATAATTAATATTTTATTCGCGTTAGCCTTATTTTTTGGAAAATATTTTACAGATGAGCCTGTTTTAAAAAAAATTTTAGGAAAATCTTTACCATTGAGTGATGAAGGCTGGAAAATCTTAAATAATAGATGGATGTATTTCTTTTTTGGTCTTGCATTATTAAATGAAGTAATTTGGCGAACGCAAACAGAGGAGTTTTGGGTTAACTTCAAAGTTTGGGGAATGCTTCCAATCACATTTATTTTTACTGCTTTTCAAATTGGTCTTATTAACAAGTACAAACTAAATGAATAGAAACTTAAAACTTGTTGTAAATAACTTAAAAAAAGATGAGGAAATAAAGTATTTTTTTGAAAAGAATGAGTTGAAAATTATTTTGGATCTCTATGCTAAAATGGTATCTGAAGGATCTTGGAGAGACTACGGGCTTTCTATTTCTAGCAAACAAGTAAGTTTTAGTGTTTTTAAAAATGCTGCTGAAAATGCTATCTATAAAATTTGTAAAAACTTTAAACCATCAAACAAAAACTTAAGGTATTTGATCACTGATACCAATGGTAAAATATTAAAAAATTCTTTTGATCTTGAAAATTTATTAAAGAATACTAATTGGAAAAAATTAAAGAATTAATTATCTTCTCTGCCCAAAGAGTCTTAGCAACATTATAAATAAATTAATGAAATCTAAATACAAAGTTAAAGCACCCATAACTGCTTTTTTGCCCATCAATTCTCCAGAGTCTGAGGCAACATACATATTCTTAATTTTTTGAGTATCATAAGCAGTTAAGCCCACGAAAATTAAAACTCCAATTATAGAAATTGCAAAATACATCATAGAAGATTTAAGAAAAATATTAACTAGTGAAGCAATAATAATTCCAATTAAACCCATCATCAAAAAAGATCCAAATTTAGTTAGATCTCTTTTTGTTGTGTAACCGTAAATACTCATTGCACCAAAAGTTGCTGAAGATATGAAAAATACTCTAGTAACACTTAAACCTGTGTAAACTAAAAGAATTGAGGACAAAGAAAGACCCATTAAAGCTGCGAATATCCAAAAGGTAGTTTGAGCTTTTGATGAACTCATTTTGTTTATTCCAAAACTCATGTAAAAAACTATTGCAAGAGGTGCGAGCATTACTACCCATTTTAATCCTGACAAATATATAGCATTACCAAATTCAGTTAATGCAACAATTGAACCATT
>LUMI01000054.1_pt1 | contig 53141 bp, 46 predicted proteins | sample 729681 | NCBI WGS metagenome assembly LUMI01 (sample SAMN03860267, study PRJNA289734) | marine metagenome | biome: seawater column; feature: ocean; material: water; isolation source: Red Sea water column Station 34 - depth 10m | place: Saudi Arabia: Red Sea | collected 2011-10-15 | depth 10 m
CTCTCTAGGAGGGAATGGAATAGAGAATTTGGCTAGGAATCCAGGGCCCGGGTCGACACCTATTGGCTTGACAATGAGTGAAATTTTTGCTAACTTCAGTGCTGCCATAACGTTAGACAGCGATCAGGGAGCATTCGGATTCTCTGAAATCGACTTACTGGACGACTGCTCTTCTGGGGGATTCTGCAGAGGCGTAGCCAGCGCAGAAAATAATGATTGGACTGAGACGTGGCAATCTTCTGGACACTCGTTGGAGGGTTGGGGCCTCAAATCGTTCAGATTTTCCGGAGGGGATGGATACCCACTGAGCATCCTTGTCCAACCAGATAGGTTTGGCTTCGAGGGAGCAGTTTTGTCCAAGGAAGACTCCACTGGCACATGGAGCATGGACAGGCTGAGGATAGACTCAGAAGACGGGAGGGGGACCGGACTTGTCAATGGATTCGGAAACTTAACCAGTGAAGTATGGCTCCTCGTGTGGTATAACTCCCTAGTAGATGACTGCGACTTCGATTTCGCAAACTGTGGAGTTCTTTCTGGGGGAAACTACCCAACAGGTAGTTTTTCCGTCAGTGCTAGCCAAGTCACTGATCCCGCCGAATTAACCATAGAATCGGTCGAGGGATTTGATAGAGACGGCGACTTACTAGATGATAGTGTGGAAATAGGAATCGGTGTCAGTTCCAGTGCGTTCTTCGAAACCCTTTCCGTTGAGCTATCAGCATTCACTGAGAACTCATTGTATGACTCCTCGGAATTCACAATTTCTGCGAGCAACTCAGAGCCTGAGATTAGATCTGTATGGTTCACCCCCCCATTCACTGCTGAATGGACGATAACAGCGAGAGCTAGTGACATTACAGGTGAATTACAGGATATAGCGCAAACCCTCCCCATAGAGATATTCAACATGAAGCCTGAGAGTTCGGGTTCTATTTCGTCTAATCAGACGGAAACCTGGTTGCCAACCTACATTTTTGGAGGGGGGTATGACTCATGGGGTTTTGGTTATCAAAACGGGTCTTTCGGCCATAATGATTCTCTTAAATCATACATCTGGGAACTAGGCGATGGCAACTCTTCAAGTCTGAAGAATCCAGTCCATACATACACGAAGGAGGGAGATTACGTAATCACGCTTATTGTTGAAGACCAAGGGGGATACTTCTCCGAGACTAAATCATGGGATGTATCGGTAAGTGATACTTCGCAACCAGTCCCCGATATCTCAGTTGATGGATTGCCGATTCAAGAAGAGTTGATCGTTCAGACCAACCAGAGAGTACAATTTTCTGCTTTTGGAACCTCGGATAATGTCCCTGTCAGTCGTCTATTTTTCTCATGGAACTGGGGGGATGGAGATACTGAGTCGGGTGTTGGACTATACGAAGTTAGTCACTTGTGGGTCGATGGAAGCGGCGAGGGTACTACTTATTCCCTAGAGTTGTTTGTCAGCGATGGTTTCCAGTCTTCTCAGAAAACAGTGCTAGTGAAGGTCCTAAACCGAGAGCCGAGTCAAGTATTCTCAGAGGAATTGGAAGCATTTGCAGTAACGCCACTAATGATGCCTGAAGTTTTCTTAGATGAAGATGGAATAATTGTAGAATATAGGTGGACATTCGATGAGGGCGTAAATCTCGATGGAGAGGGAGTTTCACTTGCCTCTGAATTCTCAGAGACGAGTTCATTCGAATCTAACCCCGTAGTGAGTTGGAGGGAGCCCGGTCAGAAAAATGCAACACTAGAGGTGGTTGACGATGATGGTAACTTCTCGGTCGCTCATCTGACTGTGAACATACTGAATCAACGACCGGTGGCACTTTTCGAACGTCCTTTGGATGGACAGATTGGAGACACGTACATCTTCAGTAGTTCGTCATTCGATCCTGATGGGGATTCCTCAGAACTATCCCATTCATGGACATTCTCAGACCGAGAAGACCCGATAGAAAACACCACCTCTGTTAGCAGAACCTTTTCGCAACCGGGACTGTACAGTGCCACACTAGTCGTTATTGACGAGAGGGGGCTCGATTCGGCCCCCAAGACTTTCCTAATCTATATCGAAAATCCCCTCCCAATACCAATTATATCATTCAGTTGTCCGAGCGATCAAGAAGGGATTTTGTCCATAATTCCTGATTCTAGCGAGTCCGACATAGTCTGGCGCGTCCCCCAAACTGAAGAGGGGGGGGCTTTCATTGCCCCTGGTGATTTGATTAGGTTCGATGGGAGCAGCAGCTTCGACGCGGATCCGGTGTACCAAGACAAATCTTCCACTGACATGAGCGACCCGGAATGGAGCGGGATTATGGAATGGATTTGGGATTTCGGAGATGCCAGCCCTTCCTCTTCTGGACCTGTGGTTTGGCATAGCTATGACAGACCCGGAGAATATACGGTTAGGCTTACTGTAATCGATGGTTTTGGAGGTGGGGACTCGAACACCACCGAGATGAAAGTCAGAGTCTCAACACCACCAGAAATAACGACAATCAGCCCCATTGCGACGGATTACGTGGTAGTTGGAGAATTGGTCAATCTTTCTGGAGAAGCCAGAGATGATGATCTGGACCTAGGAATCCATGCGTGGATAGATGATGATGCTCTCTTCGACAGCGACGGAGATGGAGATCCAGCCAACGATAGAGACAGGAATTTGACTGACACTCTAGAGTTCAATTGGGACATTAATGCCTACGTGGATGATGACTGTCTGACATTGGAAGGTTGCGACGGAAATACGAGGAATGACTGGATAGAAGCCAATCAAACTTGGACGGAGCCAGGTGAAATCAGGATTTCTATGACTGTTTGCGATGGAGCAGGGGTATGCGAATTCAGAGATTATGTCATCACCGTTCTATCACTCCAGGATACTACCCCCCCAAAGACTCTAGCCGACCTGACCATTGCTGACCTAACGCCTGGAAAAGAGAGTGCTGGACTCCTGGCCCTAGTCGCACTAGTGGCCATTCTGGGATGGATGATTCTCAGAGAGAGAGACGATGAGGAGTTGGATGCAATGGAGATGGTGAAGAAGTACGACGTTGACGAAGTCGAAGCCGAGGGAGGGCTTCCCGGGATGGATCAGCATAGCCCCCCTCCGCAACCCAGATATCTTACCTCTGATCAGCGAACGAACAGAGAGTCCGGTTATGTGAGGCCGATAAGAACGAGGCGGAAATAGTGATTTCAAGATTTTATTCCACTGGAGTTGGTGTGTCAATAATTGTAGCAACCATGAGCGCTATCATTTTTGCCTCGGTACCCGCAAGTTCACAATCTTCATCCTGTGGAGTTTCTCCTAGCAGTGACTGGGATGAAGGAGAGAACCCGAGAGATTACCTTTCCATAGATATCCCTGGGAGCGGAGGCGGAGAACTGTTCGGATTTGACGGAAGGTCCGGGCTTAGGGCCCTTGACAAGGATGTCAGCACCGAATGGTCGGACGGTTCCTGGGAAGGATTTCCAGGAATCCAAGTGGATAACGGTTCTGCGACTGCTATAGAATTGGTACTCATGCCTGGGAAAAGGTACACGTTCTGTATAGATTTCAGTTCAAAGGGAGACGTGTACCTACTCACTCCGAGCGACATGGAAATGTATGAAGTCGATATGCTATGCGAAGAAGAAGGATGGGAGTTGATCTGTGAAGAAGGAGCATTGGATGCAGTTCCAGTCGAGTACAGGGACCTCTTTACGTGGATTCCATTCAGAGATACCCATGCATACGAGTCGGTCTCCTACCAGGAGTTCTCTGTAGCTATAGATTCATCCGGATCGGCATGGTCATTTGCAGGTTTTGGGAGTAGTTCAACTGACCAGGAGTTCTTCTTGGTTCTAGATGGTTGGGACAATAGCAGGCAGGGAGACCAGCCTGCTTCGGGAAATATGAGCGTAGAGGTGCTGATTGACGTAGAGGATAGGTTCATGCTTCCGAAGACCACAGCATACGTTCTGATTGGTTCACTCCCCCTTTCGTGCATTATTATCCCCCTAATCATCCACTCGAAGTATCACTCGACCGCACTGGGAAAGGAAGATTCGGGGATGATTGAGGTCCCTTTCTTGAATGATGATTCCTCTGTTTAGGAATACTCCATAACTTCCCAGGCCATTCTCAGATCAGCCGCATTTATCCTGCCTTGCTGTGCGAGGTGCCAGCCAGACTCGGTGGTTGCGAAAACGAGTCCTTGGCCCAGAACAGGGGCGTGGATTCTAGCCCAGTCCCCCCCTGGGCCAAGTCCCATGACACAATACTTGTGACTTGTAGACTTCAATTCAAGAGCGGCCTCAAAAATCCTTAGAGCGTCCTTCCGATCACTGGTCGAGTAGCAAGCCTTGACAATGTCACCCATCTCTTGAGCTTCGGAGATGTCCTTTGTTATCTCCGAAGTTGATGGGACGCCTTCTAATGAATGGAAAGAGGCGATTATCTGGGTTCGCCCCCCTACAGCTAATGAGACTAGCTCTTCCCTCTCTTGGGCAGGAATATCAATCTCCAAATCTATCCAACTAGGATTAGCGCTAATCGCCGACCTTAGGACGGAAAACCTCTCATCCTCACTCGATGGGAAAAAGCCACCTTGTTCCTGAGGTCTGCAGACCATCAAAATAGGGGCTTCAATAGAAGAAGAGATTCTCTCTATCTCCTTCTGGTAGTCTACTTCCTCGAAATCTAGTTTACCTACCGACACCTCAACTTCATCCTTTTCGCCTTCATCGGAAATCTTCGTCGTTCGTATTTTTTCCTCAGTAGTCCAAAGAAAATCCAAACGAATCTCCAATAAATCTGCACCCATCTTAATTGCTTTAGGGGCGTCGGAAATCATTTCTTCAGAGGTTCTGCCCCTCAGTGTAACGCATACCGAGGGTTGATTCATGGGTTTATGGGAAATATAAGGCCGGTTTAATCGTGTCGTGCAAGAAATCTTTCTGAAGTATCCAGTTTCTTCTCCATTACCGCTAAACTGCCTATAATCGGGAAGTTACATGGAGAGGGTTCATAGGCCTCGGCTTCCTAAAAGAAATGATATCGTTTGAGGGTTCCCTACGGGAACCCTCAATTGGAGGAGAAGATATGGACGACGAGTATAGCGCAGAAAGCATCCAGGTTCTCGAAGGGCTAGAAGCTGTGAGAAAAAGACCTGGCATGTACCTCGGCGATCCACATGATGGTTCAGCCCTACATCACTGCATTTGGGAAGTAGTAGACAACTCAGTGGACGAACATCTTGCAGGCCATACAGACTCAATTGAAATTACTCTTAATCGGGATAACTCACTCTCTGTCCGGGATTTTGGAAGGGGCATCCCAGTAGGCATTCATGAAGAGTTTGGCATCTCAGCTGCTGAAGTAATAATGACTAAATTACATGCCGGTGGAAAATTCGACAATAGTTCGTACAAGGTTTCTGGCGGCCTACACGGTGTCGGCGTATCTGCAGTAAACGCAGTTTCTGAGTGGATGGAGATGACCATACACAGGGATGGCATCGTCTATTTCCAGAGATATGAGGCAGGAGTACCTGTTGAGCCATTGAAGGAAATAGGGAAGTGCGAAGATACCGGGACCCTCATATCATTCAAGCCAGATTTATCGATTTTCACCGATATTGTGGAGTTTGATTTTGAAGAGATTGATACCAGGGTTGGCGAAACTGCATTTCTAAATGCTGGACTGAGCATTGCTATTGTCGATCTCAGAGGTTCTGAACCGCACTCTTCGGAGCACCTGTACAAAGGGGGACTATCTGAATACGTGAGTCAACTCAATGAAAGGAGAGAGGTCTTACATGAGGAAGTCATCAAGATTAGAGGCAAGAAAGAAATAGAGAAGGGCGAAGTAGAAGTCGAACTAGCACTGCAATGGTCTGATGCGTTCAGCGAGTCTATTCGTTGCTATACGAACATCATAAGGAATAAGGACGGTGGCACCCACATGTCCGGCTTACGGACGCCTTCCTTCTCCTCCCAAACCAAAGATAAACTGGTTAGTAGTGAAGTTACGGGGATTGTTCAGACTATTGTTTATGACAAATTAGGCGAGTTCTTCGAAGAAAACCCGTCTGTTGCCAAGCAGATAGTGGAGAAGGCACTACTTGCGTCCAAGGCTAGGGAGGCAGCCAGAAAGGCCAGGGACCTTACTCGAAGGAAGGGGGTTTTGGAAGGAGGGGGTTTGCCAGGCAAACTTGCCGACTGTCAATCTCGAGACCCAAGCGAATGTGAGGTTTACCTCGTGGAGGGCGATTCTGCTGGCGGTTCAGCGAAAACTGGAAGGGATCGTAGAATTCAAGCGATACTCCCCCTAAGAGGAAAAATCCTCAATGTAGAAAGGCAGAAGCATAATGCTGCAAAGGTGTTCCAAAACCAGGAGATACAGACCATCATTCGTGCCCTGGGTGCTGGCGTAGGGAATAACGAGGATGAGGAGGGCGCATTCGATACGACTAAACTCCGATATTCGAAAATCATAATAATGTGTGACGCGGACATTGATGGTGCGCATATTAGGACTCTAATGCTGACTTTTCTCTGGAGGTTCATGAGGCCAGCAATAGAGGAAGGGCACGTTTTCATTGCCCAGCCTCCTCTCTATCAATTGACTAAAGGGAGGGTGAGCAGATACGTATTCTCCGATGAAGAAAGAGACAAGGTGACTCTGGAATTGCAAGGCGGCAACCCTGATGCGAAAATAGGCATACAGAGATACAAGGGACTTGGGGAGATGAATCCTGAGCAACTATGGGAAACTACCATGAATCCAATGACTCGAACTATGCTGAAAGTAACCGTTCGTGATGCAGAGGAATCCGATGAGTTGTTCGAGATACTGATGGGAGAGGATGTTCCTGATCGGAGAACCTTCATTGAAAAGCATGCCAAGGAGGTGACCAACCTTGACATCTGAGGAAGAGGGCGAAGCAGGAACGCAGGAAAATAATGAGAACATACTAAACCATTCCTTGAATGAGGAAATGAAGACATCTTACATCAACTATGCAATGTCAGTAATTATCGGAAGGGCCCTTCCTGACGCTAGGGATGGCCTGAAACCCGTCCATCGACGTGTTCTATACGGTATGCACGAAGGCGGACACACCTCTGAAAAGAAGTATAGCAAGTCCGCACGCTCGGTTGGAGAGGTGATGGGAAAGTACCACCCTCACGGGGATCAGTCAATCTATGACACAATGGTCAGGATGGCCCAAGATTTCTCCCTGAGGTATCCGCTCGTCGATGGTCAGGGGAACTTCGGTTCGATTGATGGAGACCCTCCAGCAGCTATGAGATATACCGAAAGTAGGCTTGATAAAATCTCGAAACACATGCTGGAGGACATTGAAAAGAAAATAGTCGACTTCCAAGCCAACTTCGATGATTCCGAAATGGAGCCAACCGTACTTCCCGCAAGGTTGCCAAATCTGCTGTTGAATGGCAGTGACGGCATAGCAGTCGGGATGGCGACAAGAATACCCCCACACAATCTTACAGAGGTTGCAGGAGCGATTAGACTGCATGTCAATACTATCCTTAAGGAGTCGAAAGACTCCTCTAGAATTCCCAATATCCCTATCGAAGAGTACATGCAACACGTGAAAGGGCCTGACTTTCCCACCGGTGCAACCATCCATGGAATTGATGGCATTGTTGACATGTACTCTACAGGCAAGGGAAGGTTCCACGTACGCTCGAAATGCGATGTTCTAGACGATACAAGTGGTAAGAGGATCATAATTCACGAGATTCCATACCAAGTCAAAAAATCAGACATGCTAGTCCATATTGCAGAATTAGTATCGAAGGAAGTAGTCACGGGAATCAGAGACATTCGTGATGAGTCGTCCAAAGAAGGGATTCGAGTCGTGATAGAGGTGAAGAGCAATTCCGATCCACATGCAGTACTGAACCAACTATTCAGATCAAGCAGATTGCAAGAGTCATATTCTGCCAATATGATGGGCATCCTTGATGGAAAGCCGGTTCTCCTATCCTTGCCAGTGATGCTACACACGTATGTCCGTCACAGAGAAGAAATCATCGAAAGGAGAGCGGTTTTCGATCTTGAAAAGGCCGAGTCAAGGGCCCATATCCTCGAAGGACTAGTAAAGGCGCAAGAGCGAATTGAGGACGTACTAAAGGCAGGTAGGGGAAGTTCTGGGAGAGAGCAATTTGAGTCGATACTGCAAGGAAGCGAGAAGCTTCCGAAAATTGCCAAGTTCAATTTCACGAAACCGCAGGCTAAGGCAATCGCAGAACGACGCTTGTATCAACTGAGTCGGCTCGATGTAGACAAGGTCACGGACGAATTTGAGGATCTGAAGATCAAGATTGCAGATCTTCAAGATATTATCAAGTCAAGGCCCAGGCGTCTGGAAATACTGATTCTAGAGCTCGATGATATGGTAGAAAAACATGGAGACGAGAGGCTTTCGGAAATCGATCCGATGCCGCTCTCCATGGATAGGGAGGACCTTGTTGCAGAGGAGGCGATCGTGATATCACTTACCACTGACAACTACATCAGACACCTGCCCGTAGAGGCATTCAGACTTCAGAACAGAGGAGGCAAGGGCCTCAAGGGAGTGGCCACTAAGGATGAAGATGCACCATCCAAGATAGTCACTTGCTTCTCTAAAGATCGACTTCTGATTTTCACCGACAAAGGAAGAGTATACGGATTGAGAGCATGGGAAACTCCTTCTGCCAGTAGATACGGAAAGGGCAGCCATATCAGAAACCTCCTTGGTGGCATTAGGGATGACGAGAAAGTTATCTCCATCCTCCCTATGGAAAGATCGCTGATAGAAAATCCAGAAGGCCATTTCCTGATGTTCGCAACCGCAAATGGCAGGATAAAGAAGAGCAAGCTTTCCGAATATGCAAGAATCAATAGAAACGGCAAGTTCGCCCTGAAGTTCGCAGACGGAGATAGTGATAACCTGGTTTCAGTGAGGCCTGCGACTGATTCGGACCACGTCGTACTTGTCTCTGCATCTGGGAATGCTTGCAGATTCATGCCAGCCGAGGAGAAAACCAGGATTTCCCCGGAGACAGGGGAGTCCGTCACCACCTACGTTGTCAGAGTCCAGGGCAGGATAAGTCAGGGAGTATCAGGAATGAAACTATCAGGAAATGACAGAGTCATTGGAATGATTGTTACAGACGACTTCGATACCAGCGTCCTTACAATCTCCAAGTATGGAATGGCCAAGCGAAGCAGATTGGGTTCTGGGGAGATGTTGCCACTAACCGAAGGAGGCACCCCCATAGTTGACGAGTCGGGAGATCAGGTATTCGAAAGAGATGGTTACAGGAAGACCAATCGGGGAACAAAGGGCGTCAGGACGATGTCTTTGAGGGATGGAGACGAGATTGTCAGCGTTAGGCAGATTCCGGACCTTGACGACCAATTGTTCATGCTGACTGGTTCTGGAATGATGATCAGGATGGTTTCAGGACAGACCAAGGAAACCCTCGGAAAGGTGACAAAGGGTACTAGGATTATGGAGCTTCGAAACCGTGATCGCACTGGCTACGAAGACGAGATAGTCTTTGTTGCGAGGCTCCCCTCCGAACTAATCAGTGCGGGAGAAACTCTGGGAGAAGAAGAGTAGAAGCACCGTTCTGCTTAAGCACGAATCTCTGGTCGTGTAATTACTGCGGCAGTCGCATAGCCTGGCCATTGCGCTGGATTGCTAATCCAGTGGTGTCTCACCTCGGGAGTTCGAATCTCCCCTGCCGCGCCACCAAAAATGGGGAGGGTTCATTCAATGAGAGGGGCTCAGGAATCCGTGCTTGACCCCTCCATGATGCCGGGCTGGTTATCTCTGGCCATTTTTTCTCTAGTATTTTTATCGGCAATATGGGCAATCATGAGGCACATAAGTCTGAGGCCATCCAATGACAGGTCGTGGGTAAATGATAACGAAAGACAGGCTGAAGCCGAATTCAACGGGGACGAGGTGACCATTCGTAATGTCAGGGACTTCGAGTGGAGGAGCGGCAGGGACTTCGATGAAAGATGGATTGACTTGAAACTGAATCTTACTGAAGTAGAGAAGATATGGTTCGTTCTCGAGTACTTTGACCCGAAAAGGAGACAGATGGCGCACACCATAATGAGTTTCGAGATGAGCGACGGGACCAGGTTAGCATGTTCAATTGAGGTGAGGAGGGAGAGAGGAGAGAGGTATCACCCAATCAAAGGACTATTCAGACAATACGAATTAATCTACGTCTGGGCCACGGAAAGAGACGTTATCGGAGTAAGGACCAGATGCAGGAAGAGATCGGTCACACACCTATTCGAGGCGGTAGTTCTAGGCCCGGGAAACGAGCGAAGGATGCTAGAGTCATATCTAATGAGAACAAATAAGCTGATTGAAAGCCCGGAGTGGTACAACACCATAACAAACACCTGCACCACCAATATCGTCAGGCATGTAAACGAGGTCTATCCCGGTAGAGTTCCAAGGGCACTGGCAATACTCCTTCCAGGACTTAGTCCCAAGATTCTCCAGAGAAACAATCTGGTCAGAATGAATGGGACCATTGAGGAGACACTGCAAAGGAGCATTATTGATGATAGGGCCAAGTCATGGAGTGGAGATTCTGACTTCGGAGACTGGATTAGGGAACATGCCCAATACGAGCATTCAACTGAATGACTACGATGCCGTGGTGTGCTAAGCATCCCCATCATCGACCACCCGGATGAAGTCGAGTGGTTCTTGCCACCCTCTAAGAGTCACATGATCAGATGGATAGCGCTCTCATCCCAGTGCAGTACTAGTACTAGACTGATTTTTCGGGGGGTTCCTGGTCGAGATATCATCTCGATGGCGGACTGTGTGGAGGAAATGGGAGCTTCGATACAGAAGCAGGCGGGACAATGGAAAATTCGGGGAGGAAAGGGAGGTCTGAATCCTCCAAAGACAAATCTGGACTGTGGAAACTCGGCTACTGCCGCTAAAATTCTATCATTTCTTGTCGCTTGCTTCGATTCCCCAGTAGTTATCGATGGAGATTCCTCCTTGAGGAGAAGAGACTTCACGCAACTAACAAAGTCATTGGAAGATCTGGGGTGCAATGTATCCTCAGATAGGCTTCCCTTAGAGATAACAGGTCCGATTACAGGCGGGAGGACAAGGATTGATGAGTCCCTTTCTAGTCAGATATTAAGTGGCTTAATTCTTGCTTCAGGTGGACTCCAGAAGCAGATTGAAGTCAGTCTTTTTGGAGATGCGGTAAGTAGGTGGTATAGGGATCTAACAATAGAAATTTGCAAAGATTGTGGCTGGTCGGGAACCCTAGAGGAAGAGATGATTCTGTCTAATTGGGAAGTTAAAACTCCCAAAAAAGTGGAAATACCCCCCGAGATTAGTCTTTTTCCCTTATCTGTTCTTTTCGACCTTCTTCATGGAACCAGAAGTTTGGAACAGGACCTAACGAGCTTTCGAAGCCCTGTTCTCGAAGCTACTAGTAATGCTCTATCATCAGAGAAAGATGAGGTCGACCTGAGGGATTCCAGTGACATCATCGCACCGTGTGCGGCCATAATGGCACTCGGAACGGGAGGTGAAATTTTGGGAGCGCCTCATGCCAGGGGGAAGGAGTCTGACAGGATCTTATCAACAGTTAGATTGCTATCCTCATTCGGAATGGAAGCGAATGAAACTGATACTGGACTAAGAATCCCCGGAGGGCAGTTTCCAAGAAGCCCGAAGAGAGTTATCGATTGCGAGTTGGACCACAGATTGGCCATGACAGCAGGAGTTCTGGCGACTAAAGTTGGAGCGAATTTATCTGGATATGAAATATCCGATGTCACACATCCTGGTTTCTTTGAGATGATTATTACCAATGATCCAAGGATCTGAAAGTATGTTGGGCAGTTATTGGAAGAAGAATCTCGGGACACATTTACTGTTAGTTCTGGTCGCTGCGATTTGGGGCTCTACTTGGGCCGCGGGAAGATTTCTGAGTTACGGATTGAATGAAGACGCCCCGGCAACTCTCAGTCCTGCGACTTCTGCTTGGCTAAGATATGTCTTCGCAGTTTCGGTATTCTTTTTGTGGTCTATTTCAAGCAGAGGGGAGGGGTCATTCAGATTTCTCCCCCCAGATGGGAAATCGTGGGTTTTCTCTATCTGGCTAGGGCTTTTGGGGACTATGGCTTACCAGCTTCTGTTTATGCATGGAATGAGTTGGACCGCAGCGGGTGATGCTTCGCTAATCATTCCAATGAATCCAGTTTTCACGATTCTTCTAGCCGTGCCTATGCTAGGTCAGAAAATTTCAGCAAGAATGTCTGTAGGACTATTGATTGGGATTTCTGGCGTGGCAGTTGTTGTCGGTTGGAGTCCTAACTCAGAAATCCCGTTGGAGCATAGGGTAATAGGGGATTTGATGATTCTCTTTGCTGCGCTATCCTGGGCGGCTACCACCAATCTGACTAAGATCATGCTTTCCTGGGGTAGGGGTTACTCGTCGCTTGAGATTGTAGTCTGGTACTCCGTAACTGGATGGGTCTTACTATCTCCGTGGGTCATTGTTGAGAACTGGGGGTCTCCCATTCAATATCCTAGCGAGGCAGAGTGGGTTACTATCGCTTATCTGGGGATAGTCTCCACAGTCCTATCATACGTTTTGTTCGCTAGGGGAATCGAGGTCATCGGCCCTACTGCCACATCTTCGTACGTGTTCCTTGTTCCTGTGTTTGGAGTTATTGGGGGATGGTTGCTTCTAGACGAGGAAGTCGGGGCCTCCATGATACTCGGATTCATTCTGATTGTATACGGAGTTACAGAAGTGCAAAGGGAAAACGAACGGTTATCCGCTGATTCCTGAACTTGAGCATTGCCTCACCGTTAAATACGGGGGGTCGGTGGCCCGCCATCGAGGTGATTGAATGGCACGCAAACCCGCAAAGATGTACAGGCAGATCAAGGGGCAGTCGTTCACTAGGAGAGAGTACACGGGCGGAGTTCCCAATAACAGAATTCTACGCTACCACATGGGTAACAGGAAGAGGGCCGAGACCGGAGGCTTTCCGATTACTCTTGAGTTGACGGCAGACAACGCTTGTCAAATCAGGGATTCGGCTCTGGAATCTGCTAGACAGGTGGCGAACTCAACAATCAGGGAAGATGCTGGGGCAATGGGATATGCCCTCAGAATGCATACATACCCCCACCAAATCCTAAGGGAAAACAAACAGGCCACTGGTGCGGGTGCCGATAGGGTCTCCCAGGGGATGCGCCTCTCTTTCGGCAAGAATGTCGGCACTGCCGCGAGAGTTCAAAGAGGACAGACGGTTATCTCTATCAAAACCGAGGCTGAGAATTACATTGCTGCAAAGGAGGCATTGAGGAAGGCGGGTTGTAAATTCCCAACACCCTGTACTATCAATGTAGTAGAAGGTGCCGAGCAGTTGAAGGGCCTAGTGTGAGGTCAACGGGACATGTCCCGAGCAGATCCCCTTGAAACACTACAAGACTCCCTCAGGGGAGCCCCAATTATCTGGAAGGGAGATTACCCCTATTTCATCCATCCAATCTCTGATGGGATCCCCCGTATGGAAGCAGAAGTCCTCAGAGCAACCAGAGATCTGATTGTTGATATGGTCGATTGGTCGGAGATTGACATAGTAGTAAGTGTCGAGGCAATGGGTCTACCATTGCTAGCAGCGGTTGGGGAAGCAACAGGAAAGCCAACAGTTGTAATCAGAAAGCGGTCATACGGGATGGAAGGAGAAGTTAGAGTGGACGTTTCAACGGGATACTCAAGTTCGACAGCTTACATTAACGATATCAAACCCGGAGAAAGGGTCCTGGTTGTAGATGACGTCATCTCAACAGGGGGGACTCTTGAGCCCCTCCTGCAAGCATTAGAGGAAATGGGAGCAATTCTGAAAGGAGTGGTTATTGCTATCGAGAAGGGGGAAGGGAGAGAGAGATTGGCTAAGGAGCGTCCAAATTGGCCAATACAGACCCTAGCCAGGATTGACATCGTTGAAGGCAGAGTGGAGATTGTCGAATAGTAGGTAATAGAATGGACATGAATAGACATGAGTTCCAGTTGGACGACCTGATTGAGAGAATCAAGGCCAATGACAATCGACTCGTGGCGCTACAAGTCCCAGAGGGGCTAAAAATGCAGGCATTGGAGATGATGGACTCCATAGAAGAGGATACTTCAGCGAGAATCATATTGGCAGCTGATCCGTGTTACGGGGCCTGTGACCTTGTACATGACAAGATGCAGAGGATGGGTGTGGAGCTAGTGGCCCATATGGGTCACTCTCAGATGAACATAGACTCAGGAATGCCTACTGAGTTCATCAATGTGACTTATGATGGAGATCCTGCAATTGATCCCGTTCTTCCGATTCTGGAACAGCATAGGCGGATAGCCGAGTCTCGCCTATCCAGGGTTGAAGAAGATAGGCAGATGAGCGAGGAAGAAGCAAAGGAGTTGTTTGTTGACGCTGTTGGTAGAGTGTCCCCTCTCAAGGGAACAAAGTTGGGGCTAGTAGGTAGCATACAACATCTACACCTAATATTCGAATACAAAGAAAGGCTGGAAGCAGTAGGCTACGAGGTAGAGATTCCTGTTGGAGGGGCCAGGCTATCTTTCCCGGGTCAAGTCCTGGGTTGTAACTACTCTGGGGATAGTGATGAAATAGGCCACTACCTTTTCCTTGGCAGTGGTGACTTCCATCCGATTGGACTAGTCCTGCATACTGGAAAGCCGCTTGCGATGCTGGACCCATACACCGGTGGAGCAGAAGAAATGTCTTTCGAAAGGATTGAGAAAATACTGAGGCAGAGATTTGGTTTGATAATGTCCTGTGACGAGGCAAAGTCTTTCGGAATCCTAATCGGAGAGAAGCCAGGGCAGATGAGAAGAAATCTTGCACTCAGGATGAAGAGGAAGATCGAAAAGCATGGAAAAAAGGGTTATCTTCTGGCTTTGGAACATATCGGTCCTGAATTAATCGACTTCTACCCCGTTGATGCCTTTGTCAACACCGCTTGTCCTAGGATTGCTATCGATGACTCGGTTCGATATGCAAAGCCGCTAATCACTCCATTCGAGCTAGAAGTAGCGCTTGGAGAGAAGAAATGGGAATTGGGGTACAAATTCGACGAAATCCCCTGAACATGGAACCCCTACGGATAAGGGAAACGGTTATTCTTGCACGAACGGAGATGAGAATTTTCACTCTTCTTCGTCGTCATCGTCATCGTCGCCTAGGAGTGCCTCCCAGTCGAGTTCTTCCTCTGCAGACACGAAGTACAGTGCACCCATAGCAGCTGCAACCAGCAGACCGACGATATCTTGAGTGCTGAAGCCGGTATCCGGCCTCATTGCATCCATGCTACCGACACCAATCAGATCGATTATGAACAGCTTTTCGTCACCACCACCAAGCAAACCTGCCATGTTTACAACAACGAAAATTAAGATCGCCGCTGCACCAACAAGAAGTCCCATTCTCTGTGTGTCGCCTAACTCTACCATAGTATTACCTAAACAGCCCCAAGGGCATTGAGTTCTTAATTTGAATGGTGGACATGATTGTTTTTCACATGAAGAGGTGCTTGATTTATTCAGAGTCCTTTGCATCGGATCCGGCACTGAAATTCAGAATTCCGTCATCCATAAGGTCTGCAATGATGTCTTCCATCTTTCTTCCGGTTTTTTCTGCGATTGCCTGGGTCTCTATCCTATCTGCATGGTCCCGGGCTGTTTGTGCCTTGGTAGCGTCTCCTGGCTGATCTCTGGAATCTAGAACGGAGGCAAGTCCTCTCCAGTTTTCTGGGTTGTCTGCATCGCTTGCGGTTAGTTCCTTCCAAATCTCTAGGGCCCCGGAGAAGTCTCCCTCTTTTGCTAGTCTTTGAGCCCTTTGCACCCTTTGCTCACTAGATTCAGAGCTAGATGCCTGCTTCAACAGGGCATCAAGGTCATCATCCTCTTCGGGAGATCCATCTTGAGTGGTTTCTGCTGACCCGCCGGAATCTTCTGCTGAATCTACATCATCATCGAAGTCGTCAAGGTCGTCGAAGTCGTCAAGGTCGTCGAAGTCGTCAAGGTCGTCGAAGTCGTCAAGGTCGTCTGCTAGCGACGCCTCCTTGACCTTTTTCTCTGCTTCTTTTATCTTCTTCTCTGCATCTTTCGCCTTCTTTTCCGCTTCCTTCGCCTTCTTTTCCGCTTCCTTCGCCTTTTGGGCAAGTTTGAAGGCGACATCCTGTGGGATCTTCTTAGCCATGGAAACTACCAACCCGTTGGGAGTAAGTGTCACATTTAATTGTGGTCCAAGCGAGTATTCCCCGTTTCATAAGGGGAATTCGTTTTTTTGAGTCAAGAAAGGGATTGGGACTTTTGCTCACAAGCATTGGCCCTTCCGGGCTTTCCTATTGATGAGAAATAGGACGAGAAGACATTCCAGACATCTGGGTCGGATGGATTATCGGAAACCATTTTCTTAATTTTAGATAGGGCAGCCTCGGAATTCCCGGAGATAATCAATTCCAGTGTTTGTTCGATTTCCGAGGTTTCGGAGATTTCGACGTGCTCTGTTTCTGTATGGGCTGGAACTTCTGAGGCTGGACCGTACTTTTCCTCCGCCCATAGAACTAGTTTCGGCCACTTCCCCTCGAACTTGTCTAGCCTCTTGTCGATGCTTGCAACTAATTTCTCCAACTCTTGGCCCTCAAGGTTAGAGCGGAAAATTGCCTCTAGCCTTGATGATGCTTCCTCTCTGGTAAGTTCAGAGGATTCATTCGCCCTCTCCAGAGGTTCCTCGCGGACCTCTGGTTGAGATTCTGCTCCATTTACCTCCTCAGTTTCTTCTACTACTTCCTCTGCTCCTGATTCCTCTGGAAGTCCGTACTTCTGTTCGGCCCATTTAATCAGTCCTGCCCACTTTCCTTCAAACTTGTCGAGTCTCTTATCCACACTCGCAATTGCCTTCTCCAGTTCGCTACCTTCTAGGGAAGCGGAGAAGATGGCGACGAGCCTGTCAGACACTTCTTGCCTGTCGAGTGCGTCTGCCATTTACTCTCCCCAATTACCCCAGTTGATATCTCGGCTTTAACCCGCCGATTAGTCACTCTTCTTCTCCCGACTCTTCCTCCGGGAAACTGCCTGCCTGATCCAGAGATTCAGACAAGGCCTTCCAATCCCTGTTCTGCTTCCCCTTACTGTGCGTCAGATTCTTCCACTTGTTGAAGGCCACTTTCACATTACCTTCGTCCAGGGATGCTGCGGCGACATTCAAGGACGCGGAGGCCCCGAGTAGCTTTACTAGATTGGTGAAAGACTCGTTGGCCTTGGCGGCTCCTCCCTCGAAATCGGATCTCTGGGCCCTCTCTGCCTCACTTATTCCCCCCCAAATCTTCTCGATGTAGTTGCGATTATCCGGAATAGGGTTTAGAATCGCTCTATCTACTTCCACTCCTCTAGAAATTGCGTAAACGAAGAATGAATAGAGGGCTATGAGCTCCACAACGTCTAGAACCCCCCATTCAAATGGCTGAAATCCGAAAGATCCGTCGTGCCATCCTAATGATCCTTCAGTCTTCGTTCCGAACCCCCAAGAGTTGTATATCTCTGCGAATCTTCCCATCTTGTTGGCCGTGGACATTGCAGCCAGAACGAGTGAAAGTACTGCTATGCGAATCCAGCGTATCGACTTGAGGGCGACCATTTTTCTCTTCTTCTTGGCCCCGAGAGAGTTGTCAATGGGCCTGTGTATCCAAAGCGCTGCCAGAGTGTAAGCCAGAAACGCAACAATTGCATAGTCAATTGTGCCTACTTCCAGGTTTCCCCAAATTTCGAATTGTAAATCCTCGGGGAAAACTAGTTTCTCCTTACCCTCTGGTATCCCCCCCGATGTGCATTGTTGGGTCAATTCCCCGCCCGAATTGACAGCATGACAAATCTGGCGTTCTTGCAGGCCGGTCCTAAGTGCAACGTTGTCGGAGAAACCGGAGCCGTTTACTGACTGGAACAGAGCCAGTATCGTGGCTCCAAAAAGCCCTATTCTGGTGGGCTTCTTGAAAATCCGCTTCAGTACCATGGCACTGCCTCAGTCAACGCTGATGCGGACAAGCCTATCAAAACACCGAAGAAAATAGGAAAACTAATATCTCGAGTCTCGAGGTAGTCGATAGCCGAATATGTCTAAGAACGTCGAAATAAAGTAGCGAGTAATGGCGGACTACCTTGATAGAATAGGAGAGGGCTTAATCCTTGTTTCGAAGGAGCCCCTGTCGTATGACTGGACACCTCCAGAATTAGTTGGGAGAGGGGAAGAGCTACGAGAGCTAGCATCCATGTTCCTTGGCATAGAGAACCATAATGTTAGCTGTAAGGCGGTCGTAACAGGAAACGTCGGATCTGGAAAGACCGTTCTGACTCGTAGATTCTGCATAGATGTCTCTTCAAAATTGGAAGGGAGAAGAAAGGTTTCTCTTGCTCACGTCAATTGTAGAAATCACCCGTCCTCTTCCCAAGTTCTCCAGCAAATCGCCCTATCTCTGGATTCTGGCCATCCAGAGCGTGGTTTCAGCTCGGCAGAGGTAATTCAGAACATCAGAAGAAATCTGAGGCATCATCAATCACACCTCATACTGATTCTAGACGAAGTTGACGTCCTAGTCAGGAGAGATAGTTCTGACCTGATTTACAAACTACTCAGGATAGACGAAGACCAAGAGGGCGATGGATCGCTTTCATTGATTTTGGTCAGTCAGGACGATACGCTCTTCTCCCTTTTCGAGAAGGCGATTAAATCAAGACTTGGCGCGAGTAACTCCATACAACTTGGCCCCTATGCGGCTACTGATTTGGAAGGGATTGCTAGGCAACGTTACGATGCCTCTTGTCGGCCTGGTGCCATTAGTGACGAGGTACTAACAAAGATCGGCGTCTTTGCCGAGGAGTCGGGGGGCGATGCTAGAATGGCCATTGAACTACTCGATAATTCGATCAGGAGGGCGGAGATGGATGGGAGAGAGAAGGTCCTGGAAGAAGACGTACTGCCTAGTGAGGTACGCTCACCATCGGTAGAACCTAGCCAGATTGACAAGCTGAATGTCCATCAGAGGATGGTCCTGCTGGGGATTTGTCGGAGATTGAAGAAGGAAGAGGAGATTTCCAGTGGCGATGCTAGGAAGTTGTACGAACTGGTATGCGAGGAAAATAACGAGGAGGCTCGTGGGTACACGACTTTCTGGAAATATCTGAAGCACCTCGAGTCACAGGGACTGATTGTAAGCAGGGCATCTAGTTCCCTCAGGGGCAGAGGGAGGACACAGTACATCACTATGCCCAATTCAGTACCTGCGGTGATTGGAGATAGGATTGAGAAGGGGCTTCTCGAAGGATAGAGGAGCCGTAAGACTCCGAACCGCTCTTATAGGGGTCTTATGTCGGGATGCCGTCTAAGGTGACCAAATGGCAGGTGAGCAGTCCTTCAAGGCAGTGGTGAACGACACCAATCCCGACTCTGGCGGCAAATCCTACGCGCTGGACATCACAGGGGCCAACTACAATCACTTCCTTGGAAAGAAGATAGGGGATTCTGTGGACGGAATGTTCGTGGGGGATGGCGATATCGTCCTGAATGGTTACAAACTGGAGATAACCGGTGGCTCCGATATCACTGGGAGACCGATGAGGCCGGACTTGGATGGATCGGGAGTTAAGTCAGTACTCATCACAGCCGGAATAGGATACAAGGGGAAGAAGTTCGTGAACAAGAACAGCAAGGAGTACCGATACAAGTACGACGGCCTGAGGAGAAGAAGGAATCTGAGGGGCAATGTAATCAGCCAAGACACGCGTCAGATTAACCTCAAGGTAGTAGAATCCGGAAAGGGCTCTCTGGCCGCCATCATTGGTGGAGAGGAAGCCGCAGTCGAACAGTCCTCTGGTGAAGAGGAGTGACGACTGGGGTGATTGAAGCTGTCTAAATCGAAAAGCAAGCAGCCCGAAGTCAATATCGGCATGGTTGGGCACGTCGACCACGGGAAGACGACACTCACGCAGGCTCTTTCTGGGACCTGGACGGACACCCACTCCGAGGAAAGGAAGAGGGGGATAAGCATCAAACTGGGATATGCGGATACCTCTTTCCACGTGACCAAGGAGGGAGAGCACTACGCCAAGGGCAAGCACCCGGATGGTGACAAGGGTAAGGGCGACCTCCTGAGGGTTGTTTCGTTCGTGGATGCTCCTGGACACGAGACACTGATGGCAGTGATGATTTCAGGTGCTTCGATTATGGATGGTGCTCTTCTATTGGTAGCAGCAACCGAGAAGTGCCCACAACCCCAGACTAAGGAGCACCTGGCTGCTCTCGAGATAGCAGGGATAGAGAACATAGTCGTAGTGCAGAACAAGATAGACATAGTCAGCAAGGAGAGGGCGATAGAGTCATACAACGAGATCAAGGACTTCGTTAGCGGAACGATAGCCGAGGATGCCCCGATAATTCCCGTCTCTGCGCATCACGACGTGAACCTTGATATCCTCATCGAGACGATAGAGAAGACCATCCCCACTCCAGACAGGACCGAGGACGAGAGCGGCCTGATGTACGTTGCTCGTTCCTTCGATGTCAACAGGCCTGGATCAAGGCCGACAGAAATCAGAGGTGGCGTGATTGGTGGGAGCATTGTTGAGGGTTCCTTCAGCGTAGGAGATAGCATCCTAATAGCACCCGGTAGGAGAATCCAGGAGGGAGGGAAGACCCGATGGGAGCCACTAAAGACCACAATAGAAGGCATCCAGGGTGGCGGCAGCGACCTGAAGACTGCTTTTGCAGGCGGCCTTTGCGGGGTTTCCACCCCGCTAGACCCCCTCGCGACTAAGGCCGACGACCTATCCGGACAGGTAATGGCCAGAGAGGGCGAGTTGCCCCCGATATGGGAGGAGCTGAGCCTGGAATTGGAACTGTTGGAGAAGATGGTGTCAGGAGACGATATCGAAGGTGGCATCAGGCCTCTGCAGCCCAATGAGATGCTGATGGTGAACTCTGCTACTGCGACAAGCGTCGGCACTGTAGCCAACATCAAGGGGAAGAAGGCGAAGCTGGCCCTCAGACTTCCGATTTGTGCCAAGGAGGGAAGCAGGATCACCCTTTCCAGAAGGGTCGGGTCCAGATGGCGTCTAATCGGGCATGGAACTATCTCGGGCTGATTCCATGGTAGGCGTCCTAGTAGATGCCTGTGGCTGGGTTTCTCTGGTCGATGCAGGCCTGAATCTGGACATATCTCTGAACGAGACGATAGGAGAGGCAGAGCTGAAGGTCACGGATTCCGTTAGGAGGGAGTTGGATTCCCTCGCTGGAAGTAGGGGGGGGCTTCTTCTGGATCTCCTGTACTCCAGAGCCGAGTTCGTAAAATCAGAGGAGGGGCATACCGATACAAGCCTGGTAGAGATTTCGTTTGAGATGGGGTGGCCCGTGTTGACAGTTGACAGGGGCCTGAAGAGAAAGCTGGTGGAAAGGGGGTGCTCATTTATCGAAGTCACCTCGGGGCCATCTCTGCGACTGGTAGAGGCCTAGGGCAGTGTGAATAGCCTATCATCCCCATGCCCGTCGAGAAAGCCGATTCTGACTGCCGCATCTAGCCATGCATGAGCGTAATTTATCGCTCCGAATGAGCTCACTAGATCCCCCTCAGATGCAAAATGCCTGGCATCTCGAGTATAGTCATCGCACATCCGAAGCATGTCTTCTAGCCTGTCTTGATCCAGTTTGTTTGAGGTGATGGGTGTTGCCTTCTCCCTAGCCTCTGCAGTTAGTGAGAGGTACCTCTCAATCCTCTCGTGTGTGATGATTTCTGACATCTTCACCCCTCCCTTAGCAGCTCTCCCGCAGCCTCGCTAATCTTGAACAGTCGACTCCTCCCCTGCTTCCTAACTGCTAGGATTCCAGATTTGTGAAGAGAATTGTATATCTGTGAAAGACGGGGCCTACCCACCTCCAGGCGGGCTTGAATCTCAGCGTCGGAGGGAGATATCTCCCTAGAGGAGGCTATGGAAACTATGAGCCTCTCCGCGTCATTCATACTGGATAGGTGGCCACTGTCTAGGGTTTTCTCTGACTCCCACTTTGGTCCAAGGAGGGTAATGGGGCTTTGAACCTCCATTTCCGTCTCTTCCACTTCATTTTGAGGTGCTATCTCCTCTTCTGGGAGATCCTCTTCAGTCTCGAAGTAGTCATCTTCTTGGATTTCTGGTAGAGTATCCTCCAATTCTGAGTCGACCGTCCATAGCTCCCCCTCGGAGAACAATACCTGTTTCTCCTCCAATCGGGGATCGTCGGTATTCACAGACATTCGGTATTCATCAGTAACTGGATCTTTTGTGGATTTTTGGACACTTTCTGGGGATTGAGGTGGATCCTCAAAATCAGCATCCCGCACAGGAACGGAGTTATCTGGTCCAGTTGGCATTTCGTCATTAGTTATTCTAGATCTACTAACAAGTCCAAAGAAACCCCTGGTTGAGTCTCGCTGAGGAGGCTCTGTTCCGGCCTCCATGGAAAGCGCAGTACCATCATCCATTGACCAATCTGACGTAATTCCCAGATCGTCAGCTAATTGAGGGGGATCGGCTTCTTCAATATCTTCTTCGAGGCCCCCGAGTTCCTCAGATTCTTCTTCCCACATGTCATCGGGCTCTAAATCCCAATCTTCTTCTTCGATTGGATCTTGTTCTATTTGCTCTTCAACCTCCAAAGGCTCGAAATCGAAAACTGATTTACTACTCTGTTCTTCTACCAGTTTTTCTCTGTTTTCAGGTTCCTCGAGAAGATCCTCTTGCACTGATTCATCGGCGGGCCTTTCTCCCACGTCGTTGATTTCTGAAGGATTCCAACTAGTTAGAGATTCGAGAGTCCCCTCTTTGCCCATATTCCTCCTCTCATCCACTAGGTCCCTTAGCAGGCTGACTACCGATCTTGCATTTCCCCCGGTCCTAGACGAGATAGCTTCCATGAGTTCCTCATTGATGTTCCACCTCTCGGGGGACATTTTTCTTATTCTGCTATTGCAGAGAGTTTGGATCTGATCATTCGAGAATGGGGCAATTGTGGCGTATTCGTCGAAAAGCTCCCTTATTCCTTCATCTAGAGAAGCCAGTTGAGAATTGGAAAGAGAGATGATGACCAGTGCCCTGAAACGAAGAAGAATGGGGACAATCAATGGCAGGAATGACGATACATCGACATGAGCGGGGTAGTCGAGGGCTACGAGAGGGAGGGGTCCCGAGCCCGAGTCTAGAGTCTCCACCACCCTCTCCACCTTTTGGTGCATGGTTGGGGGAATCTCGTAACCACAGAATGTGATTGCAAGTTCGTCCAGAGCACAATTTAGGGGATCCTCACTATGCCAATATGTACCAATGAAGCGTTCGTTGGTCTGTGACGAAATGGCATTGATCAGTGAAGTCCTTCCCGACCCCCTCTCCCCAGAAAGTAGGATTAGCCGTGGGGACTGGGAGTGCATGTGCTCCTTCCATCGAATCAGAATTTCCTGTCGCCCCACTATCTCGCTCGCACGATTCCTCTCAATGGGCCTGGAGTCGAAGGGGTTGCCTCTGAGAGTAGGGATGTCCAATGATGAAACCCTCCTGACTACCATAGACGAGCAGGCACATCTGGGATTCTTAATATTCACGCATAATTACGGGTCTCACAGTTCGAATTAACGGGTAAATTTGGAAATCCGGATGGCTTTGCCATGAAATTTCTAAGCAGTAATCAATTTCCATTCACTTTGGATTAACGCATTATTAACGGTTTAACGAAGCGTTAACGAAGCGTTAACGACCAAATTAACGCTTTTTTGGAGTGCCTTCGACTCGAAAAAGGTTAGAAGCCCGTCGCCACGTCTAGGGGATTGAGTACTATGCCAATAGAGAACAGTCGCATCGGAGGGTTCTACAAACTATCAGTTTCTGAGAGAAGGGAGCTGCTCGCAGAGATAGCAGAATTGAGTGAGGAGCAGGTCGAGTCCTGGGCCCAAACAGGGGAGTTGGATGAGGAGTCCGCAGACAGGATGATCGAGAACGTCGTAGGGACATACTCCCTACCAATAGGGGTTGCAACGAACTTCGTTGTTGACGGTTCACACTACGCAATACCGTTCGTGTTGGAGGAGCCGAGTGTCGTAGCTGCTGCGAGCAACATGGCCAAGAGGTGCCTTGCAAATGGGGGGTTCAAGTCGGACAACGATGATCCGGTGATGATCGGGCAGATTCAGGTCGTGGGGTGCGACGACCCGCAAGGCGCAAGGGACTCGGTCATTTCATCAAAGGAAGAGTTGGTTTCTAGTTGCAACGAGGTTGACCCGATACTGGTCAAGTTCGGCGGTGGTTGCAAGGACCTAGATGCCAGAGTCATCGAAACGGGGTCAGGACCGATGGTAATCGTGCATATTCACGTAGACTGCAGGGATGCTATGGGTGCAAATGCTGTCAATACGATGGCGGAGACCATCGCCCCAAAGGTGGAGGAGATAACCGGAGGCACCGTGATACTGAGGATAATCAGCAATCTGGCAGTCCTAAGGCTTGCCAGGGTCAGTGCCGTATTCACTCCCGAAGAGATGTCAGACAGAGGAGATGATGCCGTGAAGGGCGCAGAAGTGATCGATGGCGTGATTCAGGCTTACCACTTCGCTGAGGCGGACCCATTCAGGGCGACAACTCACAACAAGGGCATCATGAATGCAATTTCCTCAGTGGCCCTAGCCTGTGGTCAGGACTGGAGGGCGATAGAGTCGGGTGCGCACAGCTACGCATCTCACGAGAGGAGGTATGGTTCTCTGACCAAGTGGTCCAAGGACGAAGAGGGCAATCTGGTTGGTTCAATCGAGCTCCCCATGGCAGTTGGCCTCGTTGGTGGCGCCGTAAGGGTCCACCCCGCTGCACAGGCGAATGTCGCACTTCTAGGGGTCGAGAGCGCGGACGAGCTGGCCAAGGTGATGGCGGCATCTGGTCTTGCCCAGAACCTAGGAGCACTGCGTGCCCTGGCTACTGTGGGAATCCAAGCAGGCCACATGAAGCTGCACGTCAGGAACATGGCAGTCACAGCTGGAGCTGTGGGCGAAGAGGTAGACAAGGTGGCATCCATTCTGAGGGAAAGAGGTGGCAGGATCACTCAAGCCTCAGTGATAGAGGCACTGGGAGAGATCCGTTCTGAATGATTTCAGGCCAAACCTCGGTTCCTAGCGTCTTCTGCGGCTGCATCGGCTCTTCCTGCCTCTACGTCCACATATCTCATCATGAATGTCCCAATCAGGATGATGATGGAGACGGAGAATATCCCCATTCTACTATCAAACATTACTGTCATTATTCCGTAGATTAGTGGCCCTAGGAGTGCAGCGACCTTGCCGAAGAAGCCGAAGAAGCCGAAGAATTCGGCACTCCTAGTCTCGGGGACCATCTGTCCGAACATGCTTCTTGCCAACCCTTGGGAACCACCGAGAAGTGTACCCATAGCACATCCCAGTAGTAGGAATTGGAGTCCAACGCTTAGTCCCAAGGGCTCCCAAACTATGTCCCTAACGGCCTTGGGAATGAAGTCCAGAGTCCCGTCACCCAGGCTGGTTGGATGATCCACGCCCACCGCTTGCCAGACTGATTCAGAACTGGAAATGCTGATTGAGAACCTAGTTTCCTCGAATGCCGTTACCAAATCAGATGCTACGTCTACGCTGAATGCCCCCATAGGGATACTAAGCGTTTCACCATCGGCATCGAAACCGGCCCATTTGTAGATTACAGCAGAATCACGGTAATCATCATCTAATTCCACTATGCCCAACGAGAGTAGGGTTGATTCCGCCCATTCTTGCTCTTCTCCCCCCTCTTGGACTGCGAGGGGAATTTCTGCTAGATTTGCGTGTGGAGTGTAATGCCACTCTCCGTCAATTTCGTCAATCTGAACTTGGTATTCAGAATGCTCAGTGTACTCCAGTGGTGCGAATGACAAAGCTGCGAAGCACAAAAAGACCCAACCGACAAGAGATGCGGTGAGAGCATTCTTGGTTCCCACTCTACCAGCGAATCTAGTGAATGCTATCGCACTAGGCCAAGCTACGAACTGAATCGCCACGATCGTGATGATGAGGTCTACGGTTGTTATTCCCAGAACTGTGCTACCGAAGACACCCCCCAGTGCTGTTACCGTGTTGATTCCGTCTATGAAGAAGAAGTAGGCTAGCATGTAAATGAAAAGAGTCCTGAACTTGTCTACCTCGCCAAGCGTCTTCTTAATCTCTCTAATTGCTAATCTAGCTGAGTCTCCAAATCCGAGGGACTCCATTTCCTTCTCCATAGGGGGCTCTGGGACCCACTTGAACGTGAACAGGGCAAAGCAATACCACCATATTCCAGAGGAGGCCATACAGAATGGAATTATCCAGTCCCCTTCCAGGGCCATGACCATTGCCAGGTGTACGACCAACAGTAGCCCCCCTCCGAGATAACCGTATGCGAATGCCAGGTTAGAGATCCTGTCCATCTCATCATCCGTGCCCATATGGGGAAGAAGAGCGTTGTAGAATACGCCGGCCCCATTCAGGCCGATGTTTGCCAGAACGAAGAAGACCATTAGCCAAATCCACTCTGAATTCTCAAACATAGGTGCTAGGGCAAGCATGAATGTAGCCCCTGCTCCCAGATATGTCAGATTCTTCAGCCACCACATCTTGATTCTTCTACGGTCCGCTATTACTCCCAGAGACGGGCTCACTATCGCAACTAGAAGCGCAGCGGCGGTTACTGAGAAAGACCATATGGCGTCACCAGTCATTTCAATGGAACCAATAGTGGTTGTCAGACCGTTGGCCTTTAGGAAAAGGTACGCGAACCATGCAGGAAGTATGGCAACTGTCACACTCGTCTCGAATGCTGACTTTCCCCAGTCGAAAAGTGCGTATCCTCTTACTGCTTTTGGGTCTGATGCTCGGTCTAGCTCTACTGTCTCCGACATGTCAATCACACAAAGGGGAGCGACGCACAGTATCAGTGTTGTTACGGATACCCAGTGTTGCTGTGCACACTGAAAGCTTGTCAGGGTTGCGAAAATAGCCGCCCTCTGCATTCTTGGGGTGGTTGTTGCTCGCAAGGCTAATGGGTGTTTGGGAGAGGCCGGACGAGAACTCGATTGAGGGGATCTTACACGGAATGGAGTTCGCGGATGGGGTCGAGTTTGACCTCAGAGTGGATGGAGACGGAGAGTTCGTCATCTTCCACGACGAATTCGTTCCGGGCCCGGGTCGTATGTTGGACCGATGCGTAGAGAATTTGCCTACTGACTACATCCGTTCTGTTGGGATTTCTACATTGGACGAGCTTCTTGCTAATCGAAATTTTACGGATTCTTGGCAAAGAGGGGGGAAGACTGTGGATATCGAATTCAAGCTACCCCACCCATCTACCAAAATCGAGACTGTGAGTCACCTGGGGTCGATGATTCGGAGGCTCGAGGCTGCTCTTGAGCCTCTTGAACTGCCAGAAAGGACCGTATTCGCTTCTTGCTTCTCGCCCAAGATTGGAGAGGCGGCCAAATCGGTTAACTCGTCCATCCCGGTCACTCAGCTGGTCCCCCACATCAGGGCTTGGGGGCGGTTCTGGAGGCTGAAAAGAGTCATGGCGATTCCGAGTTTTGCTAGGACTACTGTGAAGGGAGTTGCCAGCAGTCTTCGCAACGAGGGGATGGAGTCTATCGGGATGGCCCTCGATTACCTGGTGGGCTGGCCGAGATACGTCCATCCCGGAAAGCCCGTAGGCCTACATGGCCGTGGCCTGAGGAGATTCTTCGAAGCACGCAGGGGGATGGGGGCATTCGTCTGGCCTTGCCCTCTGAAATACGAAGATGCTTTGCTGAATGCTGGAGTGTCGCTGGTTTCTGACAATATGGACCCATGGGTATTAGAAAAGCCGGATGGAACCCCGAGGTGGCCTAGGCCGGGTAGCCAGCCACTCGATGAAGAGTGGAGAAGAAGGATTGATCGGTCCAGCTCTGATGAGAGGGGGGACGTCATTGCAGAGGCTGCATCTTCCCTCCCGATGTGGGACGAGATGGAAGTCGGCAGAAAGATGAGGATTCTAGAGGAGCAGGGCAGTAGGATGCTGTGGGCGGGAAATTCGGAGACGTGGTCCGAATACGCCGAAGGAGGCCTGCCTTGGGGCAGTCCACGAATTATTGGACACAGAGGGTCCGGGTCCAGCCATAGCGTTTAGTCAGTCTAGCCTTCTGTGTGGTTGGTCTTTGGCGATGTACTTCGGCCTGTAAATTGGAACACCCCTTCCGCCCCTAGCATTTCGCTCATCGAGAATTTGGGCGCAGATTCCTGCTACTCTGGCCCATCCGAAGAAGGTGGTGTAGTAGTTTGGCTTTCTGAACCCTATGGCGTGGAGAAGGCTACCACTGGCTAGATCCACGTTGGGATAGGGGTTGCTAATCTTTGGATGCTCCTTGAGAATCGGGGGTACGACCTCCCTGAGCGCCTTTGCGATTTTGTAGTACTCGTCATCTGGGCATACCTCAGAACCCAATTCTATCAGCAGTTTCGCTCTTGGGTCCTCTGCCCTGAGAACGCCGTGACCGAATCCATAGATTGGCCTCTTTGCCGCTAGCTCGGCTCGGACGAACTGCTCTATCTCATCCGGATTGGACGTCCCTATCCTCTGGATGAATTCCAGACATGCCTGGTTAGCTCTTCCATGAAGTGGTCCCGATAGGGCGTTCATTGCACTGGACAGGGATGCGTAAACCGATGCCCATCCAGATGCTACCGCCTTACCTGAGAATGTCGAGAGGTTTCCTCCACCGTGATCCATGTGTAGGATGAAAAAGAATCTCAATACTCTATTCATCCTCTCCGCCTCATCAGCATCCACACCTAGCATGTGGACGAAGTTCTCCACTAGGCCCAACTCAGTATTCCTCGGACGTAACTTCTCAGGATTTCCACCTCTGAGTAAGAAAATCCTCGCCATCAACTCGGGCATCCTGGCGATTAGATTCATCGAATCGACTCTGACGTCGCCTGTAGTCTCAGCGGCACCCATAGCCATTATCCCAATTGACAGCCAATCCATGGGGTGACCGCTTCCCGGAGTGAGGTGCTCCAATACCCGCAAGGCACCGGTTGGCATTCTCTCCCCGCGATAAGCTAGTTCTTTGCGGAATTCTGCTGATTCATCGGAGTCGGGCAACCTCTTGTGCATCAGTAGGAAGATTACGTCCTCCTCCTCCAGGTTAGCAAGATCCCCTACAGGGTAGCCAACATAATGCACACCGTCAATCGTATCCACATAGGATGTCCGACAGGTTCCTACTGGAATTCCTCGCAGGCCCGAATCCAAGTGGCCTTCTGAAATGGAAAAAATGGTTTCTTCGTCACTCACGTGTTCACCAACATTAGGGGTAACAGACACCCCATCATAATCCCTCCGACAATATCATTATGCCAAAAAAACAGGAATCTGGGGGAAACCATGGCGATTTGATAACAAGAATCAGATAAGGCCTATCTTTCTTCCACACCTGTCGAATGATTCGAGGACCGAGTTCAACTCATCGCGACTCAGTCCTGCTGACATCTGAGTCCTGACTCTTGCCTTATCGCGCGCAACCATTGGGAACACTATTGCTCCCACCATCACCCCCTCATCCCTCATCAGGGACGAGAGTTCCTGGGCTTTCCTGCTCTCTCCGCACATAACGGGTACAATGGGAGTCTCGCTGACCCCGGTATCGAAACCCATGGACTCTAGTTCGTCTCGGAAGTATGTGGTGTTCTCCCAAAGCCTCCTGACGTGCTCAGGCTCGGACATAAGGACCTCGATTGCAGCCTTTTGAGCGGCTGCGACGCCCGGTGGCTGGCTTCCCGAGAGTAGCCATGACCTGCTGTGATTGAGTGCGTGTGTCCTGACGTCATCGCTTCCAGCAAGGATGCCCCCTTGTACTCCGAGGGCCTTGGAGAAGGACCCTACCTCGAAGGTGACCCTGCCTTGGAGACCGAAGTGCGATACTATCCCCCTACCTTCTCCAAGAACCCCCTCCCCGTGACAGTCATCGACGAATGTCATAGCACCGAATTCCTCTGCGAGATCGGCAATCTCGTCGAGAGGGGCGATATCGCCATCCATGCTGAATACCCCATCGGTGATGATCAGTTTCCTTTCCGAGTCCTCTTTCTCCCTGAGGACCCTCTCCAGAGCTTCCATGTCGTTGTGAGGATAAACCGCCCTTGATGCCTTTGTCAGTCTAACCCCATCGATTATTGATCCATGATTCAGCTCATCTGAGATGATTACGTCTTGTGGCCCCCTTACCAGAGTAGGGATGAGGCCGACGTTCGCGGTATACCCCGCTGAGTAAATCAGTGACGCCTCTACTTCCTTGAATTCGGCACAGGTCCTTTCCGCTTCGAGATGAAGGTCCATTGTTCCGGCAATTGCTCTCACGGATCCGGACCCCGCACCGTACTTCCTAGTTGCCTCCACTGCAGCCTCGACCACTCTGGGGTGAGTAGTGAGGTTGAGGTAGTTATTTGCCGATAGCATGATCATCTCCCTGCCATCAATTGTGCACCTCGGCTCACTTGCAGCCTCCAGTGTGGGCGGATTCCAGTCCAGTCCCTGGTCCCGGAGTTCCGAATACCGGTCCCTCATCCATGACATATCTACTGGCATAGCCCTCTGAAGACACTCTAGTTTTTGATTAATCCGAGGGCGATTTCTCCAAGAGAGAATTGATGTGAAGCATTCCATCGCAGCCTGTGGTACCGGATGAAGTGAGAGTAGTATTGGTCGGGACCGCCCAGGATGGAGGGGTGCCCCAGGCAGGATGCGGGTGCGATAGGTGCATTGCTGCACTGAGCGACCCATCCAAGTCCCTGCACCCAGCATGCTGCTTGGTAATTGGCTCGGATGGAAGCCTCCACCTCATCGAAGCATCCAGAGCTCTTCCTCAGCAACTTGGGATAGCCGCCAGGTCTCTGGGGATAGGCGACACCATCGTTCCCGAAACTGTAAGCCTCACTCATGCCCATCTAGGGCATATAGACGGATTGGGGCAATTCGGAAAGGAAGTTATGGGATCTAGCGGAACCAGTCTGTTTGCAAGCAAGAGCGTCATAGATTTCATTCGGAAAAGAGGTTTGATTTCTCCCTTTGAAGCAAATAATGTAGAGAGCGGTGAGTCTTTTTCTCCCTCTAGACAATGTGGTTTCCAATTCGAGTTCATACCTGTACCTCATCGAGACGAGTTCTCGGATACACATGCCATCAAGATAATCGGGCCGAGTTCCTCCCTACTATTCCTCCCAGATCACGATGACTGGACGGGAACGCTAGATATGGCCGGACAGAGCAGCATCAGGGATTGGCTGAAATCACTCGAGGTAAATTTCGCACTTATAGATGGGACCTTCTGGAGCGGAGACGAGTTGGGGGGCAGAGATATGTCCCAAATCCCACACCCACCCATTTCCGAAACAATAGGAAGGCTGGGGAGAAGGGAAGATGGGGATCCAGAGGTGATTTTCTTCCACCTAAACCACACAAATCCAGTAATAGACTGCGGCTCTGCTGAATATCGAAAGTTGGTAGCACTAGGTTGGTCAATTGGCGAACAAGGGTCCACATTTGTTTTGTAATTCTAAGCGGAATATTATGAGTCGCCAGCATAGCCCGGATTTATGCGAGTCAGCGGGAAGGTGAGCAGTGGGCTAGGGAGAGCTCATGTATTCATGTTCCAGAAGCACTACCAATCACAGTTCAAGGGAGTCTTGGGAGTAGGTGCTTGGCCAGGCACCCTGAATGTGGACGTAGGGGGAGATAGCATGGATGCATTCCTCCAATTGAGGGTATTAGCCGGATTGGAGGAGGGAGTTCCCGCCGATTCGATTGAAGCCCACAGGATCGAGGGTTTCGAAAGGGACGGGAAGTCCTTCGGCGGAGCAACGGCATTCAGGGGAAGGATTCGCAGAGCAGGGGGCAAATGGGAGGAGTGTGCCATCCTGGTTCCCGACCTAACCAGGCACACCAGTACCGCAGAGGTGATTTCTGGGGCCTTCCTTCGTGAAACGCTACCCTGCTCAGATGGTGAAGAAGTGGAAATTGAGCTCAATTGAGCCTGGACATCCACTCCCTCTCCAATAGCAATCCCATTTCATATTTTGATAATGAAAGCCATCTCCGGTACTCTCGGGGGTCGCTGGGCCTAACAGAGAATGTAGTGGAAATTGGCAGTTCGCTGGAGAAAGGAGAGTCGAAGTCCTTGTGAGATATGTCCCAAAGAACGAGTCCCTCTGATGGAGCCCTTCCCAGGTCCACACTTACCTTGGGGGAGTTTATTGCGGATTCCAGATCCAGGATAGATATCCTACCGGATGCTATTCCTGCGAATGCTGATGCAATCCTTCTGACTTGGTTCCAGATGAATGACTTTGCCTGTATGGAGAATCCTATCAGTCTCCCGTCATCAGAAATCCACGGAATACAGCGGTCTACTGTTCTGATCGGTTCTGTGTCGGATTCCACTCTAGAGAGGTTTGTGAAGTCGTGCTTGCCTTCGACCAAAGAGCAGGCTGCTGAAATCGCATCGTTTTCGCATTCGGACGGCCATTCCTCTATCGTCTCCAAGCGATATAGGTAACTTCGTGATTCCGCATACCTAACCTTGCAAGTGGAGGGTGCACGATTTGCTGAAATAGCAACTGCACCCACGGGAAGATGGTCGTTCAGGGCTCTTACTATCGAGTCATTGCTTGTACTAGAGGAGACTGATCTGGGAAGATCTATTCTGGCTAGATTCGCCCTAACGCTTACCCCAGAATCTGTTCTGCTGGACATCTCCAAGCAACCCTCTGACCACCAACTTAGTCTTCTCAGGGCATCCCTCATGGAACCCTCTACGGTTCCGACATCTGGCTGGATCTGTGACCCGTGGAATGAGCTTCCATGATAGCCCAGGGCGACCAGAAATCGGTCGCCCAATCGTTCACCCCTACTCGGTCTGGAGGTACTCCAGGGCTTCCTCAGCGGAAGCGAAGCCCATTCCAAGGAGGGCGAACTCGACTGCTACTGGAAGGAACTGCTTTGCGAAGCCCTCACTTCTATCGAAGTTGGTCTTGAAATCGATGTTATCGATGAGCATTTTCGCTGCCTGGTATAGATCCTGAGTGACATCGAAATCGTCAGATGAATCGCCGAGGTCCTTGAGTTTCCTCAGTTCGCGAATTGCCATTGGAATCCTATCGAACTCAATCAGTGCGTTCGCATAGGCGGCCTGATACTCCGTGCTCTCTGCATCTAGTGCGGCTGCCTTCTTGAAGTAGGCTGCAACCTGTCCCTCGTTTATCCGGTCATTTCCCTTCTCGTCAAAGTTCCCGTTCTCTTGTATCTCGAATAGTGCGGATTCGGCCCAGCCATGGTAACCTGCAGGGTCATCTCTGTTGGAGTTGATGTGTGCCTCGAAGATTTCCATGGCTCCCATGAAATCTCCCTGAGTAATGCATTGGGCCGCCTTAGTTATTGTTTCCTCGTTCGACATATATCTCAGTGTCTGTGGGAGGACTCAGGGTTATGAACGGTGCGGAATGTTGGGTTCTTGATTTCACTCCGGGCTTCAATTATTCAACTGCTGGTCCGACATTGGCATCCATCAGTTCGTTAATCAATCGGTAAACGTCCATTGGGCGCCTTACCCCGTAAAGGCAGTCTGCAGGGTCACTGGCCTCTACAGTTCTATTTCTCTGCAAAGTTATCCAACCAAGAAGGAATGAGAAAAATCTCATCTTCCCCCCGGGAGGTTGTATAATCTCGGGCTCAACGCCCGCGGAAGAACCCAGAGATTCGACCTGCAAGCCTACTCCCGAACCTGTTACCACGTGTATATTGCCAAACCCTAGGATCCTCCCGAGTATTGTCGGATCTGCCTTAAGATTCTCCACTTTGTGGTAGGAAATCCCATGCGCACTGGTTTCGAAGTACAGGAAGCTCTGTCTGATGTGTATCCTCTTGTCTGTTATAGCATAGTGGAAAGATCTCTGGTACAGAACTGTAAGTGAAACCATGACTAGGAAGGATAGAAGGCCCAATGGAGCGAACCAAGAGTAGTTCCACGCTGGAAGAGGGCTCGAGAAGCCAGAGTCAAAGAAACCCCCTATCCACTCCACTACATCCATCAGTTTCCACATTAGTGGGATAATGCAGCAAATCAGAAGCCAGGATGTTGTCCACTTTCCAGAAGTGGAGAAATTTGCATAGTGATTGATCTTGGTAAGAATTAGCATGCATATGACAAACCCCATCACTCCCGTTGTGTCTATCAGCCAAATTACCACAGATAGGACGAAGTTGACCTGTCCTTCCCCTTCCGGAGTGTCTAGCAGTTCTCCAAGGAAGAACGCAATATGGACCAGGAGAACCATAATCGAGAGAATGTACTTGTCGGCCATTGAAGACGCTGCGGGCCCCCCTCTCCAGATTGGAGTCTCCGAATCTGTAATCTCAGGGAAATCAGAACGAGCAGAGTCCGCATCGATATTGGACTTGAACTGCTCAATGAACTCAGACATGCGCTACCTGCTTCGATGATTGTTTCTAAGTGATTGCCATCCAAGTTCGTCAATGTAAGAATCCCCAGGAGTGCTCGGCATTCCCATGGACCCAATCATAGTCTGACAAGGTCCTAATTCCTTCTTCATCCTCAATCTGAAGTCTAAACACCTCGAATGGGTACTCGTTGTAGGTCAGATGGCTAACTAGGCCCATTCGAGTTGGTTGGTCGAATGTCCACCTAGCACGACTAACTGACCTGATATCCATTGAGACCCTGGAAGAGTCGTTCCAGACCCTAATTCTGAAGTTTGGAAGTAAATCTCCATCTGAATCCAAAAGGCCCTGATCAGATTTCCTTACATCTACCTCACAATTATCGAACTCATGTGTCATGCCTCGCTTCCTGTCATGGAAAATTCCGGCTCTTTTCAGAGGGATCCTAACTGCGTCCCTCTTCCGCCAAGGCTTGTCATCCTTGGTTGTGGATAGTGGGGTCAAGTGCGGCATGAACCAATCCAAGTATGATCCGTCGTCAAAGTGGACCATGCCCCAGAACCAAGGTACTGATGGGGCCTGAACTGTGACCTTCTGGAAGTAAGCCGTCCCCTCCATTTCCTCCCCATCTACGACCAATATGGACTTCATGCCCTGTAGCCTTAGTATGTCGTAACCCATACCAAGTGCTATCTCGTTATTCCTGTATGTGAGTTCGCTAGGAGGGCCCCACCATGGAGTTAGTTGCGCTTCGAAAGAAGAAGGGGCTCCCCGTGACCTAGCTTCCCTGTCGCTCGAAAGACTAACCCACATGGACTCGTTTCCGGGGGACATCCCCATGGAAAGGTCCTCTCTCTCTATCGGGATTACTGCGCCTGCTCCGAGCCCATCCCCCTGTCCGGGCCACAATGGGTGAGTATCGCCAACGACAGCCATTCGACATTCTCGCATTGTGAGTGGTTCGTGCATTGTCTCGCCATCGTACCACCACGCACATACCATCCCAGGGATAACGAAACCGCCATGCTCATCCTTGTGCATCCTAGAACCTGGCTCCCACCAGTGACCGCTGACCCGAACTGCCTTGGTCTCCTTAGTAGACCAGAGGGTCATCAGCTGCCTAGACCTACTGGGTTTGTCAGGATCCGGAACCAGAATAAGGACCCAGTACCACCACCAGGAAAGACCGTAGATGGGGGGCATGACATCTAGTCGCCACAGCGATGAGAAGTCCCCTTCGAACTTATTTGGGTTATCCTGCATCTCAATCACATTATCTCTCTTCTGCTAAAGACTGACTTTGCTATGAATATCCAAGCAACGGAGACTATCAGAAGGACTAGGACGCTGTTGAGCAATGCCACTCCCGCTGATGCAGTCCCTAGCGTATGGACAGGAGGCTGCCAGAAGACAGAGAGTCCCGAGTCAATCCCGAACGCGTTGTCCATCTCGGCCCATTGGATTGTATCCGGCCATGCCAGGAGCACCATAGCATCTATCATCTGCAGAGCCCAATGGGAGATGGATACGCTCGCTACCGTCCAATTCGGGTTCACTATGGAGAAGCTCCCCATCATGAACTCCCAAATCCCGAACACTATGCAAAGGTACACTCCGTACTTGGGGGATATCAGCCCCATCGCATTGAATATCGAACCATATGCTGCAAGAACCAGTGTCGTCGCGAACCCTATCCCCAGCCATACCGGCAAATCCGAGAGTCGAATGATTTGATTTCCAGGACCCAGCAACGAGGCGATAAGTCCCACGACAAGGGAGAGTGCAATGACGTAGGTACCCGCAATCGCCAGATACCCCATCAACCTGTAAACAATGAACTCAGCACGATGGATGGGTTTCGATAGTAGAAGGTGGAGTGTCCCGTTCTCTGTCTCGTCCCTTACCAATCCAAGGGAGAGGAACAGAGGGATGAATAAGCCAAGGAGGATGACGAAGGCCATCTTCCCGACTGCAATTACGAATGTCCTGTGACCTAGTTCTCCGATGTACTCCTGCTCATCTGGGTCCTCATCGACGAGAGCGTCGGATCGGATATCGGTGACCACCCCGTTGAGCGCCACCCACTGTACATCGCAGCGGATCCCATTGCCGTTATCGTCATCACCGAGTCCGTCGTCCATGGCGAGGCAGTCGCCGTCATCATCGAATCCGTGGCTCCCACCAAGTCTCACATCTGATGGGCAGTCAACCCTACTCTCCTCCCAGCCCTCTCCTCGAAGAGAGAGGCCGTTGAAGCAGTCTATTCCGTCCTCGTTGATGTACATCTCTGGAGGTTCTGGTTCCACGTAAACTTCCTCTGTCCAGTACCCCCAAGAGAGATACATCCCCTCGGGCACTATGACTTCTCCATCCCCCCTCCACTTTCCTGAGACGTAGTATGTTGTCAAGCCGTTCCCGTCTTGGTCCCCGAGGTCGCACGCATCCCTCCATATGGTCTCGTAAATCTCATCCAACTCCCATTCTGAGCAATCTGTAAGATCGGGGACGCCTGATGCGTCGGGGTTCCACTCGATGTGGGTGTCCCACCACTCCCCGTTGTACTCCAGATCTATCCATCGGGCCTCGAAGAATGCTCTTCCCTCCCACGACTTGTTAGCGGAGAACGACCTTTCAGCGTCGTTCCAGTCTATGTCACTCTCTGGGATGAAGATGCTCGCTCCGGGGAAAACGTTGGGATCCCAGTCAGGAGTGCCATACTTCCTCTCCTGTCCCATCGGATACCCATCACCATCATTGTCCTCGCTGTCCCCATCGTTATCTATGGGTTCGAAAGACTCCCTGACGGAGTCTACGTAGAAGGAGAGGAGTAGTGCCATCAATAGAGCACCCACGCCCAAAACCACCCATGTGGATATCCTGTGTCTGAGTTGCCTCATTGTTAGTTCTACTATTGCTCCAGCCTTGCGGTCGAGCCTTGTCCAAACTGTCTCGGAAAGGTCTAGGCCCTTCTTGTCCATCATTGCCCCTCCTTGATTAGGTAGTTAAGTAGAGACTCCAGATTGTCATCCGGATTCTCGATGCTGGATATCTTCTGATTTGATTTCACTACTATGGACGGTAGGATGGAGTGAGCTGCGGATAGGTTGTTGGTGTGGATTTCTAGTTGCCCTTCTCTGGGAAATCTGACTCCGAATATCGGATCTTCTTCGATGAATAGGCCCGCCAGACTCCTTGGATCCTCGCAATTGATGAGTATCCTATGTGGGTGCTTATCCAGCAGGTCCCGAATGGCGTGCAGATTCCCTAATGCGAGTAGACGGCCGTTGTGCAGTATTACTATCTGCTCAGTAATCCTCTCTATCTCCTCTAGAATATGGCTTGAAACTAGGATGGTCTTGCCCTGCTCCCCCATTTCACGGATTACGCTCATTATGCTTGTCCTAGCCAATGGGTCGCATCCATGGAGGGGTTCATCCAGAATGATCAAGTCTGGGTCATGCACCAGTGCATGCGCAATCTTGACCCTCTGCCTCATTCCCTTGCTGAACTTCCCGAGCTCCTTGTGCATCACATCTGATAGCCCTACGAAGTCCAGCACGTGAGACGACCTGTCCGTGGCTTCCTCCCTAGTCATCCCATGAAGCCTGGCCAGAGTCGAGACGAAGTCCAATGCAGTCATCCACTCATACAGCTTCTCAGACTCACTGACATAGCCCACCCTCCTGTAGGGAGAGGTGTTGGTCCAGGGATCTACTCCAAAGAGTCTGATGGAGCCCTGGCTGGGCTTTATCCGGCCCATCATGAGCTTGAACAGAGTCGACTTTCCGGCTCCGTTAGGCCCCAGTACCCCTGTTACTCCACCGTCGATAGCCAGAGATAGATCGTTGATTCCGATTACCTGACCGTACCACTTCGAAGCCTGATCAATCAATACGGCTGGAGGTTCCTGAGATTCCATCGTCATTCTCTTGTCACCTCCAGCGAGGTCACTCTGGAAACTAGGAGCCAGACCGCCAAGGAGTTCATTGCCAATATGGAAACTGCAGATATGGAGACTGGATGATCGTAATTTGACGGTATTCCTAGTAGAAACTGGCCCAAGTGAGCCAAGCAGTCGTAGGGGCTCAAGGCATACATGAACGTGGTTTCAAACTGCAGTTCGACTAGCAGGGAGACCAGTTTGGTGCCGTAAATAATACTCAGGAATCCGATTGCTGCGAAGAAGCGACTCCGGCTGATGCTGGAGAGGGCCAATCCGATCGAGGTGTATGTTATCACCAGGATTATTCCAGCTAACATCCCTCCAAGGAAGATCGGGAGAGTATCCGCGAGGTATGCCCAACCCTCTGACTTGAACACGATGGCACTGGTGTAGTATGCGAAGTAGGAGAAGACGATTACGAATCCGAGAATTATTGCCACGCTAAGATACTTCATCGCTGTGTAATCCAGTCTAGAGATGGGCCTGGAGAAGTAGATAGCGCTGGTTCCATGCTGCCTGTCATCGGAGATCATGCCCCCTACCACTATGGCAGTTAGAAGAGGCCACATACACAGGTTCCTCGGGAAATAACCCAGAACTTGGCCCCACAGATTGTACCTATTGATTCCCCACATTTTCTCGAAGAAGCCACCCTGATCCCCGATAAATGAGGATAGGAAGAGCATAGGGATGGGAGTGAGTGAGGCTAGGAAGATAATCAGGATCAGCAGTCTGACCATTGGATGGTACTGCCTGTGTCCTTTTCCTGTGAACACACCATACACGTGATGCCTGAAAATAGCGTAGTTCCTCATCCACCTGGGTCCTAGCTCACCGTCCCACGGACGGTACTTCTGCTCGAAGATATGCCCTAACGAAGCTTGTGATCTGGCGACTACGGCCGTAGCCTCATCGTCTCCGTCTCCGGATCCGAATGCTGCCTCCATCCTAGTGGTGCCGCCTTCGAGTTCGACTTGCTCCTTTGCCAATCAAACTCCTCCTGTGTGCTCGGGAGTCATCAGGTCCCCAGTTCCCTTAATCTGAGATCCCAACTTGTCCATCACAAGCAAAAAGATATCTTCCAGGTCTGGTTCGTATTCCTTCATCTGGCGAACTTGGACTCCTGCTGAAACCGCCGCTTGGAGAATCTGGTCGATCGTTTCCTCACTAGTGACCTTGACTCGAATTACCCTTCCGAGACGCCTGAGTTCCAAGCCCATCGAGTTCAGCTCTTCCTCCATCTTGCTAGCCCCTCCCCATATCACCATCTCGACCTCCTTGTCGACTTGTTCTACGAGTTCCTCTATGCTTCTCTGAACCACTATTCTACCCTTGTGAATCATCACTATGCTTTGACATAGGTCCTGTACATCGTCCATCACATGACTGCTCATCAGAACCGATCTGTTGCCTTCTCTGACGGTCCTGTTCAGGGTCTGCAACATGAATGAGCGAGCCCTCTGGTCCAATCCATTGGTTGGCTCGTCGCAAATCAGTATGTCTGGGTCATGGACCAGAGCGCATGCCAACTTTGTTGCTTGGAGCATCCCCGTGCTGAACGTCTCTATCTTCCTGTACCTCTGGTCCTTCAGGCCTACGTACTCGAGGACCTCGTGCGCCCTCTGAGTAGCATGCTTAGTGTTCATTCCGAGAAGCTCGCCCGAGTACCTGACTTGGTCGATTGCGAAGAGATTCGGGTCAAGGGCGTTGTACTCCGGCATGTATCCTATCTTGGATCTGATTATCTCGCCCTGTGTCCTGATGTCGTGACCGAGGACGGTCCCCTCTCCAGAGGTAGTCGTTATGAGGCCGAGTAGGCACTTGAAAAGAGTCGATTTCCCAGCACCGTTAGGCCCTAGTATCCCTATTGCGCCCTTTTTGATCTCGAGATTGATGTCGTCCAATGCCAGGTGAGGGCCATACATCTTCCGAAGGCCCTTCGTGGAGATTATCGGTGCGTCTCCGAGGAGTCCTTCGTCTGACATTATACAGCCCCGACTCCCTCTGGGAGTAGAGCCTTGGTCGTGCAACAATCACTTGAATGAATCCCCGGAAAGTTTCCCTTACTAGCCTTGCTTGATCGCCCCATCCCTGACTTTGACAGCGATTCCCTTCCTGAGGAACTGCATTTCCAAATGGTTAGTCAACGGAGTTCCATGAGCAACTAGTGTCCCTTTCGAGTCGACGACTAGGCACGGTTGTCCGGGGATGATGTGTGAGTCTGCGCCTGAGATGTAACCATGCATTACATTCCTGCCCTTTCCGACGAATGGTATTGCATCGTCAACGATACACACCCTTGGAATTCCAGGGAAATCTGATTCATCCTCCGTTTTCCCGAACTCTGGGGTTGGTGAGTCATTCAGATCGTTGGCTATCGAGGCCCCCTCGACGGTGAGTGAGATTCCCCCATCTGTCAGTCTGGGGGACAAGATGTGTGTGTCTCCAGAACTTACGTTGACGACCCTATCCGTTCTGGACCTCCTACAGGCCATCTCATCCGTCATCTTACAGGCATCCAATGGGTGAATCGAGCAAAGAACGGATAATTTGTCCACGATTGAACACCTATCGAGCCAATCTCTGATATCCTCTGAATCCGGGATCTCGTCTATCTCATCTTCAGGAGTTATCCTTGTTAGAGGAAGTTGGGATAGGCCCAGTTCTTCGAGAGCTTCACTAATCTCATGTTCATCGGTTATTGGTTGCCAAATCCCTTCTGGACCGGTGAGATGGCACCATGGAGATAGATCCTCCAGAGAGTAGGGTATGGGCCCTATGGGCGTGGAAATCATCACCACGGTCCTCGGCTCCCTAGACAGGTGCTCAATCAGAGCGCTCTTCTTGTTACGCCAAGGAGGAGAGGTTCCCTCGAGCAGAAGTATCCCCTCTGCAGGGCCAGTAGTGGAGTCCCACCATGATCCCGGGACCCTCCATCTAGTGGCTAGAAGAGCCTGGATGTGGAGTATGTGCGGCCTGTACTCGATTTCCTCTCCAAGCTGCTCCCCACCACTCCTGAGAGGGTTGCTGGATGCTATCATCCGCAGCACTGACTCCCCGACTGGTCCGTCATCGGGGTCGTCCAGTTGTTCCTGCAGCCACACGAAGGCCTCCCTCAGATAGGGGGAGGCGTGGCTCCTCCTCTCTGCCAGCTCCCATATTGTGCCCTTCCTTACTGCTTCTCTGCACTTTGCTAGCTCGGCCTGGGTAACCTCGAGATTATGCTCGGCCAGAATTCTAGAACGATCATCATGAGACATAGCCCTGATGCTTTCCGGAGTCTCAGCATAAAGGGCATGTGAGTGGAACGGCCACTCTTCCAAATCATCTAGTTTTACAGTGCCCTCAGGGGTCAGGAGTCTGTCGTCCCTGGCGAAAATCGCATAGGCGGCGCTATCGAATATGTCCACCCCCAGGGCTATTGACATGGGGAATAGGAGCGGGTGCCCACAACCGAAGAAGTGAATTGGCCTGTCAGGTGGTAGTGAGGCCTTGGAGGCCAGTAGAATCTCGAAAAGTTCCCTGTACCTCTGTTGTTCCATCAGAGGCACGATCCCCCCTATCGGATGGATTGCGAATCCTTTGCCGTCTACCTCTGCAGAACCCATCAGGAGAGATGACTCCTCCCTGAGATCTGCGTGAGTGCCCCCTTGTATTGGCCCATTTAGCTGCATATCCGGGCCTGCTGCGGAAAGTGAAATCTCCGAGCGATTGGCGGTCTCTGAAACTGAATGCTCCAACTCATCTCTGGTCATATCGGGTCTTCCGAATACATCGAGCATAGTGCCTACATCTACTCCCATGTCCCTCTGGAACGACACTATCTCTTCTGGACCAACCTCCACATCTCCATAGACATACGACTGGAATGTTCCCGAGTCGGTCACTACCGCCCCGGGGAAGTCGAGTAATGAGTGGATTCCGTCAGAGAGAGCCTGAGATTTCAGGTCCTCATGCTTCCAGATCACGTAGGAGTTGGTAATCAGAGCCTCGATGCCATACTTATCCCACATCTCCCTTGGTTCGATGGTTCGCAAATTCGGATTGATCACTGGAAGCAGCATAGGGGTAGTAACCATGCCGTGTTTGGTGTGTAGCTTACCAATTCTCGCAGCGCCGTCCCTCTGTGTTATCTCGAATAGGCCGAGGTCTTGTTCCCTGCATGGTTCCGGATCGGGACGCGGTGCCATGGGCCTTGCACGGAGTGGATGCCATCAAACCTCGGTATGCCTAGATTCCACCTTCAGGGAAACTATCCCGGAAGAAAGGCCCAAGGAAACCACGTCACCGGTGTTAACCGCCAATGTAGGGTCCTCCTCGAAGCCGTGGGCGTAGGGGACTCCCAACAGGGATGCTGCGGGAAGGGTGAGCGGGCAAACGTCTCTGTTCAGTATGGCTTTCGGACCGAATCCAGTGTATATCAGGCCCATTAGTACGAATGGTGCTACGGTCGAGCCTGAACCCTTTGGGTAGATTAGCACTGTATCCCTGATTGGGATGCCATCGAGAGGGTGTCCAGGTTCCTCGATGACGCCCGTATCTCTGTTCACGTACCCCAGGTATGTGATTGGGACGTCCGTGACGAGGGCTCTTCCAGACACTTCCCATTCAGACTGGCTCGGAATTCCCTTTCCGGTGGTGGAGAACGGAGAGTCCTGGTGTGTCTTTGCTGTGTGCATGGCAGGAGCGTGTTGGCCTACTAATTCGGGACGAGGGGCATCGATTAGAGAGTCATCGAAGGCGTGGGACACGCATTCCATGATAGGCGCCACGCTAGTGGGAATGCGATTAAGGCCGCTCGTCAGGTAGTGCTCTGCCTTGAGGGAGTTTGTGAGTAGGTGGTTGTACTTTGAACGGTTGTAAGGAGTCACCTCCGGGCAAGTGTCCCTCAGAACCAAAGCGCCCGCCTCTTCTAGGATATCCAGGGTACCGTCTAGGGAGATCAGGTCGTAGTTATGGGAGCTCATGAAAAGCCATAGTCTGTGATTGGGTATTGCCTCTCCTAGTTCCATCTTAGCTCTGACAGCCGCTGCAGTCTCCCTTGCCTCTCCTACGCTCGCCTGTGGACATCCAATTACGACCAAATCCACCTTCCCCTTGGGCGATAGTTCGCGATAACGCCCACGCAGATCTTCATCGGTGAAGCTGAGGTTGCCCTGGAATTCGTCGACGAGCGGGGCGTCAGGAGTGATCCCATCCGCCCATAGCATCGGGCAGCCGTAATTGGCGGCTGATGCAGTCAATGCTTTCTGCATCTCGAAATTCGCCCTGGGAAGGCCGACGAACCTTGGCATTGGGCCCCATGGGAGATCCCAAGTGGGCATTATCTGCTTACCGACCCAATCCCCGAGGATGCTCCAATCGGTGACGTCGGACATCCTTGCTTCCACGTTAACCAAGATGTTCGGACTCCTGTTTGTCTCAATATGCAGACCCCACTTTGGTGCCCATCCAGTTAGGGCTGTAGCCAGAGCGGAGAGACCGGACTCTCTGTTCGTTACCAAGGAGGTGTAGGAGTTGGAGAAGCACACTGCGTTAGACTCGGCCCAAGAGCCGATGCCCTCTGTGCTCTCTATTCCCCTATCGTAGGGGGTGCAAGATAGAGTGGCTTCTATGCCTAGCTCTGAGTATGCTTGGACTATCTCGAACTGCTGCTCGAGGAAGTCAGGGTAATCTATCCCCATCTCATCCATCTTCTCATGGTCGCATCCTGCCGAGTTCAGGGTCGTAGGTATCGAGACCGCTCCCTTGGGGTCTCCAGAGAGGTCAGAGAGGAACCTCCGGAGACCATGGCCCCCAGTGATCACGCTCACTCCGGAGACGTGGGCGTTGTCTACCCGGATGAACTCTGAAGCTCCGGCAGTAGATGCCAGGTCAACTACCAGACGAGCGGCCTTCTGCTTGGTAGGACCCATGCCTCCATCAAGCATGGACTTGAGCTCTGGGGGTATTTCCACGAAGGTCGGTCGAGTAGCATCACCTTGAATGCCTCGTTGTAATTGGCACTCGAGAAACGATTAGCAGCATCCGTCCTCACGCATCGGAGCGAGGATGAATGAGACCTTGTCCACGTGAGAGGTGTTATTGAGGCGAGATATCACTAACCTGACGTTTGCCGCCTTGCCCTTCACTTGGAGGACGTCCACGCACGAGTGGCTGTGCTTGAGGCTGCTATGGCTGTATGATGCAACCTCAATCAGTTCGGAGTGCCTTAGGTCCAATAGCCTCTGACTATCTCCATGGTCATGCTGGTAATACACGATAAGGTGGCCCTCGATGATCAGTTCCCCGTCCATGCTCTCCAAGTCCCCTCTCTGCTGCATCTCAGCGTAGAATAGCGATGCATCTCGAATGAAGCGGCTTCGATTGCTGTAGCCCGACTTGGAAATCATGTTGTCAAAACCTTTAGCGAAATCGGTGTCCGCGCTGAACGAAATTATCTGAGTCATAAAACCGGCAACTGCTCCCCACTAATAATAATTTTCAATAACCTAATTAATAGACTGTATTAAATATCTATTAGCGTCCGGGGAGATTCATGAATAATAGCAGAATGGCGATTTTAGCGAGCCTGTTACTGATTTTCTCGAGCGTCGCAGGATGTCTCGAAGACGAATCGGTGGAAGAAGTCGAAGACTTGATCGAAGACGTGATTGACGACTCGATGGACGAAAACAACACTATTGTAGAAAATGGGACAACGCCAGATAACGGAACAGCAGAAGTGCAGATTCTAGGCAATGTCCTTACCTCGACTTACCACGTTGAGCAATTGGTATCCGCTGTCGGCGGTGAACATCTCAACGTACAGGTAATCAGCCCTTCGAACGTCCCGGTTCACGACTACGAGCCCACAGCGGCGGGCAAACTCGCATTGATGGAGACTGATCTGTTCTTCTACCACGGTTTAGGCCTTGAACCATGGGTGCAGCTGGAGCTGGAACAACTAGGGAGCGACGCGCCCACTGCCGTCCAGACCCATGCAATGCCCTCTGGAGAGATCACACTGGACTACGGATCGATTCTCATCGCGGACCTTTGCGAGCACATGTCGGAGGGTCCCTTCGAGGCAGTCATGCTTGCGGACGAGGAAGGACACGCTGGAGACGTGGAGATTCATGCAGAGCATGTTGCTCATTCGTTGACAATTCCAGAGCATGACGATGATGATCAGGATGGCGATGACGATCATGATGGCCATGACGGCCATGACGACCACGATGACCATAACGACCACGCTGGCCATCACGAGCAGCACAATCATGCTACGGCTGAGTATGCGATTGAGAACGCTTCGGGGTGCCCGACTGGGACTGTGATCATGATCTTCCATCTCGAAGAAGGAGAGCACGTACTGGAATTCGAGTCGGAGGAAATGCAGGAATTCAACATGGTAGCCCTGAAGATGCCAGGTGGGCACGCTCATCACCACCATGACCATGGCGACCACGATGGCCATGACGACCACGATGATCACGGTGATCATGACGACCACGATGACCACGATGACCATGGCGACCACGATGGCCATGACGGCCACGATGGCCATGACGGCCACGATGATCACATGACCGCAGAGGAGGCCATGGAGAGCTTTGACACTAACAATGACAGCAATCTCTCATGGGATGAAATATGGGCTGCTTGGACTGCAGAGGATGGGCACGACGACCATGACGACCATGATGAGGATAACGGGACAGAGGATGGGCACGACGACCATGACGACCATGACGACCACGATGACCATGACGACCACGATGACCATGACGACCACGATGACCACGATGACCACCACGATGCTGAACATGACGGAACTTGTGGCTTTCATGGAGCTTCTCGAGGAAGGCCACGACGAGCATGATGATCATGAGGAGCACGATGGCATGGTTGGCTACGCCACGATCCACATCGAGGAAGAGGGAGATTACGGGTTCGCGCTTCCAATAGGTGTTGAATTCTTCATCCTGATGGGTGAAGGAGGTCATGATGATCACGGCCACGGGGGCCACGATGACCACGGAGGCGATTCTGCGATGGTCTGCTACGATATGGGCAATCACACAGTCGATATGACTCATCAAAATGAAGCGGATTGCGAGGGGGCAGGATTGATGTGGGTAGCGGGAGACAGCGGCCCTGGTGGCCAGGATGACCATCAAGGAGGAGTCTGCCACAACCTGACAAGCCACCAGAACTACGAGTCGAACGAGGCCGACTGCGCGGCTGCAGGGCACATGTGGATGGAAGACGGAGACCATGGTGATCACGACGGCGAGGGGAATTGTCACAACCTGACAAGCCACCAGAACTACGAGTCGAACGAGGCCGACTGCGCGGCTGCAGGGCACATGTGGGTAGGCGAGATTGTGGCGGATGAAGAGGAACAGGCTTTCGATTTCGACCCACACAGCTGGTTGGACCCCTTATCCTACAAGGCGCAGGTGGTAGTTGTTCTGGATGCTCTAGTCAAGGCATTTCCTGATGGTGAGGCGGCGTTTACTGAGAATGCTGCGGCTTTTATTGGGCAGTTAGACTCTCTCCATTCAGACTTCGACGCGGCTTTCGGTCCTTCTGGCGCGTGCACGGGGAATACGGTAGTTGCAAATCACAACGCATATGCATACATGGCCGCGAGATACGGATTAGAATTTGTAACCCTCCACGGGCTGGACCCTGAAGGTGAGCCATCGGCTGCGGACATTCTGGAAGTAATCGAGAGAATCGAGGAAGAGGGAATAACGGTCTTCTTCGTGGAAGAGTATACGTCTCAAACAGCAGTCGCAGCGATATCGGAAGCGGTTGATGGAATTGAGATCAAAACTCTGTATACCATGGAGCTAGCACCTACAGATGGTGATGATAATTATCTTTCATTGATGAGGAAGAATCTCGAGGGTCTCAAAAGTGGCTTAGGCTGCTAGAGGGCCTTGGAGGGATTTTTCGTTCTGGGATTGATAAATATCTCCAAACCCTACAAGTGGGCTGTCTGAAGATGGAGTTGAGTGCCGCCGCAGAAAGACGGGGGTCGGTGACCCCTGTCCTGCAAATCAGGGACCTATCTGTCGCTCGTTCTGGACAACTAGTGATCCAGGAAATAAATCTCGACGTCATGAAGGGGGAGTTCGTAGGATTGGTCGGCCCTAATGGGAGCGGAAAAACTACACTTCTTCTTACGATCCTGGGGTTGCTGGAACCGATTCCCAACACTGGTGGAGAAGTCAGATTATACGGGAATGATGGTTTCTCCAAATCAGACCATGGGAGAATTGGATGGGTTCCGCAAGCTGGTTCGAAAATCCCTAACCACATTCGAATCACCGTGAGAGAGATAGTTAGGTTGGGAACTCTGAATTCGCGTAGTTTGTCCGTCTTCGGCGGCTCAAGCATAAACCTGAGAGTGGAGAGGGCGTTGGAAATGGTAGGTCTAGTCGATAAAGCGGATTCGGAGATATCCAGGCTGTCCGGGGGCGAGCTCCAACGAACAATAATCGCTAGAGCATTGGCATCCGAGGCAGACTTCCTGCTCCTAGATGAACCTCTTGTGGGGGTGGATCCTCCCTCGAGAAACTCTCTTCTGAAATTGTTGGACGATTTGTGCCACCAAGAAAATATTACAATTCTGATGGTTTCACACGATTTGACAGCCATATCCCAGGCTGCTCATCGAATCATATACCTTGAGGGGGGCGTGAGGTTCGATGGGCCGTCAGAGGATCTCCCAGACTTTTCCTCACTGGCTGGTTTGAGGGGAATAAAACACGTACATGACGACCATAGGCATGGTCACTAACCCAAAGGATGGTGAAAGAAATGGGAGTCGGTTCTGTAATGATGTCGCTGATATCTCCTGTGATGGAAAGAATGGCGCCATATGTTCCAGGGGAGATATTTCCCTCCTTTTTCACGGTGTCAATTTTCCAGAACGCATTGGTTGCTGCCTTGTTGGTTTCGATGGTAGCTGCATTCCTAGGCTCATTCCTAATAATCAGAAATCTCTCATTGATAGGCGATGGTTTGGCCCATGTTACATTCGGCGGGGTCGCTGTCGGAATCGTAATTGGCGCCACATCTCCTCTTTGGTATGCATTGGTTTTCAGTGTCGTTTGCTCGTTACTAATCCATGAGTTGCAAGCCAGGGGGTTACTCACGGGAGATGCAGCGATCGCGATTTTCTCCACTGGGGCACTCGCGCTGGGGCTAGTGGTCCTCTCTTATTGGGGAGGGGGCATCACCAACACCGTGGAGGGTTATTTGTTTGGAAATATCCTCCTTATCAACAGTCAAAGTTTCGAAATCATCGTCTGGATGAGCATCGTCTCGATGTCATTCCTTGGGGCTTTCCGCCACATATTGCTGGCAATGTCTCTCGACCCTATTTCTCTAGAGGTTCAAGGTATTCCCGTTGGGAGAATAGGGAGGGCGTTCAGCATCATCACCGCTGTAGTTGTTGTGTGCATGGTTCAGTTCATTGGCGCCCTGCTTGTCACTGCACTACTGGTTACGCCCGCGGCAACCGGTCAAATCGTATCCAAGAGCTTCAGATCGTGTCTCATATGGAGTCAGGTATTTGCACTATCATCCACCATACTAGGAATTTTCATCTCTGCAGAGCTGGAGATTGGCACCGGCTCCACAATAGCCCTAGTCTCGGTCTCTATTTTCCTAATAGCGGCACTTTTTCAGATGATTGTTCTCCCTCTTTTGGGAACAGAACCTTCTGCAAGATAGTTGCAATGTAGTGTTTGCGTTGGGGAATTGTCTCAATTTGCTAATGTACCATTCTGGTAATCCAGGAAGGCCTGATTAATCTCCTCTCTGGTATTCATCACGAATGGCCCGTATCGAGCGATTGGCTCATTTATCTCTGGGCCGGCTAAAATCAGAAATTCCGATTCTGACTCGGACTTGATCTCAATCTCCTCCCCTTGTGACAACAGCGCTAATTCCCCATCGCTCACAAACTGTTTGACGCCCAGGCCGAATGGAAGTGGGTGATTTCGTACGCTGAGTGGGTCTTCTAGCTTGATTCTGCCACCGAAAACATAGATCATAGCGTTCAGATCCGGCGCTATTTCTTGTATCAGGCCCGAGCCTTCTTCCATCTTGACGTGAATCAGTGTGATTGGAATGACTGTATCTATTGAGGAGGAAACGCCTAGGCATTCTCCTGCAATGACCCGAGCCCAAATTCCTTCGTTTCGAACAGTGGGTGACTCTTTCGCGGAGATTTCTTGGTACCTCGGAGCCATCATTTTGTTTTTGGCAGGGAGATTCACCCAAATTTGGAAACCGTGTGTTCGCCCCCCAGTTCTCCTGAACTCCTCATGAGGCTCCTCTGAGTGAATTATACCCCTGCCCGCGGTCATCCATTGGACGTCTCCGGGGTTCAACTCGCCACTGTTGCCGGCGCTATCTTCGTGCTGCATCCTCCCATCAAGGAGATAAGTCACTGTTTCGAACCCTCTGTGAGGGTGCCAGGGGGCCCCGACGGCCTCGCCCGGACCATAATCGACTGGGCCCATTTCGTCTATCAACAAGAAAGGACTCAGTACGCTATTCATCCTAGAGGGTCTACGAACCTTGAACCCCCCTCCTTCCCTCACAGTGTGGGTCGGGATGATATCTACGACTTTGCGCACTGGTAGTGCTAAGGAGGCACGAATATAATTGCTAGTTTGGAGGTTCGATAGGCTGCTTATTCAATCATCCAGGGATGACGTAGTCGTTGCTGTCTATTGGGACCCAGACATTTGACCTCTCCTCGTTCTGGATTTCTACTCGATACGGGTTGCCTTCATCCCAGCATTTCAGGATCCTGCCTTCTGTGAACTCGCCGATGTTAGCGTAAACGGTGTCGCCAACCTTGAATCTGAGTTCCTCTGCCTTGCAGTCCATCAGTCCTTGCTGGAGTTCTTCGTGATCCAGATCTCTACCTATGAAGACGAATCGGCACTCCCTAGTCTCACCTTCCTTCCAAGGCGGTACCTCGGAACTGAAGCCCCCCCCGAACAGCATATGCACACCCTGGAAGACGAATTTCTGATCCATACCCTTGACGGCTAGGACTCCCTTGTATCTGAACAAGTCCTCGCCCTTGGTTTGCATCAGCTCCCCTATCCATCTCTCGAGTTTGTTCACGTTGAGTGCTCCCTCGAACTTGGAACTGGTTGATGTTACACGGTCATCATGCTCGTGCTCGGCTTCAGTGTCTAGGAACTCTGGATCCATCTCTAGGGTCTTCTCTAGGTCGAATGATCCTATGTTGATCAGATTCACCGGATCGATGATGCTGTTCTCGGTGTGATACATTGGTGCGAACCTGTTGATCGACTTGATCTTGCTTTCGACCTCTTCGAGCTCCTCCTCTGAAACGAGGTCTATCTTGTTCAGCATGATGCGATCCGCGAACGCAATCTGTTCAACTGACTCGTTTTCGACACCCTCTGGCTTTTCTTCATCGAGATGCTGGATGATGTGTTTGGCGTCGGCAACTGTGATTATTCCGTCCAGCTTGTACTTATCGACGATGTCATCATCGACAAAAAATGTCTGAGCCACTGGTGCCGGGTCTGCCAGGCCAGTTGTCTCTATCAGTACTCCATCGAAGTCCTTTATCCTCTCATGCATCTTTTTTAGCAAATCAGTCAGATCCCCTCTGACTGTACAACAGATACAGCCGTTCATCACCTCGATAATGCTCTCCTCTGAGCTCTCGACTAGGATATTCTCGTCTATCCCGACATCCCCGAACTCGTTCTCGATTACTGCGAATTTCATCTTGTGTTCGGTGCTGGTAAGTATGTGGTTCAGTAGGGTTGTCTTGCCAGAACCAAGGAAACCAGTCAATACTGTGACCGGGATGCGTCTATTTTCTTCCGAGGATTCGCTAACTACCATTTTTATCGTTTAATTGCGCCAATGTAGGTTATTTAATTCAGACTAATATTTGCATTTCGAAATTTTATTAATTTCATTTCCCGACTCCCTTCCCTGTAGTCTTGCCTTTGCTAGAGGTAAGTAATTCAAAGTAGGAAAATAGATGTTTGTGGTTTCTTTGGTTGCCATCATGTCAGAACGAGAAAGGGTTGGCCCGATCTCTAGACTTCTAGAAAATCGGCTATTCAGGTCTTTCCTCATTTTCTCCATATTCAGAGCCATTTATGGTGCTGGAATAGTCATAATCACGTATTTCCTAGCCACAAGCGATGAAGCCCCGATTTGGGTTTCTGTGGCCTTCCTACTTTCGTCGATGGTGATATCGAGAGTGATATTCAGAGCGATCAAGAAGAGATGGCCTGGGCTAGCTTAGTTGCTACTAAAGGAAAACATGAGGACAGGACCCGATTATGATTTCTATCTGGGTTTGTAAGCTCCGGGATATTGAAACACTTCTTTATAAAGCCTTTATTACATCAGATTTTTAGTTGCCTTTCCTGGCACGGGCAAGTTGTACAGTTAGAAGAATGGTGAGAAAAATATGGTCCTCAACATCGGAGAAGTGGTCCCTGAATTCGAGTTAGAGACTAGTGAGGGCGATATGTTCAGATTGTCCGATCTCGAAGGCCAGTGGAAGGTGGTCTTCTTCTTTGCAAAGAGCGGTTCCCCTACATGCAAGAGGGGTTGTCTGAGTTTCAAGGAACAGTATGAACTGTTCCAGTCTCTCGAACCTTCCGTTGAAGTTATCGGGATCAGCCAGGACACGGTTCAACAGCACAAGAAATTCAAGAAGGAGTTGGATCTTCCATTCCCCCTTCTTTCTGATCAGGAAAGAAATGTGGCGGAGAAATTCGGAGTCCCCCTCCACCTGGGCTTGTTTCCCTCTAAATCTTCTTTCGTTATCGGACCGGACAATACCGTTCATCACGTCTACGACTGGCTTTTCAGGCCTAGGAAGCACGTTGCTCAGATTATCTCGGCGCTTAGCGGTGATGGGGGGCAGTAGATGGACTGGAACCAGATACTAAGCGATTCTGGACTTTCTGAGAGAGAGGTTTCGGTCGTTAACGTACTGGCGGGCAAGCCCAGCATGAAGGCTAGCGAGGTTGCTAGGGAATTGGGAGTAACAAGACTAGATGCATACAAGGCTCTTGAGGACCTCCAAGAAAAGGGGATGGTTTCAGTAATTGCTGACAGGCCAATGAGATTCACCTGTCCCAGAATAGACCAAGCCGTCGAACAGCTCATTGAGATTCGCAGGAGACAACTAAACAGAATAGAGAGCAGCTTTGAGGAGATTCAGTCCTCCGTTGAGAGTTCGAATTTCGAATTCCAAGAGGTTGAAGCCGAAGATAATCCAAAATTCACAATTCTCAAGGAGAGAGTTAGGATTCTAGGTAGACTGGAGAAAATGGGCAATGACTCACAATCTGACCTGGTGATGATTCTGGGAAGATTCGGCATTCTACCACTGTGCAGGAATGCTACCATTACTTCCATCAACGATGCTGCGAAGAGAGGAGTCAGGGTTCGGGTCCTGGCTCAATTGGACAAGAGAACAGTTCGATTCTACAACGACCTTCACGAGTCTATCGAAGTTCGCCATTCGGAAGAAATGGAGGCCCAGGGTGCGGTCATGGATCAAACTGAAGTTATT
>LUMI01000060.1_pt1 | contig 52857 bp, 72 predicted proteins | sample 729681 | NCBI WGS metagenome assembly LUMI01 (sample SAMN03860267, study PRJNA289734) | marine metagenome | biome: seawater column; feature: ocean; material: water; isolation source: Red Sea water column Station 34 - depth 10m | place: Saudi Arabia: Red Sea | collected 2011-10-15 | depth 10 m
GTTTAATTAATTTCATCTACACAAAAGAATATAAACTTGGTATTTACAATTATGATCAAAAAGTAAAATTTTGGGCTACACCACCTATTCATGGTTGTTTAACACCTGAGGTTGTATTTCCAAGTGATATGGTTTTTAAAATAAAACTAGATAGCGGTGAAACTAAAGAAATTACTTTAAACGATTACAACAAAATAGCAACAAGAAACATAGCACCTGTAGCTGTCGAAAAAGCTTTTAAAGAAAGCATGACGCTACTAAACGAAAGCGCTGCTTCTGATCAAACATTCAACTTTGAACCAGGTTCTCAACGATACAACAACCAGTTAACAGATAATGCAAAGTTAATAACTAGAGATAACTTTCAAGTTATGTTTGACAACAGTTTTACTGGTGGTGAAAACACTTTTGCTGAAGATATATTAAGCCACGAGGATTTTAATAATGTTAAATTAGAAGGCCTTAAAGTACAAGACAATGAAGTTGCGAAACAGTTTGATACAGACGGTGATGGTAAAGTAAGTAAAGAAGAAGCTGGTGCAGCGGATTTTGTTAGTTTATCAACAGAAGACAAGAGAAAGATAGTAGATCTTATGAAAAAAGAAGAAAACTTCGATGTAGCTAAAGCATATTTAGCAGACTACATGACAAGAATACAGTACAATAATGCTGTTACGACTAGATCAGATTACGAAACAGAAAGAACAAACTCTCTAAAAAATAAGAAATATAAATAAACATGAATCAAGAGGCTATAAACAGTGCATACGAAGATTTTGTAAAAGGTGGTTATACTGGTACTATACAAGGATTTATAGAACTTATGAAAACCAATAAAGAAGCTCGTCAATCTGCTTTTGAAGATTTTGTAAAAGGTGGTTATCAAGGGGATATGAATGGTTTTAAAAAACTCATGGGAGTGGGAAACCAAAGAAGCTCCACGAGAAGCTCGAACGTGGAGCAAAAATCAAAGAGCAAAAGTATGGGATACATGTCGGAAGAGTCTTTATTGGCATCGTACGATTTTCCTCAAATTGATGGTGTAACTGTATTTCCAGACACATACGTTGTTTACAATGGTAAGCCTTATACTAGAAAAGAAATTAAGGCTATTCAAAAAGAAATGATGGCTAATAAAGATAATAAAGGTTTATTAGCAACAAACTCTGCTATTACGCAAACAAATAACATTAAGTTTAGAAATCCAGATATTTACAACAATTACGAGGCTAAGCTTAAAAAACTAAAAATAGCTAGAGATGAAAGATATGACGTAGATAAAAATACACCTACCTATGTTGGCGAAATATCACAAATGAATATTATTGATAGTGAGTTGCAAAAAGAATTAGATAAGGTAAAAAAAGAAGAAAAAACAAGTGAAGAAGATTTAGCAAAAGCAGAATCTGATATATTAACTTTTGTAGATGATAACACTAGGTCTACATATTATTCAAGTCCTGACAACTACGAAGAAGTAGTTGGAATAATGCAAAACGTTCCTCAAACATTAGATAGACCAGGTTTAAATTACCAGTTACAACAAAACGTACAAAGCTCTTTATTAAATAGAGGTGAGGAAAAGTCCGTAACCGCGTATGATCAAATACTACAAGACTACACTTTAAGAGAGTACATGGAAAAAAATGATATTTCTTTTAGAGGTTTAAATGAAGACGCAGTAAAAAAAGCGAGAGGTAAAATATTAAACTCACAAGAATATATAGATTTAAAAAAAGCAAACAACGATGAGTTTAACGATGTAGGTAATAAAATAAAAGATGCTCTTGATCAAGACCCACCAGACTTAGAAACTGTAAAACAATTAAAACAAGACTACCCTCTTTTTGACGATCTTGTTAAGCAATTAGTTAAAAATGGTAGAATCGAAGATTTAGAAAACGAGTTTATTAAAAATTTAGAAAAGTCAGAAGGAAAAAGATATTTTACAGGAACAAAAAGACAAAAAGAACTAGCTGAAGAAGCTGAAAAAAGATTAGAGACTATTAGGTTTAAATCTTCTAAAGTTATGGATAAGCTAGAAGGTATAAATAGTGAGTCTGAAAAAATATTTAAAGAAATAAGAAGAATAGATAGTGATTATTTTGCTGAAAATACAGTTTCTAGTATAAAAGCAAGAATAAAAGAAATTACAGATCAAGAGTTTACAACGCAAGAAGAGGTTGACAATGCTAACCAGTTAATATCAAACATAATAAACGAGCATGTTAACAAGGTAAAATACAGAAACTCTTTATTAGAAAAAGGAAGAGACTACGAAGAGTTAGGAAAAAAATATTTAGAAGACCTAGAAAAAGTAACTGGTAACGAAGAAGAGCTTACTGCTTTTTACAAAGCTGCTGATAGAAACCCAGGTGTTGTTACAGCTGTTTTTGCTGATTTAGCAAACGCTACTTTAGATTTAGGGCAAGGGTTGATAGATTTTGCTGATATGACTTGGCAAATTGGAGAAAATCTTTTAGCTGAGCTTCCAGAGCCTTGGGCACAAATGGCTACAAGTGTATATAATGCAACACCTGGTGTAGGTCGACTTTTTGGTGATCATTTAGAAGGTGATGGCTCGAGAGAAAAAGTAAGTCTATGGAACAAAGCTGGTGAAAACTTAGATTTATGGCAGTACGAAAATATAACTAGCCAAATAAGAAAACCTATGACATATAAAGATGTTGATGGTTTAGGTGCTGGTATAGAGTTTGCTTCTAGACTTATAGTAACTCAAGTACCAAACTTAGTTTTAATGGCTAAAACAGGTGGTGCATCTTTGTATTGGATGGGTGCTTCAGCCGCAGGTTCTAAATACAGGCAATTACAAAACGAAAAAGAACTTTACTATCAAACAGGTGGTTTGTATGGTCAAAACAATTCTTTTGCTAGTATGGTTTTTAATGCTAATGCTAGTGGTGTTGTTGAAGCTCTTTCAGAAAGAGTAACATTAGGTGCTCTTAATAGAACTAAAAAAGTGTTTACAGGTAGCAAAGGCTTGTTATCAAGTTTTGACGATGTAGTAAAGACTAGTTATAGAAAGTATTTAAGGGATGAGGTTTTTACTTTTAAAAATACTAAAGCATTTGCTTTTGAGGTAGCTGAAGAAGCAAACTCAGAAGTCTTAGCTCAAATAGGTGGTAACGCAGCTGATATATTTATATCTGGAAATAATGAAGTTAGTATATTTGACGGTATAGATGAAGCTGCTATAAGCGGTGGTTTAATAAGTGGCGCTATACAAAGCCCTAGATTATTAAGTAAACTATCACAACCTTTTACTTCTTCAGATGTAGAAATTGAAAGACAAAATATAGCTACAAGACTACATCAGATAAGTAGAGAAATGAGTAATGCTAGCTTAGATCAAAAAGAACTTTTAGAAGCAGAGTATGTTAGTTTAGTAGATAAATCTAACGAACTGCTAGAACAAACTATTAAGTCTGTAGATGTTTTAACTAATCCTCAAAAATCAGAACTTATAGATATTCAAAAACAAAAAGACGATTTACAAAGAAAAGCAGTTGAGTTAGAAGGTGATGTAGATAATTTAACACCGCAAGAAAAAACACAAAAAGCAAACGAATATCAAAATCAAATAAACGAGTTAAACAAAAGAAAAAACGATATACTCAAGAAGGTAAAAAAAGAAGATGTAGATAAAAAATACAAGCAAAACGTAGACGCTATAAAACTTTATCAAGATAAAATAAACGATAGAGGTGTTGTTGAAATTAATGTTGAAGAAACAAATACTAATGATTTAAAAAATAAAATAACAGAGGGTTACACTGGTAGAGACTATGATAATGTTGTTGATTTTTCTATGCAGCTAGATGGTTTAAAAGAAGGTTATCAACAAATTTTAAAAGATAAAAACTCTACACAAGAAGAAAGAAATGAAGCTAGACAAGCTATAGATCAAATAGATAATGCAGAAGCTGACGCTTCTACTGTATTAAATATTGCAGAAGGTAACGCTAGAAACTATGGTGCTTTTGCCCCTAGATTAACTAATGACGGTAAAGTTGTTGGTTTAGATATAATAATAAATAAAGAGACAGCTTTAGAAAACGGTATGATTAACACTGCTTCTCACGAGTTTGTTCATGCTGCTTTCTTTAATACTTTAAAAGCTGATCCTATAGCAAGAGAAACCCTTGGTTCAGCTGTAGACCAGTTAGTAGATGACGGTGATATTACGTTTAAAAACACAACAGCTGAATCTTCTTTTAATGCTAGAGTAAAAGTTTATGATAATGCTGTTAGGCCAGAAGAAAAAATGACCATAATAACGGAAATGGTTAGAGATGGTAACGCTACTATAAAAGAAAATGGACTACAAAAAATAGCTAGTATGTTTAGACGTTTTTCTCAAACATATTTAGGTAGAGAAATAAAGCTAGACTCAAAGAAAGATATATTAAACTTTATAAAAGACTTTGATGTATCTATAAAAAACAATAAGCCAAACAAAGCTATTATTAAGATGCTTGAAAAAGGAGCTAAAGGCAAAATGTTTAAAGATGCTAGAACTCCTGAGCAAGTAAAAAGTGAAACACAGTTTTCAAGAGCTGTAGACGCTAACGTAAAGTCAAACCCAGATTTAAAACAAACGTTTGATAACTTTGTTCAAAACGAAGACGGTACACCTAAACACGTATCTCAAGCTGAGTTTGCTCTTACACCAGATTTTACAAATGCTTATTTTGCTATAGTAGAAGGTAGATCATTAGACGCTTTAATACAGCAAGGTATGACAGAGCTTGGTTTACCACCAGAAGCTTTACGTGAGTTTACTAGAAAAGTTAAAGAAGAAGTAGGTAGAAGGTTTTTACAAAACTATAGCTTAGATAAAAATAAAAGTTTATTTGGTTGGTTAACAGGTGTATCCGGTGGAGCTGGTAGATCTATTATATATAGAGCCAAAGGTGATGTAATGAACGAGTATAAAAGAGAAAACAGAGTAGAAGAAACTTCTTTAGATAAACCTGTTGGTGACGCTGGAACATTAAGCGATGTTTTAATAGGTGAAAGAGATAGTGCTTTAGAAGCTTTAGAAAATATGGATCTATCACCTGGTAGAAAGCAAGCGGCAAGAGAACTAATAAACGAGGTAAAAGTTAAAGAAGCTTTAGGCTTAGATGCAGACACTAGACAATCGTTACGTGACGCCATAGTAAATGCAAACTTAGATATTACGGACTTAACATACAAAGACTTTAAACAACTTGTAGCTGGTGTTGATAAAATAACTAGAAAAGATAAAAGTGGTAATATAATAGTAAATAAAAAGACTGGTGAACCAAAATTATTTAACCCTACAAAAACCGCTGACGCATCTCCATCTGGGGCTCTTTATAACGTCTTAGAGACATTATCTGCAGAATTTGGTATTGACCCTTTAAGAGTACTTGCAAATCAAGATTTGGATGCTAAACAAAGAAAGTCTGCTCAAGAAAAAATATTAGCTTTATCAACAAATGCTGACGGTACTTTTAATGACATATTATTTCAGTTATTACCAGAGGGCGAAACTAGAAGCGGTCAAGCCACAGGTATTGCTGATACAAAGTTAGGTGATTTGTATATTACTGGTGAAAGATTAAAAGTATCTGAAGGTGCTAGTAAAAAATTAGGTCAAAAGAGATCACAAACTAAAATAGATAGTGTAGAAAGAGATAACTTTTTAGGTTTGTTTGGTATAACACCAGATGGTACTTTTGAAACAGGTACCGCTAATGATGGAGCTATAAGACAATTAGTAACATCGTTATCACAATTAGCGGCTAATCAAGAAACAAGATTGAACAGCATAACTAACGGTACAGCTACGGAAGCTATAAGAGCTAAGTTAGCTGACGGTAAGTCTCAAATGGCGTTTTCAAAAAATAGTGCAGAACAAAATGTTGTTGACGCGGCTTACGAAGATATACTACAAGTTATGTCAGCTGATCCTTCTTTAACTTCAATTGAAAAAGCTGTAGATGATGTTGTAGGAAATTTATTAAGCAAGTCACAAAAAAATGCTTTAGCAAAAAGAATGGCTAAGCTAGTTGGTAATTATAAAGCAGAAACAGAAGTTTTTGCTGAAGGTGATGTTATTAGTCTTGCTGAGTTTGCTGCTAATCAGCTTGAGTTTGAAAACATGAAGCTAACTATAGAAGATGCTTTACAACCTAGAGATGAAAACAATAAAAAAGTAACTGTTGCTCAAACTACAAGAAATAAAGACAGTGTAAACAAACAAAGAAGAAACCTTAGTTTAAGTGTTAGTAAGCTTACAGAGACTAAAGGTGTTAAAACCGGTGTTGAGTATGCTATAAAATATTTACTACCTTCATTTGGTGGTATGGGTAAAATTGGAGATGGTAGTCTTGTTCCAAAAGAAGATGGTGGCGAAGTTATAGATAATCCAAATTTTGTAAAAGGTAAAGGTTTAAAAAGAATTAAAGATGGTGAAGTATCATATTCTAAAACTAATAGAAGCCAAATAACAACAGGTAAAAAAGATATACTAGCTTTGTTTAATAAAGGTTTACCAAGTGGTTACAGTATCACAAGCCCTAAAGTTGGTCAATACTTGTTAGTTAATCCTGATGGTTCACAAACACCTTTAGAAACAACAACACCTAACGAAAACACAGAAGACTTCTTAAAAGATATAGAAAAAAAGGGAGCAGAAGCTGTTTTTAAAGAAAGAAAGGCTATAGCTTTAGAGGCTAGAGAAGTTTTAGAAATAACACTTGACAATGCTTTTGATAGGGCACAAAACGGTGAGTTAAATACAGCTGATTTAGCTTTATTAATAACTTCTCTTGGTTCGCACATGGAGTCTCCATTAAGAAAAGCAGCAAACGCAGAGTACATAGCTGATAATATTCAAGATATTATAGCTAATAGAGGTAACAAAAGTATTAACCAAGTTACTCAGTACGAGCACATGAAGTCAAAATCTTTAGTTGCCGCTGAAATAATAAATTCTTATAGAGAAAAAGGAAGGTTAGACAAAAAAATATTTGATAATTATCAAGTTCAAGTGATATCTTATGAACACAACAAGCTTATTGATGATTCTGGTTATAAATTAGCTTCAACCCTAGATGGTAGAAGTAGAGCTTTTAACAAAAAAACTTTAGTTCAGGCAGTAAAAAATCCTTCAAAGTATTTTACGACGCCTAATGGAAGACCTGCTATAGCACCTATAAGAAGTATAGACCCTAACAACAAGCAGCTAGATGGTGAAATGAGTTTAAAATACCAAGAAAACTGGATAAAAGCAGCTGAATCACTTAGAGAAAATAATGAAAAAGGACAATCATTAGTAGGTAAAATGGCAAGGTCTGGGTTTATGTTTAGTAAGCAAGCGCCTAAATCTAGAGGTATGTCTGCTTTTGACTTTGATGAAACTTTAATTATAGATGGTGATAACTTTATAATAGCTACAGACCCGACAACAGGTAAAGAAACTAAGATAAGTAGTGCTGATTGGCCTATAAAAGGACCTGAGCTTATGAATCAAGGTTACGATTTTAACTTTGATGACTTTATAAATGTTAGAGGTGGTGTTGAAGGACCGTTGTTTCAAAAGCTTAAAAACAGAATAGCTAAGTTTGGTCCAGAAAACAATTATATATTAACAGCTAGACCAGCTGAAAGTGCTGTAGCTATACATGGTTGGTTAAAATCAAAAGGTATAAACATACCTTTAGAAAATATAACTGGACTAGGGAATAGTACAGGTGAAGCAAAAGCTATGTGGATGGCGGATAAATATGCAGAAGGTTATAATGACATGTATTTTGTCGATGATGCTTTACCTAACGTTGAAGCCGTTAGAGATGTTATGGATCAACTAGATATTAAAGGTAGTTCTGTTCAAGCTAAATTTAACTTTAGTAAAGAGTTTGACTCTAGTCAATTTGATAACGTGTTTGAGGACGGTATGAACGATATGAAAGAAGATCTTGATCTAGACATTATATTAGAAGAAACTAAAGGCGTACCAAGAGAAAAGAAATTTAGTAAGGCTAAAGCTATTAGAAGAGGTAAAGGTAAAGGTAGATTTAAGTTTTTCTTACCACCATCAGCTGAAGATTTTAAAGGCTTAATATATTCTTTGTTAGGTAAAGGTAAAAAAGGTGAAAGACATCATAAGTTTTTTAAAGAAAAGCTATTTGATCCTTATGCTAAAGCAATGAGAGCCTTACACATGCTAAAGCAATCTGTATCTTACGACATGAGAGCTCTTAAAAAAGCAAACAAAGATATAGCTAAAAAGCTAAACAAAGATATACCAGGGTTAGAGTTTACTCTTGATCAAGCTATAAGAGTTTATAACTACAATAAAAATGGTTTTGATATACCAGGTATGTCACAAACAGATATTAACGCATTAATAAAGCACGTAGAGTCTAATCCAGATATACAAGCTTTTGCAGATGGTGTTGATGTTATAAATCAAAAAGCTGGAGGTTTAGTTGCTCCTGACGATGCTTGGTTAGCTGAAAATATTAGTATAGCTACAAACGCTGCTGCTGATAACACTAGAGATAATTTATTATCAGAGTTTAATAATAATGTTGATACTATATTCTCTGAAGAAAATATGAATAAGCTACAAGCTGTATATGGACCTAACTATGTAGAAGCATTAAAAGATGTTATATACCGTATGAAAAGCGGTAGCAACAGACCTGAAGGTATGTCAAGGTTAATGAATGGTTTTATGGACTGGATAAACGGTTCTGTTGGTGCGACAATGTTCTTTAACGCTAGATCAGCTGTACTACAAACTTTATCTACAGTTAACTTTATAAACTGGTCAGATAATAACCCTTTAAAAGTAGCTAAAACACTTGCTAATCCTAAACAGTTTGCTACAGATTTTATATCTTTATTTAACTCAGACTTTTTAAAACAAAGAAGATCTGGTTTGCAACAAGACTTAAATGCTAAAGAAATGGCAGAAGCTATACGTAATTCTAAAAACCCCGTTAGAGCTGTTATAGGTTATATATTACAAAAAGGTTTCTTACCTACACAAATGGCAGATAGTTTTGCTATAGCTATGGGTGGTGCTAGTTTTTATAGAAACAGAGTTAATAGTTATTTAGAACAAGGTTTAAATCAAAAAGAAGCTGAAACAAAAGCTTTTGAAGACTTTCAAGAAATAGCAGAAGAAACTCAACAGTCTGCTAGACCAGATAAAATATCACAACAACAAGCTTCACCACTAGGTAAACTAATATTAGCTTTTCAAAATACACCTATGCAGTACAATAGGTTAATAAAAAGAGCTATGCAAGATTTAGTAAACGGTAGAGGTGATGCTAAAACCCATATATCAAAAATACTTTATTATGGCGCTATACAAAACGCTATATTCTACGGTTTACAACAAGCTTTATTTGCTGTAGCGTTTGGTGATGATGAAGAAGAAGAAAAAGATAATGATGATAAATACTTTAATATAGGTAATGGTATGATCGACTCTTTATTAAGAGGTTCTGGTTTTGCGGGTGCAGCTGTATCAACGTTAAAAAATATGGTGCTAGAGTTTATGGAACAAGAAGAAAGCAAATATCAACCAGATCATGCTTATACTCTTATAGAGATGTTAAACTTATCACCACCTGTTGGTATTAAAGCTAGAAAACTTTATTCAGCTACACAAAGCTGGGAGTTTAACGAAAAAGTTATAAAGCAAATGTCTTTAACTCAGTTTGACAACCCTATATATGAAGCTGCATTTTCTGCTACAGAAGCTATAACAAATGTACCACTAAGTAGATTATACTCTAAAATTAGAAATATAAGAGAAGCTATGAACTCTGATAATAAAACATGGGAAAGAGTAGCTTTAATGCTTGGTTGGAGTACCTGGAATTTTGGTATTAAACCACAAGCTGTTATAGATGCTAAGCAAGAGGTTAAAGAAATACAAAAAGAAGAAAGAAAAAAGAAAAACGAAATAAAAAAGCAAGAAAGAAAAGAAAAAGAAGAGGCTGAAAACAAAATTAAAATAGAAGAAAATAAAAAGCTACAAGAAGAAGAAAAGAAAGAAGGTAAAAAAGTTCAATGCGCTGCAATTAGTAGATCAGGTAAGCGTTGTAAAAACGAAGCTTTACCTGGCAAGTCTTTTTGTACAATACACGATGAGGTAGAACAAGGAGATAAAGAAGTTCAATGCTCACATATAAAGAAAGACGGTAAACGTTGTAAAATGAAAACTAAAAATAAATCAGGACTATGTTATTATCACGATTAATTGTTATATTATTATTAATACTATCTGCTTGTTCAACTCCTAAAAAATGTTGTAGTCAGATATTTAAATTCTCTACGTTTTATGCCGCTGTAAATGGTAACACATCTTTAGCAAATGAAAATATATATTCTGTTTATGATGGCGTTTTAGGTTACGATACAATAACCACACCTTATGATTACTCTTTAACATTAGGTGTACGTAAAATAAAACGTTTTCAATATGAAGATGTAAGTAAATTTAAAGACGGTACAGAGTCAGCTTACGGCGACGCTGCTACAGTTGGTTTAGCACCTTTTGAATACTTATTTGAAATAGATTATAAAAGACAAGAAGGTGTTTCTTATATAGATCAAAATCATTTTATAAGATATGTTAACAAACATTATGTTTTAAAAGCAGAATATTTAAAAGATGGTTTTGCAGATGTAGAGTACTTTGAAACATCACAAAGATATAAAAAAGATTTTGGTAAACTTAGCTTTAACATTGGTGCTGTACAAAGAATGTCTGAGCCTTACGGTTATGATCCGCTAGATGAATGGAGTTTAGAAAACGATTATATACACTACACTTATTTAGCTATACAAGAAGGGTATGAGGTTGATGTTTGGAACTCAGAGTATAAAGATCCAAATGGTAATATTGTAGCTACTAGCAACGAAGTTTGGGAAGAGGTAGTTATACCAGTTGTATTAAAAGATTATGTTGAGCGTAAAAAAAATGAATTAGATAGAAAACTTTTACAGTCACTAGTGATAGGTTTTGACTATTATTATTATAAAAAAAATATATGGTTACACACTTGGGGTAATGTAATGCCATATCATTATGATGATGGTGGAGAATATTCTTACCACGAATATAATAACAACGAGCAGTGGTATGATTTATCTGGTGGACTTATATTTGGTTATAAATTAAACAAGCATTTAGGTTTATTTACAGAAGGTAGATATAATAAGTACTGGAATAGAACGTGGTACGACTTTAAGTGCGGTATTAACTATGTAATATTTTAATCATGGGAAAACACAAAGCGAGAAAATATATGCATGGCATTAGAAGACACCCTAGTAGATGTCATTGTAAAGGGCCTGAGACACAAAGAAAACTTAGACAAGGTTTAGGCAATAGAAGCCCTTTAAAAAGTAATCATAGTTGGCTAGACAATATACAAACAGGCTTGACTGTTCTTGGTAACACTCCAGCTGTAGGTTTCTTTGCAGATGCTGGAAATACTTTAATATCAGCAGGAAGAGCAGGTTATGCTGCTTACAAAGGAGATGATGAAGAAAGAAATAAACATTTAAAAGAAATGGCTTGGAACGCTACAGCTATGATACCAGCTACTCAAAGCGTAACAGCTGTACGTACTGCTAACAAAGTAGCTAAGGCTGTTGGTAATACAAGAAACAACTTACAAGCGGCAGACCAAATAAACAAAAACATAAAAGATAAGACTAAAATAATACAAAACCAACCACCAAAAACTGTAGCACAGTTGTCTAAAGAAAAAGGTCTAATTTACCCAAACAAAACATAATATTACAATGGCTAAAGAATTAAACGAAGATACGTCTTTTAAATTAAGTATAAAAACAATGATAGGTATAGGCTTTGCAATGGCAACATTGATAAGCATGTGGTTTATGTTGCAAGCTGACATAGCTGAAGCGAAAGAACTACCAGCACCTCTTGATCCAGAAATAACTCGTGTGGAGTTTGATATGAAAGATCAAATGATACGTAACACTATTATGGATACACAAAAAGACGTGGAAGAAATTAAAGTTACTCTTGAAAAAATAGAGGATAAATTATATAACAGATAAATAATAAAATGGAAAATAAAATTGACCTATCAAAGGTAGTTTACCTAATGATAATGTTGTTTGTGTTTACAATATCAGTAGCTTTTTCACAAGTAAAAGTTATACATTTTAACGCAGAGTGGAACAAATCAAACAACGTAGAGTGGTTTAATAAGTTATCAGATGTTAAAAAAGAAAACATGGACGTTGGTAAAGGTGACTGTGCTAAAAAATATAAAATAGCAGTTGTACCTACAATAATTGTTTTTGACGACGGAGAAGAGGTTGCAAGGTTTCAAGCTGATCTTAGTTTTAAACTATTAGCAACTAGAAAAGAAGTGCAAGAATATATCAACGAATTATTAATGAGCAAGTTTTAATTATGAAAAAATTTTTATTTATACTTTTATTACCTATATTAACACTTGGATCACCTACTGATTCAATAGAGGTTGTGATACATTTAAAAACAGATAATTATCCTTCTGAAAGTAGATGGATACTTTATGACTCTGCTTATCAAGGCCCTGTTATAGCTGAAGTTCAATACGGTTATTACAACACGCCTAACATTATGAATTATGATACTATATACATTGGAGATACATCAACTAATATTTCTTTTGTTATATATGATAGTTATGGTGATGGTATAACTAATGGCGAGTATTATGTTACAGTGTGTGGAGATACTATAGTTGATTATCCTGTAAGCACTTTTACTACAGGTTTAATACATAATAGGACAGTGCCCCAATGCTTGCCTAACCCACCACCACCACCGCCTGGTCCTTGTGTACCTACATTAATACAAATAAACACTGATCAATACCCAGATGAAACTTCTTGGCGTATAGAAGATACTTTAGGTAACACTATGTTTTTTAATGGGCCTTACACTAACGCACCAGATTACCAACCACAAAACCACGTAATATGTCTACCTGTTGGAGAGTTTGTTTTTGTAATAGAAGACCAATACGGTGACGGTATGGCTGGTAGTTTATGGGGTGGACAAGATGGCTCTTATTATGTTATTCAGTGCGGTGATACTTTAGTTTACGGTACAGACGCTAACTTTGGTAATGATAGTAGTCACGTTATTATCTCAGATACATGTACACCACCACCTCCTATTTATGGATGTACAGATGATAATTATTTAGAATATAATTCTATAGCTACTGTAAACGATAGTAGTTGTGTTACTTTAAAAATTATTGGCTGTATAGACTCAACAGCTTTTAATTACGACTCAACAGCTAACTATATGGATTATGTTGATAGTTGTTCTTTTAATTTAACACTTCATGATTTAGCTGGTAACGGTTGGGTAGGTAGTAGATTAGAAGTTTATCAAGATGACACAACAGAACACGTGTTGTTATCTGGCTTTAATCAAACTACATCTATAGTTTTAAACGCGCCTGAGCAAGTTAAGTTTAAGTTTTTTATAAATCAACAAGCTAGTATGACGGCTTTAGAGTGTGGCTTTACTTTAACAAATCCTTTTGGTGATACAGTTATAAGTGTTAAACCACCTTTTATACAACCGTTTTTTGTTTATACAGCTCAAACATATTGTGGTGATGAGTGTATTGAAAAAGTTTATGGTTGTTTAGATTCAACAGCTTGGAACTACGACAGCTTGGCAAACGTAAGTGAAACGTGTTATTATTATCCTGGTTGTACTTCGCCAGCGTATTTAGAATATCATGTTGACACTGCTAATAACTATATTTCTGATGTAATGGTACAAGACAGCTGTCAAACTTTAGCTATATTTGGTTGTACTGATACAGCAGCTTTTAACTATGATAGTTTAGCTAATATAGATAACGGTGGTTGTATACCTGTTATACTAGGTTGTATGCAGCCTTTAGCCTTTAATTATAATGCTAACGCTAACGTTGATGATGGTAGCTGTATACCTTTTGTTTACGGCTGTACTGATCCAACAATGTTTAACTATAACTCTAACGCAAACACAGATGACGGAAGTTGTATTCCATATACATACGGTTGCACAGACTCTACTGCACTCAATTATAACGTGCTTGCAAACGCTGACAATGGTAGTTGTATTTACCCTATTGTTGGTTGTAATGATCCGACCGCTGTTAATTATAATTCGATGGTTAACACACCCGACAGCTCTTGCTATTACTCTGCTGGTTGTGACGTTGGCGATATATACTATATTCCTAATGATTGTTTTGAGTGGGTTATAGACATCGATGATTATTGCTGTGATGTAGAGTGGGATAACACTTGTGTTAGTCTTTATAACTATTGTCAAGACGGTTGGACTGGTCCTACTAATATTATAGAATATAGAGGTGGTATAAAAATATTTCCAAACCCAGTTATTAACAATATTAACATAAATAAAAATGTTGATATAAACGTATTTAATTATCTCGGAGATATGATTATATCAAAACAAAATATAAATGTCTTAGATGTATCCTATTTGATTCCTGGAATATATCTAGTACATATAATTGATAACGAAAAAACATATATTAATAGAATAATAAAGCAGTGAAATTTATAGGCCAACATATTTACCAACTTATAGCTAGGTTTCGTAGCGATGTTTATTTAGAAGACATTGATACTGGAACTATAGTTAGTGGTGGTAACTTAGGTTTAGATTCAAATAACAAAATTGTAAAGAACACTGTAAGTGGTGGAGGAGATTTTACGTTAACAGCTGATAGTGGTAGTAACCAAACTATATCTACAGGTAATACTATGGATATAGCTGGTGGTAATGCTATTAGCACGGTTGTTGGTGCTACCGATACAGTTACTATTAACCACGACGACACTTCTTCTCAAGCTAGTGTAATTAATAGTGCTGTTGGTAGAGGTTTTATAAATAGTATAGGTTTAGATACTTATGGTCATGTCACTAGTATAGGAACTCGTGATGATAGAGCTTTAACTTATGTAGATTCTATAACTTTTACGTCAGATGAAGATGACACAACTCAATTTATAGCTAGTCCTGGTAATTTAGATATACGTATAGATTCAGATGGAGGAAGTACTAGTGTTTTGAGAATTCAAAGTGGAACTTCTACGGTAGCTACTTTTGATGAGTCTGGTAATTTAAGTTTAAATGGAAGGATCCTTCAAAAAGACGGTAACACTGTTCCAAATAAAGGTGGTGCAGGTGATGTTTTAGTTAATGATGGTGGTGAACCTAAAGTAAGAACAAGATCAGAATTTATTGGAGATTTAAGCGGTCAAGCAGCTAGTGATTTTGATTTAAACAGTAATAAATTAACTAATGTAGCTGCGCCTACAAATGATGCAGATGCAGCTAATAAATCTTATGTTGACGGAAGAAAGATTACAGACTTTACAGCACCTACTTCTGACGTATCTGTTAATAGCCAAAAAATTACTAATGTAGCTACACCAGCTGCTAGTACAGACGCGGCAACAAAAGGTTATGTTGATGGAAGAGAGGTTACAAATCTTACCGCACCTACATCTTCTTTTTCTATGAACAGTCAAAAGATTACTAGTTTAGCTACACCTACAGCTAGTACTGATGCTGCGACTAAAAGTTATGCCGATAGACCAAATAAATTAATACAAGTTTATTCTATTAATTTTAAAGATGATATAGGTACAGATGAGCATTTTTTACCTTTTAACTCTACAGCTGAAAGAACATCTAACACACACGAAGATGTAGCTGTGTTAATGCCTTATGCTGGTAAATTAAAGGAAATACATTATAGAAATAACTTTAATGCTTCTAGCGCTACAGCAACTTGGAAAATAGTTAAATGCCCTAAAGACTTAGTAGTTAACACTACTAATACTACTACTTTAGACACCCAAACAACAGCAGGACCAACTAACACCGCTAGTGGTGCTAATAATGTTAGAAAAATAACGTTTGACAGTGACGCTGCTTTTGCTCAACACGATCTAATAGCTATATCAATGCAGCATGATAGTGATGTTACATCAGGTAATAAGATATTTTGGGTAACAGCAATTTTTGAATTTGACGTATCAACAGTAAGTGAATAATGGAAAAAGGATTAACAAATATAACTTCAGCTACAGACACGATTTTAATTGATTTCGATAGTCAAAAAGGTAATATAAATAATATACAAATAAGCAATAACAGTTCTTCTAATGCTGTTACAATTAGTTTGTTTTTATCTGACGGTACAACTGCTAACAACGCTTATTTTGTTAAGAATTTAATACTACCAATAGGTGTAGCTTTGTTTTTAAATGAAAACGTAGCTTTTGACGACTCTGTTTTAAAATTAGTATTAACAACAGCTGGTACATCTCCAGATGTATCTGTGATAATAAAGTAATAGTATGGCGTTTAAGATGACAAACCCGTTCAAACACGGTAAATTAAAAGATTTTAAATCTGGTAAAAAAGGACATAATCCAGATACTATGTCAGCAGAGCATGAAGACTGGCATTTAAAACAATCTAAGAAATCACCATTAGAACACATGGGTTACAAAGTTAAAATACAAAAAGGTAAAGTTATTAGTGAGGAAAAGAAACCTCATAATAAGTTTAAAACAGAAACAGAACATGAAGAATATCATGACTTGTTTCCTGCTAAACCTTTTACTGATGCCGAAGGAAGGCCTATAGAGGGTGGTAGTCCTCTTGATAAACGTAAAAGAAAAAGAAAACGAAAAAGAAAACCAGATGTTCGTAGAACTATAGGTCCTGGTAAAAATTTTAATAAAGCTAAGTCTACAGGTACTGGTGGTAAAGCCGGTGGTGGTATGACTGAAAAAGGTGTAAGAGAATATAGACGTAAAAACCCAGGTAGTAAATTAAAAACAGCGGTAACAACACCACCTTCTAAGTTAAAGAAAGGTAGTAAAGCTGCTAAACGTAGAAAATCGTTTTGTGCTAGATCAAAGGGTTGGAAGAGTAAAAGAGGTTTAGCCGCAAGACGTAGATGGAATTGTTAAAATAATATTATGGCATTTAAACTAAAAGATATATCTGAGCTTTACAGGGTACCTAGTGGTCCAGTTACAAAAGAATATGCTAAAAAGAGAGGCTTTCATATCGCTGATGATATGACTTTACATATTGGTCAAGTTGATAGTGATTATGAAGATGAAAAAAAAGATGATGCTAGAAGAGCGAAGATGAAAAAACCTTTTCAAAAGAAATCAAAAAAGATGGGTGATTTTAAACACTCAGATGCACCTGATGCTAAAGGTAAATTTAAAAGTTTATCGGCAAGTGGTTTAGCTAGTTGGTTGATTAAAACAAGAAGAGGTAATCTTAAGAGAATAATAGGTAGTTTAAACCAACAGGTTGTTTTTAACAGAGGTAAAAATCCTAGTTATGCTAGAAAAATGAAAACAACAATGAATATAGTTAGAAAACGTTTAGGTAAAGATAAAAAGAAAAATGCCTAAAGCTTATAGAGGTGTATTAAAAGCGCGTATATCAAAACTATACGGTGGTGATGTAACAATAACTAAAGCTAGAAAGCTAAAAGCTAGAAAAGGAGCAACAGCAAGAGACAAGCAATTAGCTAACTGGTTTATAAATATGCAAACAGCAAATGCCAAGAAAAAGAAAAGATCCTAAAGTAGGAACAGGAAAGAAACCAAAGGGTAGTGGAAGAAGACTTTATACTGATGAAAACCCTAAAGATACTGTTAGTATTAAATATGCTACAGTAGAAGATGCTAGAAAAACAATAGCAAAAGTAAAACGTATAAGTAAACCTTATGCTAGAAAGATACAAATATTAACAGTGCTTGAACAGAGGGCTAGATTTGGTAAAAAACCTAGACAAGCTGCAATGGCTAAAGCTGCTAAAGCACAATTAAAAAGAAATAGAACAAAGAAATAATGGCTTTTAAAATGACATCGCCACTTGCTAAAAAGAAAAAGAGCAAAGTAAAAGGAGGAGGTACTAAAAAAGTATGTCTACCTGCTGCTAAAGTTCGTAGCATGAGCAAGGCTGAAAGAGCTAAAGTTGTAAGGGCTAAAAGATCAGCAGCTAAAGGTGGTAAGTATAAAAGATCAAGAAAGTCATACGTTAAAGGAGCTCGTAAAAAAGGAGCTACATTACGTGACTGGTTTAAAAAAGAAAATTGGGTACAAGTTGGTAACCCTAGTAAAAAATGTGGAGAAAAATAATTAATTATGGCATTTAAACAAGCAGAACCTGTATTTAAAAAAATATCTGCAGCTTGCAAAGCTGCGGCAAAACGTAAATTTAAAGTCTGGCCTAGTGCTTACGCTTCTGGTTGGGGTGTAAGATGTACTAGAGCTGGTGGTCCGAGCAAGTTTGGTGGAGGTAAAAAGAAAAAGTAAATGGAAAGAATAAGTAAGCATGTAAGTTGGAAAGAAGGGACTTACAGTAGAACTGGTGAAAGATTAGATTTAGATAACACACCTAATGAAGAGCAATTAAAGTGTATGAAGGCTATAGCTGAAAACATATTTGAACCTCTTCGAGAGTGGGTTGGTGGACCTGTAAAAATAAATAGTTTTTTTAGAGGTGAACCGGTTAATACTGCTATAGGTGGTAGTACTAGATCGCAACACATGAAAGGTCAAGCTATAGATATTGATGATACATTTAAGCATAAAACAAATGCGGAAATGTTTCACTTTATAAAAGATAATTTAGACTTTGATCAATTAATATGGGAGTTTGGTACAGATGATAATCCAAACTGGGTTCATGTTAGTTATGTAACTCATAGACCTAATAGAAAAAAATTAACTATTGCTAAGAAAATAAACGGCAGAACTAAATACATACATATATAATGTGTCCTAATTGTTTTATAATAGCTTTAATAGGTTTACTTTTTGTAGGTAAACTTAATATAAAAATAAAAGATAAAGATCTTGATAAGTGGGTATAAAAAACTTTTTTAGTAGAGACAGAAGACTTACAGACTACGAAAGATTTTCTACTAGAATAGGGTATTTAGGTACTGGTTTTTTATTGACAGCTCATTGGTTAATACAACCAGAGTTATACATAGCAGGTTTTGTATGTATGTTAATACAAGTTGCTAGTAGAAAGCAATGGAACTTAGTAATAGTATCTCTTAACGGTTTAATAGCTTGGATAAATAATTTGTTATAAAAAAAAGGGGCGTTAGCCCCTTTTGTTTTACGCTAAAACAGAGTTCTTCTGTTGTTGAACTTCAACCCTAACTTCTTGAGCTAAGTTCTTTATAGTCTGCATATACTTTCTGACTCTTGTGCCTGCAGAGTTATTACCTTCTACAAACTTTTCAGCGTCAAATACGCAGTTCTCAAACTCTTTTTCCATTTGAGCTAACAGTTGAATTACTTTGTTTTCTGAATACATAATATTAAATTTAAATTATAGGCTTGTTACTTCGCAAGAACCACCGGCACAAGCCAATTCGCCGGATAGATCTGTGTTATCAAACTCTTCAACAACTTTAGTTAAGTCTATATCTTGAAGTAGCTTAGTCATTTCGTCATACTTAGCTTTGTTTATATCTTCAAAAGGAGCTTGAGTATATGTACCACCATCATAAGGTAATACAGATAAACCATTATACCTATCTCTGTTTTTCCACATCCATTCACCAGCAGGTTCCCAGTCTTTTTCTTTTAAACTTATTGTAGCAGATACGTTGTGTGTGTTACTACCAGTTTTATGACCTGTAACAACCCAGTCTGTAGCTACACGTTTAACACGTTCTAATAAATCAAAAGCAGACTCAGTTCTAATTATAGAACCTTTAGGTGCTGCTTGCGGTATTTCAATAACAGCAGTATCGTGTGGTCTAAAATATTCATCTTGTATAAGTTCTGGGTGATTAGCTTTTAAATAATTATATATAGCTTCATTTTTACCTACACGCATCCTACGGATATAATATTTATTATGCCATGCATGTATACCGGAAGATGTTCCAAGTACAAGAGATGTTGTCCCTGCAGGTTTAACGCATGTTGTACGCGCCGCTTGGTTTATCCCTATTTGATTTGCTACTCTTCTGTTTTCTGCTTTTACTATATTTGCAGCTTCCTTCATATCCAGCTGGAGCACAGCGGCACTCCCTATTCCTGTCATTGACACACCTATAAGCGCGTCTCGCTCTGTTGTCTCTTGCCATATCTCTCTTAAATAATGAAACTCTGTATAACCAGCTTGTAATGTACCTATAAATGCAGCAGCTTTAACTCTTGAATTAAAATCATCTTGATCAACTACATTTGATACGTTCACCTCGCATAAGTTACAAAACTGAAAAGGTCTTAATGCTATTTCACAACACGGATTAGTACCCCACTCTTTATCGTTGTTAAAGTATATACCAGGCTCACCACTACCAGACAGCTCTATACGTTTCCATAAGTCTAGAAAAAACTCTTTAGTTATTTTATGTCTCATAAGCACAGCAGAGTTATTAGCTCTACCTCTTTGTGGGTTTGTTTCCCACCAGTTACCTGACTTACAAGCGATCATTTCTTCGTCGTAAGCCGAAAATAAACTAATAAGAGCAGCTCTACGAATACCGCCAGCAAGCACAGCGTCAGCGATATGACACACAATGTCATGTACTTCAACACTAGTAAGTTTTTCACCGTCTTGTTTTGCATCTAATATACCTTTAATTTTTACAATACACTCTTTCAAAGGTTGAGGACCTGGTGCTTTACCACCTGATGTAACTAATCTAGCACCTTTAGGTCTTATATCTGAGTAATCAAACTTTATTTTAGACGAACGTTTACCACCCATATAAGACTTAATTAATACTTTAATAGCATCAGACCAACCTTCAATACTATCACCTATAACAAACCTACGTTTTCTTACAGCGTGTGGTTTTATTATTTCTGGTAACTTTTTAATGCTATGTAATTGTACTGAATAACCTACACCACAACCTGATAACAATAAAAACATAACTTCACTAAAAGCATCAATATGATCAACAGGCAAGTAGGCACAATTATAAAGTCTATTAGGACTAATTTCAATAGGCTTGCCACCGAATTGCAACGATCGCATTGACGGTAAGACTTTCTTTTCATAAACATATTTATAATTAGTTTCTATTTGTTCTTTTAGACTTGGGTATTTACGTATGTGCATAGCTTTATTACGATCAACTAACTCTTCCCAAGTTTCTCTACGTTTTAACTCAGGGATATACTTAGCATATTTCATGTGCACAGTTATATCCGAGAGTATTTTATTATTAAGCTCTATCATTGCTTGTGTAGTGTTACGCACACATCAACAAAAGGTATGTACAATACATGATTTGTTTTATTTTGTTCTTGATAAGATCTAAACCCTGTTAAAATACCAGGATAAAAACCAAGACTTATTTCCCAATTTTTTACTTTCATCTTTTATTTTTTTTAGTTATTAATTCTATTACTTTGTCACACTCTTTTTGATTTTGAGGTTTATATAAAGTTACATGAGACATCTTGTGATTAACATATTTTTTAAACATTTTCCATCTCATTGGGAAGCTTTCGTTAGCTCTACCTTTACATTCAATTATAAATGAACTACCTACAAAGTCTGGTGTATATTTAATTGGTAATATTTTTTTACAACCTCTATTAACCATTTCACCTTTACCATTACTTTGTCTTTCATAGCTTTCATTATTTAACATAAAGCCTTCTTGTAAAGTAAACGTACAGCCTTCATAATCGGCATGTATTTTAGCTTTCTTTAATACTTGATACATATAACGTTCTAAACCAGAAGCAAACTTAATCCCGTCGTATGTGACTTTTTTTGAAACAACAGGACCTCGTTTACGTTTATATTTCCTCTTCATCTCTTAATTTATCTATCATAGCTTCTTCTGATAAATCTCTAAGCTCTTCTCTAGCTGTTTGAATATACAGTATCGCATCCATAAGCTCTTCTTGTATATCATTTAAATAATCAACTAGGTTTTTAATACCAGAAGTTCTTTCGTCGTGTAATGTTTGGCCATACTTTTCATAACCAACATCTGATCTTTTAACAAACTTATCAACAACGTTTTTAACTACTGTATCTCTAAAGCCATAAGACTTTCTAGCTACGATACCATCTTTAGCATCCATAATTTCTCTACTTGACATAATTAATCTTTTTTAAATGTTCCGTTACTCATTTTACCTGTTCTATCTTTAATCTCGTTATACGCAGCGTCAATACAATTTTCAATACTAGTACCTGCAAGATGAGCTAAATTAGTTAGTACAACAACACAATCACCAATACCATCGATAATTTGTTCTTCATCTTTTTTAAGTACAGCTCTGCATATTTCGCCAGCTTCTTCCATTAATTTTAACGTTTGTGTTTTAGGATCGCCTTTGTGATATAAGCCTCTTTCTTTAGCCCATAGTCTTATCTTATCGAACCTACACATCGCTTCACATTTTTTATTATAGTCCATCATAATGCCACCAGTTCTAGTTTCATAAGCATCGTTATTGTCGAACCATCTAGCAAAAGCCCTGTTATACACATAACATCTTGTTTCTGTGTACTGAGAGTCTTTTACGTTTTGCATTATCCAATCAATAGATTTTTTAGTTAATTTAACCTCACCGAAAGGAGTATCCCATGACATACCTACGTTATCCATAAGCCTGCCTTTAAGTTTATTGACCGGACAAGGGAATGTCGTGGTCATTTCTGTTACATTAATTTTCATTTGATTACATTTTAATTTACTATATAGTTTTTCATCAACTGGATAACCATATTTTATTTGCAGCTCTCTTTCTTTACGAGATACATAGTCTATATCATCTGACATTTCAAGTATTTCATACTCATTGTCTCTATAGCCTTGTTGCTTTTCAACACGGTCATACACGTTGTTTGTTACACCTATTTTTACACCCGGTATATGGTAAATACAATACGTCATATCTTATCATTATATAGATGCATATTATGTGCGAAATGATAATATACACCTGGTTCAATATTTAATTCATCAGAGATCATCTTTTGCAGCTTAGAGAAACAGTATTGGTCGTTACAAAAACCATACCACAAATCGTTGCTACGCATTGTCACACACATATCTAATCTACCGTGTAATATTGTAAACTGTACAGCGTAAGTACAAGGTGTATCATTTGTATATTCTTTATACTCTTTACAGTCATATATTGATATTGCAGCTTGTCTTGTGTCTGGATTGTACTTAAGTAAATTAACAACGTGATCTATTTGATTGTTACGTTTCCACTGCCAACCATAGTTAGAATTTACGTTACCATCTTCATCAGCCATACGTTTCCATATAGCTGGAACTTTACCGTATATTTCACCTAGCTTTTCAATATTATTATTACCAGATAAATACCATTGCCATTCAGCTTCAGCGTAATCTTGTTTCCAGTTACGTTCTCTGTTTATTATTTTGTTGTCTTGTGAATCTGTAATATACACACCGACATTAAACAAGGCTTTAGTATCTGCAAAGTCAACACCATCTTGTATTATGCGATCGTGTAAATATTCATAAGCCGTATTTGCGTTTCTAAATTTATGCATAAATATATCCGTTATATACAAACCATTTTTTACGTCCACCTGTTGTATCAACTTTGTTTAGTATAATTGGTTTGTTGTTAATAGTTAATTTAATTTTACTTTATCATACACATCTTCATCTGTATATCTTTTCGGGTCAACATGAATTGTTTTGCCTATTTTAATATCTATTTGCCATCTACCAAAATCATCTTTCCAGTCTGGGCTAATACCTATAGATATGCCTTTATTCATAACAAAGCCTATAACCTTCATTTCTTCAGGCAACCAAGACCTTGTTGGTACTGGTTTGCTAGGAGCTTTTTTCCATCTGTTGAAACCCATATATATTATCGTTAAGTGTTCGTATTTATTTTGTTATTCCCAAGGCATTGGATCATTTTCGTTTATTTCTGATTCATGAGGTACGAAACTACCAGAACGTGGCTCCCACGTAAAGTGTGATTCAGCACCGTTTTCACCTAAGTTTTGAAACTTAACTTTAAGTACTTTAACTTTAGTTGTTTTAGCTTCATAATCTCTGTGTACTAATAAACCGTGATAACTAGCATCATACCATTCACCACCGCCTTTTATATTATACATAGTAGGTTCTTCAATTTTACCATCTTGACCTCTATACATTTTAGTTGGATGCGCTACAATAAATGTAAGTACATCATACTTTTTACAAAAAGCTTCGATCTTAGCTAAGTAATCCATTGTATAACGGTTTACATCATCTGACTTAGCATCTACATCTCTAATCTTATTAAACGGATCGAGTACTAAACATTTAATACCTTTACGTTTAACAAGTTCAGCACCTTTACGTAATACAGACTCTAAACTATATTTGTCCATATCAATAAAGAAATAGTTATCATTAACATGATTAGATACTTGTTCCCATTTATTACCCCCAATATCACCTACACGTGGCATATCTTGCCAGTGTTTACGCATTAACTTGTGCGCGTGGAGATAGACTGGTTGGTTTTCAGGACTTGCATACGCAGTCTTCCAACCATATAATTGGTTGTATCCCACAACCATCTGGTCAACAAAGTCAGACTTCCCAGAGCTAGGTATACCGGTAACAGTAATAAACTGACCGGTGTAAGTACTGAAAATAGAATCAAAGTTTTTAAGTCCGATTTGAAATCCGGGTTTAAATCCATTTTTAACAAAGTCTTTAAGTTCATCTTCTATATCTTTTAAGGTTGATACATTTTCTAATGGCACAGGTCTTGCTGAATTAACAGCATCGCGTAAAGCATCAGCGCCATGTTCTAATAAATAGTCGTTAGCATCTTTGTTACCATTAAAATCTATAATGTAACATACTTCTGCTCCAAGACGTCTAACTAACTCTCGTTGTAGCATTTGACCAGGTTCATCAGCGTCAACTGCTATTATCACTTTTGATTTGTCATCAAAGTAATCAATACAATTATCTAGATAATCTAAATTATTTCTATTTAACGTAGCTCCGTTAGGAACTGAAATAGCATTTTTAACACCAGCCTCATGTAAAGCTAATACATCCATTTCGCCTTCAACAATAACACAAGTGTCATAACCTACAATACTGTTAATATTATAAAATACTTTTTCAGCACCTTTATAAAGCTTAAAGTTTTTTCTACCGTCACGATATTTAATATTTATGAGCTGATCACCCATGTAATAGTTAAACTGTATTGTGTTTTCTTGGTTGCCAGTCTGTGGCATAAACTCTTTACCTTCATCTACACGTAGATCTTTTAAAGTTTGTTTGCTTATACCACGAGACTTAAACCATTTTTCAACTTTAGTACTAACCTCGTTAAAGTCGGTGGGCTTAGTAGGTCTAACATAAACCTTCTCGCTTGCACCCTTGCGTTGGTAAGTATGAAGTTGAAAAGAAGTATTACAATTGTGACAAGTACCGAGACCACGTTCCCAATCATACGAAGAACATTTCTTCTTATGATTTGCGGGTTTCCTACATTTGGTTGACCAAGGGCATACGCCTTGTGTTTTACCAACTTCTAGGTCATATTGATTGAACTTATCAATCACAAATCCATTGATCTCTGTTGTTTGCATAATTAAAACGGTAAGTCTTCAGCTGGAGCAGGAGCAGCTGCCGGTGCTGATTGATTATCCATTGGAGCTCTGTCAACGTTGTTGCCGTCAGTCCAAACTACTTTAACATTACCTAAGTAGGTTTTAGCTTCTTTAGCATCTCTTTCCTCCTTAGTTTGTTCAACTACAACTGGACCTTGGTTACCAAACTGATCTGGTTCATTGTTCAGCGTAATTGTAATTGGTAAGTATTTACCTTTTTTACCTTCGTATATCTTATCCTTAGGTATGTTGTTAAGGTTAATACTAGTTTTAATAATACTTGCCATACTAATAATTATTTATTTGGTTAAACATTCTTTTTAATTGTTTCTTTGTAACATTAGTACTTCTCCTGATATTATCTACAGCTTTCAAATGACTTTGATTTTTGTAAAAATTATCAGCGCTAGTCTTTATACCTGTTACATCACATGTTCTTTTTGACATAATAAGTGGTTTAAAGGGTTTTACTTATGAAGTATTGTTTAGGATCAAAGTCCTTGGTCTTATAGAACAGGTCATAAGCTTCCGCTGCTCTACGTACCTTGTCTTCCCCACGTTCATAAAACTCAGGTGAACAATCAAACATGCCTATATTATGCGTGGCTTTATCAATAACTATAAACAGCATCTCATACCCAAATAATTTACTATAGATATAAGCCTGAGAATCATAGTTAAATTTAGACGCTGACCATCGAAACTTATCAATATCAGCTGTTGTTTTTAAGTCAATAATTAATTTTTCATCATGATTAATAATATCTGCTTTACCTTTCCATTTGTTGTTAAACAAGTCTGTAATACCTGGTACTTCATATTCTACATTACCTAACTGTACAAGGTCTTTGCATATATCATTAGCCATAAGTTTATCTCTCATTAACTCAATTTCGTCTACTTCTTTTTGTAGTAGACATAGCTCGCCGCCACTAACGTCTTTATATTCTTTAGTGTTTCTAGTGCTTGACTTAACTACTTTAAACTTTTCTAGTTTATCTGGTTCTAGTATACACGTGTGAAAATAACCACCAACTAAAAACGCTGGTGACGGTTTGCTAGGTTTGAAAACATTTAATGGGTCTTTTAATAATCTACTAACGTGTGAGTTAGATAAAAATTGATTACCAAAATCACCATAATAGTCTTCATCATTTCTTAATCTTTGTAAGATCTTTTCTTTGTTCATCTGTTAATTTATATTTAGTTTCAATAGCATCTATACTACCACCTGACGCTATATATTCTTTTGCTTTTGTTAGTTGATCTTTAGTTATAGCAGGTTTTGCAGCTTGCTTTATTTTGTTTACAGCTTTTGATTTACCGTGGTCGTTGCTTGCGTCTGCATCTTCTGTATCATCTATTAAGAATAAATTACCTAAAGCATACTTTTTACCGTATGATGATGCCGCACCAAACTGTTGAGCTGTTTGCATACCTTTTTGAGTAAGATCAACACCTACAACTGCTGTTGCATTTAAATAATCTTTACCATCTGAAATTGTTGCTATTGATTTTATTATTGGAACAGGTTCGTTTGAAATTATTTCTTCGTTTATTGTAACTGTAATGCCCTGTTCTATTAAGAAAGGCTTTATTGCCTCTAGAATATCTTCGGCTTTTCTAAAATAGTACTTACCGAAAGCATTGTAACTTGATTTTTTAGCTTTGAGTTTTGTTTGAACTACTGCTAGTTTTTGGTTTAATTCTTTCATATTATTGGTATTTGGTGTATATATATTATTACATGTTTTTTGTTAAATTTAACGAGCAAGTCACTCTATATCAATCACTTGCGAGTGGTTTAACTTGTCTCTTAATTTGTCTAACGCTTGTTTTTTAAGTTGTGAAACTCTAACATAAGCACTATCACCTTTTATATTTATTCTTTCGGCTATTTCTTTTGCTGATAGCTTTTCACAATTTAAACCAAAGCTATATCTTAATACTTGTTTTTCTTTTTTAGTTAAATAAGCTTCTGTAACTTCTAATAAAAACTTTTCTATATGACCGTTGTGTAATACACTTTCATCTTGCTGTACGTCAAACCACGGTTTTTGTTCTTGTATTTCATCTAAGCTAGAAAACACAGAGTTAAAAAATACATTTGATTCATCTTTGTTTTTTGATTTTCTTATATCATTTATTTTATGCTCTGGTATACGCATTGTACCTCGTTTTTTATCAATGCCTCTACGTATAGCACCTTTAATTCTTTTAGATAAAAAAGACTTTAATGTTTTTTCATGATCTTTAGAGTCTTTTATAGTTTGCCACGTAATTTTATCAACAGCTTTTACTAAGGCTAAATTACCATCTTGTATTAAGTCTGATAAATTCATTATACCTATTGCTTGTTTAGATGTTGAAAATTTACGAGCTAAGTTTTCTACAAGCGGTAGAAACTTTACAATCAACTCTGTTCTTGTATAATCCCAATAATCTTTATTTGTAGGTTGATTGTTTTTAACATCTTTTTTGTATATACTATAATTGTTAGAATTGTATTTTTTCATAGTTGTTGATTTAATAATTCTTTTTCTCTTTTTAATTCTACACACATATTTCTATGTATTGTTCTTTTTGAGCAGTCTAATAAACCTGCTATTCTACCTATAGTAATTTTTTTACCCATGTCATGTAAATCAAACATACACTCGTATATGTCATCTGGGTGTACTTTTTTAGTTCTACCTATTAACTCACCTACAATACGTAGCTTTTCTTCTTTACACATGCCATTAAATGGTTTAAATATAACTTTACGTAGCTTGTTTTTAGGTGGTCGTTCTAAATCTAACATGCTAACTTCATATATTATTCTTGTTAACACTGGTTCTTTAATGTTAAAAGAAACAAAACCATTTGGTTTATGGCAAATAACCTCTGCTAGTCTAGTAAAAGCATCTTGATCAAGCTGTGGATTTAAATACCATAAAACAAGCAAATGCCACTTTAAAGACTTATATGTTGTTATTTGAGCTCTACTTCTAAATAGCTCATAACATTCATACGTACCATTCATGTAAAACATAAACACTTCGTTTTCTTGATCTGGCTTATCAGATATTGGGTGTCTACGATATATAATACGATTATCGTTTAGGTATTTTAGGTTTCTAGTATGTGACATAAGCTTGTTACTCCTTATTACTAGGGGCTGTTGTCACAGTCCCCTCGTTATTTGGTTTTAATTTTGCAATGATTATTCTCGTTTCATTGTCATTAGGATACTTTATTTTGTTCCACTGTTTTATTCTATTTAATAATTTTTCATTCATAATCTCTAATACATTTAAATAATGGGTGTCTATAACTATTTGCTTTTGTTCTTTCAAAGTATGTAAAGGTTGCTGTTTTACCTATGTAACCTTGCATAACTTTAAAATTATCTTGTAAGTATTTAAACTTATCCATAACAGGCATGCCAAATACGTTACCATCAGTATCTTCAGCTATAAATTTACCAATAGTACCTTTACGCTTGCCTTTACCTTCAACAAAGCCTACAATAGTAGCTTCAGCATCGTGAAAGTCTTTGAATTTTCTAAGGTTATGTGATCTTTTGCATTGATATACATCATTAGTACGTACTATAGAACCTTCATAACCGCCAGCTTTGTAGCTTTCATGAAACGTTAAAGCATTATCATGTGAAGATATTTGCATAGTATGTACATGGTGTACACAGTGATTGCGTGGTACAACTTGTTTAATAAAATTAATACGCTGTTCAAACGTTTTAGTTTCATCAATTATATCATAACAATGAAATTGTACATTATCAGCTGATTTAAGCTTGTCCTCTGCTGTTGGTTTTGTTTTTCTAACCATAGATATGATTTGTTCAAAATCATCTTTAAAATCATGATTATACAACTCGCCATCGAGTATAACATTAGGATTAAGTTGAAACCACGGTTTAAGATTAAATAGTATGTGGTCAATATTTTTCCACTGTTTACCTGTTCGTGAATATGCTACAACATCATAACCCATATCAAATGGTAGTTTTTCAGCTTGTATTACGCATCTAACGCCATCAAGCTTTGGTTGCATAAATACTGGTTTAGTGTAATCAATTGGTTTGTCGCTAACGGGATATGCTAGCATTGGTTTTTTTCTCATCATTTTTTTAATATTTTATTTACTTGTTTCATTCTGTTTCTTATAATAGCACATTTTTCATACTCTTCATCATCTTTAAACAGATTCATTAGAGTCATGAGCTTTGCGGCTTCACCTAATGCATTTTCTTCTTCTGTTAATTCTAAGTCATTATATGATTGTGCCCAAGACATACTAGTACTAGCCACGTGTTTGTACCAGTCTTCTAGTGTTTTTAGTCTATTCATTCTAGTAACAATCATCATGGCTAATTTAGCTAAATCTTTATCAGTCATTTTTAATTTATTATCTGTCATCTTTCGTATTTATTTTGTAGGTTCGTACTTATCTATAAGATCACTTGGTCTACCTACAAATAAACACTCACCTTCATAATCAATAATACTTATCCACACACCATGACCTTCTTTACACCATATAAAGTATTCATAGTCTTCCCAGTCTTTTTCACTTGGTTTGTGTAAGTATATATTACCTGGTCCTTCTTTTAGATGTTGGACTGTTTGAGCTGCTAAACAACCTATACCGTTAGCCACTCTTCCTTGACCAGCACTTAATCCATTAACTACTGTAAAATCTTGTAGATAATCGGCTAATGTCACACCTAAACCTGATGGATAACCGTCGTAGTGATTGTATATTTGTACGTGTATTTTATCCACACCTGGATGTTCGCTGAAAGATACTCCTTCTTTTCTTTCAACGAAATTAATTAATGCTCTTGTTGCCATATTATTTAAATTTTTCGTTTGATTCTTGCCATTCTAATACAAAAAATAGTAATAGAAATAGCATGTGTAATATTATTAACTCCATATTAATCTAGTAAGATCATATAAGCAGACGGGTTATGTTGTTTAAACCAGTCTAAGCCTTTTCTTAGCTCATCAACGTTAACAGGTATACCTAAATCATAACACGTGCTAGCACCTATAACAAAGTCATACATACTAAGCTCGTACTTGTTTAAGTAGCAACTATCACCGCCAAACCTATTTTGCACTTCACTGCCTTCGTGATATATAGTGCCATTAAACCAACTTGGTAAATTATTTTTCGTTTTCATAATATTTCATTTTTAATGTTTCTATAATTGCTCTACCTGTAGCTGTATTAAAACCGTAGCTATGTGTATGTAATTCAGGTATTGGGTCGTTAAAGTATAGCAGCTTCATAAAATCTATTGCTTTTATTTTAGGCGATGTAAATTCATTTTTAAACTTATTTGCTAAATCATTACAAGCCGCCGCTGTAGCTTTTGGACAGTGTTTAAACGTTTCATCTGTCCTGTACTTCATATACTCTTTTACTTTTTTACTAGTTAATTTCATATTATTGTGCTTTATTTAATTCATCACTTAATTCTTCAGCTTCTTTGTCTTCAGGACAATCAGCTTCTTTGAATAATTTTAACACTTTAGTTACTATTGCATCAGTTAAATCGTAAGCACACTGTAAACTAATGGTTTCTAAATGTACTTTACCATCATATTCCATGCCAAATTCTACCTCATAGTTTTCTGTATCATCAAAGTTATAACTTTCAACAGCATCTTCTATGGCCTGATGAACAGCATCTATTTGAGCTGGTGTCAATGCTGGCTTGTTGTAGTCATCTATTTGTTTTTGCAATACAGATATTTGTTGCTTATAATCATTTAGTTTTTCGTTAGTCTCGTTTTGTAAAAGCTCTAACGCAGCTTTTTTGTTTTTAAGTTCTTGCATATTATTTAATTTTATTGTTATTATCTTGCTTTGTTCGTATTCATTTTGTAAAAAAGAGGCCGGGCAGGCGTGGTTCGTATAAACATCTGTCAGCCAAGTGAGTAAGATGACAAGTTTCAAGCACATGCCTGTGGTCTGTTATCTTGTCTACACGTCTCACGCGCTTCGTTTATATCTGCTTTATCCTGCCGTTAAACCACCCTAACCTCGTGTATTTTTAAACGAGGGTTAGTGCCTTTCAGAGCGTGTCTAGAAGACTCCTACTAGTGCACTACCTGTCGTTTTTATTGTTTTTATCAAACTCGTCTAAGTTCTTTTTTAAGTTTTTCTCTTGTATATTTGACTCTACATAGCTCATTATTTGACTACAAACGTACAAACCAAGAGCTAAACCAGCGCCGAACGTTAAAAATGTTTCCATATTTTTTTATGTTTAAATTTTCTATTGTATTTCTTTTTATTAACAAACACATAGCTGCCTGGTGGTCTCACACCTTGCTCGAGATCTACTCGCCTTTTGACAGCTTTTTTGTGCTTGTTTGTTAGTTTCATGGTGTTATATTATATCTATGACCATTAATAATTACTTTTACTTCTGGTTCTATTGTTTCAACTTGTGATAACTCATACTCGTGTTTCCACTTAGGTATAAACTCACCACTTGACAATTTATTTGCTTGGCCAATGTAATAGTTTTTGAGACAAAAGCTTATTAAGTATTCTAATCTTTCTTGCTCATCTAGTATTAATTTACAAGTTCTTGTAGTATACTTTCTGTAGTAACCATTTTCAAATGGACCGTAGTATTTTGGTTCGCTTTCAACTCTTTTGTTTATTTGCCAGCTCGGACAATACCCACCTGCTTTGGTACGTCTTACATAACCGCTAGCGAAACTTGCTACATGTATTTCACCACCATACTGATCTTTGACTGGTAACTTAAACTCACGTGTACCGTTTTTCTTTTGTCTACTTGTCGTAACTTCTTGTATATCAAGTAGTTGTAATTTGTCTTCTATTGTCATAATTTTTCTAATCTTTCATTTATTTCATTTAAATCTTTTTCACTAATATACTCCCATAGTATATCTATCAATGCTTGCATTTCACCTTTAGTTTCTTGCAACCATTTTATTTCTTGTTCTAATTCATATTTAGTCATATTATATTTTATTATATTATCTTACTGTTGTCGTATTTATTTCGTGTTTTAGTCTATTTCATCACAGTTTTCACAATCATAAGATGAATAAAACTCTTCTTTATCATTATCTAAGCTTAAATATTGTTGTTCTGCTTGTGAAGTAGCGCAAGAACTTAGCATAAATAACGCTAAAATTACACCTAACATTGTGCCATAACCTTTTCGGCGAGTTAACTTAGCTATAGTAGCCGCATCTTTGCTCGACATTATTTGAATAGAGTTGCCAGTTTTGTGATAGGTTATTGGTACGCAGCCATATTGCTCGACAGTAGAACACTGTACGCACACTTTATAACCAAGTTTAACTCTGCCTTCAGGTATTATATCGCCACATTTACACAGTTTTTGTGTAAAGAACTCATATTCTTCTTCATTTTTATACATATTATTTAATTTTATTTATATTATCCTTTCGCTATAGTATTTATTTTGTAAATCTTGTCCACTCAGCATCTCTAGTAATTACTTGTCCATCTTCGTGAACCATCCACTCACAGTTCGCTAAGTTGTGACCAACACTAGTTAAAAACTCTTCTATACTTTCGCTGTCAGGATTCCAACCTTTACCCATTGTCTCGTATTGAAATACTTTACCTAATTCAAAATCTAATACTGTTATATATTTCATCATAATTTTAATCTAATCCATCTCTATTTCCAGTTAATATACCTGCTTCTTTATCTAATTTAATACAACTTTGTATTGCTTTACTTAATGACTCTTTATGTCTTTGATTTTCTTCTGACTTAGACCAGTAATCATAGATAAATTTCCAAGCATCTTCTCTACTTTGTTCATAAACACCACAGTAGTTGCCATATTCGTCCCACACTTCAACGTGAAAACTAGTGCCAAAACTAAACTCTTTTGGTGTTATTTTGTAATCTTTTTTCTTCATATCTTATAATTTTATATTATTATCTTGCCACTTTCGTATTTGATTTGTGTTAACTTCTTGTAAGTTGTCATCATATTCTTGTGTGAGAAGAATATTTGACTACTATTACTACACTGAACTATCCAAAGTCCACCTATCTTTCTCATTATTAATCTCATTTCTTAGATTTTTTATAGAAGCTTTCACACATATTATCATTTAAGTGTGGGTCCCTTGAAGATACAGTTTTGATAGTAAATTTACCTTTTGTTATTGACTTTTCAAGCGCTTTAATTACTTTACTAGTCATATCTTTTCCAGTTTTTTTACAAGTTACTTTCATACTTATATATTTTTAATAGTTAAACATTAGTAGTAGTGTGAGAATCGAACTCACATTGCAGACCATCACTACTGATACTCATTCGCATTTTTTATAACTCGCTAAACAAGTGGAACTACGAGTCTAGTCACTACATGCTAATCAGCACTTCACATGTAGTATTTATCGACTATATTACTTGGTATTCGTTTAGTATTGTATACACTGTGAATCCAAACAGATACATAAAACTTGTTATGTATACTACATTTATTACTAACTGTAGTTTTTGGTGAGAGAATTTTTGATTATTTTTCATATTATACTAGTTTTTTATCTCTTAATACTTTTGGAATATTATTCGTCGCTGTATAACTTCCATACTTTTCAAAACATGGTAACTTTGTTAATGTATCTTTCATGATATTGAATACTTTATCGTGATTATAAGTTACTTGATTACCGTTTTTGAATGTTACTTCAATTGTTTGATTTTTACCGACTAGTGACTTTCTCACTACGAATCTTTTTGATTTTAAATTTGACATAGTTATTAATTTTATTTAGTTAAACATTTATTTATATTATCTGTTAGTGTTAGTATTTGTTTTGTATTATCTATGATTTTTACTAGAAAATGTTTTGTGAAATACTAAAGTATCTTTGAATTTTGTTAAATTAAAACTTGGTGAATTTTCTTGTATATCTTCGAGTGAAATATAACAATATCCTTTTAAGTTAAATTGATTTAAACTTTTACTATAATACTTTGGTAATTGATGTAATTGAAAAGGAATATAAGTTTTATTATTTAATTTAATTATTTGTAGTTGATTTGTTTTAATTTTATTCATATCTTTTTTTATTTATATTATCTATTGTTGTTAGTATTTGTTTTGTAAAAGTATATATTTTGTTTAGTTGTTATTTATAGTGTACAAGTATTCCGCCGCTTTTCTCGTTATGCAATTGTGTGACATTTGCTAATTAAGTAAACATTAGTAACTTGCTATTGTCACTATTATTATCGAACATTTGTAGTATTACATTTGTGAAATGATAGTCGTCACAGTGTAGTAAAATAAATACATGTTTGAAGTTATGTAAACGAAGTTTAAAATTTTGTTAAAGTTTTTCATAATTATTTTTTTAAGTTTTAGAATTTTTTAAATTACTTACAAATATATTATCGAAATGTAATAGTATTGATTTTGTAAAAATATATAGAAAATATAAGAATAAACAAGGGGGCCCTATAAAAAGTTGCAGTTTCCCAGGGGGAGGGGGTGGGGTAGGGAGGGGGGCAACACTCTACTTCTATATTTAATATATCCCGGAGTACCGGTACCTGTGACATTAGGTACCTAATAAATACTTAGTAGTAAGCAAGTGTCACTATTTTTTAAATAGCTAAATGCACTATGTAACTATACTGTTGTAATAATAATTATTAATATAAAAAAAACAAGTATGGCCTTTAAAATGAAAGACGGAACTGGTCTTTATAAAATAGAAAAGAAAAAGAATAGTGCTTTCCCAAGCCACGGTGGTAAACACACTAGTCTTGTAGATAAGATAAAGTCAGCTGGAAAAGCTGTTATTGAAAATGTAGGAAAAGTACATGGTCACGGAAGCAGCAATAGTTTATCACATTCTATAGCTCGTTCTTATAGAAAACACAAAAAACAATATAGAGAACAAGATAAATAAAGTAGATTATGGCTTTTAAAATGAAAAGAACCAGTCTTTACAAGATGGAAAAAAGAAAGAATAGTGCTTATCCAAGTAAAGAGGGAAAAGAAGAAATAAAAGATTCTGAAAAGTTTAGAAACACTGTTGATGAAACTAAAAAATTATCTACAACAGATGAGAAAGCTAAGAATCTTTCAAAAACTTATGGTGTAAACTTTACTTATAGAGAAGATAAAGATGGACGTATGAGGTATTTAACAGAAGATGGTTTCAACGCAAAACAAGTTGCTATAAACCAATCTAGAGAAAAAAAGGGCTTAGATCCACTTTCTCCAGAAATGTTGAGAACTACTGTTAGCAAAGACGAAACAGATAAAAGAATACTTAACGCGCCTCGTGATATGGATGTACTATAAAATTAACAAATAAAAATAATAACAATGCCAGGTAAACACACATTTAAAAAGCACTGTTTTAAAATGAAAACAAAAACAGGGCTTTACAAGTTAGATAAAAAAAAGAACGGAAACTCATCTGCTCCTTTTGACAAGCACTGCTTTAAAAAAGCTCATGAAGAAATATCTCCATTAAAAACAGGTCACAATATGTTTTGGAGAGGAATGAGAAAATTAGATAAAAAAACTGAAGAGCTTAAACACAAGATAAGAACTTCAAACATCGGAGAAAAAATCCGTAAAGGAGAAGAAAAATTCACAGGTAAAATAAGAAAAGCTTTAGGAGGATAGAATGAGTAAATTCAAACTAGGAAATAAACCGTTTTCTAGAGATTTTAAAAACAAAGGTGTAGAACTTAAAATAACTAGAAAAAACTTGCCTGAAGGTACGCATGGTGAAGCTGTGAGTAAAAACGAAATAATTATAGATAAAGATATAAAGAAAGGTTCTAAGTTCTATAACGAAGTAGTTGCTCACGAAGCTCATCACGCTAAAGAAATGGCGAGTGGTAGAATATCATATGGTGACGATTATGTTAGATCAGATGGTAAAACATACCCTAGAAAAGATGGCTATATAAAATATAATGGCCAATGGCTGCCAGAAGGCGATAAAAGCTTTCCATGGGAGCAAAGAGCTGAAGCAGCTGAGTCTAGACCTTTTGCAAAAATATTTGGAAGTGAATCAGACGCTGCTACAGAAGCTGGTTTAGGAGAAAAAAGAGCAGATATTAAAGGTGCTGACATAGCTAGAACCGTAGCTTTTGGAGGAGTTGGAGCTGCATACAGCTTGTACAAAAGATTTAAAGATAGACAAAGAGAAAAAAGACTAAGAGAAGGCTTTGAAGATTCTGGAATAGACGCTTACGAGCCTTTATAAACTAAATATTAACCAATAAATAAAACCAAAATGACGTATTTATACTACAAAACTACAACTTGGACTAATAGTCCTAAAATCAACGAAGAAACCGTTAAACAATGGGCGCACTTAGCCGATAAAAAGAACTGGCGAATAACCCAATTACCAAACGGATACTACCAAACAGAAGTTTCTCACCCTGAAAACGCTAAAGATTTTACAGATGTTACAAGAAGAGAGACTTTAGAAGGCGCAGAGGCTGCTATAAACGGTAGTATTGAGCATTTTAATAAGAAATTAGAGGCAACGAAAGGCCCAAAAGTAGTAAAAACTTTCGATAAATAGTAATAATTTAATTAAATTCAATAAAATGGAGTACAACTTACCAAGTTTGCTCGTCAAAAACCTTAATTTTGGCGAGGAAGCGCAAAATAAAGTAATAGCTGGCGTAGAAAAGCTAGCGAAAGCCGTTAAATCCACACTAGGCGCAGGAGGTAAATGCGTAATATACGAAGATGGACGCGGTAAACCGGTAATCACAAAAGATGGTGTAACCGTTGCTGAGAGCGTAGTCTTATACGATCCGGTTGAAAACATGGGAGCAACACTAATCAAACAATCTGCACAAAATACAGTTAAGGAAGCTGGTGACGGAACAACAACCGCTACAGTTTTAGCAGAATCACTAATCAAAAACTTTTATAAAAACAAATCAAGCGACAATAGTCTTAGAGAAATAAAAGACGGTATGCAAAGCGCTTATAAAAAAGTAATAGAATACTTAGATTCTAACAAAATAGAAGTAGATTCTAAAATGTTAGACAATGTAGCTACTATATCTTGCAATAATGATGTTGGTTTAGGTAAAATAATATCAAAAGCTTATAACATAGTAGGTAAAAACGGTGTTGTTTTAATGGAAAACTCTGAAACAAACGATACTTATGTAGACGTTGTTGATGGTGTTCAAATAAAATGTCCGTTAACTTCACCACATTTCATAAACAATACAGATAATCAGACTTGTGAATTAGAAAAACCACTAGTTTTAATATGCATGGACGAAATACCTAATGTTAGAAAAATACAAATAGTATTGGAGTATGCTATACAGAACAATAGGCCTATGCTTATAGTAGCTCCAGTTGCTCAACAAGTAAAATCTGCTATGTTAATGAATAAAGCTAAAGGTAATATAAAAGTAAATATAATTGATTTACCAGGCTTTGGTCACACTAAAAAAGATACTTGTGAAGATTTAGCTGTATTAACAGGTGCTACTGTAATAAACGAAGAGCTAGGTGATGATATGAACATGATAACACCAGATCATTTAGGAGAAGCAGATTATTGCGTAACAGATACAAGAAGCACAGTTTTAACTATAGATGACGAAAACCATGAAGATTTAAATGAAAGAATAAAGCAGGTAGAAAAACTAATTAAAAAAGAAAAAGACGGTTTTATAAAAACTATGCTAGAATCAAGACTGTCTATGCTTTCTGGTAGTGTTGGTATAGTAAAAGTAGGTGCTGACTCTGAGGTAGAGCTAAAAGAAAAAAGAGATAGAGTAGAAGACGCTATACACGCTACAAAAGCGGCTTTACAAGAAGGTATTGTGCCAGGTGGAGGTGTAGCATTATTAAACGCTTCTCAAAGTATAGCCGCAGAAAACAAAGGCGAGGAAATACTACTTGAGTCTATAGCTTTTCCATTTCACACTATACTTGATAACGCTGGTTTAGAACAAACAGCACCAAGACCTGAAAAAGGTTTAGGTGTAGATGTAGTTACTGGTGAAAGTGTTGATATGATAAAACACGGTATTATAGATCCAGTGTTAGTAACTAAGTCAGCACTTAAAAATGCAGTAAGTGTTGTTTCAACTATTATATCAGCTGATTGTGTAATTTCAAATATAAGGGTAGATGAAGGCGGTTAATCATTATTTAATTATAAAAAAAGATAAAGTAAAACCTAAAAAAGTAGGTGGTTTAATACTAACAGAAAAACTAGATGAAGACAATAGGTACTTAAAAGCTAAAGTAATATCTGTTGGAGAAAATATAGATTTTATAAAAGAAAACGATTCTATATATTATGATAAGCATGCTGGTCATGGTATTACTTTAAATGAAGAGCTTTACCATGTAATTACAGTAAAAGACGTTGTTATAGTAGAGTGAGACTTACAGCTCAAGATATAAGAGACTTAAGTTTGTTTAAATATTATAGGCTTGTTAGAAAGTGGGCTTGTAAAACAAACAACTTAACAGACGCTGAGTTAGAGCTGTTAGTTTATCTAGATTGTAAAGGTAGATTCACTAGACAAGAGTTTATAGATGGAACTTACATTATGAGTTGGAATAAAGGTAGGTGGGATAAACTTAGAAAACAAGGTTGGATAGAAACGTGGAGGCATAGAAATAGAACTAGTATTAAGTATTCTATATTTAAAACTTCTTTTAAATGCTCTCAACTAATAAGCAGGATATATAGGATACTTCTAGGCGAAGAAGATTTACCAACGTCAGAAAGGAGTATATTTTTTAATAACCGATCGTATACTGATAAAGTTTATAATAAAGCTATAGATGATATGATCAAAGACAAAGATAGATAATATGGCATTTAAAATGAGAAACTCCGTTATCCACGGAACAAGAATACATGGAGAGATGTTAGCGTTAAACTACGAGTGTTGCGGTGATAAGCCAGAAGATGGTAGAGCTGCTTCATCTGCTTTTCAACACACGCATACTGACGCTCCTTTTATGAGTAATAAGTTTATGGGCGAGAGAAACAAGGCTATTAAAGCTGGTGAAAGTTCATTTACTGTAGACGGTAAAAGCTATGAAGTAACTGGAGACAAAACGCCTTTTGAAAAAGGAGGTTGTGGTAATCCTACATTAGGAGCTGACAACGTAAATGTTCAATCACCTAACGCACCTTATAGATATAGAAATGGATACGCTTTTAAGGAAAACCACGCTAACAAAGAAAAGTCTTATATGGATAAGGTTTACGCACAAATAAATAAAATGATGGGAGATACAGGTACTAATTTTACTGCAAAAGACTTAGCGGGCATGTCTGAACAAGAAAGAATAGGCAATATAGACGGTTATGAAAAAGGAGATTTTTCTAGAATGATGCGAAAAGCTAAAAATATAGTTAAAGGACCTGATACACAAAAATAAATAATAATGGCATTCAAACAAAAACAACCAGTATTTAAAAAGAACCATGATGCTAAAACAGGTCATGGAGCTAAAGGTGGACCAGATGTTTATTATACTAGAGGTGGCAAATCAAAACAGGTTGCAAATATAGACGAAGAAAATTTAGAAAACAAAGTAAGAAAAGATTTAGTTTTTGGTAGGTTTGTTGTTCATACTGACCCAGACACTGGAAAGAAAACAAAGTATTACTTTAAGAACCCTAAGAAATATCCAGAAAGTTATACTAAAGAAGATATAAAGTTTTTAAAAGATCAACGTGAAGATGTTGTTAGAGAAGAAGATAAAAGTTAAGATATGTTAAGTAAATTATTTTCAAGTGGCGCTACTGAATTAGTCAAAAGCGTCGGTGGAGTTATAGATAACTTACACACTTCAAAAGAAGAAAAGCTTGAAGCAGAGAGACAAATAAAAGATATGATAATGGGTTACGAAGCTGAAATGCAAAGACAAGTCAGCGAAAGATGGAAAGTTGATATGGCTTCTGACTCTTGGTTATCAAAAAATATAAGACCACTAGTTTTAATATTCTTATGTGTATCAACGGTATTGTTAATATTTATTGACGCTGGCGTTATATCGTTTGAAGTTAAAGCGTCATGGGTGGACTTATTACAACTAGTACTAATAACTGTTATTGGTGCATACTTTGGTGGTAGATCACTAGAGAAAGTAAAAAAATAAATTAACTTAAATTAAATAAAATGGCAAAAAGAAAAACTCCTAAGGTTAAAAACCTTAAGGCTGAAAAAATTTCAGACGAACAATTAAAACAATTACAAACTCTTGTTTCACAAATAAACAAGGTACAGTTTGATATAGGTCAATTAGAAGCTAGAAAGCACGAGCTAGTACACGTACATTTAGGTGTTACTGACAATATTAGAAAGTTACAAGAAGAACTTAAAAAACAGTATGGCACTACAGATATAGATATTCAAAGCGGAAAAATTAAATACAATGAATCACATAATTAGAAAGATTACTATAGGTAAAGACTATAAAAATGACGCTATGCATTATGCTGTTGGACAAGAGGTTTACGGTGGACATACTATTTGCGATATACTAGAAGAAAAAGATAAGTACTCTGTTTATATTAGAAAAGGACAGGTTGTTATACCTTGGAAAGACTTTAATAAAAACATGGCTATATCTGTTGAATATAACTTAGAGTATTAATGAAGCCAGTTTTTGATTTTATTGTAGAGCCTGTAGGCGAAAGATACAATAATGAAGTTGAGGTTGGTGATAAAAAACTCATATTAAATAGCGAAATATTTAATCATGAGTTTATAAACAGGATTGGTAAAGTTATATCTGTGCCTATAGCTTTTGAAACAGAAATAAAAGTAGGTGATATTATTATTGTACATCACAATGTTTTTCGCAGGTGGCATAACGTTAAAGGTGTAGAAAAAAATAGTAGATGTTTTTTATCTGAAAACAGGTATTTAGTTTCTTTAGATCAAATATTTGCTTATAAAAGAAAAGAATGGAAGGCGTTAAAAGGTTTTTGTTTTGTAAAACCTATAAAAGATAAAAATAAGTACACTTTAGACAAGGAAGTAAAACTTAAAGGAATAGTTGCTTTTGATTCTGATAATTTTAAAAAAGGTGATGTGGTTGGTTTTGAACCTGGAAGTGAATACGAGTTTATCGTAGACAATAACAAGATGTATAGAGTTATGAAAAATTTTATTACAATTAAATATGGACATAAAAGAAACGAAGAAACTTATAATCCAAGCTGGGCATAAAGCTGTAGAAGAATTAATCAACGTTGCTAAAGAAAAGATTATTACTAATACAGATGATGATGTTTCTGCTGATAGATTAAAAAACGCAGCTGCTACAAAAAAACTAGCTATATTTGATGCTTTTGAAATATTAAATCGTATACAAGAAGAGGAGAATATATTAGAAGGTAAAACAAAAGAAGATAAAAAGACTAAAGCTTTTAAAGGTTTTGCAGAAGGTAGATCGAAATGAGTTACAAACAGAGTTTATATAAAATAATTGAACCGGTTAAAAGAAATACTATTAACCGACTTAACAAATCTAAAAAATGGAAATATGGATACAATAAAGAAAACGATATCGTTGTTATATCAAAAACTGGTAAAATTGGGCAGATACTTGAAATCCAAGGGTTGCGAATTGCTTTGCCGATGGAACCAGTGCACGTGTACACCAATGAAAAAAGCAAGTGGCAAAAAATAGAATATCCTAAAGAATTAAGTAGGTTAAAAAATATATTTGATTGGCGTAGCTATCCTGAAGAATCAAAAGAGCAATGGTACGATTATATAGACGAAGAGTTTAAACGTAGAGACGAAGGCTTTTGGTTTATGAACAATAAAAAGCCAACATATATAACTGGTGCTCACTATATGTATTTACAATGGAGCAAAATAGATGTAGGTGCTCCAGATTTTAGAGAAGCTAATAGACTGTTCTTTATATTTTGGGAAGCTTGTAAAGCTGATAAACGCTGTTACGGTATGTGTTATTTAAAAAACAGACGTAGCGGTTTTTCTTTTATGAGTAGTGCTGAAACAGTTAATTTGGCTACTATATCAAGTGATGCTAGATATGGTATACTATCGAAAAGTGGTGCTGACGCAAAGAAAATGTTTACAGATAAAGTTGTACCTATTAGTATTAACTATCCTTTTTTCTTTAAACCTATACAAGACGGTATGGATAGGCCTAAGTCAGAGCTAGCGTATAGAGTACCAGCTAGTAAGTTTACTAGAAAAAAGATAACAGCTAACGAAAAGGTTGAAGAGATAGAAGGTTTAGATACTACTATAGATTGGAAAAACACAGGTGATAATAGTTATGATGGTGAAAAACTTAATCTGTTAGTGCATGATGAAAGTGGTAAATGGGAAAGGCCTGATAATATATTAAACAACTGGCGTGTAACAAAAACATGTTTAAGGTTAGGTAGTAAAATAGTTGGTAAGTGTATGATGGGTAGCACTTCAAACGCTTTGGATAAAGGAGGTAACAATTTTAAAAAGATATACAATGATTCAGATGTTACAAAACGAAATCGTAATGGACAAACAAAATCTGGTCTTTATTCTCTCTTTATCCCAATGGAATGGAACTACGAAGGATTTATTGACGAATACGGAAGTCCAGTCTTTAATAATCCAAGTGATGATGTGTACGGACCAGATGGAGAATTAATAGATATAGGCGTTATTGATAGTTGGGAAAACGAAGCTGATGGTTTGAAAGATGATCAAGACGCATTAAATGAGTTTTACAGACAGTTTCCAAGAACTGTAGAACACGCGTTTAGAGATGAAACAAAAAATAGTTTATTTAATCTTATAAAGATATACGAGCAAATAGACTATAACGAAGGAAGTAGATATAACTCACCTGTTAACACGGGTAATTTTAGTTGGGTAAATGGAATAAAAGATACGCAGGTTATTTTTAATCCTGATCCAAATGGTAGATTTAAAGTAAGCTGGGTACCGCCAGTTCACCTTCAAAACAAGGTGCTTGTAAAAAACGGTATAAAATATCCTGGTAACGAGCATATAGGTGCTTTCGGTTGTGATAGTTATGACATATCAGGAACAGTAGACGGTAGAGGTTCTAATGGATCTTTACACGGTTTAACAAAATACTCTATGGAAGACGCGCCACCAAGCTCGTTTTTTTTAGAATACATATCAAGACCACAAACCGCAGAAATATTTTTTGAAGATGTATTAATGGCATGTGTGTTTTACGGTATGCCTATACTTGCAGAAAACAACAAACCAAGATTATTATATCATTTTAGAAGAAGAGGTTATAGAGGTTTTAGCATGAACAGACCAGATAAGATTTGGAATAAATTATCTGCAACAGAAAAAGAAATAGGTGGTATACCTAACTCTAGTGAAGATATAAAACAAGCTCATGCTGCTGCTATAGAGATGTATATAAATAATTTTGTAGGTCATTTAGGTGATGGTAATTATGGTACGATGTATTTTAATGAAACATTAAATGATTGGAGTAAGTTTGATATAAATAAAAGAACTAAACACGATGCTTCTATAAGTAGCGGTTTAGCTGTTATGGCTTGTAATAGACATTTATACGCGCCTAACGTAAAAGTAGAAAGAACACCAGTAAACCTTAACATAGCAAGATATAACAATAAAGGATATATGTCCAAAATAATAAATAATAAAATATGACTGAGTCAGTACATATAAATTTTCCTTCACAAACTGTAAGTGATATGGAAAAAATGAGTCCTGAGTATGGACTTAAAGTTGCTAGAGCTATAGAAGCTGAGTGGTTTAGTGGTAATAACGCTGGTAAATATTTAGATACTCAGAGTAATTTTCATAGACTTAGGCTTTACGCTAGAGGCGAACAATCAATACAAAAATATAAAGACGAGTTGTCTATAAACGGTGACTTAAGCTACTTAAACTTAGACTGGAAACCTGTTCCTATTATACCTAAGTTTGTAGATATAGTTGTTAATGGTATGGACAATAGGATGTTTCATATAAAAGCATATTCACAAGATCAATATGGCGTCGATAAAAGAACTCAGTACATGGAGTCTTTACAAAGAGATATGCAAAATAAAGCTTTTAATAATCAAGCTCAGCAAATGTTTAATTTAAATTTAAACGAAAACGAAAAGGAAGATATACCTGAATCTAGCGAAGAGCTACAGCTACACATGCAGTTAAACTATAAGCAAGCTGTTGAAACAGCAGAAGAACAAGCTATAGACACGTTGTTAAAAGGAAGTAATTATGATAATATAAAAAGAAGAGTTTTATATGACTTAACTGTTTTAGGTATAGGTTGCGTTAAAACTAACTTTAACTACAGCGAAGGCGTTACTGTAGAATATGTAGATCCAGCAAATGTTGTTTATTCATATTGTGAATCTCCTTATTTTGAAGATATATACTATATAGGTGAAGTAAAAACAATACCTATAAATGAGTTAGCTAGACAATTTCCACATCTTACAGAATCAGATTTAAAAGATGTACAAAGTTCTGCTAAAAGACCTAGCGGTAGATACACTTATAAAGAAGTTAATGATAAAAACAAAGTTCAAATACTTTATTTTAATTACAAGACTTATAAAAACGATGTGTACAAATTAAAAACTACAGCTGCTGGTTTAGAAAAGTTAATACCTAAAGACGATACATTTAATCCACCTGAAGCAGCTGATTATTCAAGATTAGTTAGAAATGTAGAGTGTGTGTACGAAGGCGCTATAGTTTTGGGTACAGATAAGTTACTACAGTGGAATATGGCTGAAAACATGATGAGAGATAAAAGTGATTTTAACAAAGTTAAAATGAACTATGCTATATGTGCACCACGTATGTATAACGGTAAAATAGAAAGTTTAGTTAGTCGTATAACTAGCTTTGCAGATATGATACAGCTCACACATTTAAAGTTACAACAAGTAATGTCACGTATGGTGCCAGATGGTGTTTATTTAGATGCTGATGGTTTAGCTGAAATAGATTTAGGTAACGGTACAAATTATAATCCACAAGAAGCTTTAAATATGTTCTTCCAAACAGGTAGTGTTATTGGTAGATCTTTAAACGCTGATGGTGATCCAAATCCTGGAAAAGTACCTATAACTCAAATATCAAACGGTCAAGGCGCTGGTAATAAAATGACATCTCTTATAGGTAACTACAATTATTATTTACAAATGATTAGAGATGTAACCGGGTTAAATGAAGCAAGAGACGCTAGTGTACCAGCTGAAAGATCTTTAGTTGGTATACAAAAATTAGCTGCAGCAAATTCAAATGTAGCCACTAGGCACATACTAAACGCTTCAATGTTTTTAACTGTTGAAACAGCTGAAAGATTATCTCTTAGAATATCTGATATATTAGAATATTCAGAAACTAAAAATGCTTTTGTTCAAGCTTTAGGAGCTCATAACGTAGCTACTTTAGAAGAAATGTCTGAGCTATATCTTTATGACTTTGGTATATTTTTAGAGTTAGAGCCAGATGAAGAGCAAAAACAAATGTTAGAAAACAATATACAAACAGCTTTATCTCAAAAATTAATAGAGCTTGACGATGCTATTGACCTAAGAGAAATAAGAAACGTTAAGCTAGCAAATCAATTGTTAAAAATAAAACGAAAAAAGAAACAACAGCTTGACCAGCAAATGCAACAACAAATGCAACAGTCTCAAGCCCAAGCTCAAGCACAAGCTCAACAAGCTATTGCTCAAGCTGAAATGCAAAAAAATCAACAAAGATCTCAACTTGATATTCAGTTAGAACAACAAAGAGCTAGTTCTAGACTTGTGCACTTACAAAAAGAAGTTGAGCTTAAAAAAGAACTTATGCAGTTTGAGTTTGATTTAAATCAACAGCTGAGACAAGGTGAGCGACAAGACAAGATGCAGTTAGACACAATGAAAGAAGATCGTAAAGATCAAAGAGAAACTAAAAAATTCGAGTCTTCGGGTAATGATATACTCGGAGGTGGAATAGGATTAGATAAATTTAATCCACAAATTGGTAACTAATTATTATATTATATTATGGAAGAAACAAAAAAAGAAGTAGTTGAAGAAACTACAAAAAAAGAACAACCTAAAGTAGATAATAAGGTTGAAAAAATAAAAATTAAAAAACCTAAAAAGTTTTCAAATTTAAACAAAGATGTTAAAATTGATTTAACAAAACCTGTTGAAGATAAAACAGAAGAGCCTGTTAAGGTTGATTTAACAGAAAACAAAGAAAAGGTTGAGGCTGTTGAAGAAATAAAAGAAGAACAGCCTAAAGAAGAGGTTAAAGAAGAAACACCTGTAGTTGAAGAAATAACAGAAGAAGAAGTTGATAAAAAGGTAGAAGATTTAGTTGAAGAAACTAAGGAAGCTATAACTGAAGCTCAACAAACAGGCAAGCCACTTCCAGAAAACATACAGAAGCTTGTAGATTTTATGGAAGAAACAGGTGGTGATTTAAATGATTATGTAGCTTTAAATAGAGACATTAGCAAGTTAGATGATCAAGATGCTTTGTTAGAGTATTATAGAAAAACAAAGCCACATTTAACTTTAGAAGAAATAAACTTTCTGATGGAAGACCAGTTTTCTTACGATGAAGAAAGCATGGACGACAAAGAAATAAAACGAAAAAAACTAGCGTTAAAAGAGCAAGTTGCTGACGCTAGAAAGCACTTAGACGGCTTAAAGTCTAAATATTATGAAGAAGTCAAAGCAAGAGACAAAAGGTTAACACCAGAGCAACAGAAGGCTGTAGACTTTTTCAACAGGTATAACAAAGAGCAAGAAGTTGCTGGTAACAACCATAAAGTTTTTGTAAATAAAACAAACCAAGTTTTCAACAAAGATTTCAAAGGTTTTGAATACAATGTTGGAGAAAAGAGGTTTAGGTTGAACATCAACGACGTTGCTCAGGTAAAGGAGACTCAAAGTAACGCAGATAATTTATTTAAAAAGTTTTTAAATGAAGATAATGTTATAGGTGATGCTCAAGGTTACCACAAAAGCATTTACACTGCAATGAATCCAGATGTAGTTGCAAGACACTTTTATGAACAAGGTAAAGCTGATGCTATGAAAGAAAGAATAGCAAAAGACAAAAATGTTCAGCTTAATCCTAGACAAACTCAAGGCGAGGTTAATGTCGGTGGTATGAAGTTTAAAGTGTTAGGTAATGATTCTAATTCGTTAAAGTTAAAAATGCGAAAAAGAAAATAATTAATAACATTTAAAAATTTTAAAAAATGGCAACAGCATTTACGGCCGGTGGGTCGTTAAACAGCGTGCCAACAGCAAACAAGCAAACGTTAACATCAAACTATATTGATTTTACGTCTAGTGATACTGCTGGTTGGGCACAACAATATCTTCCAGATTTAATGGAAGCGGAAGCTGAAGTGTTCGGTAATAGAACAATTGGAGGTTTCTTAGAGATGGTCGGCGCAGAAGAGCCGATGTCTGCTGATCAAGTAATTTGGTCAGAGCAAGGTAGATTACATTTAGCTTACAAAGGTAACGCTAGAGACGCTACTGCAAACGCTTATGAAATTACTATAACTAAAGACGTTGATGGTAATGCAATGGGTGGTAAAACTACAGGTATTAGAGTTGGTGATTTAGTGGTTATGTCAGAAGCAGGTTCTAAAAACAAAGTTGTAAAAGGCTATGTTTTCTTAATCGCTGATGAAACTATTTCTTCTGTAGTTTATCAGAAAATTACTGTTAAAACTTTTGACGGTCTTAACAATCACTTTACTGACACAGATACAGAAAGCGCTACAGCTGACAATATATCTTTGTTTGTATATGGTTCTGAGTATGGTAAAGGTACTTCAGGTAGAACTAAAGCTATTCAGCCTGAGTTTAAATCTTTCACTAACAAACCAGTTATTATGAAAGATATGTATGAGGTTTCAGGATCTGATGCATCTCAAATTGGTTGGATCGAAGTTTCCGGTGAAGACGGACAATCAGGTTACATGTGGTATTTAAAAGCAGCTGGTGACACTAGAATGAGATTTGCAGATTACTGCGAAATGACTTTAATAGAGCACGAGCGTGTAGATATTGACAATGACGCTACTGATGGTTTTGACCCGTTAACAGGACATGCAGCAGGATCTGCTTCAGGTTCTCAAAACACTGCAGCAGGTACTATATCTGGTACTTAAGGTTTATTTGCAGCTGTAAAGTCAAGAGGTAATGTATTTGATGGTTTATTAGCGAATACTGCTTCTAACTTTTCAGGCGCAAATGTTTTAGCTGACTTTGATAAAATCTTAGCTGAGTTCGATAAGCAAGGTGCTATTGAAGAATACATGATTTTTGGTAACAGAGACTTAATGCTTAGCATTGATGACATGTTAGCTAGTATGAATTCTTATGGTAGTGGTGGTACTTCTTACGGAGTATTTGACAACGACGAAGATATGGCTCTTAATTTAGGTTTCTCTGGTTTCAGAAGAGGTTCTTATGACTTCTACAAGTCTGACTGGAAATACTTAAACGACTTATCTACTAGAGGAGGTGTTGTTGGTACAACAAACGTAAGAGGTATATTTGTACCAGCAGGTGTTACATCAGTATATGACCAGCAATTAGGAAAGAACTTAAAGCGTCCTTTCTTACACTGCAGATACAGAGCTTCTCAAATGGAAGACAGACGATTCAAAACTTGGACTACTGGTTCAGTTGGAGCGGCTACTTCTGATTTAGATGCTATGCACATGCATTTCTTAACTGAAAGATGTTTAGTAACTCAAGGTGCTAACAACTTTATGTTAGTAGAAGGAACTGGTTCTTACTAGTAATAATTAATTAAAGCCGGGACTTCGGTCCTGGCTTTTATTTACTAATCTTATTATATATTATATTATGGCAAAAAAACAAAAAACTGAAAAGGTGGAGGCACCTGTTGTTGAAGCGCCAGCCGTTACAACAACAAAACCTAAAAAACCTATATGGGAAGTAAAAGACAGAACTTATGTTTTAAAAGACATGAGCCCTTTATCGTATCACTTAAGATCTTCTGGTTTATATTATTTTGATGAAGAAAAAGGATACGAAAGAGAAGTTTGTTATTCTAGAAACCAAAGAACTTGCTTTGTAGATGAAATGAAAGGTGATATTAGAAGAGGTCATGTTTGGTTTAGAAATGGAATGTTATATGTTCCTAAAAACGAAGTTATGCTTCAAAAGTTTTTGTCTTTATATCACCCAAGTAGAGATAGAGTTTATGCAGAAGTTAAACCTGAAGAAAGAGCTGCTAATCAAATTGATTATATAGAGGCAGAAATAGATGCTTTAAACTTAGCAAAAAGCTTAAACGTTCAAGAAGCAGAAGCTATATTACGTGTAGAAATAGGTTCTAGAGTGTCAGAGATGAGTTCTAGCGAATTAAAAAGAGATTTATTACTGTTTGCTAGAAAATCACCTTTAACGTTCTTAGATATAGCGGGAGACGATAACGTTCATATTAGAAACATTGGTGTAAAAGCCGTTGAGTCTGATATTTTAAAACTTTCACCAGATCAAAGAACATTTACTTGGGCTTCGACTGGTAGAAAAATAATGACAGTACCATTTGACGAACACCCATATAACGCATTAGCTCATTGGTTTAAAACTGATGAAGGAATGGAGGTGTTTAAAAATGTAGAAAAGCGATTAAACTCGTAATTATCCTATAGTGAGTAACCACTCGTGTAGGGTGGTTACTTAACTATAAAAAATATAAAATGGCAGTAAACGTAGACACAGTATATCAAAGAGTATTAGCATTAGCTAACAAAGAACAAAGAGGTTACATTACGCCTCAAGAGTTTAACCTATTGGCTAATCAAGCTCAAATATCTATATTCGAGCAATACTTTTACGATAAAAATCAAAGAGAAAGACAAGAGCCAGATACAGATCATCATACTAGCGAAACAAATATAAGTAAATTAATAGACGAAAAACTAAAACCTTTTGCGTCTTTTCAAACTGTAACAAGTGGAACTACATTTCCAACTACTGTAACTGTTAGTGGTGTAGCTTTAGATGTTTTTCAATACGGTAACATAGTTGTTTCTAATAGATTTATATGTAAATACATGGAAAGAACAGAGCTTGAAACTATTTTACGTTCTGATAGACACTTGACTTATAATTATGATTGGGATCCTATATGGACAGACTCAATGACTGGTTCTGAAGATATTGAAGTTTACGGTAATCAAGGCCAACAACTTACCTCTAATATAACTGTAGAGTGTTTTCGAGTACCTACGACTGTAAACTGGGGTTATGTAGTTGTAAATAATGTTGCTTTATTTAATAGTAATGTAGCTGTTAATTTTGAGTTGCATATAAGTGAAGAAGATACTTTAGTTAATAAGATATTAGAAATGGCTGGTATAATAATGAACAAGCCTGGTTTAGTTGGTTTAGCTGGAGAAAAAGACAAAGTAGAAAAACAATTACAAAAAATATAAATAAATGGGTTTAACTAATACAAATAATAGTACATATTATAGTGACTCTGGGGATCACGGTAGTTACAGGTATTTAACTTTTTTAGAGTTAGTTAATGGTTTTAACGCGGCTTATGTTGGTCACGGTAAAATATGTGAGCATGTTGATGCTAGAGATATTAACTATCACGCTATAAGAGCTTTGCAAGAATTATCTTATGATACTATTAAAAGTAAAAAAGATTGGGAGGTTGTTATACCTTCTACTTTAGTTTTAGTAATGCCTCATGACTATATAAACTATATAAAATTATCTTGGATAGACGAGGGTGGTATTAAGCATATTATATATCCAACTAGATTTACCGGTAACCCATCTAAGTCGAATCAAGTAATAGCTGATCATGGTGGTTTTAGTTCAAATGCTACTTACAGTGAAAATTCTACAACTAGAGAAAGATTTGAAGCTAGAGAAGTTGACCCAAACACTGGTAGTCATAATACTGATAAAGATGTTTACGATGCTTTATTAGGTAGTAGATATGGTTTAACACCAGAACATGCTCAAACAAATGGTAGTTTTTATATAGATCAAGACGCTGGTAAGTTTCATTTTAGTTCTAACATGGCTGGTAAAACTGTTATGCTAGAATATATAACTGATGGCATGGTTACAGATAACAGTGGTGAGTCACCTGTTTTAAATCCAGATGCAACATTAATACCTAAGCTTGCTGAAGAAGCTATTATAAAATGGATACTATATGGTGTGTTACTAGCTAAAGCTAATACTCCAGCAGGTTTACTAGCTCAAATAAAAAAAGAAAGATTTGCTGAAACTAGAAAAGCAAAAATAAGATTATCTAACTTCAAGTCTGAAGAGATAACTCAAATAATGAGAAACAGTACTAAGATTATAAAACATTAAAATATGGCGAAAGAATTAAAGTTAAATTTCGCGCAGGGTAAAATGAATAAAGATCTTGACGAAAGACTAATGTCTTCAACAGGTCAAGGTCAATATAGAGACGCTTTAAACATTCAAGTTTCAACTTCTGATAGTGATGATGTTGGTACTCTTCAAAACATAATGGGTAACACTCAGTTAACTAATGTTTTTAACTTTACAACACTCGCGGTTCCAACTACAGCTACAGTTGTTGGTAGTATTTCTTTAGGCGAAAAAGATTTAATATATTATTTTGTTTCTTCTGGAGACAGAAATGATAATAACAAACAACCAGATATAAGAAAAAATTATATAATAGAGTTTAACACTGTTAGAGAAACTTTTAGATATGTTTTTGTAGATATATTTTCTGCTAAAAAAACAATACCAGTAAACAGTAATACTACATTTATAAATATACCTACATCTACGGGTAGTTCTACAACTATGAATAGGACTTGTGTTAGAAGAGGTATGTTTGTTACTGGTACTTTTACTAATACATCAGGTGGTACGATAACACACCCAACACAAAATTATAATATTGCTAACAACCAAGGATATGTTTTATCAAAATCAGATGGTGTAATAGTAAGTGATATAATATATGATAGTAGTAATACTAGGTGGAAAATATTTACAAGCGTAGATGGAGTT
>LUMI01000081.1_pt1 | contig 52537 bp, 71 predicted proteins | sample 729681 | NCBI WGS metagenome assembly LUMI01 (sample SAMN03860267, study PRJNA289734) | marine metagenome | biome: seawater column; feature: ocean; material: water; isolation source: Red Sea water column Station 34 - depth 10m | place: Saudi Arabia: Red Sea | collected 2011-10-15 | depth 10 m
ATCGTAGACTCATTGGCGGAACAGGCCGAGACAGCGAAAGCGAGCGACGCGAAGCTCCAACAACTGATCGAAATAATGCTGAAGAATCAAAACTAAAATACGATCCTGCCAATCCCAACCTGTTTTGTGATCTTAGGGAATGGCGGATGTTGGAACTGGTTAATCCGCCACAGTATCGCCACTGCATCGCAAAAGAGTGGATGCGGTACAACTACAGGCAGTGTGAGTATGGCGGGATGATTTATGTTCAGAACACCATGTCTCGCGTTTTAGGCACCGCACATCAGCTTGATGTAGAACTACTCAGTTGGGAACTACTCAGACCCAAGGCTGTCAAAGCTCAGGTTGTTGAGAAAAAACGTAGGTTGTAATGGAACTACCCCCCTTCCCAAATAGTGTGAACGCTCCGCTTTATAGGCCCAAAGAGATTCATGACGCCTATAGGGTAGATTCTATTTCGCGAGTGTCTCTTGTTCAAAAGGAAGCAGTGAGTCGCTACTTTGAGTTTGTGTACGAGTTTCGCAATGGCGAGGTGCAGACCTCAATTCCAAAAGTTTTTCGACAAGATATCGTGGATCTTAAAGCATGATCAATGCTCAATCGGTGGGTAAGATCAATGAGCTTCTAAGCAATAACCGATTTTTCTCCACTTATTGCGCGATCCGTGAAATACCGCAATCAGATGCTGGAACTAAGATACTGTTTCGTGATCCGAAGAAACCGGAGTAGTCATGAGTCCTAAAAAATTAGAACCTAAATCAAGGTATGCTCAATACGACCTAGACGGAGATGGGGTCGTAAGCGATGAAGAATTACAAAGAAATCAAGAGCTTGTTGAGATCGAATTGCGTGAAGAGAAAGCAGACAGTCAACGCCGAATGGCTTGGGTTAGTCTTAGCAGTATGGTGGTTTTCGCTCTTTTACCACTTTTGCCCTTCATTCCTGAGTCTCGTTTGTCCACTCTGGCGTCTTTGAGCGATATGTTGTTCCTTAGCCAAGCATCTATAGTAGGGCTATACTTTGGGGCTACGGCATATATGGCGCGAGGCAGATAACTAATGAAAGCGTTTAAACAGTGCTATGACTCTTAAAAGATTTAATTTTCAATCTGGCATTCATAAAGAAGGCACTGCATATAGCAATGAGGGCCGTTTTTTTGATGCAGGTTTTATAAGATTCAGAGCAGGTCGCCCAGAAAAAATGGGTGGCTGGGTTAAGAAATATCAGAACTCTTTTGTAGGAGTTTGCCGAAAGATAAAGCAATGGGCTGCTAACAATGGATTACGATACATTGGACTTGGCACTACTAAAAAAACATACATTATTTCTGGTAACAGCTTTATTGATGTTACACCTATTAGATTAACGTCAGGCGCCGGAGATCCTACATTTAGTGCATCTAATGGATCATCAGTACTTACCGTTACTGAAACTGGGCATGGCGCTGTTTTAGGAGACTTTGTTACTTTTAGTAGCGCCGCATCACTGGGCGGTTTAATAACAGCCGCTGTGTTAAATCAGGAATATGAAATTACATCAATTACTGACGCCAACACATTTACTATTACAGCAAAAGACACAGACGGTAATACGGTTACCGCTAATGCTAGTGATACTGGTAATGGCGGCAGTTCTACTGTAGCAACTTATCAAATTAACATTGGTTTAGATGTTGCTGTTCCGGGTGGAGGTTGGTCATCTGGCCCATGGGGTGATGGTACTTGGGGTACAGCGGCTGGTGATACTGTGGCAAATACTCTTCGTTTATGGTCGCTTGATAACTTTGGTGAAGATTTAGTCTTAAATGCGCGGCTAGGCGCGATATTTTTATGGGATGCAACTTCTCCCAGCAATAGGGCAAAAGAGCTATCAACAATTGCAGGAGCATCTAATCCACCATCTGAGGTTTTACAGATAGTTGTTTCTACACAAGATCGTCATGTTCTTGCTATTGGTTGTAATCCTATTTTTGAAAGCAACTTAGATCCAATGCAAATTAGGTGGTGTACACAAGAAAATGTATTGGATTGGACTCCAAAGACAACAAATACAGCAGGCGATTTAAAGCTATCTGTCGGCTCTACTATTATAGGCGCAGTTAGAGGCAGACAAGAAATAGCTATTTGGACAGATAATGCTTTGTATAGTGTCCAGTTTGTGGGCGCTCCATTTGTATTTAAGGCTAATTTGATTACAGATGGTGTCAGCTTGATAGGGCCAAATGCTGCCGTAACAGCAAACAACGTTATATTTTTTATGGATCGCGGCAATTTTTATGCATACGCAGGTGCGGCAAAAGTATTACCCTGCACTGTTAGAGCGTATGTGTTTGATGACTTTGCAGAAGCACAAGCAGAACAAGTAGTTGCATTTGCTAATACAGCATTTAATGAAGTTGGATGGTTTTATCCTTCAGCTTCATCAACGGTTTGTGATCGTATGGTTGTATATAACTATGAAGAAAATGCTTGGTCAATATCAGACCTAGCGAGAGATGCTTGGGATGATGCTGCGGCTTCAGCAGATACACCTATTGCAGTAAAAACTACTAGCGATGTGGGTTATGTATTTAGTCATGAAACTGGTTTTGATGATGATGGTCAGGCATTAACTGCTTTTATAGAGACAGCAGATTTTGATATTTCAGATGGTGATCACTTTGCATTTGTGCGGCGACTATTGCCTGATTGTTTGTTTGTAGGTGAATCAGACTCACCTGTTTTAGATTATAGTATTAAGGTGAGAGATAATGCTGGAGGTACGCTTTCAACGGCCTCCACAACATCAGTCACTCCAACTTCCGAGTTTGCAATGTCTAATGTTAGAGCAAGAGCAAGACAGGTCAGAGTTCGGGTAGAAAGCACAGACATCCAAAACGGATGGCGTTTGGGCGATGTTCGTTTAGACGTTAGGCAGGATGGCAGACGATGAGTACTAGAACGGCAAGTGGTGCAGAGTTCCGAATACCTTTGGAGTTGCCTCCCACTGAATACTCAGAGGAATATCAAATACGTTTAATCAATCAGCTGCGCATTGTTTTGGAGCTAATACCTTCTAAGAACGACGTAGAAGATGACGCACAAGCTGTGTCTTGGTTTATGTCGTAATGCCTCAGACGTATCAAAATGCTATCAAGACGCTCACAGGCACGAGCATTACGGACATTTACGAGTGTCCTCAAGGCGCCACATCTATTCTCAAAACAATTAGTGTGTTGAATACCAACGGCTCTAGCTCGGCAACATTGACCGTTCATGTGTTTGACAGCAGCGCTGATGCGACATTTGAATTTGAAACAGGATCAATCGCGGCATCCACAAGACATCCGTATTTAGAAAACGGCGAAGTCATTGTGCTGGAGTCCAAAGATAAACTACGCATGACCGCAGGAACGGCAAATTACTTTGATGTAATTGTATCCCTTCTTGAGATAACATAGCGTTTAAACACCAGAGGTTTGTATGAACAGCGCATTCAGACAACAACCACCGTTTCCTCTAAAGAAACAAGCTCAAGCACTTGCGAGCAAAGGTCGCTTTGGTGATACAGAGTTAGTTCACATGAACCCCTTGGAGGTGGACGTACTACGCTCCATGACTCCAAACAATCGACTGACCATTAATCCTGACACCGGACAGCCTGAGGCGTTTTTACCTTTGTTGCTCGCACTCGGTGGAGGGGTGCTTGGTGCTGGCGCAGCCGCCGCTGGCGGCACAGGATTACTAGCTACGCTAGGGGCCACAGGAGCAGCTGCGATTGGCTCTGGTCTAGGCACTGCTATTGAAACGGGCAGTTTAGAGGAAGGTCTTAAAGCTGGTCTAATAAGCGGCGTCCTTGGTGGTATAGGTGGTAAGGTTTTCGGAGGGGCAAGCTCTACGCTAGGTAGCACTGGGCAGCAAGTAGGACAAGAGGTAGGCAAGCAGACTGCTGCTGAAATCGCTCAAACTGTTGGCGCTGAAAATTTAATTACAAGCACATTGCCCTCTGCTGTTCCTACGTCAGTAGATTTTGCTGGTCAACTAGCAGCTGAACAGGCCGCTAAACAGGCGGCGACAGATGCAGCAACACAAGAGTTGGCAAAGGAAGCTGCAAAAGACGTAACGCTACGCCAAGCCTTTGCGGCAGGAATACCACAAATAACAAACCCGGAAGTATTCGGGTCTATTGCTGCGTCGGGCCTAACTGGTCAGGGCATGACAGAGCAGTTCAACTTGATGAACGCGCCTCTCATGGAGGAGGAAGAAGAGGACGACTTTTATGTTCCAGTGCGTTTAAACGATAGAGGCGTAAGACGTAGACCTCGCAATCTTTCTGGTACTGGTGAGTTTGATTACTTCGCTAACCCTTTCTCGTTTACACCACTAAGAGGCTTTGAGGAAGGCGGTAAGGTTGACCTAGAGCCGCGAGGAATGTTTCGCGGAGGCAGGGCTGCGATAGAGGCAAGAGAAGGTAGTGGCGTTGAAAATGTCGGGTTTAATCCTGACACCTTCGATCCTTTTGAGGGTCAATTTGCGCCTTCAGATTTTATTATTCCTAGTTATTTTTCAAATCCTTTTGGATCTCCAACAACAGATGCTTCTGGAGGATTGGATCGAGGCTTAACCGATGCGCAGGGCAACAGACAGTTCAACATAGTTGAAGATACACAGACACAACAAATCTTTACCCCTAGAGCCGATGATACTCAGATAGCTTTAGGCGCTAGAGGTTTTGCTGATGCTCCAGTAATCGACTACAACAGAAGATTGCTTGGAGATCCGACTAGGACAATTACGACTCAAAGCCTTGTGGAAAATCCAGACTTCTCGTTTGGAACAGGAGGCACAGGCGGCACCACAGGCGGCACCACAACCGGCGGCGGCACTACAGGCAGTGGGACGCGACCCCAGACCGGCACCACGCAGATAGTAACAGGCGGATCTCCGTTCAATGAAACCTTTGGAATGGGTGAAGGTGTAGTAAGCAACATTAATACAGGGCAACAAGACCCATACGGAATAGATGGTGGCTTTACTCCTGTCGGCGGAATCCTAGAAGGTGTTCCCGGCGCTTATGATCCAGAGAGCGGGTTTATGTTACCTACTGGCCCTGACGGACGGCCTCCTATGGAAGAAGGCACCTTCGGCCCTAACGACGGACTGGCTGGCGTTGGAATAGATGCTCCACCGGCAATAATGGGTGGGCCTGATTTTGAGGCTGCAATAGATGATTATTTAGCGGGTGTAGATTTTTCTACATTTGTTGATGCTCCCCCTGCGATGGATACGTCTCAGTTTTTAACTGCTGCTGATTTAGCGGATCTTGCTCCAGATACATCACAGTTTGTTACTGCTGCTGATTTAGAGGGATTTAGACCGGATACATCACAGTTTGTTACCGTTGATGATCTGGCTGGATTCAGACCAGACACATCACAATTTTTAACTGCGGCGGATTTACCAACATTCGACCCCGTAGATACCAGTCAGTTCCTAACAGCTGCTGATCTGCCAACATTCGATCCTGTAGACACAAGCCAGTTTTTGACTGCTGCTGACTTGCCCACTATAGATACATCACAGTTCTTAACGGCAGCAGACTTGCCAACTATGGATACATCACAGTTCCTTACTGCTGCTGATCTACCAACATTGGATACAAGTCAATTCCTGACAGCGGCTGATCTTCCTACATTAGATACCTCACAGTTCTTGACTGCGGCTGATCTTCCGACCATGGATACCTCGCAGTTCTTAACGGCAGCAGACTTGCCAACAGCATTCGATCCAACTGGACTACAAGAACAAATAGACACTTTAGCGGCGGCACAGGCACCGGCTTTTGATCCTACTGGTCTACAGGAACAGATTGCATCATTAAGCGCACAAGTGGCTGCGTTAAACCCAGCGGCATCGGCGCCTGTATTTAGTCCTACGCAACCCGTTATGGACTTTGCGATACCGAGTCCGAGATTTGCACGATGAAGGTAGAAGACGCAAATCCAATGAGCCAACCGTTTGGTGGAATGCTACCTAGATATCAAGAGGGTGGCCCGTTGAATATCGAGACTCAGTTTTTTGAGGGCTTAGTCAAGGGTGTTGGTGGGGGCATGGACGATGTCGTACCTGCAATAATAGAAGGGCAAGAGCCTGTGCTTTTGTCTCGTGATGAGTATGTGATTCCTGCTGATGTTGTTTCTCATGTAGGCGACGGAAGCACCTCGCGTGGCGCAGAGTTGTTCGATGAAATGATTAATAACATTAGGCGGCAAAAAACCGATACAACAGAGCAGCCACAAGAACTAAACGAAACCCCTGACGAAATTATGGGGTTCCTAAGGAAGCCGGTTAAGGTTGTTTAAACATGGCGTTTGAAATAGATCTTGTTAAAAAAGATGATATTTTAAAGGTATGGGGCGAGGTAGCTCATTACGCAGAAAACCTAGAGCGACGTAGCCATGACAGATATATAACTGCTGATATTTTGCATCAGCTTTTAGAGCTTCCCTACTTTGTATGGGTGGTTAGAGAAGATGGAAACGCGCTTGGATTTTTTATTTGCGGCATCAGCAAATACCCAAGAAAGACCTATCTTGAGTTAAATACTCTCAGTGGCAATAGGCTGAAAGAGTGGTCGGAGCAAGCAGTAGATGTGTGCGAAAAGTTTGCACAAAAGCTAGGGCTAGACGGAATGGAAACATCTACAATGCCCGGACTGGAAAAAGCGTTTAAACAGCATGGCTTTGTCAAAGAGTATGTCGTTATGACAAAGCAAATTGAGAAACTACCTGAGGAAGAATCTCAGGAGTTTGTGGAAGAAGAGCAAGTTTTGGAGGTGGCGTATGGGCGGTAGTAGCGGCGGCGGCGGCGGAACAGGAACCCAGAACGTAAACACAACGGTAACTCAAACCAATATACCGGAAGAGTTTTACCCCTATCTGCAAAAACAAATGCAGATGGCGGATGCTTTGTTGCAGCAGGACTATATCCCCTATGAGGGAGAACGCACAGCTGCCTATACACCAGAACAACAAGCTGCGTTCCAAGGCATTACAAGCATAGCTCAAAGAAGCTTACCGGGTGTGACGGGGATATGCTGGCAGTCAGATAGCAGGGGGCTATTCGCCTACAGCTGGAACGTTTGCAGGAGGCTATGCTCCAACAAGGGGTGACTTTGGTGGGGGTTATTCTCCAACAAGGGCTGACTTTGGGTCAGGCTATACAGGCGCTAATATCGCATCTACTTATGATCCAAGGACACAAACGTTTGGGTCTGGCTATCGAGGCTCCACAATTGATCCTAGATTTACTGGCGCAACTATACAGTCATCCTATGATCCAACGGCGTTTAGAGCGCAGCGCGTGGTGGATCAGATGGAGCAATATCAGAATCCGTTTTTGGAAGATGTTCTCGATAGATCTGTCGCCAGACTGCAAGAACAATTTGATACTCAACAGGCAGCGCGTGATTTAGCAAGCACACAGGCCGGTGGTGCAGGGGCATTTGGTAGCAGAGGTGCGTTAGCGAGGCTAACAGCGCAAGATCAAGCCAGCAGAGCCATAGGCGATTTAGAAGCTTCACAAAGGGCCAAAGCATTTGATACCGCATTGAGGGCGGCAACTGCTGATGTGGATCGTGATTTAAGAGTTCAACAGTTAAGTGATGCGGCTGCGCAAAGAGCGGCACAGCTAGGATTAACTGCGCAACAGGCAACAGGCGCATTTGCACAGGCAGCTGGCGCACAGGACTTACAAGCACAAATAGCAGAAGATGCAGCAAGAAGAGCAGCTGGCACTCAAATTTTGACAGCCCAGCAATTACAGGATGCCGCTAGTCGCGCTAGAGGTGTACAAGACATACAAGCGCAAACTGCCGCAGACGCAGCAAGAAGAGCAGCGGGTGCGCAAACGTTGACAGCACAGCAATTAAGAGATCAAGCAGCAAGAGCCGCTGGTCAACAAACATTATCCGCTCAACAGCTGGCTGACCAAGCACTCCGAGCGGCTGGCGCTCAAACGTTACAGGCGCAGATTGCTGGAGACGCAGCGTTGAGGGCGGCAGGAGCGCAAACCCTACAAGGTCAGATAGCTTCTGATGCGGCGGCAAGAGCGGCAGGACAACAAGCGTTAACTGCTCAACAACTTACAGACGCCGCAGCAAGAGCAGCGGGAGCCCAAGATTTAGATGCCTTTAGGCTGACACAAGCCGCAGCACAGGCTGCTGGTGATCAGACGCTAAGACAATCGCTGGCGAATCAAAGAGCCTATCAAGAAGCTTTAGCTCGACAAGATAGAGCAGCAGCTGCTGGAATCTCACTAGACCGTGCAGAGCAAGCACTAGATCTGCAAAGAATTGGAGCATTGAGCGCATTAGGTGGTCAGCAGCGAGCAGATGCGCAAGCTATCTTGGATACTCAGTATGCAGACTTCTTGCGTCAAAGAGAGTTCCCAAGAGAGCAGCTGGCGTTCTATTCCAACTTGTTGCGTGGCGTGAACCCCGGCCAGTTCGCTACACAGACAACTCGACAGGCAGCGCCAGCAGCAAACCAGTCTGGACAGCTACTTAACTTCTTGATGGGTGCAGCCCAACTAGCAGCATAGGACGTTTAAACATGGCGATGGATGACCTGCTAAGGATTGCTAATCGTACAGAAGACTTGCCTGATACAACGCTCGCTCAGTTAGCACAGGCTGGTGGCATTGAGGGCGTAATAGCCGCAAGTGAGTTGAAGTCTCGTAATGACATCCGAGAAGATGCGCAGATGTTGCGTATGCGACAGCAGCCTCCTGTGGTAGATCAGCTTATAAACATGGCGGCAAGAACACGCATGATGCCAGCTGCGCCCATGGCGACAGCAGCCCAAGCAGCACCTATGGCCGTCGCAGCGCCTATGGCCCCCGCAGCACCTATGGCTCCAGACATGGCGGCGTTAATGCAGCAGGGTGGTGCACCTATGATGCAGTCCGGTGGGTTAGTGCGCAGATTCCAGACAGGGAGCCTGAATCAAGGCACACTTGGCTTGCAAGAATTAAGCGCTGCTGGATATACCCCCGATACCTTTGCACAGCTTTCAGACGCAGAAAGGGCAGAGGTGTTACAGACCATCAATGACAGGAGGGGGCTTCAGTCACTTGGCGCTAGTGCTTTATCGCCTATTGCGGCAGCTGGTGATCTTGCTATGTTTGTCCCAAGACTCGCAGGTAATGCTGCGCAAGAGTTAGCATTCAGCCGACTTGGACGAGCGCTTGGTTTATCAGACCCCGGAGAAAGAGCGTCTTTGACCCCGTTTACTGGATTCCAACAAAGCAGAGTAGACCTTAAACGAAGTCAGCGACCTGTCTCTATGCAAGAATTGCTTGGGCCAACACGGCAGAACTACATAGCAGATATTGTCGAAAACACAGCAGAAGCAAACCAACAACAATCTGGAAGATTGGCGTTTCCCGGTGACACCCTTGGTGACCCAATCAGACAAGATAAGCAAATCGTAGCTGATGAAACTACCCCATCGGGTGATACGCAACAGCCAAGCACTGCTGTACCAACCTCGCAACCAAATCCCGCAGTCGCCGTTGCGAGTGCTCTTCAGCCGTTTAAACGAGATGCTAATTTAATAGGCGTAGGTGTAGGTAACGTAACCCCGTTTGGGCAAACCCCAGCTGGTGCTGCTGTTGGCACAGGTATTGATTCAACCCTGTCTACCTCGACAACCTTTAAAGGGCTTCAAGATAAGTATCTGAACGAGCTTATAAAAAGAGAGCAGGATTATAAAACACAACTTGACGATTCTCTCAGTGATCTCAAAAAGCTTGAAGAGGAATTGCCTGATCGTCAAAACATCAAAGATCGCATCAAGAAACAAACCTCTTTGGGCATGGCTCAAGCGTTCTTCCAAGCGGCTGCTGGCGAGAGTCCAAACTTTATCACCGCGTTGTCGCAGGGATTGGGTGGTGCCGCTGGTGTCTTGAACAAGATGACCGGACAAGAGCAGAAAGAGCTTTATCAACACGCGCTTAATGAGTTCCAAAGAGAGAAAGAACGCGCTAATACGCTTTATCAAAGACAAAAAGATGTCACTGATAAAATTACTGCTGCGCGACAGTTTGAGCAAACTCTTAGGACTGCGAATCGCACCGCTGCAATCAACCTTCGTAAGATGCAGCAAGAGGATTACTACAAAGCCTTACAGTTAAAAGTCGATATTGATAAAGCTAATCAGACAGAATTAAGAGAGCAAGCCGGACTTGCGATAGAGCAGTATAACGCTTTCAGAGATGACGTAAGGAACGCGACTACTGACAGGGAGTCGGTTAAAAATAATGTAACTAAACCAGATGCAGTCCTTTATGCCTCTCCTGACCAAATTTTATTGAAAGCAGATATTGATAATAACTACGCTCAACAATATGTGCGAGGCGCACAGATAGACGTTAATAGAGCTTTGAACAAATTAATTAAAGAGTTAGCCACTAATTATAAAAATGTTCCAGCATCGGTTACTGACACCAGACAAAGACTCGCACAGGCAAGAGCGGTGCTTGATAAGACTTTACAGGATGATGCAAGAATTGGGGATCTACAGGTGATAGCTGAATATGGCAACATTCTAAATACAATCGCGTTATCGGATGATCCCAATGCTGCTCTAAAAGCTTTCTATCAATCACCACAGGGCAGTTTCTTAGACCCCAACAGTCTTGGTTCTAAACTCGCACCTTAATGGCTACGCAAGAGGAGCGGATACAGGAGCTTATTAGTAGGCTACAGGGTGCGCCTCAGGGTGTTGGCTCTAGCTTTACTGCGCCACCGGCAGGGATCTCATCATCCCTATCGCCGGGGCAAGTTATTATTCCTCCTACACAGGCGGGTAGCTTCCTAGATATTACATCAGCTACCCCTATGCAGCAGCCTGTTACTCCTGCTACACCGCCGCCTCCGATGCCGGAGCCACAAACAGCTTTAGATCTATTTAAGGCTTTTGATTCTCCATTCTTGCCAGAAATAATAGAAGCGCCCTCACAACTGTTTGAAGGCACAGACGATAGCTTGTATGCCGTACCTCGCGGTATTACTAGGGGCGCACTGCAAACTGGCCTAAGCATGGCTGAGGGTTTGTTTTCTATCGCAGACACAGTCACAAGCTTGGCGGGATATGAAGATGCAATAGACCGAGACACTAGCGAGTTCTTCAAAGACATCCAAGAAGCAAAAGAGTATGTCGGCAACGAGGAAGGCATGGTTGGCAAACTGATGCAGGGTGTCGGTAGCATATTCGCATTTGCACTACCGGGACTTGGCCAAGCAGCAGCTGGAACAAGAGCCGCAGCCTTACTTGCCAGCGGCCCCGGAAAATTAAACGCCAGCAAAAGAATGCTGGCGCTATCCAAAGGGCTGGCGGGAGTTAAGTACGCTGCCGCAGGATCAGCAGGTGCCGGTCAATCTAGCGCAATGCTAGAGGCGTTTAAACAAGCTGGCGGAGATTACACGGTTGGCCAAAGAAATCTTGCGATAGCTTTGGGTGTGCCAATTGGATTCTTAGAGCTACTGGCTCCAGAAATGGTTTTGCGTGGCATACCGAGAGGAATAGCTAATCAAACAAAAAGCGAGATCATTAGGCGCTTGGGCGAAGCTGGAACTACAGGTGTAGGAGAGGGGGCGCAGGAAGCGTTTTCTCAAGTCTTACAAGAATTTGCGGCACAGGTTAACTACAACCCCGACATAGAAATAGGCGAGAGTATGTTGTCGGACTTTGGATATGGCGCCGGAGCGGGTGCGATATTCGATTTACTGGTGCGCGGCAAGGTTAAGTATCCAAAGAATGAGCAAGAAATACGAGAAGAGTATCAGCAGTCTACACCCCTAGCGCCTCTCAGCGATGAGTTTGTTGGCGATGCTATCGCTAATGAAACAGAACTTGCTGTGTATGACGCTGATGGGCAGCAGCTTACGGGCCAGATTGTTGGTGTAGAAGGCGGTGACGCTAAGGTGCTGATAGGAGAAGAGATTGAATTTATCCCTCTTGACCAAACGGCATCTGAAACAGGATTCTCTTTCGCCTCTGACGCTGATCTATTAACGCCACGATACAAAATAGATGGCCGTGATGTTGGCGACATGACTTTGCAAGAGCTTGAGCAACAGAAGATTGCAGCCCTAAGCGAAGAGATCACCGCCAAGAAAGCAACTGACATCAAGGCAATAGATAAAGAGATACAACGACGGAACCCTCTAGCTAAAGATCCCATAGACGAAGGGATTGACCTTAAACAAAAGCAAGATGAAGAAGGTGCGGCGATTGACTCTGGCGAAATTGGTGATGCAGCAAGCCAGCCTAACGTCATTGATGACACCATCGAACAAATCACCGGAGAGGGCGGCGATGATGTACTAACTAGGATAGTGCAGCCTGATGCGGGTAGATATCAAGACATCGAGCAGAAGGCTATAGATGATGCGTTTAAACGCAACAAGGTAGGAAAGAAAGCCCAACCGAAACTTATCGAAGAGGTCGCTGGCCGCGAAGGTGCGACAATTGCAGACCTAGATAACAAGCAAAAGTTTGACTTGTTAAACAAGGTAGAAAACTACCAAGCAAACAAGAAGGCTGAGAAAGAAAGAGAAGAAGCGCTAAAGAGGCAACAGGAAGCAGACAAAGCAGCAGAGGCAGAAGAGATCAAGCGCCTCCTAGAGCAGCAAGCTGCACAGGAAGAAGCAGAACCCAGCCCATTATCTGATGAACAAGATCGCAAAGCAGCGTCTTTTCGTAAACTTCTAGCCGATGCAGAAACGCCAATAGACCGCATAAACGCAGCGGTTTCTATGATAACTCGCGGTCAAGTCGATAATAATCCTCAGTTAGTCGCTGAAGGCGAGGCAGCATTACGCGCAGCCGAAGCCGAAGGATTTACGATACAAGAAGGAACGCGAAAAGGAGACACAAGAACTTACAACAAGGCCACTGAAGGACTTGTCAGGGATGTAACTTTTCAGAATGAGCCGAAAGAAGGCGATATTGAAACAGTAGAAAGTGTTCAGAAAGTAGGAATACTTCAAGATGGACAGCTGGTTCAAGTTCCGAAAGTAACAACGAGTTACAAAACTCCAGACCAGACACCAGAGCCAGCACCTGAGGCGCCAGAACCTACTATCACTCCCTTTTCCTCAAAGATAGTAGAGGACTCTAAACCAAGGTACAGGACGGTGACGCCGGTATTTGAGTCCCAGCTGGACAAAGCGCTTTACATAGTCGGCAATACTAGAAGTCGATCTGCCGCTGATAGCGACATTATGACTGAGTTGCGTAGGTATTTTGGTCGTGGTGCGCCGGGATTCCCTGACTCAGAGATTCGCAGACTAGGGATGCGGGTACGAGAGTCTGTTAAAGAACGTGGCGAGCCAGCTTTCAACGATGGTTTAGATCAGTTTAACGTACCGGAAATCATCACACCGAGGGGTGCTGTCAAACAGGAACAAGCGCCTGAGGTAACGCCCCAACCAGAGGTGGTTCAAGAGGTACCCGCCGAGCCAGAGATCACGCCAGAGCCAGAGGTCACGCCAGAACCAGAAGCTGCGCCGAGAGTAAGGGCCAAAAAGAAAGCTACAATCAGCAGGGGCGAAAAAGAAGATCTTGTAAAATTAATTGACACACTGTTGATTAGCGACAAAACGCCATCTACGGCTCTCCAAGGTTTGGCAATTAAACTCTACAATCAGATCAGGCAAGAGGGCAGAGATCACGACGCAACACTTCTCTTATTACAAAGTAATCAGGATTTAGTAGAAGCCGCTGCTCAAGAAGATGATTTAAACCTTGACTTCATGCGCAAAGAGCAGCCAGCGGCGGCTGGTGTGGTGCAAGGTCAAGTTGTTACACAGACCCCACAAGGGCCGGGGATTGTACGATCCAGAGCGCCGTTAGATATCAACGACTTTAACCGTGTTAAGCAGATCGTTAATAGCGTAGCCCCTCAAGCAAACCTAGTGGTTGCCAGTCAGTTGTTTGGCCCAGCACGAGGCGATGGTGCAAACCTCAATCAAGTAGAGATTGATGGCAAAAACTACACCATGGAAGAGGCGCTAGGATTACAGGCGGGTAACGTCGTAGCTGTGTCTCTGGCAGACGGGTATTTAGACCCGCAAAACAGGGCGTATCACGAAGCTACGCACTTCCTGTTTAACAACAACTTCCTAACCGCTAAAGAAAAAGCAGACTTAGCTGCAAATGTAGAGCGATTACAACAGATTGTCTCAGATCATTTGGGCGCAAAAGAATACGAAAGAGCGTTCAGCGGATTGACGGCAGATCAGAAGCTAAACGAGCTAGTCGCGTATGGTTCAGCCCTATACAACAGGGGTCTGGACATTGACGGCAAGGTGCCGAAAGAATTTACCCCCGGATTGCGGCGTGTATTCGCTAAGATTCTTAGACTGTTTAAACAGTTGCAGACTGCATTCTCCGGGGAAGGCAGACCTGCTGAGATCGAAACTATCTTTGAAGAGATTCGGCAGGGTCGTGTAGGTCGCAGGGAGCCGCAAGTCTCCAGATCCATGGACTCGACTGGTCTATCGTCTAACACCCCGCTTTACATGATCAAGCAGGGGCCAGCCGCAGCGGCCACAGAGATGCGCCCCAAGATACAGTCGCGGCTGTTGAAGACAGTAAATGCTAAGTCTACTCAGAAGGCGCTGCCAGAAGCTTGGGCTAGGGTAGTCAAGAACAAGCAGGGTAATGATGAGCTTGTCGGGATACTCAAGGGTGTGAAACTGGAGGAATACAACGACTCCCACCTCGCAGCATTTTTATCTACCGCCCCGCAAGACAAAGCAATCTCTGGCGCTGAAATAGCAGAGTACTTGGATGACATTCAAGGCATTGTAGAAATACAAGTCTATGGAACACCAATAGACAGGACGCCAGATGATGCTTTAGAGAGTGACTATCAAGCTGCCTTGCAAGAGGATAGAAACAATCTCGCCTATGAACAGGTTGCCAGACAGGGAATATCCGAATTGCGCAGAGGTATACCGCCTAATGTGAATATGACCAATACTCAAAGAGTATTAAAGTCGTATGTCAACACTGTTAGTAACGGTAACCCTAATAACAACCAAGCAACTGCCTTACCTAAAGAGGTGCTTGAGGCATTAAATGAGTCGCTAGAGGTAACTTTTAAAGACAAACAAAATGCAGCCACCAAGAAGCTTGCAAAGGCTTTGACCCAAGCGGTTAAAGATCCAGAGTCTGGTTTAGATAGGCGATTGCTTGGGCAGATTTTTGTTGAAAACGATTATCACGGGCGAGCGGTATTAAAAGACCCTCAGGGCGGGGAGCAAATAACCACTCTTGTTACAGAGCCAGCTGACCTATCTTTAGATCCAACAGGCGCAACTCAGGGCATAGATCCGTCTGGAGAATTCGGAGACAATTTTTACTACGCATACACGGCGATGGGCGGAAGAGAAATACCAGAGCAAGGTGACGCTCCAGCGCCTGACCTAGCTGATTCTGTAGCTCAGAATTACCGAGAAATTGTTTTATCAATGCCGTTTCTAGCGGGTAGGCGTTGGCACCACGCCCATTTCCCCGACATACCAAACCCACTCATGCACATGAGAGTGTCCGATATCGTTCTGGAAAACGGTGATTTGGTAATGGTCATAGAAGAAATTCAATCGGATCTGCATCAGGCTGCTCAAACACACATGAAGAGACTAGCCGCAACAAAACTCCACAAACAAGGAGAAATCAGATCCCCTAATTTTGATCGTTTAAACAGAGGGGACAAGCAAAAAGTCCGAAAGGTACTCAATGAATTCAAAGATGAAGTCTATGGATCATTAGTTCCCGACCTTCCTCTAAAACAAGATAACCAGCGACTGGCTTTTGGAATAGACATCCTTACGAAAATGGCTGTGCGTAATGGCTATGATCATATCGCCATATCCAATAGCGAATTGCAGAACGAAAGATATAGAAACTCAGTTAGGAATCACATTAGCGGTCTAGCGTTGACCTCTACGATCAACCCACAAGCTGTAAAGTTTGACGATGTTCAAACTCTTGGCCCTGATCAGCTGTTGTTCACCATGAGCAATGAAGATCTTAATGACATGAAGTCTGACTTAACTGCCGATCAAATTGACTTCATTGCGGAAGAAGGTCTTGCGTTACAGAAAGAAGAAGTTAACGAGTTTATAAAAGCAAATACTCGATTGCTTTTCCCCGAACAGGTTACGGAAGAAGATGCAACATTTGCGAGTGCGGCACAGTTAGGCGGGTTGCCGCTTTCAGAGGGTACGATACAGGTTCAAGAACAATCACAAGCTTATGCACAAGAAGAGGCGCTCGATTTAAACACAGCAGTTGATATTATTTTCAACAGGGGAGTGCTATCTGTGCCTAACTTGGGGGGCGGAGTAGATGCCTACCCAGATCGCGCCGTTTTCAACCTGTCTCAAACAAACGCTAGATTCGATCCTAATTTTCGTAGTGATTTGAAAAAGACAATATCCAGAGAGTTTGATCCCTCTATCGGATCAAATATGGTGGGCATATTGCGATTGTCTTTTGCACAGGCTCTTGCCAAGAAATACCCATTCCTGCCACGAACTACCTTTGCATCTTACACCGTTCCTGCTGAGGGCTTTGGTGCCGATGGCCAATACTACGAGGCAAGCTTCTATCGAGACACTATTGCTTTAGAAGATCCCCAGTTTGCACAAGGCGACTCGCAAACCACGGAGGATTGGCTAGGCGAAAACATCTCTAAGGTTGTGATGGATTCGATGGGCGATAATGTCACCTTCAATGCAGATGATTTTGTTGGCTTTGTTAGAGAAAGAATCGAATACCTTAACAGCCTCAAAGAAAAGAAAGATGCGGGACTTGAGCTTACTGCGCAAGAGATTAAGTCAGAGAGCCTATTAGACGTAGCGGCGATACGTCAGGCAAAGAATAGGGTTACAGGCGCAGTAGATTTGCCAGTTGGCAGTGGGTTTGAGAACGTCTATGACGTTAAGATGCCGCAGCAAATAATTGCCGCCATGGCTCGGTTGGGTTCTGAATCTAAAAAAGCCATTAAAGAAGCCAATAAAAACAAGCGCGTTTATTTGGGTACTGGTGATTTATCGTTGGTTGGCACCGCTGACTTTATCGACTTTCAAGAGGCATCTATCGTAGATGTTAGCAGCGATCCCGCCGCTTCTCTTGGTGACAGGACAATACCGATAGGGACAGGTACTGCCACAGAAGCAGCTTTGCGTCAGCAAATTGTGGATACGCAAATAGAAAACAGAATGCGAGAGGATGAGGGCGAAGGGTTTGGCGTAGAAGATATTCCTAATATCGAAGGCCAGTACGCAATACGCACATCCCCACAGCGCAATCAGCTGCAAGTCTTTGAGATCACAGACTCCATGCGCGAATCAGATCAGCTATCTGAGGCGTCAGAGGTTTATTTCGCTCGTAAGCAAGATGAGCGCGTAGCGGCCACAAACGAAGGCACAAACAATCTACGTGGTGTGTTCCGAAACGGGCGCCAAGCTGCGATAGATTTCATAGATCGTATGCCGTTCTTCAATACACTCAAGGGATTACCTGATAAACGAGAGCTAGTGCTGGAGCGAGCCAAGTATCTCGGCACGATACAAAGATCCTCTGACGTAGCTACGTTTTTGCGCGATGAGATTGGCAATAAATACTTGTCTCGCACAGGGCCAAAGAACCGCCAGTCCACCGAACAACTACGCACAGCTATCTTTGAGTACCTGACTACCGGGGAGCCAGAGGCTGAAGCTGCATTGTTTAAACGCCTTGAAGCATTGGACAGCCGGGCCGCTGCCGCATCGTCAAAGGCCAAGGATCTCATTGAGAATTTAGGTTTGGAGCTAGTCAACGCCGGATTGCTTCCAGCGAAGACCTACTACAAGAGAGCTAGATCTTATCTTCCACGCATCTATATCAAGCACGTTCTGGAAAACAAGATAGATCCTAAGTTTGGCTATCTGAAAGCGCGAGATGATCAGAAGACCCCAGAGGCTATGGAGGCGCTGGGCGTAATCAATGAGCTTGACCCTGCGTTCTTGGTATCTCGCGCTATACAACGCCCTATCCGCGACTTGCAGTTCATAGAGTTTATGAACTCCATCTCTGAAAACAAAAACTGGACAACTAACGATGACCAGTTCTTGGTTGAGTACGGGCCAGCTAACGAAGATGGTAGCCCAAGATTGGTCAGTGGCTTCTATCTGCTTAATGAAGTGACAACGCTTAACGATATCGCGGATGCGCTGGAGGATGCGCAGCCTGAGAGGGCGGCAAAACTGCGCCAAGATGCTCAGGATATGAAAGATGCAGTCATGCGCACCTTTGAAGAGCGCGGCTTGAAGCAGTTTGTGGACGATCAGAGCCTTGAATTACAAGATTCTGTCGAGGTATTTGGCCAGCAGTACAAGCGCGTTAGCAGAAACAAACAATATGGTCTATTGGCAGGAAGGCTGGTACGCGAGGAGATCTATGACGATCTAGTTGCCTCGTCAATGATGATGAACATAGGAGATCCAGCCTACGTTGAATTCTTGAGTAAGGGTAAAAAGCTGACCGCGATATGGAAAACCATCAAGGTTCCGCTCAACCCGCCCACTATTGCTCGTAACACCTTCAGCAACGCGATACTCATCCATCTTTCTGGAGTGCCGTTCTATCGCGTAATACCGAGGATGGTAGAAGCTGCTAGAGAAATCATTGCTTATGGCAATAAAGACTTTGAAAACTCGCGTCACTATCAAGAACTATTGAAGCGAGGCGTAAAGCAGTCTTCGTTTACAGAGCAGGAGTTAATTGGAATCCAAGATGACATGATGGACTTCTTGAAGTCTGTCGATGCCAAAGACATTGGTATGTTTGGATGGTTGAAGCTAAATACTTGGGGCCGACTGTCTACCGCTGCGAGCAATATGTATCAAGGTCTGGAGGTTATAGGAAAGACTGCAATAGCCATTGATGTCATGGAGCGCCAAGGCGGCACTGCCGATGATGCATTCCTAAAAGCGCAAGAATACTTGTTTGACTATGGTGATGTGCCTCAGCTTGTGAGGGCCACGCGACAAAGCCCAATCGGAATACCGTTCCTGACATTCCAATATAAAGTTTTACCTATTCTTGCCAAGACTGCGCTACGCAACCCAGCCAGATTCGCTCCGTATGTGGCGTTGAGCTATGCACTTCCAGCTGCGTTCATGTCGCTGTTTGATATAGACGATGATGACTATGAAGACATCAAGAACTCCATGCCTGATTACATACGAGGCAACCCCGGCCTTGTGCCACTGCCCACTAGAGATGACAACGGGCGGCTACAATTCTTAGATACAAGCTATCTGTATCCTTGGGGCAGCTTGATTAGCTTGAGCGATTCAGCGATGCGCACAGGTAAGCAAATTGCCGGTGTTAAAAATCCAGTAGAGCCGGGATTCGATCCAAAAGATATGTTGACAACTGTGGGTATGTTCGGAGGCCCAGCATGGTCGTTGTTTGGCGCGACAGTAAATCTTGACCCGTTTACACAGCGTCCGATTGTCAACCCGGATGATCCTTTCTATATATCTGGCGCCATTGAAAGGCCATTCTACAGAAGAGGCCAGCTGACTGACGCTATGTTCTGGGCAGCAAATCAGTATGTGTTGCCGGGATTCTTGAACACGGAGTATGGCGCTGTATCGAAGCTTAACTCTGCGCTGCGGGGAGGCAAGAAAGCGAGCGGTGTCCCGGTAGACACGCTAGATCAAGCGTTGATGCGGTTAATCGGTTTAAACATTACGTCGGTAGATCCGACAGCTATCTCTGCGTCAGTTCGCTATTTGGCTTCTGAGCGCAACAAAATACTCGCAGCAAGAAGTCGGGTTGTGAAAGATCAAAGTTTATCTAGGGAAGAAAGAAGAAGGAGGGTAGCCAACTACAATGCCCAGTTGGAAAGTTTTTCTGCAAAATATGGCGCAATTTTGGAAGCCGCAAGAAACACTAGAGCAATCGACGCCCGACTCAGAAGAGAGGACAAAGAATGATGTGGCAGATCAGTGCTGGTCTTGGGATTGCGTTAGCCCTTTCTCTTGGCTCTTTTAAGCTGTATTACGACAAGGCAGAGGCAGAGAAAGATGCGATGGAATCATCGCTGCGTATGTCCATAGCTAACGTCGAAACACTAAAGAAAGAGATGGAAGCGCAGAACCAGCAGATGCAGGATCAAATTGAGCGCAACAAGGTTATACAAGAAAGGATTAGTATACTAGCCGAAGAAAACAAGACAGCCATGTTGGAGGTGGACGCGATCAGAAAAAAGTTCGCAAAGCACAACTTGGATGTGCTGTCTCTGCGTAAGCCCAAGCTGATTGAAAAAATTATTAACAAGGGAACACGAGAGGTTTTGGATGATCTGGAAGCTATTACCGATAGTCGCACTGAGCGGTTGTAGCGTCTTTGGAAACAGCCCAGCCGCCCCCCAAGTTGACCCCGTCGAGGTTGTCAGAGTTATGGAGCGGCCTCCCGTTTACCATCCGCCTATGCCGAATCGCATTACGTCGTTGCCAGTCGAATGGACAGTCCTTACTCCCGCTACAATGCAAGAATACTTAGACGATTTAAACGAGGGCAGCGCACCTTCTAATGCATTTTATGGTTTAACATCAAAGGGTTATGAGAATCTTTCTGGTAATATGGCGGAAGTAAAAAGATACATACGTCAGGCTTTATCCATAATCGAGTATTACCGGAAGCTAGATAAGGAGGATTCAGATGAGCAATCTGATAGAGATGCTGAAGCGCCATGAGGGTGTGCGCAGTCATGTGTACCTATGCTCCGCTGGGTACGAAACAATTGGAGTCGGGAGAAATATAGCCGACTCTGGGCTAGGGCTATCTGATGATGAGATTGACTACCTTCTAGCCAACGACATCAAGCGTGTACGAGAAGAGCTTGAAGACAATTACTTCTGGTTCGGAGCGCTCAACGAGCCGCGACAAGACGCGATGATAGATATCTGTTTTAATCTGGGACTGACTAGACTTAGGGGCTTTGTGAACGCTTTGGAAGCCATGTCACGAGAGCAGTTTGACATAGCGGCTGATGAGTTTATGGATTCTCGCTGGGCAACACAGGTAGGGAACAGAGCAAACGAGATCACCGAGATGATCAGGACAGGTGAGTATGTTTAAACGCTACAAGAAGGGCGGAAAAACCAGTAAGCCAAAGAAGAAGTCTAAGTCTCGTGTAAACGAGGCGGGTAATTACACCAAGCCGGAGATGCGCAAGAGACAATTCAATCGCATCAAGGCCGGGAGCAAGGGCGGAAAGCCGGGCCAGTGGTCGGCGCGTAAAGCCCAGATGTAGGCGAAAGCTTATAAAGCTGCCGGTGGTGGTTACAAATAATGGCGAAAGATCCCAAGAAGGGGACAGGCAAGAAGCCCAAAGGATCAGGTCGTAGATTGTACACGGATGAGAATCCGAAAGACACAGTCAGTATAAAGTTTGCTACAGAGAAAGACGCTAGGGACACTGTAAGGAAGGTCAAGAATATAAAGAAGCCATTCGCTCGTAAGATCCAGATACTCACTGTACTGGAGCAACGGGCAAAGGTGGCAGGAAAAACGAAGCAAGCTGAGATAGCGCGTAAAGGTAAGGACGCTATCCGCAGAGCTAACGCCAAGAAGTCTTAGGAGGTTATATGCCATTCAAGAAGTACAGCGCCAAACAAAAGAAGCTCGCCAAGGTTGCAAAGCCTAGAGATAAGATTACCAAGGCAGACTTCGACAAGCTCAACAAGGGCAAGAAAAAGAAGAAGAAGTAATGGCCCTAGCTAAATCCCAGAAGTCCCTAAAGAAATGGACGAAGCAGAAGTGGCGCACTAAGTCAGGCAAGCCTAGCACCCAAGGCAAGAAGGCTACGGGCGAGCGATACTTGCCAGAGAAAGCGATCAAGTCTTTGTCTGCCAAGGAGTACGCAGCCACATCTCGCAAGAAAAGAAAGGATACTAAGAAGGGTAAGCAGCACAGCGCACAGCCCAAGAAGATAGCCAAGAAAACAGCGAGGCATCGCAAATGAGTTTGACAGATGCAGAAAAGAATAGGCTCAAAAAGGTTGGCCTTACAGGTTTAAACAAGCCCAAGAGAACGCCTAATCATCCCACCAAAAAGGGTGTCGTAGCTGTGCGTGACGGAAAGAAAATGAAGATCATCCGTTTCGGAGATCAAAAGATGGGTCACAATTACAGTGACGAAGCTCGCAAGAGTTTCAAAGCTCGCCATGCGAAGAACATCAAGAAGGGAAAAACATCAGCAGCTTTCTGGGCGAACAAACTATTTTGGAGCAAGGGTGGCAGCAGGAAGTCACCACCGAAATCACAAAAGCAAAAGTTCGGCAAGTGATCGTATACATTATCCTCTACAACATACGTTTAAACGCTACCTATAATTGTGTTTCTTTCACCACGGGTGCATAAAACACAGTAGTAGGTAATCAGACCCCAAGATATCTGTACCAATTTTTTCCGTCTTCTAGCTTGATCAGTTGATATCTTTGCCGCACGTTATAAACCGTTTGCACAGGAACATCTAATTCTTTTGCAATATGGCTAGGTGATAGTCCCATCTTCATTAGAGTGAGTGCTTGCACGATCTGCGAGTCCTTCATTGGTGGACGCCTATCTGTGGGTAACTGTTCCTTTCTAGGCTTAGGCTTCTTCATGTAAGCCTCTTGTGATCTTATTGCCTGTACAAATCTATCCATCTCCACTCCTAATAATAAGTCCCGCCTTCGACCACGCTGACGGGCGAGCGCCACAAAGGAGGAATAGTCCTTGGTCTAAAAAGTCCCGCCTTCGGCCAAGGGGACGGGAACCCTTTGGCATAGGCGAAGCTCAACCAACGCCTGTGGCCTATTCGCCGTTTGTGGCCGAGCGATACGGCATCGCCTCTGGAGTAGGTATGTTAGAAACCTAAGGCCAACTTCATATTACATAAACCTACTTACAATGGATTCCTTTTTTCTACGCTTCGGTGCAACCGCTGGTGGCGGCTCTGGTTCTTCTAGCTGTATGTAGACCTTGGCGCCTAGCGCGTTTGCCAGTTGCTCCACAACATCAAAGCTAGGTTTTCTCTTGCCTAACTCGACTTGACTGACATAACTCTTTGCGTGGCAAGACTTGTCAGCCAACTCTTGCAGCGACATACCCTGATCTAATCGCAGCCTACGTAGCTTTTCTGAATACCAACTCACGATATTGACTCTTGAAAAAGCATAAGATGATCCTCCAATAATTCTCTGGCGTGTTCATCTGTCTTGAGTTCAGAGCGCGAAGACACCTGACACACTGACCGTATCACTGCTGCTGCATATTCTTGATCGTCAAGATCTTGATTAACAAACGGCCATTCGTCTTTGTTTAAACGAACCCATCGCTGATAACTTGCGTCCCTGCAAATTAGGTTTGCTTTTGCGAGCGCCCGTTCACCATCCGTCGTAGCCTGTGGGCGTATGGGGTTTTCGTAATCGTCTATCTTTGCACAAGCCACAATGTACCGTTGACCAATAGGAGCAGTGGCCATTTCTTTCGGCACATCATCTGGGTGTATGACAAAGGACACAACCATGCCATCCTTAGTCTGGCGATATGCGTACTTCTTTGCCTCAAAGTGTTCTGCTAACTCAGTCATCGTCATCTCCGCTGGCAACCAAACGTATTTCTATGTCACCGCTTTGTGCGTGGAAGCAATCTACTTCTGTATCTAGCTCCAAGATATCTATTCCCTCTGCTTCCTCGTAGTAGAAAATGATCTTGTCCTTGAAGCAGTGCAAGATTGTGGTCACATCGTTTGCTGAAAGCGCGTTACACAACTCCCAAACATCATCAGCCTTGAATCTAAGGGATGACCATTTCTTTATTGTGCTGGTCATGTAAGCGTTGGTTTGTTCTTTCCTAAGAGTTTCATCTTGTAGCTTTTTGATCTCGCTCTCGTGCGCCTTTTGTTGTTTGGCCAGTTGGTTCTGAAGATTGCTAATGATTTCATTCTTCGTCGTGTAGTATTTCTTCTTCGCTGTCATCTCTCATTCCTATGTTGCGTTTAAACACATCGAGCCATGCCATGGGGTCTATGCCTTGCAATGCCCACCATCGTTGCTCGTTTCCATGCGCGTGGAGTTGCCTGTGATGATCGTCACACAGGGGGACGGCGTGTTGATCCCCGCTCCTACGCATACCTCGCAAACCATCCTTCTCCACAAAGGTAAGGTGGTGTGCTTGGGCTGGCCGATAACAAACCAGACAACCCTCTTCACGCACTCGTTGCAGATGCTTACGGCTTCTTAGTTTCTTCGACCAAGTCTTCTCTTCCAAAAACCTTCACCATTGCTTCTGCTGTTTCGACTAAAGACTCCAATCCCTGTAACACAACCTTGGCATCACGAATGCGCTCGTTGAGGTTAGTGGATATGTCTTCGTCAACGTCTGGGTTTGGCTGGTGTATCTCTTCGACGGTCACACCTAGCCCTCTTAGCTTCCTCCTTGCTTTGCGGATCTCGGTCTGGGAATCGGAAAGCTTCGACTCCAGATCCATCACCAATCCCTTGATCTTGCTCATAGATCAAAGTCATCCATGACTCGCTTTGCCGCCCCTGCTGCACCTGTCGCTGCTTGGGTGGCAGACTGGCCCTTCGACTTCAACTTTACTTGTAAGTAAGGCTGACCTTTCGCGCTCATTTTTTTGGTGATATCGAGGTAGTAGTCGTGACCGTCAACAAGAATGTCGCCACGATAATCAGCGTGCCAATCAAGTTCTTTCTTTTCGTTCTTGAATGCTGCGCCTTGCAGATCCTTTCGTTCATACCCTGCCATCAAAAATCTCCTTCTTGTGGGTTCTGTAGTTGGTAAAGTCGCTCCTCAATCTTTTTGCGGAACGCTGGGAATCCCTCGTGATCTTGATACTTCATCTTGATCGGGGCGTAGAAGTTTTGCATCACTACTTGAGCCTCGTCTGGGTTGCGGCACTGCGCAAATTCATCAATGCACCTGTTGGTGTCTGATTTGAATGCGTCAAATTCATCGGCCTTCGGTTGTTCCTTCTTTGCTTTCGGCTTTGGCTTCACAACATCAGTCTTCGGCGCCTGTTGTTCTGCTGCGTTGCCGTCATCGTCTTCGTCGGCGTCCACACCGCAAGCCATCGCAAGTGAATACCTCTTTGCATAGGTCATCGCTGACCCATACCCCTGCGCGGTTACCTTTGACACAGGCACATGGACAGGCCCAGTTCCAATCTCTTCTCCGTATCCGTAGAAGATTGTCTCCACTGCGATGCCGTCATCTACGGGGGTAGATTTCTGAACAAAGACAATGCCGTTGCTGTTCAGCGCCCCCTTGACCGCATCAATGATGCTGCCAAGTGAAGCGTATTTTGATTTGAATTGCGGGTTGACCTTGTCCTTTATCGGGGTGGCCATCTCGCTCTGAGCTTTTACCAAAGCTTGAACAAGTGTATTGGGTCTATGCCTTGCTTGATCAGTCACTCTCACTCTCCTGTTTAAACGTTGCGAATTGGTCGCAGTAGTCAGACACATCACAGAACTGTTCGCAGCGCACCGGAGTGCCACGACGATGATCTATGCTGTGTTTGTCTGCGTCCTTCTGTGCGGCTACGAATGTCTCCGCTTCCTCTTGCGAATCGAACACACGCACTGCGCGTACTCTTTTCTCTTTCATCACGGCAAACTTGTCATCGCGCAACCAACGCTCTTCGTCAGTGCAGTCAGGCAGATTGCCAGCCCTCGCCTCCTCGTGTGCAGCGATGCGTTCTTTCACAAACGCCTCCGTCTTTTCAAGGGGCCAGAGTGGGATGTCTTGGATATAAATGTCTTGTGGTGGGTAGTCAGGCTTGCGCTCGGCCTCGTGTCGGCTCCAGTCTTTAACAAAGTTAATGATCTGTAGACCGCTGACCTTGATACCGTTTTTTTCTGCTATGTATGCGTATATGTTGAGTTGTTTTTCATCGCTGTCGTTATTCATCACGCCATACGCTTTTCGTGTCTTGTAGTCCTGTAAGACTCGCGTACCGTCCGGTTGTACATACTGTACGTCGATAGCGCCCGATAGCGTAACGTCGCCTACAGAGCAATACAGGCGCTCCTCGGTGATATAATCGGGGTGCAACCAAGCAGCCCGTTCTAGGATTGCGTGAACCGCTGTGCCAAACAGCGTCCACAGGTTCTCAGACACATCTCTGAAAACAATGTTGTCTGGGTCATCGAATAGCGCAGCCATGCGAGGTGGGCGTAGCAGCCCTGTCGCGGAGTACGAGGCATCGCCTCGGCTGTAGGTGTCCTTCTTCAGCGCAGCTGCGAGAGGCGCAGGAAGGTCGAATTGATTTGTGTAATGCATGATACCCTGTTGCGAATAGGTGTATAACGATGAGAACACATGGCCAATAGAAAAGTCAAGCTTGTTATTTTTGGAAGCACACAATCCAAAGCAAACAGTAGACGATTGGTTACCTTTGGTGGCCGACCACGCTTTATCAAAAGCAAAGCCGCACTTCAGTTTGAGAAAGACATCAAGGCCCAAGTTCAACCACTGGAGCAAATGCTTGAGGGCGACCTGTCATTCCACGCAGACATTTACTATCCCAGCCGGAGACAAGATCTCGATCCCAGCATCCTGCTCGATGCCTTGCAGGGCTTGATCTACGCAAATGACAGACAGTTTAAACAGATCAGCAGCTGCCGTTTTTTGGATAAACAAAACCCTCGTGCAGAGATCTGGATCAAAGAGATTGAGCATGACGAAAATGGCCCACCTCAGCTGTTGGTCTGAGATGGGCCGTCCTTTCGCAACAAAGGAGCCAACTTGTGATGAGAGTTGACAAAGGCATTGTGACTGTGCTTTTTTGATAAAGCAAGAACGCGCAAGGGGGTAAGACCGCAAGGGCGCGAAACAAATTGGCGGTAATGTCCACGCTCGGCTCCGTCCGATCTGACAATTCTCTCTCCAGCTTCTCCATTTTTTTTGTGGGGGGTTTGGGGGGAGCGTCCTTCTCTCACCATCCGATCTGAATCGCAACACAGGAAAAGTGATGAGGCCAACATACGAGACAACAAACAATCGTGAAAAAGAAAAGGCTTTAGCAAACAGGCTAGGGTTGATGTGGGACATCATCGCAAAACAAAATCCAAAGTTTTATGCAATCGACCTGTCATTCGTGAACGACAACGGAGAGGTCGAAGGTTTCGGGGAAATCAAGACGCGAACCCACAAGTTCGGCACCTTCCCAACGTATATGATTAGCAGCCACAAGGTCGCAGATGCGAAAGCGCTTGCATCAGCCACCGGACTGGATGTATTTTTAATTGTCGAGTGGTCATGCGGAACCGTGGGCTACTTGAGTTTGGTGGAGTCTATGCCTGATCGCGTCGAGTGGGGAGGCAGGACAGACAGGGGTGATCTTCAAGACTCGGAGCCTGTCAACCACTACGACATCAATCGTTTCAAAATCGCAACAAAGGAACAAATTAACAATGACGAGTTCGACATATAGATTCAACGGCAACACAATAAAACTCAAAGATCAGGACTTTGATCGCTGGCAAAAAGCATTCAAGAACATCCCGAACCTTGAGGCGGTGTTGCAATCCCGCGATGACTGGCTCACATACGACGCCGAAATCAAAACACAACAACGCTGGTTCCTCAGTACCTCCGCATATCTGGCAAAGCTTGATGCTAAAGAGGCTAAAGAAAATAGGACGGATTCGGTAGGCCGCAAGGTCGATGCCGAAGGCAGGGTAAAATTTAAGACTGCACCGTAGCTATGAGCTTCTGGGACAAGCTGGCAAGCGAAGGGTTTGCCATCAACGATCTGCGCGAGGGGCAGCAAAAAATTCTTTGCCCCCAGTGCAGCAGCACTCGCAACAAAAACAAACACGAGCCTTGTCTGTCGATGTCAATCGACCATGGTGGTGCGCAATGGCGTTGCCACCACTGTGAATGGACGGGGAACGTGTGGAGGCAAGAGATGACAACGAGTCCGTTTAAACGCAAAGCAACATCAGATACTAACCCAGCGCCGAAGATACCCGATCTGCAAGATCCATCGGAAGGTGTGGTCAAGTGGTTTATCAATCGGGGGATTAGCAGTCAGACTATCCAGTTGGCTGGAGTCCAAAGCGGTGAGGCGTACATCGGAGGTGAGCGAAAGAACGCGATAGCCTTTGTCCACAAGGACTGCAAGGGCAACGTCATCAACGTCAAATTTCGCAGTAAGGACAAACAGTTTTCGCAAATCAAAAATGGAGCAAGGCTTCCGTATCTGTGGAATATGATCGACTTGGAAAATCCGCAGTTGATTATTACCGAAGGTGAAGTGGACACGTTAAGTGTCATGGAGGCGGGGTACGCCAACGTCATCAGTGTGCCTGATGGCGCCAGCGACAAGAAGCTGGAGTGGGTTGAGGAACTGGATAACGATCTGGCTGGGTTTAAACGGATTGTGTTGCTTACTGACGGGGATTCAGTAGGGATCGCAATGCGCAATGAACTTGCGCGACGGTTGGGTAGGCACAGGTGTTGGCGGGTTGATTGGCCAGAGGGATGCAAAGATCCCAACGACGTACTGGTGGGTTATGGATCAGCAAAGCTGAAAGAGTTTGTAGATAACGCAGAGCCATGGCCATTGAAGGCGCTGCACGAGACGCGCTCGTATGTTGACGATGCGTTTGCGCTGCTTAACGGGGACGTAAAGACTGGAATATCCACAGGGATCGACGCCTTGGACTTCAACTACAAGATCCGAGCCGGAGAACTCAACATTATTTCCGGTGCGCCCGGAGTCGGCAAGTCAGAATTCATCGACCAAATCTGTTTAAACCTTGCGTTCCGAGAGAACTGGCGCTTTGCGGTGTGTAGTTTTGAGAACCCAGTGGATGAACACATCAACAAACTGGCTGCGAAACTGGTCGGTAAACCAGCGTGGGAAACGCGAAGCGGCGAGAAAATGAGTGCCGAAGAATGGGCCGAGGCCGTCAGCTTCATCGGTAACCACTACTACTGGATAAGATCTGAGGATGAAGCGCCCACAATCGACTGGTGTTTAGAGAACGCAACCGCCTGTGTGCAACGGTATCCTAACGTGCGCGGGTTGGTGCTTGATCCGTATAACGAGTTTGAGCATCGCAGACCTAGCGGTTGGACGGAAACCGAGTATGTGTCGCAGATGCTTGCGTCATTGAAACGCTGGGCCGCAGCGAATGAGTGCGCGGTGTTTCTGGTAGCGCATCCCGCGAAGCTGAGGCGCAATGCAGACGGGACATTCCCTGTGCCAGAGCCATACGACATCGCAGGATCGGCAAACTTCTACAACAAGGCTGACAACATTCTGATTGTGGAAAGAGATTTCACGGAGGGGTCGGATGATATCCGAGTTCATGTGAAGAAGATAAGGTTTAAACAGAGCGGAAGGGTGGGGACAGTCGATTTGAAATACGACTATAAGGATGGAAGTTACCGCTCACCCATACGAATGAGCGGATAACTTGGCGTCGGGGTTATTGGTTTTCGGAAAAGGCCGTTATTAAAAGCATCATAAATTGAGCGTTGTTCAATTCGTATGGCAAATCTTTCTCGTGCTCTAATTTAGCTTTACGAAAAGCCGCAGCCGCCTCCGCTCTGAACAAAAGCTGAGGCTCATTGTCTGCCGCAGTACGTTCCTTTGGTGGTCGGCCCATCTTCTTAGCTACCTTTGGCGTTTGGTTATCAATAAAAATGGTGTCTGACATATCAACATATTCCTGTGTTGCTGGTTGATTAAAGCATCGCTTCTATTTTAGAAATGATTTCGTTGCGCTCTTCTTGTGATTGTAAGATCCCGACCTTGTCATCAATGTAATCCTTGTCGCCAAGGGCGTTGATTGCATGGTCAACTTCGTCACGCATCCTGTTGCGAACCTGATAAACGTACTGCCGACTGACACCTTCCCGCTTTGCAATCGAGGCGAAAGGCTCTGCGTTTAAACGGATTGCCTCTCTGATCCGCTGGGTTCGCTCATTCGCTTTCGGGCCTCGCGGTCTACATAGCGACTGGTATCGCTTTACACCCATCTTTGCGATCAAATACAGCCTGAGTGTTGCAACCGGAGTGCCGATTTCCTCAGCGATCTCTGTCAGTGTGGAACCGTTTTCGCGGAGGTGGATGGCCGCATCAATCCAAGGTTGATCCCAGTCCATTAGTAATCCTCCGCCATCAGAACGGTCAGCGTCTTGTGTCCAGCGTCGAGGATAATCCAGATCTGTTCGTCCTCCACGACGTACACACCCATCACCATGCCTCCACGCTTGGCCGAAGCGAGGTTTGTCTCTTTGTCTTCATCGCCTACGCAGCCCCAGTCCATGCTGTTAAAGCGCCGCAGGGTAGACTCTACCCACTCGTTCAGTGGTTCTGGATCTTCATCACCGAAGATATTGTGCAGAGCTTTCTCGGCGTTGCGTGTCATCATAAAGTTCTCGACGCGAGACAACAGGCGAGACTCGTTGAAAGACACTGTCTTGCCAGTGGTCAACACATCCTCCGTCCACTGCTCGCCATTCAAGTTGTAAACCTTACCCATCCTTGCGCTCCTTAACTGCGTCTAGCAGTCCATCAACTAAATCAGCGATGGCTACAGTGCCATCATCCTTGCGCATCTTTGCGACTTCCTTTTCGATCAGCTTGATAATCTTTTTCTGGCCTAGATCGTCGGCCACTTTTCTAAGTTCTGAAACTTTCATTTCTACCTCCGGTCAACGCAAGACACATCGCTCGCGCATTCGTATTTAAAATCCTCGTTGCTCGCCCACAAGAAAGCCACCACCATGAAGGTGATGGCAAGTCCATGGCGTACCTGCTGATCCATCAGTGGATGCTCTCAGCGTTTAAACGAGCCTGATATTCGATGATCTCTCTCTCTCGCTGCACGAAAGTCTGATGCATCAACGTGAAGTGGTGCATCCAGATCTCGTTGGTGATGTCGCGGAAGTGTTTATGCTTGTGTAGATCAAGCATCATCTCATGCACCTTTTGCGTGATGTCTGTGAACATCCCTTTAAGCACGATTAAATCATCCGCCTCTGCAAACAAGCGAGATGCTTGCTGCTGTAGGTTTTCGGTAAACTCCATGATTGTCTGGATGGTTTCTTTGTGTTCGTCTGACATAGTCATTCTCCTTGTTGCGAGTTGAATTTGATTTCCTTTTCAAATGCCTCTTCAATGGCATCAATTAAGTCTTCGTCTGATAGCTTCATGTAATCAGAATGCAGGACTTCAAATAGATATTTCTCCTTCATCTCGTCCCTCCACCCAAATAGAATCTTCTCAACGAACTCTTTTACAAGCTCAGTTTTTTCATTCCGATCCATAGTCAGTCTCCTTGTTGCAAAAAATTAATACCTTGTCGAGAAATCTCATGCGTTTCTGCATGGCCTGATTTTGTTTCATGGGCTTTGAGATCGAAGGTAGGGGCATGACCAGCCCTTAGCTGGCTCTCCACCGTAGACGCGAACTGACGCAGCCCTATATCATGTTTGTCGAACACCTCGTATGCTGACCCGTACTGGCTGTAGCGGATCAGCACATCGCGTATCTGGCGTAGTCCGTTCTCATTGACCTCCATGGCTACGCCTCAAAGATGGTATCTTTGTGTTCAAGCCCGTCGTACAGCTCCTCAGCTAAATCCCATGTCAACTTATCTACGCTATCCAGCAGATCTATAATCGTTTCGATTTCTTGAGCTGTCAGACATAGGTTCTTATCGCTCCGATCTGTGATCTGCTTTCCATCAGCGCCGATCTTGTATTTTACTTCTCTCACTGTCATCACTCGTCCTCCCAATCATCTTGATCGAATTCATCGAACATATCATTTTCAGTTTCGACAACCTCGACCACCCCATCGAAGTATCGTTTAAACACTTCGACAAGGTACTCGTAGTCGCCCTGTTGCATTTCGTAAACGATCTCGTTGCCATCCAATCCCATTTGCTTTGCAAAGTTTTTGGCGTGGCCCATCAACGCAAATGCGTTGCCGTCCTGTCCTCTCAGATCTATCGTGACCATTACGCTTCGCCTCCGTCGCCGTTGAGTATGTCAAGCGCCCTCGTGTGGCTGTCTCGTATACCCTTTGCCATCTCTAATCCCATCTTGATGGTTTCCATATCTTCAGCGGCTATTCCCCTTTCGATCATAGGAAAAGCAATCATCTGCATAGTGATATTGTTCAGCGCCTCTCGCAGATCTTTGATCTGTTGGTCAATAGACTTCATGTCGTTCTCCTTGTTGCGAATTAAACTTCTAACATTGTTCCAGCGGGTTCGATGTTCCACTGGTGAGCGAGCTTGTAGTACAGTCGAGCGAGGTGTTTACGCTTCGCGCTGTTGAAAGACGGAGTCTCAACATGAGGGTTGCGATCTTCGTCTGCTTTCGCTAGTGCCTCTAGCATATCCAAGACCTCTGATCGGGCTTGTTCTTGTGGCGTATTGCCGTAGTGATTACGCATTTTTGGGTTCTCCTTTGTTGCGTTTAAACGTTATCGTTGTTTAGTTTTCATGCCGAGTCGCTGGTTGCGATCTTCATTTTCTTCTTTGCTCCACACCTCGCGAGCGTTGAACAGGTATATGGGAAACACCGCCTCCCATGCAAACAGGTGATACTGATTGCTCGTATCGACCAGTCGATCTTCTTGCGGATACAGTTCCACCGCCTCCCAGTGATCGCCATTGCGCTTGATTGACAGGTAGGTTGGCGTAGCCTCTGTAAACCCATGCTGTTCGTCCCACAAGACACGGCGTAGCACTTGGAACATGGGTGACAGGTAGGTTGTCGTTTCGTCGTACTCGCGTTGCATAGCCTTGACGTTGTCCATCACTTGCTCGTCTGTCCAATCATGGGGCGCAGCGTCCTTGACTAGGGCAAACATTTTCATGTCGCTTTGTCGTGGCGTTGGCACGATCTCAAAGACAAAGTCTTCGTCTGTGTATATCTCGGTCATGCGACCTCCTTTGTTGCGATGGTTTACTATAGTAACCCGTTTGAAATTATTTGTCAAGTTTATTTTTAGCGGATGCTAAAAGGACTACGGTGCAAGCGCTCATGCTGAACGTCACGCAGACGAACAGCACCAGCCATGCACCACCCCATAGTTTAACGAGGTGGTCGGGTGCCGTATCCCACAGATACAGCCCCACCCACAAGTTGATTGCGCCGATAACGGACAGGATGCCCGTCGTTAACGCGAGTCTTAGATTGCTCATTACTGCCCCCACCGTTGACGTAGTGAAGTCTGGCAAACCTCGTTGAATCCAACGAGTAGCGTGGACTTGAGCTTGCCATCCACCACATGATCTATGTACTGCTGCCCGTCACGAGTCACCACCTTGGCTGAGACTCGCATCTTGTTAAGCAGTTCGTTTAAACGGCGCTGGGTTAGATGAGTTTTCCATCCGGCGTTGGAGATCCAGATCTCCGACTTGTCATCATCACGTTGAGCGATCAGGTTGCCGTGTAGGTACAGGCTCTTGTCTTTGCTTTCCGTGTTGCCGTCCTTGCCGTCGAGTCCGAGCAGGAAATGTGCGATTGCTGCGTTTGGCTTGGTCATGTTTGTTCCTTAGTTGCGTTTAAACAGATTGGAAAGAGGGGGTTATTCCTCCTCTCCCCAGCATTCAGTCCACTCCTCGTCGGTCATTCCTGAGATCAGGAACTCACGCTCAGAGTCGGACAGATGGGGCATCACATCCTGTATGAATGCGCCAGCTTCCCACTGAGCGATCTGCTCGTGGGTCACAGGCAGATCCATGGTGTGGGTCTTGCCTGAGAAAAGAGATTGCTTTTCGATTAACATAGTTACTCCTTCGTTTAGTTGCGATGGTTTACAGTAGTAATACGAGACAGCATCACCTGTCAAGTAGTTTTTTAAGCGGCCTTGTAGGCCGCGCTCTCAGTCCATGCGGCGTTGACAGTAGCCAGCGCTGCATCCATGTCCTCGTAGCCCTTGTCGCCGTACATGGGCGGTATGTACATGGCATCTTCGGGGATGTTCTTCATCTCCTTCACCATGCCGTAGGCACTGACCCGATTCTCAAACGTGAACTCCATGATGCGGAAACACACACGGCGCAGCATACTGGGGTGTGCTACAGCGAAGCTGACACGGTCAAGGTCAAGCGGCTCAAACGATTCCTTGACGGTGATATGTATGTGCTGCTCCTCATACTGACCATGAGTGTCGCTGATTTGCGTAGCAATCAACTCGACACGCTGACCAGATCTTTCGATCTGATCTACCAGTGCGACGATGGCCGCACCCTTGCGTGTCATTGCCTCAGCGCTGGTGTTCCACGTTGCGCCGATGTCGCAGAAAATCCGCACAATCGGCAGCGGTGTAGCGTCTTCGTCATCGAGCAGCATCATGTGCATTGGCGCTCCGGCCACATAGCTGGGGATGCATACACGCTGACCAGCTCTGCTGTACTCCCAATCAGGTCGTTTAAACGTTGCTTGCTTTGCCTTGGCAAACTCCACATCAGCACCCATGGCGTCACGGCCCTCGGCCCAACCGCTAATCGCCAGCTGTTGCGCTTCTTCAAAAGATGCGGAGCCAGTGAAGTCCTCAGTGCCATCGACAGATTGTCCATTGCCCCAGCACTCGTTTGGCTTGCGGTGCATATCTGCCATGCATTCATCCCACGATACGTTGTACGTTGCTATGCTCATTACGCTGTCTCCACGTTAGCGATGACCCATGCACTCATGTCATCCATAATTTTTTGCTTGTCAGTTTCACTGAAGCCCTTGTTCCAGATGGTCACAGATGCGACCTTGGCTGCGTCCATGCCAGCTGCAAGCAGCTTGGCGCCCTTGACCGAAGCCCTTGGGCTGACCACATAGCGCATCTTGTGATGCTCGACAGCAGCACGAACAGCTTGGACGTAGTCCACCCATGCATCGTTGCCAGCGATGGCTCGCTCTAGCGACTCGTCGTAACCCATGGTTACGTTGCAGAAGCGATCCAGTGTCGCCATGTCCATGGGATTGCGTCCCACATACTGTGCAGATGCGCCGTGACCGAAGGTGTTGGCCGAAGCAATCACGACAAAGTCGGGATGCTTCTTGACCATGCCGCCCTCGCCATCATTGCCTAGTGGGAAGCTGGCGAAGTCGTTAGCCAGCGCAGCATTGAGTGTCAGCAATGCATTGCTGGATGAAGCATCCATCTCGTCCATCAGCACCAATCCGCCATGTTTAAACGCTCGGTAGAAGTTGGTCTGTGAATACTTGCCTTCGGCATCAATGTGGCCAATGATGTCGTGGTCAAACTTGACCGCACCGTAGCAGTAAAACTGCAACGCCAGTGCCTTGGCACATTGCTCTGCAATGGTGGTCTTGCCAGAGCCAGCAGGGCCAATCAGGTACACGTTCTCACGCTGGGCCAGAATGGCCAGAATGTCATCGAATGCCTCGTGAATGTGGACATCACCAAGTTCCTTGGTGTCGCCACCGATCTTGACCTCGTGGGTGACACGTTGGGTTGCAGCCACTAGGCGCTCAAGATCTGCGATCTTGTCGGCCAGCTGATCCTCGACCTGACTGACCATGCGCTGCAAGTCGCCCTGTGTCAGCGCAGCTGGCTTGTCACCGTCTGGGCCTTTCAGCCATAGGCTGATCTTGTCCTCGACAGGCATCTGTGGGGACAGTCGGTACAGTGTGCAGAGCATAGACAGAGCGGAACGCTCATCACGAGTGAGGTCGCCAGCGATAACTTGGACGGCGTAGCCGAGTTCATGTGACCCAGTCACACGCTCCAACCTTTCGGTCAGTTTGTTTAGACGGCGTGGCTCGATTTTGTTAGAATGATCGAACATAGTTCGTACTCCTTTGTTGCGTTTAAACAGTAGCGGAAACCTAGTCTGTGACTAGGCATCCAGCGAGGTGGCATGAAGGACAATGCGACTCAGCGGTGATGGTCGATTGCCATTTGAGCGAAGCTCGTGCGGTGAATCCGCATTCGTTGCACAGGATCTTGAGCATCCGAGTGCCTTGCTTCTTGCGAAGGTTGGCGTCGATCTTGGCGTGGGGATACTCTCCGAGTATGTCGGCAATCTCCTTGAGCGTCTCCAGCAAAGCTGGGCCAGCTGGGGTTTGCGTCATAGGTTTGATAAAGCCAACGGCTTTGGCGATACGGGCAAACTCGCCTTTGTGGCCACAGTCGATGCCAGCCCAAACATGAATGAATTCATGTGTCAGGATACGCAGTACCTCGACAACATCATCCACTAGTGGATTGATGAATACCTCCATGGTGCCATCGGCACTGATGGATGCGTCGAAGGCTTGGCCTAGCACGACCTTGCCCGTCTTAGACCCACGATACCCGATAGGGAAGCCGCAGGACACACGGTAGCGGCGGGATTGCCAAGCGTCGGGTGAGATACCAGCATTGGCAAACACCATCTCAAACAGCAGGACAAGCGCAGCTTGTAACCATTCTTCTCTCGTATTGTATGACTGCATAGCAGTTCTCCTTTGTTGCGATTACTTTATGAACACAATCGAGAACACTAACGGTGTTCTCTGTTCTGTTCACACAGAAACATTAGTGAATCTATCGTCTAGTCCAAGTCGCTTTCTGTGGCGACTCTTCCGGTGCATCACGGGCCTCATACCGATCTGCGAACACACCTAGCCGGTTCACTCCGTTGACGCTATTGGCCTATCCGACTACGTCGCTGCCGCTATCCCAGCGGTACACTTCGTGTCAGAGTAGGTGACTCCAACGCCCCGACATCCTTTGCCCAAGCCTTCGCAGCATTGCCTTGCACACAATGCCAGCTTGATTCGCTTCGATCCGCCGTGAGATCGAAACACCGATACCTGATCGGAGGTGGCCTACACCCATTCAGTGATCGTCGGTAAGCTGGGCTAGATGGGCTGCCCAATCCGTCGATGCCCAATCACTATGGCCATGGGTTTAAACAGCTGTCAACTATTTTTTTGCAACTAAGTTTATTACCCTACGGGTAACTTTTGCAGTTTAAACGCTCTACGGGTATGTTATGGGTAAGCAGGTAAGCGTGAAGGAACGCCTATTCGCTAGGTATGTGGCCGAAGGTCGTACACAGGCAGAGAGTGCGCGTATGGCTGGTTACACCAGTAACCCAGACAAAAAGGGCAGTGAGTTGGTTAAAAAAGCCGAGGTCGTAGACCTAATTAACCAGAGAGGCGCTGAATTAGCCGAAGAAAGGGCCGTTTCCCTTCGGGAACACCTCGATACCCTTGCATCACTCCGTGATGAAGCCCGTGACGCTGGGCAATACAGTTCCGCCATACAGGCTGAACACCACCGTGGTAAAGCCAGTAGGCTTTATGTGGAGCAACAGCTGGTCGCCAAGGCGGATATGGATTCACCTACGGTGATCTTGGAGCGTTTAAACGGACTGCTCTCGCGTGAATCGGACTAGCGGGCGCATAATGCGGGCAGGAGTCCCGTGTGCATGGCGTTTACACGCGCCCATACCCCCCCACACACCTGCACACAGCGCAGGAGTCCCGCACATCCGTATACATACAATTTCTGACATCCGATGACCCCACTTTTGAACTACCCCCTACCCCCTAAACTGCAATTATTGTTTACATATCTGTGTAAACGAAAAATTTTTAAAAGAAAAATCCGTTTTGTAAACTATATTTATAAGATATGACAACATCTATTACAGAACAGCTTGCAGAAGTGCAAAAAATGTTGACTCCTGAGAGGTTGTCAACCTTATCTGCAAAGAATAGGGCGCAGGTTCTGGAGTTGATGGCAGCATTAGAGTCTTCTGTGCGTAGAGAACAGTCGCAAGATAGCTTTCTCACGTTCTGTTCTTCGGTTTGGCCAGCGTTTATGGAGGGGGGACACCACCGTAAGATGGCAAAAGCCTTTGAACGTGTCGCTAGTGGTCAGTGTAAGAGGCTTATGATCAATATGCCTCCTCGTATGGGTAAGTCTCAGCTTACTTCTTGGTTATTGCCAGCATGGATTATGGGCAAGATGCCTGATAAGAAGATCATTATGGCTTCTCACACCGCCGAGCTTGCTGTTCGCTTTGGTAGAATGGTGAGAAACCTGATCGGTAGCGATGAGTTTAAGGATATCTTCCCAGCTACGTCGCTGACTGCCGACTCAAAGGCGGCTGGTCGCTTTGATGTGTCGGGTGGAGGTGAGTATTTCTCTGTTGGTGTTGGTGGTGCGGTAACTGGCCGTGGTGCTGACTTGCTAATTATAGATGACCCGCACTCAGAACAACAGGGACAACAAGCAGATCCTAAAGTATTTGATTCTACCTACGAGTGGTTTAGCTCTGGGCCTCGTCAGCGTCTACAACCGGGGGGTGCAATCATTATTGTGATGACTCGCTGGAGTCAGAAAGACCTGTGCGGCCAGATCATGCGAGATTCTATACAGCGTGATGGTATGGATGAATGGGAGGTGATAGAGCTTCCAGCTATTTTACCATCTGGCAATTCTTTATGGCCTGAGTATTGGCCTGTCGCAGAACTAGAAAAGCTTAAAGCAGAACTACCCATATCTAAATGGGAGGCTCAGTATCAGCAGCAGCCTACGTCAGAAGAGTCTGCAATTATTAAACGAGACTGGTGGCGTGTTTGGGAAGAGCGTCATCCACCAGACGTATCGTTTGTTATTCAGTCTTGGGATACAGCGTTTATGAAACATGAACGGGCAGACTATTCTGCCTGTACCACATGGGGTGTGTTCTATCACGAGAATGATGAAGGGATGATGGCGCCTAACATCATATTGCTGGATGCGCTTAAAGAACGATTAGAGTTTCCTACACTCAAGCAACGTGCATATGAAATGTATGTGGAGTGGCAACCCGATGCGTTTATCGTAGAAGCGAAGGCTGCGGGTGCGCCTCTGATCTATGAGCTTCGTACTATTGGTATCAGTGTGCAGGAGTACACTCCAAGCAGAGGTAACGACAAAGTATCAAGGGTTAATGCCATTGCAGACTTTTTTGCATCAGGCATTGTATGGGCGCCACCTAAGCGATGGGCAGAAGAAGTTATTGAAGAGTTTGCATCGTTCCCTGTAGGAGATCACGATGACTTGGTAGACTCATCTACACAGGCATTGTTGAGATTTAGGCAAGGCGGCTTCATAGCTCTTGACCATGATAACATTGATGAAAGCCAGCCCCGGCGAATTGCTAACTACTACTAGCGCGTTTAAACTCGCCGCAAGAGGAACACACTATGGCTGTAGATAAACCACTAGATTCTGCTTCGATTGCCGATATGCAGGATAGACTCAATCAGCCAGCGATGGTTGTTGAGATAGAAAACCCTGACTCTGTATCTATCGAAACTGAAGACGGCGGATTGATCATTGATTTCGATCCTAAAGTTGCTGCGGAAGATGCGCCGTTTGATGCCAACCTAGCAGAATACTTATCGCCGCTAGATTTAGATATGTTGGGTTCTGAACTTGTCTCAGCATTTGAGGATGACCTTTCTTCCCGACGCGACTGGGAAGATACCTACGTTGAGGGCTTGGATCTTCTGGGATTGAAAATAGAAGAGCGCACAGAGCCATGGCCCGGAGCCTGTGGGGTACACCACCCACTACTCGCTGAGTCCGTCATTAGGTTTCAATCTCAGGCAATAGGTGAATTGTTCCCTGCATCTGGCCCAGCTAGAACAAAGATTGTTGGTGAATCTTCAGACGAGATCTACAAACAAGCCAATCGTATTCAGCACTATCTGAATTATTTGTTAACAGAAGAGATGACAGAGTTCCGTCCTGAGACAGAGCGGATGCTGTTTTCTTTGCCTTTAGCGGGTAGCGCGTTTAAGAAAGTTTATTATGACATAGCTATGGGCCGACCCTGCTCTATGTTTGTCCCAGCTGAAGACGTTGTTGTTTTTAATGGCGCAACAGATTTGCGCTCTGCGACACGTATGACGCATCGTATGCGTAAAACAAGCAATGATATTCGCAAGCTGCAAGTCAGTGGTTTCTATAGAGATGTGGAGTTAAAAGGCTCTGCCAATGGCATTGATCCGGTAAAAGAAAAATACGCTGAGATCACAGGCGAAAGCTATTCACCGTCAGGCGGATCTAGCTATCTTATGGGTGAGACTATTCACACCATACTAGAGATACAGGTAGAGCTAGACCTAGAAGGCTTTGAAGATATGAAGGATGGTGAGCCTACTGGCATCGCTATCCCGTATGTTGTAACGGTAGATAAAGACTCCGGCTCTGTTTTAGCTATTCGTCGTAATTATTTTGAAGATGATCCGTTAAAGCGTAAGCGAGATCATTTTGTCCATTATGAATATATTCCCGGCATGGGGTTCTATGGTTTGGGATTGGTTCATCTAATTGGTGGCTTGGTTAAATCATCTACCTCGATACTGCGTCAGCTGATTGATGCAGGAACTTTGTCTAACCTTCCGGGTGGATTAAAGACTCGTGGTATGCGTATCAGCGCAGACGATACTCCGATTATGCCGGGAGAGTTTAGGGATGTAGATGTCCCCGGCGGAACGATTAAAGAAAACATTTCGTTCTTACCGTCAAAAGAGCCAAGCGCAACATTGTATTCATTGCTTGGCAATCTAGTAGAAGAAGCGCGTCGATTCGCATCTATGGCAGATGTCAAAGCAGCTGACATGAGTAATCAAGCGCCTGTAGGCACTACGCTTGCATTGCTAGAAAGAAACATGAAAGTGATGTCTGCAATACAGTCTAGGCTTCATGCATCTATGAAGAATGAACTTAGATTGATCACAGGGCTGGTCAGAGACTTCGGCCCTGCTGAATATCCATATCAGCCTTTTGGTGAGAAGTCAGATATACAAAGTGACTTTGATGATCGTATTGATGTAGTCCCTGTAGCTAATCCTAATGCAGCAACTATGTCTCAAAGGATTATGCAGTACCAAGCTGCGCTTCAATTATCACAACAAGCACCACAGCTTTATGACCTCCCTGCTTTGCACAGGCAAATGCTGGAGGCTCTTGGTATTAGAGATCCAGAAACTCTTGTGCCTGATGAAGATGAAATGCTACCGACTGATCCAGTTACAGAGAACATGGATTTCATCAATGGAGAGCCTGTCAAGGCATTTGTTTACCAAGATCATGAAGCGCATATCCGCACACACATGGCTGCTATGCAAGATCCTAAGATCCTTGAACTGATGGCACAGGCGCCTAATCAACAGGCTATACAGGCTTCTGTATCTGCTCACATAGCAGAACACCTTGCCTTCCAGTACAGAGTTGAAATCGAAAAGGAGCTTGGTATAGATCTGCCTTCAGCAGAAACAGAGTTGCCACCAGAAATAGAAGCCAAGCTTTCTTCTTTGGTTGCTCAAGCAGCAGAGCAGTTATTGCAGAAGGATCAAATGGAGGCGCAGCAGGAGCAGCAACAAGCGCAAGCAAACGATCCTGTGCTACAGCTAAAGCAGCGTGAGCTTGCTGTAGAAGAGCAGTCAGCAGCAGCTAAGGCACAAACTGATGCACAGCGAGCAGCGACAGCGCAGCAAAAACTGTTACTGGATGCACAAAAGGCTCAGATGAAGACAGAGTTAGAAATGTTGCGAATTGCCAGTGATGAGCGTCTGAAGCAGCTTGATCTACAAACTAAGCAGAAGATAGCTGGCGCTCAAATTGGTGCGGATATTATTTCTAAGACTAATGATCGGGATGCTTCTTTAGAAAAACAAAACTTGGTTGAGAAAAGCAAAGGCGCCGAGATAGGGCGTAAGATTGCAGAAACCTTACTAAATCCTAAGCAGTAGAATGCCCGATTTTGTTGACCCTCAGTTTATTGATTTGATATTGTCGCGTTTAAACGAGCAGGAACAGCTACTTACAGAAAAGCTGGTTTCGGGTTCTATAAGTACTATTGAAGAATACAAGCTGTATCGAGGTCAGCTAGAAGGTTTACAAATGGCAGCCAGAGAAATCAGAGAGGTTGCAGAAAAGACGTTTACTGAAGTTTAGCATCAACAGGATGCGAGGGTTCTACACTTCCCTTTAAGTGTTGCAGAGAGAAAGTAAATGACAACGACCAGCGTTGATCTAGCGTCTATCAAGCCAGACGATGATGAGCCACAGGCAGAAAAAGCAAGTCAGCTTCCAAAGCCAACAGGCTATCATATTCTTATTGGACTTCCAGAAGTGGAGGAAAAGACAGAAGGAGGGATCTTAAAAGCAGCGCCAACATTAGACAGAGAAGCTACGGCATCTTTGGTTGGTTTTGTGATAGCCATGGGGCCGGATTGTTATAAAGATAAATCTAGGTTTCCAAATGGCCCTTGGTGCAAAGAGGGTGATTTTGTTTTGATGAGAGCCTATAGCGGCACACGCATCAAGATCCATGGCAAAGAGTTTCGTTTGATTAATGACGATACACCAGAAGCTGTAGTTGATGATCCAAGAGGTATATCCCATGTCTGAACCCCAATATGAAGTTGATTCGGAAATAGAAGTTATCGAGGTAGATGATACTCCTGAGGAAGATCGTCGCCCTGTTCGTAACGATGTTGAGCCATTCAACATTGACGAAGAAATTGACATTCAAGATGATCGTGTTAAAAAGCGTTTAAACAGACTCAAATACGAATACCATCAGCAGCGTAGAGAAAAAGAGGCTGCACAAAGATTAAGAGATGAGGCAGTACAGTACGCCCAAGGCACCCAGAAAGAAATCGAAAGATTGCAGGGGCTGGTCGGGCAAAGCGAACAAGCACTGCTTCAGAGTGTACAGAACCGCACAGACGCTGAATTAGAAGCAGCGCGGCAAAAGTACAAGAAAGCCCATGAAGAGGGCGACACAGAATCTATGGTAGAAGCGCAAGAACAGCTTGCGCGAGTACAGGCAGACAGGGCTTATATACAGAATTATCAGCCTCAGATGCAGCCACAGATGCAGGGAGAGCAACAGGCACCTGCACAGACGGTGGATCAGCCACCGCAACAACAACCAGTAGATCCTAGATTGCAGGATTGGCTGGCAAGAAATACTTGGTTTGGTGCGCCCGGAAATGAAGCAGTCACAGGATTTGCTTATGGGCTAGACGAAATGCTGGTAAAGCGGGGAATCGAAAGAAACTCACCGCAATACTTTGCAGCGATTGATAAGACGTTAAGGGATTCTTTTCCTAAAGCATTCGGTCAACAGCAGCAAGAAGAAGCCGGTACAGAGTCAGCACAATCGCGTCAGGCATCGTCACCAGTTGCACCAGCGCAACGAAGTGCCGGTAAAAAAACGCAGGTAAAGTTGAATAGTTCACAACTCGCGTTGTGTAAGAAACTAGGAATATCACCTGAGAAATATGCCGAAACACAATTAAGAATGGGGATGAATAATGTCTGATAACCGTAAACCAAGAGAAATCGAGTCACGCGAAGAAGAAGCTAGACCAGCTTCATTCCGCCCACCTTCTTTATTACCAGATCCTTTGCCACAGCCGGGATGGGTGTTCCGATGGGTTCGCACATCAATGGTTGGGCAGTCTGATGCAACGAATGTTTCGATGCGATTTAGAGAAGGCTGGGAACCAGTAAAAATTGAAGACCATCCAGAACTAGAAGTGATGCCAGATCACCAGTCTCAGTTCCCCGGATGCGTTGAGATTGGTGGACAATTACTTTGCAAGGCTCCAAGAGAAGTTGCGGAAAGCCGACAGCGTTATTACGAAGGAGTGGCAGAGCAACAAATGGAAAGTGTTGACCAAAACTATATGCGCGAGAACGATCCCCGAATGCCTTTGCTTCGACCAGATCGTAAAACTCGTGTAACTAATTTTGGCAAATAACACAAATTTTATTTGTTAAGAGGACATTAATATGGCTACTACAGCCGCACCATTCGGTGCAAGACCTGTAAGCACTACCAGTGCAAGTGGCTCTTTTAATGGTAAAGTTCAGCATCTTAAAATCGCTAGTGGTTATGCAACTGCTATTTTTAATGGCGATTTTGTAAAGATGGTTGCAGCTGGCACCATTGAAAAAGACACAGGAACGTCTACCTTGACCACGATTGGGATCTTTATGGGTGTCAAATACACCGATCCTACGACTGGACAGTTAACGTTCAACCAATACTACCCAGCATCTACCGCTGCTGATGACATCATGGCTTATGTATTGACTGACCCGGATGTGGTCTTTTTGATGCAAGCTGATGGTGCTATCGCTCAAACTGCTCTTGGATCTAACTTTGATGTTATCCAAACAGCAGGTACTACGAGCATCGGTAACAGCAAGAACGCTGTTGATGCTGATTCCACAGCTACCACCAATACTCTGCCACTGAGAATCTATGATTTTTATGATGGCCCAGACAGCACTATTGGTGATGCTTTTACGGATGCGCTTTTCATTTTTAATGTTGGCCATGCGTATCGCAATACCACTGGCGTATAAGGAGTAACTAGGCAATGGCAATTTCAAGAGCGCAAATGCTTAAAGAACTCCTACCGGGGCTTAATGCTCTGTTTGGTTTGGAGTATGAGAAATACGAAGACGAGCATACGATGATTTATGAAACTGAATCATCGGATCGAAGCTTTGAGGAAGAAGTAAAGCTGAGTGGCTTTGGTGCAGCACCAACTAAAGGCGAAGGTGAATCCATCGTTTTTGATAGTGCGCAAGAGTCGTTTACAGCTCGCTTTAATCACGAAACCGTGGCTATGGGTTTTGCGATTACCGAGGAAGCGATGGAAGACAATCTTTACGATTCTCTTTCGGCTCGCTACACCAAGGCGTTAGCACGAGCTATGGCGTACACGAAGCAAGTAAAAGCTGCTTCACCACTGAACAATGGTTTTACCAATGCGTTCCAGTCTGGTGATGGCGTAAACTTGTTTACTGCTTCTGGCGACGGTGTAACAGGTGGTGATGGTCACCCACTCGTAAGCGGTGGAAAGAATGACAATCGCCCTGTCACTGGTGCAGATCTTAATGAAACTTCACTGGAAGCCGCGATTATTCAAATCGCAGGTTGGACAGATGAGCGTGGATTGTTGATCGCATCTCGACCTCGCAAGCTGATTGTGCCTCCCGCACTGATGTTTGTTGCTACTCGTGTACTGCAAACAGAAGGTCGTGTTGGTACGGCTGATAACGATCTAAACGCGATCTATACAAATGGCAGTATTCCAGAAGGATATTCTGTTAATCATTACCTCACAGATACTAATGCGTGGTTCTTGATTACAGACGTTCCAAATGGAATGAAGCACTTTGAAAGGGCAGCGTTAGAAAATTCTATGGACGGTGACTTCGATACTGGCAACGTGCGCTATAAAGCTCGCGAGCGCTATAGTTTTGGCGTTTCTGACCCACTTGGAATTTTCGGGTCACCCGGCTCTAGCTAGAGCAATCAAGGGTCATTCAGTGTAGAATTGAATGGCCCTTTTTTTATATCCTGACTAATTGTTTCATGTGAAACATTAGACACTAGCCAAGACAGGAGAATTACATGGCTAATACAACCTTCAGCGGTTCAGTCCGATCGGAGAACGGCTTTTCTGTCGTTTCAAAAAATAGCAGCACTGGCGCAATCACAACGTCCTTTACGCTTGATGGTTCCGGTATGCAGGTAACCCCTGTATCACTTGCGGATGCTGCATCAACTACCCTTACTGCTGCCACAAATGCAGGTCGCATTAATCTTGTAGGCGATAATAGCCAAGACAGTACTTATGTTTTGCCAGCGCCTACTGCGGGTATTTTTTACCGCTTTGTTTATGCTGGGGGTGCAGCAGATGCGACGGATGCTCTTATTGTTACTCCCGGTAATAGTAATTTTTATATTGGTGGCGTTACCTTTTTAGATACTGATGGGGATGCTATTAGCAGCGTGTTCTCAGACGGCAACTCAAATAGCAGCATTCAGCTTAATGTTCCTGCTGGGTTCGATATAACTATTTTGGGTTTAGATACAACCAACTATCAGATCTTTGGAAATGTTACGAGTACCACTGCACCCGTATTTGCTGATCAATAGTAGGAGGCGGTTATGGCTGATGCAGTAGCAAGTCAAACTATTCAAGATGGCCCTAGAAAAGCCATCTTTAAGTTTACTAATGTATCGGATGGCACAGGTGAGTCAGCTGTAAAGAAGATTGATGTATCAGCTTTGACTGCTGACCCAATGACTGGGGCGGCTTGTACGAAAGTAACTATCGAAAAGATTTGGTACTCAACCATAGGAATGGGTGTCAAGATATTTTTTGATGCTAGTACAGATGTCCTAGCTTGGCAGTTGAATGCAGACTATGCAGATGAATTAGACTTTAGTGAATTTAACGGCATACCTAATAACGCCGGAAGCGGAGTTACAGGAGACATTATGTTTACTACGGTTGATCACAGCAATAATGATGTCTACACCGTTTGCCTAAGTGTCATAAAGCATTACGGATAATCGAATGTTGAATGAGTTTGATCAAAAAATGCTGGATTGCTTTCACGACTTTTCTGATCCAAAAGATCCTGTGATCATTAAGTTGTCGCTGGATGAAGAGCAAAGAAACGTCATTATGGAAACCGATACAGCAATACCTTTAGCGCATGAAATGTCTATAGAGAGATTCCTTAATGCCCCTGTGGAACATTTAAAAAATATAGCTAAGGGTCTTTATAAAGACATAAAGAAGGTTGTTTAAACGTCACGGGTATGAATGAGATAGAGCAATCAATTAGTAAAGAGATCAGAGAGTGGTCTTTTTACAACATTGAGCAGCCTATATCTGAAGATACTACAACTGCGATGTGTCCCTACGCTCGTAAGGCTTGGGACGATAATAAAGTTGATATAGCGTTTAAACACGATCAATCTTTTCTACCTGTCTATAAAGCGATAGAGCAGTTCGATGATTCGTTTGATATTACTGTCGTAGTTGATGTGGCTTATGAGCCACAGGCTTATAGTTTTCATCAACGGATAGAGTCAATTAATTACTCTATAGCGTCAGGAGCATTCAATGATTTGAACATTTGGGTGATGGGGTCGCACCCAGATGATGACCATAATGCGGCCTTAGATGACTCTGGATTCGTTCAATCGAACGATATTAGTTATGCAATGATTTATGTACAAAGACTTGCATACCTACAGGAGGCGGCGAACAAGCTCAAGCACACTAACTACTATCAATTAGTTTTTGGTGATCGAGAGCCTGATCACGTGTTTGAAACGAGAGAGCATTTTTACAACCAACTTTTGGAGAATGGATATGCCGGGAATGAAAAAGAAAGGCGTTATGAAAAAGAAGCGTCCTATGGGAATGAAGGGTGGCACTATGGCTAAGAAGGGCGTAATGAAGAAAAAGCCCGGAGCCATGAAGCGCGGTAAGGCGGTTAAGAAAGGCGTAATGCGCAAAAAGAAGAAGTAATCTATGTCAACGTATACGTTTAATTTAGATCTGGGCGATGCCATTGAAGAGGCATTTGAACGTGCTGGATCAGAATTAAAGAGCGGTTACGATTACCGAACTGCTCGCCGCAGCCTTAATCTTATGTTCCTTGAGTGGCAGAACAGGGGGTTAAACCTTTGGACTATCAAAGAAGGAACACAGGCGCTTACGGCTGGTACGTCAAGATATACGCTTGATTCTAAAATACTGGATATTGTAGAGGCATTTATACGAACTGATTCTGGCAATACATCTCGTCAAGTTGACCAGATGCTTACTAGGATATCGGTGAAGCAATATGCTCATCTTACAAATAAGTTGACATCATCTAAGCCATTACAGTACTGGCTTGAGAAAAGTGACACTGGAGTATTTTTTAATCTTTGGCCTGTGCCTGACTCGGCACAAACGTATACGTTGACTTACTACTACATGGAGCGAATTGCGGATGCAGGATCTACTGGTGCTTCAAATCCAGAAGTACCTGCACGATATCTGCCTTGCCTTGTGGCTGGCCTTGCGTATCAAATTAGTCTTAAAAAGCCAGAGCTAGCGCAAAGAATACCCGTTTTGAAGCAGCTGTATGAGGAAGAGTGGAAGCTTACAGCTGATGCAGATCGAGGCAAAGAGTCATTATTTTTTGTACCCGGAGGCTATAGATATTGAGTATTTACGCTAAAGGGAAATATGCATTTGGGTTTTGTGATGTGACTGGTTTTAGGTACAAGTTAAGTGACCTTGTGCCTTTAATCCGTGATGGCCGCGATACTGGGTTTCGTGTTGGATATGATGTTTTAGATAAAGACAATCCTCAGTATGAGTTAGGTCGCATGAATATGTCAGACCCTCAGGCTTTGAGAAACCCTAGACCTGATACGTCTTTAGCAGAAAGCAGAATTTTAGGCGCCTTTGATCCAGTCGGAGGCGGCATTACAGAATTAGGATCACGCACTGTTGGATTAGACATGACAGGCGAGATCGGGCAAGTTGAGGTTGTAATAGGCTAATGGCTTGGACATACACAACTCTAACTCAGGCAATAAAAGACTATACAGAGAACGCAGAGACTACGTTTTCTAATAACATTGCTAACTTTGTAAAGACCACTGAAGAACAGATTCTTAGGTCTATTCAGCTGCCTGACTTTAGAAAGAACGTTACTGGTACGCTGACACAAAGCACTCCATACCTAGCAATGCCTAGTGATTTCTTATATCCATTTTCTTTGGCGCTAGATAATTCTGGCTATGAGTTTTTGATATTTAAAGACGTTAACTTTATTAGAGAGGCGTATCCAAGTAGCTCATCAACTGGAGTGCCTAAGTATTATGGCATATTTAATGAGGAGTCTTTTATTGTAGGCCCGACTCCGAATGGCAACTATACAGTTGAACTTCATTACTCGTATGAGCCGCAGTCAATTACAGAGTCTTCTGATGGCACCAGCTGGTTAGGCGATAATGCAACAAATGCTTTGTTGTATGGCAGCTTGGCGCAAGCTTACATATTTATGAAAGGCGAGCCTGACATTGCGCAGCAGTATCAACAGCAATATGAAATAGCTATTGGTCAGCTGAAGAAGGAAGGCGAAGGATATAATAGAACTGATGCTTATCGCACTGGTCAAGCAGCCCTGAGTACGACTTAATGAATGCTCCGATAGATTTAGAGGTTGGCAACTTTGAAGTTGCTACAACGTTGAACAAAGGCCATGACCCTGAGTTTTGGGCCGAGCAAGCAACAAAAAGAATTGTAAGCGTTGGTTCTAATGCGCATCCGTTGATAGCCCAGCAAGCAGAAGCGTTTAAACAGAGTGTGCTAAACTGTGTTTTATTCTATATAAAAGAAGCAGTTAAGAGTGATCGAGTAACTTTAGCTGGCGAGTTTGAGAAACAGGGCCAGAAAGAAATGGCTGAAATAATTAGGAGGATCTAATGGCTATCACGACTGCAATGTGTACGAGCTTTAAAAAAGAACTTTTAGAAGCAAAACACAACTTTTTGAACTCAGGTGGCGATACTTTCAAAATAGCTTTGTATACAAGTTCAGCGTCTTTAGGTGCAAGCACTACTGCGTATACAACGTCTAACGAAGTATCTGGCACAGGATATACGGCAAAAGGAGCAACACTGACTCGTGTAGATCCTTCTACCAGTGGTACTACTGCTTTTACAGACTTTGCAGATGTTACTTTTAGTAGCAGCACAATTACAGCTAATGGTGCGCTGATATTTAATGAAGATACATCAGGTGATACATCTGTTTGTGTTTTAGCATTTGGTGGCGATAAAACAAGCACCGCTGGGGATTTTACAATTGCATTCCCAACAGCTGATGCATCAAATGCAATTATTCGTATTGCCTAGCTTTATGTGGCTAAACAAGCACAGCAAAAAGCTATGAGCAAAAAAGATTATGCGCTTTGGGTTAAACAACAAAAAGACGCAAAGCATAATCAGTAGGGGTTAGTGTGTGGCAATCGTTAATGGATGGGGCCGTGGCACTTGGGGTGAAGGTGCGTGGAACGAGCCTGATGTTGTTGAGGTTACAGGAGTTGCGGCTACAGGCGCCGTTGGTTCTGTCACGATCACAGCAGACGCCAATCTCTCTGTCACAGGCGTTTCTGCAACGAGTGCGGTTGGATCAGTCACAGTTGCGGCAGCAGCCAATGCACCAGTTACTGGAGTATCTTCGACAGGGTCTATCGGATCTGTATCAGTTACGGGAACAGCTAATGTTACGCCAACTGGTGTCGCGGGTACTGGCGCCATCGGCTCAGTTTCCGTCAGCGCAGATGCAAGCACTTCAGTCACCGGAGTATCTGCGACAGGAGCGGTGGGATCTGTTTCGGTTGCCGCTTCTGCGAATGTCAGTCCTACTGGCGTTGCTGGCACTTCAGCCGTTGGCTCGGTTACGGTCACAGGTACAGCAAACACTTCAGTTACAGGTGTTAGTGGAACTGGGGCTGTTGGCTCTGTTACTGCCACTGGTGCTGCTGGCGTTACTGCCACTGGGGTTAGCGGGACTGGTTCAGTTGGTTCGGTATCTATTACTGGCGATTCATCAGTTACCCCAACGGGTGTCGCAGGTACTGGCGCAGTTGGCACAGTATCTATTCAGCTGGGCATCATCGTTGATACAACAGGGGTTGCTGGAACGGGTCAAGCAGGTAGCGTATCAACTGCGGCGTCTGCTGTTGTCACGCCTACCGGGGTTAGTGCTACAGGGGCAACCAATATCGCAAATGTTTGGGGTCTTATTGATCAAAGCCAAACGCCAAACTATTCGACTATATCAACAAGTCAGACACCAAGTTATTCAGCAGTTTCTACTAGCCAAACACCAGATTGGAAAGAGGTGGCCTAATGGTTCGTAAAGTCAATGAAGTAATTAAAGCTTTAGAAAAAGCATCAAAGACTCACAAAAAACAGGCTGAGATTTTAAAAAAGCACGTTGCTTCTATGGAAAAGAAGAAGCCAAAGACTCGGAGAAAGTAAATGGCAACCTATGTTAATGACCTACGATTGAAGGAAATTGCGACTGGCGATGAAGCAGGAACTTGGGGTACTAGCACAAATACTAATCTCGAATTAATTGCAGAGGCTTTTTCGTTTGGGACGGAAGCTATTACGACTAATGCTGATACTCATACTACTACTATTGCCGATGGTAGTACTGATCCCGGCAGGAGTTTATTTCTTAAATACACTGGGACTCTTGATAGCGCTTGTACCATCACTATAGGCCCAAATACCGTCAGTAAGCTGTGGCTCATAGAGAATGCCACTTCTGGATCACAGAACATCATCATCAAGCAGGGTTCTGGTGCAACTGTCACCATAGCCAACGGTCAAACCAAAGCGATCTACTCAGATGGTGCCGGATCTGGCGGTGCTATGGTTGATGCCTTCCAAGACCTGTCTATCCCTGATCTGTTTATTGACGATGACCTGACGGTAGGCGATGACCTAATCGTTAATGGCGATATAGATTTAGAAGGCTCTATTGATGTCAACGGGACAGCTAATCTTGATGTTGTTGACGTTGATGGCGCATCAAACTTCGCAGCAGACGTAACCTTTGCTGACGGAGCAGACCTTATCACTGCAACCGCAGGAACCTCAAACGTCCGTATTGGTGTCAACACAGGTAACAGCATTCAATCTGGTGGTTCAAGAAATACATTTGTGGGTGATGAAGCGGGTACGGCTATTACCACTTCTGATGACAATGTAGGACTGGGTTATCAAGCATTAGGCTCAGATACGCTTGGTCATAAATCTGTTGCGGTAGGTAGAGGTTCACTAGCAACGCAAAACTTTACGACCGCCACAGATTCTCACAATACAGCAGTTGGATATTTTTCCGGTAATGCAATCACCACGGGAAGCCGCAATACCCTGCTGGGCGCTCTTGCAGGAGACGCATTGACAACGGGTGTTCGTAATGTAGGACTCGGTTACGGAGCTTTAAGCTCTGATACTCTTGGCAGCAAGAGTATAGCAGTAGGTCATGGCGCTTTATTCACTCAAAACTTCACCACGGCTACCGACGTTTTCAATGTGGCTGTTGGACACGATGCTGGTGTGTCAGTTACCACAGGAGTCCAGAACACCCTGATTGGCGGTCTGGCAGGTGATGCATTAACTGATGCCGACTTTAACGTCGCAGTGGGTGTAGCGGCATTAGGTAGCGATACTTTGGGCAGTAGAAACACCGCTATAGGGTATGCTGCCTTAAATTTGCAAAACTTTACTACTGCTACGGATGCTTACAATACAGCAGTGGGTTATTTTGCTGGTCAGGCAATCACCACGGGAACCCGTAACACACTTGTTGGCGGTCTTGCAGGGGATTCAATAACCACTGGCGTTAGAAATACGGTGCTTGGGGCATTAGCTCTATCGGAGGAAACTACCGGAGAGTACTCAGTAGCAGTTGGTTATCAGGCGCTTGCTGTACAGAACAGCACTACAGGTGCCTCTATGTACAACACTGCTGTCGGCTATAAATCAGGTTTTTCGGTTACCACGGGACTCCAGAACACTTTGATCGGTGC
>LUMI01000026.1_pt1 | contig 51533 bp, 46 predicted proteins | sample 729681 | NCBI WGS metagenome assembly LUMI01 (sample SAMN03860267, study PRJNA289734) | marine metagenome | biome: seawater column; feature: ocean; material: water; isolation source: Red Sea water column Station 34 - depth 10m | place: Saudi Arabia: Red Sea | collected 2011-10-15 | depth 10 m
CAGTTAATACTTATGAGGGAACGCACGACGTACACGCTTTGATACTCGGTAGAGCGCAGACCGGATTGCAGGCCTTTTTCTGAGTTGCTTATTTCAGTAGGGGTTAAAATAATTTTTATAAGAATACATTTAAAGCATATCTATTTTTCGCATAATATATATTATGTTAATTATTGATCTATAAAAGATTCAATTTACATCAACAATATATATTAAACTATTGTTTTCTAACCCTGAACAGCCTTTGCTACTTCTGCAACAAAATCTTCTTCTTTCTTCTCAATTCCTTCACCAACAGCCATTCTAATATAACCAACAATTTCAACACCAGCTTTTTGAGCCGCTGCCTCAACTGTTAAATCTGGATCAATCACAAAATCTTGACCTAGAAGTGTGACCTCAGAGAAGAATTTTTTCATTCTACCATCAATCATCTTTTCAATAACTTGTTCAGGTTTTCCGGACTCTCTGGCTTGCTCTGTTAATACTGACTTTTCTCTTTCAATGGTTGCTGGATCTAACTCGTCTTTGTTAAGAGCCTGAGGATTAGCTGCAGCAATGTGCATTGCGACTTGACGGCCAAAATCTTCATTACTACCACTCAAAGCTACCAAAACAGCTATCGCGCCCATTCCGTCAGTAGCAGCGTTGTGTACATATGAAACGACCTGATCTCCTGATATTTTTGAAATTCTTCGCAGTGAAAGATTTTCACCAATCGTAGCAATTTTATCAGTGAGGACTTCAGAAACTTTTTTACCTTGGAATTCAGCATTCGCAAGTTCTTCAACAGTATCTACGTTTAAAGCAATACCTGCAAAGCCTTTTACCATTTCCTGGAATTCAGAATTTTTTGCTACAAAGTCTGTTTCAGAGTTCACTTCTATTGCTACACCGTTCGAGCCATCTACACATACAGCGACTAAGCCTTCCGCGGCGATCCTTCCTGACTTTTTTGCAGCCTTAGCTAAACCTTTGGTTCTCAACCAATCAACAGCAGCTTCAAAATCGCCTGAAGTTTCCGTAAGAGCCTTTTTGGCGTCCATCATACCTGCACCAGTCGACTCTCTTAATTCTTTTACCATTGTTGCTGTAATAGACATTCTCTTAACCTTTTAAATACGGCGCTACAAATAACGCATGGAATTGCATCCTAACCAGCCTCAAATTAGAGGACATTACTTAACTTTTTTTTCATCAGAAGAGTCACTCTCTTTAACCTTTTTTGCTTTAGCTGGAGAAGGTTCAGTGATCTCTTCGTCTTTCTTTTTTGCCTTACTTGCTGTTGCTTTCTTAGCAGCAGGTTTCTTTGTCTTTGCTGTTGCCTTAGACTTTTTGGTAGTAACTTCAACTTTATCAGAAACTTCCTTGTTCTCAGCGCTGTTCTCTGAAGCTTCCTCTTCAGTTACGCTCGGAACTTGTTCTTCAACCTTATCCGTTTCGTTCAAAACTTCTTCAGCTGGCGCTTCGTCCATCTCTCCAAGATCAACACCTGCAGCACCCAGTTGAGCAGACATGCCATCGAGTGCTGCTCTGCTGACTAAATCACAATATAAACCTATGGCTCGTGATGCATCGTCATTTCCAGGTATCATGTAATCAACTCCTGAAGGCGAACAATTAGTATCAACCACAGCCACAACAGGTATTCCAAGCTTATTAGCTTCCGCCACTGCAAGAGCTTCTTTTTTAACGTCAACAACAAATACCAAATCTGGAACACCGCCCATTTCTGCGATACCGTCGAAAGAGGCCTTGAGCTTGGCATGTTCACGCTCCACCCCTAGCCTCTCTTTTTTTGTTAAACCTTCAATCGAACCAGATGCAACCTGCTCATCTATTGATTTCAATCTTTGAATAGATTGAGAAACTGTTTTCCAATTTGTTAGCGTTCCTCCTAACCATCGATGGTTCATATAATACTGTGCACACTTCTCTGCTGCCTCAGCTATTGGTGAAGATGCTTGCCTTTTTGTACCTACAAATAAAATACTGCCGCCTTTTGCCACTGTTTCACGTACAACGTTCAAAGCTTGATCAAGCATCGGGACGGTTTGAGTTAAATCAATAATATGAATACCGTTACGAGAGCCATAAATATATGGTTCCATCAAAGGGTCCCATCTTTGCGTCTGATGACCAAAATGAACACCTGCTTCTAATAATTGGCGTAATGAAAACTCTGGTAGAGCCATTTTAAATTTCCTTTCCGGTTTATAGCCTTGATGGGAGCTTGAAAGTTAAACTTCAACCGGCGGATCACATAAGAATTTCTCTCTTAAGAACCCTCAACCCATCTGCGATTTTTAATGTGGCTGATCTACGCTAAAGTTTTTGAATATGCAAGTTCAAAAACTTTATATTAAATTACTCTTTCAATAAACCAGTAAGCTCCTACTAAACCAATTATTATTGATATAGGGTTGGCAATAGAATTCTGATAATAATCTTTTTTATTAAACCAATAGCCCAAGGTTATAAAAGCAAGTAACACCACAGTCAGTTGACCAATCTCAACACCAAGATTGAAACCTAATAGAGCCGTAATAAAGAAACCATCAGGCAAACCAAACTCTCCTAAAACAGAAGCGAACCCTAAACCGTGTAGTAAGCCAAAAATAAAAATTACAATTGGCCTCCACTTACTAAGCCTATCGAAAAATATATTTTCAACTGCGATAAAAACTATTGATAAAGCAATAAGCGGTTCTACGATTTCTGGAACTATTTTGATATATCCGATTGAACCTAGCGCTAATGTAAATGTATGCGCCACCGTGAAGGCAGAGATTTGCCAAACCAATGGCCTAAGCTTAGTTGAGAAGAAAAATAAACCTAGGACAAAAACAATATGGTCCCAGCCCTTTGGAATGATATGCTCAAATCCCACGGGTATATAATCTAAAAAAGCATTAAGTTTGGTATACTGAACGTTATCATTAAAATAAATCAGATCTGACTTATCCCCATTTTGCAAAAATTGTGTGATACCGTTTTGAACACCCATTTGCCGCACAACTACAGGGCCAAATTTAGGATCCCAGGAAAAAGAAATTGGGTCTTTGTTTTTTAATTCTGCCTCAATATAGAGATGACTAATCCTAGTAAGCTCTAAATTTCCAATTTCAGGGACTGAAAGTTCAGAAAAATTTAGTTCTAATGCCCTTCCCGATTGATTTACTTGAATAAGTGGCGCTAAGTCAGACCATCTATTGGAAAAATAATTTTTTATTTCTTCCGGATTTAAGCTTCTTAACTCGTCATATTTGAAAGAATTTTGTGAAAAATTTGTATTATCTGTTTCGGAGAGGTTTACATCTGCTAAAATAGCTTCAACCGACAATCTTAACTTTAACTGAACCACATTTGAGCTTATTGATAAATCCAAGATAGAAGGTGATATTTCATGCGCTTTGACTGCGGCAACTTTTAAACTGAATAATATGGCAAAGATAAAAAATACGTTACCTGTTTTTGTTAAAAAAAACTTCGTCATTGTAATTACAGGATTAAGCCTTTTAATAGCAAACAGTTCACCGCTGATTTCTCATGAAATGTGGCTAGACACAACCACTTACCAGCAAAAAATTGATGCTGAGGTTAAACTCAGTTTGGTAAATGGTCAAATGTTTGATGGGTTTGAGCTATCGTATTTCAAAAGTAGGTTTTCCGAATTTTATTACATAAATAATAACAAGAAAGTAGATATTGAGTCGAGAATGGGGGATACTCCAGCAGCTACTTTATCATTTTCTAACAATGGTTTGGTAACCGGAATTTATGTTAGTGAAAAGTCTACTATAAATTATGAAACACTAGATAAATTTTCTGAATTTGCAGTCGAGAAAGGTGAAGAATGGGCTATTAAAAAACACTCTGACCTCAAATTTCCTAAGATGAACTTTAAGGAAGATTATTACAGGTTTTCAAAAATTTTAATTGGAGTTGGTAACTCACAGGGTAACGATATACAGGCCGGCCTAAAACATGAGATAGTTGCACTCACCAATCCGTACAATAGAGATTCTAAGGATGAATTTTACGTTAAACTGATATTCAACGATAACCCTCAAAAAAATAGACAAATAAATATTTTTGAGAGAGATTTCGAAAAAAATGTCACCACCCAAGTCACCTTTACAGATGATGATGGTATTGCAAAATTTAAAGTTACTGAGGGGAATGAGTATCTGATCGACAATGTAATCATTGAGGTCAACGAAGATCCTAAGAACGATGCTGTTTGGAGCAGTTATTGGGCAGCCCTTACCTTTCGAGCCTTAGATGCAACTCAATAAAGTAAAAGTTATATGCATTGGCAGTGCCCTTGTTGATACGATCGCCTCGAGCCCGAGGCAAATTGACTGGGGCGACGACGTTCCCGGTTACATAACTTCTAACGTTGGAGGCGTAGCATTTAATATCTGTCAGCAATTAGCATTGAGCCAATTAAAAGAAGTAGAATTGCTTACAGCACTGGGTAAGGATGCAAAGGGTAGAAAAATTATTAAATTATGTGATGAGTTAGGTATAATTACAAAAAATGTTTATAAAAGTAATATAGTTAAAACAGATAGTTATGTGGCAATTGAAGACGTTCATGGATTAAAAGCAGCAATTGCGGACGTCAAAAATGTAGAATTACATAGTGAAAATTTATTAAAACCTTTAGTAGATGAAAAAGTTATCAAAAATATTACTAATTTTAAGAATTTGATAATTTTGGATGGTAATTTGAGCCAAGATAGCTTGCTAAAAACTGCAAATAACAAAAATTACTTGGATTACGACATAAGAATTGTCCCAGCCTCACCTTCTAAAGCAACTCGCTTGAAACCTTTTTTAAAACTCCCAAACGTAACAATTTATTGCAACAAAAAAGAAGCAGAGAAGCTATTAGATTTGAAGTTTGAAAACACATTAGAAGCTGCTACTCATTTGCTTAGAAGTGGATTAGGGAGAGCCATTGTAACTGACGCTCACAACAATCTTTCAGAAGCGTCTTTAAGCGATAAGCCAATTACATTCCAACCACCTAATGTTAAAAAAATATATCGTGCAACTGGCGCTGGTGATTATTTTCTAGCTTGTCATATAATAAATGATCTTAAATTTGCAGATAAGAAAAAAGCTCTTAAATTAGCTGCAAATAGTGCCGCGAGTTATGTACGAGGTGAACATTAATGGTTAAATTAGAATACTCGCCCAAAGTTGAAAAAGCCATCCAAAACGACGACCCAATAGTTGCATTAGAGAGTACGATCATTACTCACGGCATGCCCTGGCCCGATAATTTTAAAACCGCGCAAGAAGTTGAAAAAGTAATAACAGAAACAGGAGCGACGCCAGCTACTATCGCAGTTATAAACGGCGTGATTAAAGTTGGTTTGGAAGAAGAAATTTTATCCAATCTTTCGAAAACAAAAAATGTAAGAAAATTATCAAGGGCGGATTTGGCTCATTGCCTACTCAATAAAGATACAGGCGCAACGACCGTTGCTGCAACAATGATAATTGCAAAACTAGCTGGAATTAAAGTTTTTGCTACCGGTGGTATTGGAGGAGTTCATAAACTTGCTGAAAAAACATTTGATATTTCAGCTGATTTACAAGAGCTATCCAAAACTGCTGTTTCGGTTGTGTGCGCCGGTCCTAAAGCCATACTGGACATTCCTAAAACACTTGAAGTTTTAGAAACACTTGGTGTTCCAGTGATAACATTTGGGCAATCAAAATTACCAGCCTTTTGGTCTTGCGATAGTCCATTCTATTCACCCCTATCTTTAAATGATCCAGCTTTGATTGCAAAATCACATAAAATTAGAGAACAACTATCTCTTGCTGGCGGCCAGCTAATAGCAAACCCAATACCTAAAGAAAATGAAATTCCATTTCGAGAAATAGAGCCAATAGTAAACGCCGCAGCAAAGGAAGCAATTCAGAACAAAATAATCGCAAAAGAAGTGACACCCTTTTTGCTTGCAAAAATCAATGAACTTACGCAGGGAAGATCTCTTAAGTCCAACATAGAACTTATAAAAAATAATGCAAAACTTGCATCAAAAATCGCATTATGTTTTTAAAGCTTCAAAAGATGTTTATCACTTTGATTTACAATGTAAATTATCTAAACTAGAACAACACAAGATAAAATAGGCAAAGACAAGATTATGCTCGCACGTTTAAGGACTAGCTTTTTGACAGGGGTCGTCGTAATCGCGCCAGTTGCACTAACGATTTGGCTTATTTGGAGCGTAATTGGTTGGATCGACGGGTTTGTTTTGCCTTTTGTACCCGATGCATACCGACCAGAAAAAATTCTGGGCACCCTTTTTGGTTATGACTTACAACTTAACATTAGAGGTGTTGGAGTTGTTGTATTTCTAATTTTTGCAACATTTGTCGGCTGGATGGCCAAAGGCCTCATAGGTCGATCATTTATTAGATATGCCGAAAATTTAGTAAGTCGCATGCCGGTAGTTCGATCCTTTTACTCTGGTGTTAAGCAAATAGCAGAAACAGTGCTTGCCCAACAAGAAAGGTCTTTTGAAAAAGCATGCATGATCGAATATCCAAGAAAGGGGATTTGGGCAATTGGGTTCGTTTCTACAACTGCAAAAGGAGAAATTGCAGAACGGAAAAGCTCAAAGGGCCCTATGGTATCAGTTTTTGTGCCAACAACTCCTAACCCCGCATCAGGGTTTTTATTGTTGTTTCCAAAATCCGATATTGTCGAGTTAGACAGACGCAGCCAAGTTGGTAATTTCAGCTGGTTTGGTTTATCCTCCTGACAAAAAATCACAGACCAAGAATATAAAGACAGCAGAATAGGATTTAATAGCTACTGTTTGTAATTGATTCGTTGGACGTAGTTCAAAAAAACTTTAAATTAAAAAAAAAGCGCCTGCAAAAGCAGGCGCTAAGTCATTGAGGCAGGTTTCATACAGGCAAGAAACCTATCGAGCAGTGATATCTTTATACAACTTATAACTCCCGACTCCAAGCAAAAAGTTTGTAAATCAGTAATTTAGATCTTAATAAATTAGGTAGGTAATTAATTTTATTTATGCATCGGCTTTTTATAATGACTTTTAAACTAAAGAACTTCCTCAGTTTATTTATTTTAGTATATTTTTTATTTGGTGTTAAAGTAGCCTTTTCCCAACCAAAACACGCAATTTCTATGTATGACACCCCTCAGTTACCACATGATTTTGTGTCCCTTCCTTATGCCAGCCAGAACGCACAAAAAGGGGGTGTTTTGAGAATTGGTGCAGTAGGAAGTTTTGACTCTGTGAACCCCCATATCATTAAAGGACGTTCTCCTTGGCAGCTTCGTTTTTGGAATTATGAAACACTTATGGGTAGAAGTTGGGATGAACCTTTTACTTTATATGGCCTTTTAGCAGAATCAATTGAAACTGGACCGAATCGAGAATGGGTCGAGTTTACAATTCGGCAAGAAGCTAAATTTAGCGATAACTCTCCTGTTACAGTAGAGGACATTATTTGGTCATACAAAACCCTAGGAACGATCGGTCACTGGCGATACCGAGGTCTTTGGAAAAAAATTGAAAGCATAGAAAAAACTGGTCTGCGAAAAGTTAAAATATCTTTCAAGGAAGATAATCCAGAGTTGGCACTTTTAGCGGGTATGAGGCCAATTCTCAAAAAAGCACAATGGGATAACATAGATTTTGAAAAATCGAGTATAGAAACAATTCCTATTTCAACGGCAGCTTATGTAATTTCAAATATAGAACCTGGGAAGTCTATTACCATGGCTCGGAATCCCGATTATTGGGGAACTAACCTTCCTTTTAGAAAGGGCACTTTAAATTTTGATGAAATATCAATTGAATATTTTGGTGACGCAACAGTACTTTTTGAAGCATTTAAAGCTGGTGAAATAGATATTTTTAGAGAGGGCAACGCGGAAAAATGGGAGACGCAATTTAATTTTCCGGCAGTAACAAACAAACAAGTTATAAAATCTGAAATACCACACGGAAGACCCACCGGTATGAGAGGTTTAGTAATGAATAGCCGAAGACCCCTTTTTTCTGACTGGAGAGTAAGACAAGCTTTAATTGAGGCGTTTAACTTTGAGTATATTAATGAAGCTCAGAATGCTGGGAGACAAGAGCGCATTTCTTCGTATTTCTCCAATTCAATTCTTGGGATGAAAGAGGGCGCTGCTGACGGCGATGTTTTGAGGTTACTAGAAAACTCAGATCAAATTCTTCTGCCCGGAACTTTGGAAGGTTATAAACTACCAAAAGGTGATGGTTCACAAAGAAACAGAGCTAATATGAAAAAGGCTTTAAAAAATTTAAGTATCGCTGGATTTAATGTTACTGATGGAAAGCTCTTAGATAGTCAGGGACGCCAATTTAGCTTTTCAATTTTGCTTCGACAGGGGGCACAAGAATACCAATCGATTGTCGAAATGTATTCAACTTCACTTCGTCGATTGGGTATTGATGTCAAAATCGAGTTAGCTGATAGCTCTCAGTATTGGGAAAGAATTAAAAAACTTGAATTTGATATGGCCCCCTACTCGCGGGATTTATCCCTTAGTCCTGGAAACGAACAGTATCTCTATTGGTCGTCTGAATATGCAGATGTAGAGGGAACAAGAAATTTGATGGGAATAAAGTCTCCCAAAATGGATGATCTTTTGAATAAAATAATGAAATCAAGCTCATTAAGAGAGCTACAGTCTATAACTAGAGCCATGGATCGTCTTTTGATGGCAGGTCGCTATGTTATCCCAATTTATCATAACGGGCCGAGCCGTATAGCGCACAAATCAAATCTAAAATATCCAGACAAAACCCCTCTTTATGGTGATAGAATAGGTTTTTTTCCTGATGTATGGTGGAAAGAAAATTAGAGCATTTATTCGTTTATGTATTTAAGCCTTATTAACATGGGTAACCAATGATTAAACTAGACATATACTCTGATCCTATATGCCCTTGGTGTTATATTGGGAAAAGTTATTTAGATAGAGCATTAGAAAAAACAGTAGACCATCCATTTAATATACAGTGGCATCCCTTTCAATTGAACCCAGACATGCCAATAGAAGGAATGGATAGAAAAACATATTTAGAAAATAAGTTTGGAAACAAGGATTTAGCTATCAAAGCTTACCTTCCAGTCGTAGAACATGCAAAACTTGCTGGACTTGATTTGCAACTAGATAAAATTGCTAAAACTCCAAATACGCTTGCTGCGCACAGGCTTATATTTTGGGCTTGGCAGGAAGGTTTACAAAGCGCTTTAATCTCTTCATTGTTTAGAGCGTATTTTATTAAAGGAGAAGATATTGGTAAAAAGCGTGTCTTGATTAATCTTTCAAAGGATTCTGGACTTGATGAAGCCCTTATAACAAGGCTGTTAGAAGGGAAAAATGATAGTGAGCACATCGTTAAACTTGATCAATCTGCTAGAAGAATGGGAATTAACTCAGTACCAACTTTTATTGTAAACGGACAACACGTTGTTACCGGAGCACAAAATGTAGAATTTTGGACTAATCTAATCCTCGAAATAAACAATAATCTTCGGAATTAATAAAAATCTCAGCTTTATAAAGAAAAGGGGCCTAAGCCCCTTTAGTTTCGCCATTCAAGCTCATAATTATGCTGCTCGAGATAAATATTTTTTGCCTGTGGCCTGAGCGGCGTTAGGAGAGAGCGCACCCTCTCCATGTACCGAATTAGCTACAACCCGAAGTTGCACCACATGTATTACACTTCATACAAGTTCCATTTCTAACAAGTGTATAGTTTCCGCAATCTCCGCACGGATCACCTTCGTATCCCTGCATCTTTGCTTTCGTACGAGCATCAACAGCGCTTACCTCAGGCTCCGATACCGACGCATTAGCATCGACTAGAACATCAGCCTCCAGGTTACTGTTATCTAATGCTAAATTAGTTTGTCCTCCTTGCAGTACGACAAGCTCCTGAGGCAACCTCTTTCTTAAATAGCCTGTAGAACTTATCTGTTTTAAAACTTCGAGTGATTTAGAGGTTCCAGTTTCCGATAGTTCTTTTAAATTACTAACACCCTCTTCTTGACCTCTTCCCAAATCATCAAAACTTGCTCCTTCAGGCTTTACGTGCGCAAGATCAGTTCGATCTAAATAGCTAACCGCTAATTCACGAAATATATAATCTAAGATAGAAGTTGCATTCTTTATACTATCGTTACCCTGTACCATGCCCGCTGGCTCGAATTTAGTAAAAGTAAATGCATCAACAAATTCTTCCAATGGTACTCCATATTGCAGTCCAACGGAGACAGCGATAGCGAAATTATTCATCATGGCCCTAAAACCAGCACCCTCTTTATGCATATCAATGAAAATTTCACCCAAAGAACCATCAGAGTATTCGCCGGTTCTTAGATACACCTTATGGCCCCCTACCACTGCCTTTTGGGTATAACCTTTCCGCCTCTCCGGCATACGCTCACGCGATTTGGCTACTTCTTTGACTACTATTTTTTCTACTATTTTCTCAGCAATCACAGCGGCCTTTTCTTGAGTAGAGCCAGTTTCTAATACTTCCGCCGCCTCATCGTCATCTTCAACCAAGGCTGCAGCAAGTGGTTGCGAAAGTTTAGAGCCATCTCTATACAAAGCATTTGCTTTCGTCCCAAGCGACCAACTTAACTCGTAAGCTTTCTGACAATCTTCAATCGTTGCATCGTTTGGCATGTTTATTGTCTTGGATATTGCACCAGAAATAAACGATTGAGCAGCCGCCATCATGTAAATATGACTATTCACTGATAAATACCGTTTGCCCTTTTTACCGCATGGATTAGCACAATCAAAAATCTTCAGGTGTTCTTCCTTTAAATGGGGAGCACCCTCTAGCGTCATCGTTCCACAGACATGGTCATTAGCAGCGTCAATATCAGTTTTGCTAAACCCTAGATGTCTGAGCAGATCAAAAGTTGGATCATTAAGCTTATCCGCGGGTATACCGAGTACATCGGTGCAAAACTCTGCCCCTAAAGTCCACTGATTAAATACGAAACGGATGTCAAAAGCCGATACCAATGCGCCTTCAATCTTATCAAGCTCTGCTTTTCCAAATCCATGACCAGCCAAACTTGTATGATTTATTACTGGCGCATTTCCGATGGTCCCATGACCTACTGCATACGATATAATTTCTTCGATTTGAGCTGATCCATAGCCGATCTTCTCCAATGCTGCTGGAACTGATCTATTAATGATTTTAAAATAACCGCCCCCTGCTAGCTTTTTGAATTTTACTAAAGCAAAATCTGGCTCAATTCCAGTTGTATCACAATCCATAACTAAACCAATGGTGCCAGTTGGCGCTATCACAGAAACTTGGGCATTCCTAAATCCATATTTTTCACCTAGCTTCCTCGCATCATCCCAACATTTCATGGAAAGATCTATCAAATCGCTATCTGGACAATTTTTGTGATCTAGGGGTAATGGCTTAACGGAAAGGCCTTCATAACCGTCTGTTTCTCCATGAGCTGCATTTTGATGGTTTCTTATAACTCTTTGCATATGTGAAGAATTTTTTTCATAGCCAGGAAATGCCCCAACTTCACGCGCAATTTCTGCTGACGTAGCATATGCGGTCCCAGTCATAATAGCTGTCAATGCCCCACAAAGAGCCCTACCCTCATCACTGTCATAGCCAAAACCCATATTCATGAGAAGCCCGCCTATATTGGCGTAACCCAAACCTAATGTTCTAAAGTCATAAGACCTCTGAGCAATCTCTTTTGAAGGGAACTGGGCCATTAAAACAGAAATTTCGAGTGTTAGGGTCCATAAGCGAGTGGCATGCACATAACTTTTTGAGTCAAACTTACCATCAACCAGAAACGTTAGCAGGTTCATAGATGCTAAGTTACATGCTGTATCATCTAAAAACATATATTCCGAACAAGGATTAGAACCGCGAATTTCACCATCCTCAGGGCATGTGTGCCAAGCGTTCACGGTATCATGAAATTGTATACCAGGATCTGCACAAGCCCAGGCAGCATGCCCGACGTCCGACCATAGCTTTCTTGCTTTTATTGTTTTTGCAACAGAACCATCTGTTCGACGTATTAACTCCCAGTCGCTATCTTCTTCAACAGCTTTAAGAAAAGCGTCTGTGACTCTAATAGAATTGTTAGAGTTTTGGCCCGATACAGATGCATATGCCTCTGAGTCCCAGTCTGTGTCATAAGTTGGAAACTCAATACTTGCATAACCTTGTTTGGCGTAATCAAGTACCCTTTTCACATAAGTTTCTGGGATCGCTACTTTTTTAGCATCTCTGATAGCTAATTTCAAAGAACTGTTTTTTGATGGGTCTACAGCGTCTTCATTACTTCCATCCCATTTTCGAATAGCCGAGAAGATTTCATTTAGTCTCTGCTCATGCATTTTTGAGCCTGCTACAATACTGGCGACCTTTTGCTCTTCTTTGACTTTCCAATTAATGAACTCTTCAATATCAGGGTGATCCGCATCGCAGATTACCATCTTGGCAGCTCTACGAGTTGTGCCACCTGATTTAATTGCTCCAGCAGCTCGATCACCTATCTTCAGAAACCCCATAAGTCCCGATGATGCCCCCCCGCCAGAAAGGTTTTCGCCATCACCTCTAAGAGAGCTAAAGTTGGTGCCAGTTCCAGACCCGTATTTAAAGAGGCGAGCTTCCCGGACCCAAAGATCCATTATGCCGCCTTCGTTCACTAAATCATCAGAAACAGATTGAATAAAGCATGCGTGAGGTTGTGGATGCTCGTAGGCAGAAGAAGACTTTACTAAATTACCAGTTTTGTAGTCAACATAGTGATGCCCCTGCCCTGGTCCATCTATTCCATAGGCCCAATGCAATCCGGTATTGAACCACTGTGGACTGTTTGGAGCGGCCATTTGAGTTGCAAGCATGTATCGCATTTCGTCAAAATAGGCACTAGCATCCTCTTCGGTCGAAAAATAACCACCTTTCCATCCCCAATACGCCCAAGCACCGGCGAGTCTGTCAAAAACTTGTTTGGATGAATTTTCTCCTGTTGTAGGAGTATCAGAAGACGATTTTTGCGATTTCCATAAAAACGCAGGTACGTTCTTTTCTTTTACTGATTTTAACTCGCTAGGAACGCCGGCCTTTCTGAAATATTTCTGTGCTATCACGTCACTGGCCACTTGAGACCAACTTTCTGGCACCTCTACATCATCCAGCTTAAACACTATTGTGCCGTCAGGATTTCTGATCTCAGACGTCGTCTTTATAAACTTAATACCAGCGTATGCGTCTTGTCCCGCCTTAGTAAATTTTCTTTTTATTTTCATTTTATTTCTGCCCCATTCGTCTACTTTGTATTAAAGGGGCTCATGAAAGGAAGTGGTCTATCCGGCGAGGCTTGTTTACACCCAACCAGTTGTTGACATCGCAAAGATGCTCTTACGGGAAATGACCGCTCCACCACTATATGTTGTGGTTTCACCCCTAGCCTCCACAACCTGGCGTATTTACCTAGCCGTGGTCAATGTTTTTTTTTAAAAAATTTTAATCTTTTTTACTTGACCTTTTAAATTATTTAAAAGCTGTCATTTAGTAATTAACAAATTGGTTGAACAAAAATAATTTCTATCAAAAAAAATTTCCTTATTTTTTTATTGTTTAGCAAATTGTGTTCACACCAAGATGAATGAAATGAATCATTAAAAGCAGCTTCAAAAAAGAAAATATATTGTGCCTAAGTAATTGGCAAAAATGCGTCCTTATGTAACAATTTTAGATATGACGCGGGATCAATTTTCGAGAATCTCTACCCAGAAATTTAAACGAGTACATTTTTAAAATGGTCGGGACGGCAAGATTCGAACTTGCGACCCCCTGTACCCAAAACAGGTGCGCTACCAGGCTGCGCTACGCCCCGACTGGTTGTTGTACTAAACAAAGAGTAAACTTTTGAAAAGACCCTTTTTTCAATAATTACATATCAAAATATTATTCAGCAAAATGGTTTAGATGCTTTAAAAAAATCTGTAAGATCCAGTTTCCACTTTGGGTCAACTTCGAATTGCTCTATTAACCCTGCATTTATTTCGAGTACAAAAGAAATATTTTTACCCGCTGTGATTTTATTTTCACTTAATCTAGGAACTTGTTCAAAAATCTTTATTATCTTACCGCTCTTATCCAGAAAAATAATGTCCAACGGTATTAAAGTGTTTTTCATCCAAAATTTTGGTGCGCTCGGTTTTTCGTATACAAATAGCATACCCGCATTTTCAGATAATTCAGTACGGTTCATTAAGCCAACTGCCCTCTCACCTGGCTCATCTGCAACCACCGCCTCAATGATCAAAGGGGCTTTACCTTCAGATTTATTCTCAATGATCAACTGAGCATAAGGACTGCAACTATCATCTTCAAAAGAGCTTGCTGATACGTTTTCATTACTTAAAACAATAAAAAATACCAAAAATAGAAGAGGTCGAAAAAAGGGGTAACTTTTCATTTTACAAAATTTTTTGGTTTCAAATGATTTACGGGTTTAACCTCTGAATATTCCAATCTTCTTTTAATGTTGCTCTTCTCCATCTAAATCTATCATGCAAGCGTGCATCACCATCAGCCCAAAACTCCATTTCCAAAGGTTGAATTCTCCAGCCACCCCAAAATGAAGGACGACTTGGCTTGTCTCCTAATTCTGTTTCAAAATATTCCACCTGCTCCATTAAAGAAGATCTTGACTTCAGTGGTTGAGACTGAACAGAAGCCCAAGCTCCAATTCGGCTTTTTAGTGAGCGGCTCCTGTAGTAGTCATCAGCTTTTTTACCATCTTCCTTTTCAACTTTGCCTCTTACTCTTATTTGCCTTCTCAAAGATTTTGAATGCCATACAAAAGCAGCCAAATGATTAGTTGATATTTCTTGGGATTTGACACTTCCATAATTAGTGTAAAAAACAAAAGAAGAATCCTCTATACCCCGCAGCAACACCATCCTAACGTTTGGCAGCCCATCAACGTCTACTGTTGATAAAGCTATAGCATCGTGATCATTAATTTCCGTTTTACTGGCATCATGAAGCCAACGTTTAAAAATTTGAAAAGGGTTGTCACCAGAAAAAATATCATTTTTATCAGTCATCAGTTCACCTGTTTTTCAAAACAACAATAAATAAATTATACGTAACAATGTGCTTTCTCTTGATGAGCATGCAACAATAATTTAAATGCCATTCAAGTAGTATCGTTGGAGTTTTACTAATGTCAAATATGCTGATGAAAGGTAAGCGAGGCTTAATAATGGGCCTGGCTAATGACAAATCAATAGCATGGGGTATTGCTAAAGAATGTGCTGAAGCTGGAGCTGACCTTGCATTCTCATATCAAGGTGAAGCTTTAAAGAAACGGGTTTTGCCACTTGCTAACTCCGTGGGTTCTGACTTTTTGTTGGAGTGCGACGTAAGCATATCTGAAAGTCTTGATTCGACCTTCGCAGAAATCAAAAAACAATGGGGAAATTTAGATTTTGTCGTACATGCAATAGGTTTTTCAGACAAATCAGAATTGAGAGGTCGTTATGTTGAGACAAGCAAAGAAAACTTTATTAATACGATGGATATCTCAGTTTACTCCTTTACCGCAGTAACAAAGCGGGCATCGGATCTCATGCAAAATGGCGGTTCTATATTAACTCTCACTTATTATGGCGCGGAACAAGTAATGCCTCACTACAACGTAATGGGAGTAGCAAAAGCTGCATTGGAAGCGTCAGTTATGTATCTAGCAGAAGATTTAGGGAAAGATGGAATACGGGTTAACGCTATCTCTGCCGGTCCTATTAAGACTTTAGCAGCTAGTGGAATAGGAGATTTTAGGTATATTCTTAAATGGAATGAACTAAACTCTCCGTTAAGAAGAAATGTCACTATCGAGGATGTTGGAAAATCTGGACTTTATCTATTATCGGATTTGGGTTCAGGAGTTACAGGTGAAACCGTTCATGTTGATGCTGGATACCATGTTGTGGGAATGAAGGCTGTTGACGCTCCTGATATTGACGTTGTGACGGGGAAAAAGACTAATGAGTGAAAGATTACCACACGAAAAAGGGTTTCACGTTAGCTGGGATCAGATTCATAGAGATGCAAGAGCTTTAGCATGGCGTCTTGATGGCAAAGGCCCAGACAATGGTCAATGGAAAGCCGTGGTAGCGATCACTCGTGGGGGCATGGCCCCTGCGATGATAGTTGCTAGAGAATTAGATATCAGAACAGTTGATACAATTAGTGTTAAATCCTATGACCATCAATCTCAATCTGAGCCTAAAATTATAAAGTCACCCAATAATGATCTTATAGGGGACGGAACCGGTATACTGATCATCGACGATTTAGTAGATACAGGAAAGACCCTTGAGGCGGTGCGCTCACTGATGCCTAAGGCTCACGTTGCCACTGTCTACGCTAAACCTTTAGGTCGAAGTCAAGTTGAGACTTTTATTACAGAGGTGAGCCAGGATACTTGGATATTTTTTCCTTGGGACATGGCACTTCAATATGTGGAGCCCTATCGAGGCCAATAATAAGGTTTCAACCGAATAATACTAAACAACCTCCTTGCTACTGAACAATAAGCACTTTACATAAGCAACAGCTTTTCTGCAGGAAAAAATAATGACAAAAAGTAAAACCTCAGTTTCAAAAATATTTGTTTGGATCTTACTTGGTTTTCTGTTTGTGGGTCTTATAGGCTTCGGAACAGGAAATCTAAGTGGCAATGTAAAGACAATTGGCAAAATAGGCGATACCGACATCACGGTAAACCAATATGTTAGAGCGCTTCAGAGTGAATTGAGGAATACGAGCCAACAGTTTGGTCAGCAACTTACACTTCAGCAACTGCAAGCTTTTGGTATCCAACAAAGAGTACTTTCAAGATTAGTAACTGATAAACTATTAGAAAATGAAGCAACTAAACTCTCACTATCTGTGGACGATAGTAGCGTACGGGATAATATTATCTCGTTAAATGCTTTTAAAGGGCCTGACGGCGCCTTCAATCAAGATGCCTACAATTATGCCCTTGAAAATGCTGGATACACGTCTGCTGAATTTGAAGAAGAAATCAGAGCTGAGACAGCCCGTAACATTTTATCCCAAAGCATTCTTTCCGGAAATACCATCAACAAAATTCAAGCTGAATTGTTAGCAGCCTTTTTACTGGAAGCAAGAAGCTTTAACATCCAAGTTTTAACCGCTGACAGTGTAGATTTTATCGCTCAAAACCCAACCGATTTAGAATTACAGGAGTTTCTCGATAAAAATACCGAACAATATACTGTACCTGAGAGCAAGATGATTTCTTACGCCATATTAGAACCCGAAATGCTCGCTGATAGCGTACCAATAGATAATGGAATTTTACAAAATATATATGAAGAAAAAAAGAGCGAATACAATAAACCGGAAGAAAGAACTATCGACAGACTCTCTTTTTTGAGTGCTGATGAAGCCAGTTCTGCAATTTCAAAAATAAAAAATAATGATACCGACTTTGATGAATTGTCGTTAGAACGCGGCTTAACTGAGGACGATGTAGCTTACGGTACGTTTTCAAAGGAAAAATTAGCAGACGCAAGCGAAGAAATTTTTTCAGCCAAAATAGGAGAGGTTGTGGGGCCTATCGAAACTGATTTGGGACCTGTAATATTTAGGGTACGAGAAATTGTTGCAGCTGAGAGCACTTCATTTGATGACGCTAAAAACTCATTAGCTAAAGAGTATGCCTTATCGGAAGCCAAAAAGTTGGTCGATGAAAAAATAGAAGAGTCTCAAAATTTATTAGCAGCTGGCGGCACCTTGGAGGATTTAGTTAGCGAAGTAGGTTTTAAAATTGAAAAAATATTATTTAATGAAGAAACAGATATTCCTGTTTTAAAAGATCAGACTTTTGCTAGAAGTGCGCAAAACACTGAAATTGGGGAATTTCCTGAAATTAAGGAATTATCAAATGGTGGCTTATTTGCACTCAGAATAGATGATTTAGTAGCTGCTCGGACTAAAAATATAGAAGAAGTCAGGTCTGAGTTGGAAAGCGCAATCGAAAAACAAAAAATCCAAATTAAATTGGATCAGTCAGCCAATGATTTACTAAAGAACAATCAGTATAAGGGCGAAATTTTAAGTTTTAATGATAAAACTAGAGATGCAACTTTGCCAGATATGCCCGAAAATGTAATTACTGAGATTTTCAATTTGGAAATTGGTAAGGGAAAAGTAGTCAGCGGAGATCAAAAAAGTTATATTTTGCGCCTTAAAAATGTGTCGGAGGCGGATCTGTCCACTGACAACGCCAAGCTTTTGATCAGCCAAATAAAAAATCAGATTAACAATAGCCTATCTGCCGATCTCTTTGAAAGCTTTGCAAATATGGCACGGATAAATTCTAAGCTTGATATTAATGAGCAAGCCTTAAACGCTGTTCATTCCAGCTTTCAATAGATTTAGTTATGTCTTTAACGCCTGAATTCACAACTTTTGAAAAAGAATATAAATCTGGTCGTAATCAAGTTGTCTATTCTAAGTTAACCTCTGATTTAGATACGCCAGTGTCCATAATGTTAAAATTAGCTGGGGCAAAAAAAAATTCATTTATTTTAGAGTCTGTTACCGGCGGTGAAATAAGGGGACGATACTCCATAATCGGTATGGACCCTGATCTTATTTGGAAATGTGAAGAAGAACAGAGTTTTCTAAGCTCCGGAGATAGCGTCTTTAAACCTATTTCAGGACAACCGCTCTCTGTTTTTCGTGATTTACTCCAGCAAAGTGTAATTAATTTACCTAAAGAACTTCCCCAGTCCTCTGCAGGTTTATTTGGATATTTTGGCTACGATATGGTGCGGCACGTTGAAAATTTACCTAATTTAAATAAAGATACGATTGGCTTGCCAGATGCTATGTTCATTCGCCCATCAATAATAGCAGTTCTAGATGGTGTTAAAGGCGAAGTCATTTTGGTCGCTCCTGTATTTTATGAACCAAAAGTAGACGAGAAAGAGGCTTTTAAAAAAGCGAAAGAAAAAATTTCATCAGCAATACTAGAACTTAAAAAGCAAACTATTACTGATAGAAATTTAGGGACACCTGGAGAGATGGAGGAGCCCACTTCAAACTTTACAAAAGACGAATATAAAGCCGCAGTTAATAAAGCAAAAAATTACATAAATAACGGAGATATTTTTCAAGTTGTGCCTTCCCAAAGATGGACACAAAACTTTTCTTATTCACCTTTCTCTCTTTACAGATCGCTGCGTAGGACAAATCCGTCACCTTTTATGTTTTATTTTAATTTTGGCGAGTTTCAGGTAATAGGCGCAAGTCCCGAAATTTTAGTTCGCGTATTTGGAAAGGAAGTGACAGTAAGACCAATAGCAGGGACACGGCCAAGAGGAAAAACGCCCGAAGAAGACAAACAGTTAGAAGAAGATTTGTTAGCTGACAAAAAAGAATTAGCAGAACATCTAATGTTACTTGACCTAGGAAGAAACGATGTTGGACGGGTTGCAAAAATAGGATCTGTTAAACCAACTGAACAGTTTGTAATAGAGCGCTATAGCCATGTAATGCATATTGTTTCCAATGTTGTTGGTCAACTAAGTGATGAACATGATGCTGTATCAGCTTTCTTTGCCGGCATGCCTGCCGGAACTGTTTCTGGCGCTCCAAAAGTTAGGGCTATGGAGATTATAGACGAATTAGAACCTGAAAAACGTGGTGTATACGGTGGAGGCGTGGGTTATTTTAGCTCTGGAGGCGACATGGACATGTGTATTGCTTTGCGAACCGCAGTTTTAAAAGGAAATAAGTTACATATACAAGCTGGTGGCGGTGTTGTATTCGATAGTGATCCTGAAGCTGAATATATGGAAACAGTGCATAAATCTAACGCTATAAGAAGAGCAGCAGCCGATGCTGCAATGTTTGAAAATTAACAAATAAAAATCTACTTCATTTAGAGCTTTAAACAACAAACCTCTGCGTTCGAACAAAAAGGTATTATTTTTTAATCATATTATCAGTATTTACCTTCGGTATAATTGGTTGACTTGGATTGTCAGTCATTTCCTTACTCATTTGCAACGCAGAGGAAAAGGAAGAGTTTTGGAGGGCTGAATTTTTAGGGGTATTTAGTAGAATTGAATCTAATGGCTTGTTCATATCTCGATCAGTCTTAGGGACACTGATTTCAGAATTTTTATAATTAAAATTATCTAAAGATATATTTTGCGGAGATCCGCTAGTTTCAGAATTTGAAAACTGAGAACTGTAAATAGTTTCAACATTGAAACTTTCCGGCGACTTGGGGGCAATAACCCCAATTATAATTGAATATAAAGCCAATGAAATAGATCCTAATAAGAAACCGGATATTAAGCCCTTCAAAGTATAAACCCTTTCATTTAAAGCAAAGCTATTCAAATTTTTATGTTTGTAGGTCGATCAACCCTTGACGCCGCCGTTCATCCCTGAACATTTATAACTCTATTATTAGTCTTTGGGCTACCCCTTCTGTTGTATTGAAAGAAAAAATTAATGATAGTGCTGATCGATAATTATGATAGCTTCACTTATAATCTTGTACATTATCTTTCTGAGCTTGGAGCAGAAGTTACTGTAAAGAGAAACGACAAAATAACTGTTGAGCAAATCTTGGAAATGAGTCCTGATGGTATTTTACTATCGCCTGGCCCATGCGATCCTGACAAGGCTGGAATTTGCTTGGATTTGGTTGGGGCTGCCACCACAGCAAACATACCACTACTGGGAGTTTGTTTAGGACATCAAACAATTGGCCAATATTTCGGCGGAAACGTTGTAAGATGCCACGAAATAGTTCATGGAAAAATGGGAGTGATCCAGCATAAACAGTCTTTGTTGTTTAAAGATTTACCTAGTCCAATTAAAGCTACTCGGTATCATTCACTAATTGTGGAGCGCTCCACTCTTCCAGAAGATCTGGAAATCACTGCTGAAACTGAGGATGGAATTATCATGGGATTGTCCCATAAGATTTTCCCTATTCACGGAGTACAATTTCATCCTGAATCAATAGCATCCGAATATGGCCACGATATTCTTAAAAATTTTATCAGTATGCTTAAGGTTAAAAAATGAGTGAACAAATTAAATCATTAATTGCTGAAGCATCGAACGGGCCATTAAGCCATGAAAAAGCCATTGAAGCCTTTGAAATCTTATTTGAAGGCTCTGCAACTCTAGCGCAGATTGGTGGCCTTTTAATGGCGATGCGCACAAGACAAGAAAGTGTGATCGAATATGCCGCTGCAGCTTCAGTCATGCGTTCAAAATGTGTCAAAGTAAAAGCACCAGACGGAGCAATGGACATTGTCGGAACTGGAGGCGATGGAATAGGAACTCTTAATATATCAACTGCAACAGCTTTCGTTGTGGCAGGCGCTGGGGTAACAGTGGCAAAACACGGCAATAAAAATTTAAGTTCAAAATCAGGCGCTGCAGATGCATTATCAGCGAGCGGTGTGAACGTTATGGTTGAAAAGGAAATTGTCGAAAAAGCTTTGGTTAAAGCTGGCATTGGTTTTATGATGGCTCCGATGCATCATCCGGCGATCAAGCATGTCATGCCAGCAAGACAAGAATTGGGCACCCGGACAATTTTTAATATCTTAGGACCTCTTACGAATCCCGCGGGAGTAAAATATCAGCTAACGGGAGCTTTTTCGAACGAACTTCTAGAGCCAATGGCGCAAACTTTAAAATCTTTAGGCACCAAGAAAGCTTGGTTAGTTCACGGCTCAGACGGGACAGACGAAATAACAATCACAGGTCTAACTTCAGTTTTTCAATTAGAAAATGGAGAAGTTAAAAAATCTGAAATTCATCCAGAAGAAGCCAGACTTCCGGTACACCGTCTTGAAGATATTCTTGGTGGATCTCCAAATCAGAATAGTAAGGCTTTTGTAGATTTACTAGAAGGTAAGAAAAGTGCATACAGAGACGCAGTTTTATTAAATTCTGCTGCAGCTTTAGTCGTTGCTGGAAAGTCAGATGATTTAATAACAGGTGTCGAATTGGCAAGTGAATCAATAGATAGTGGTAAAGCCAAAACTGCTCTCAATGAATTGATTAAAATAACCACGGGAAAAGAATGAGCCTAACCGTTTTAGACAAAATTAAAGCCTATAAACTTATCGAGATAGAGAATGATAAGAAAATTAAACCCTTATCAGATATCGAAGCGCTCGCAAAAAATGCCCCGGTCGTTAGACCTTTCGCAAAAGCACTAGCAAACTCGAAAAAGAACTCTCATAGTTTGATAGCAGAAATCAAAAAAGCGTCACCTTCAAAGGGTTTGATACGAAAAAATTTTAATCCAAGTAAAATTGCAGAAGCATATGAGTCTGGTGGCGCAGCATGCCTTTCAGTTTTGACCGATACTCCCAGTTTTCAAGGAGCTAAAAATTTTTTAAACGAAGCAAAACAATCAACTAATCTACCAGCACTTAGAAAGGATTTTATGTACGATACCTATCAAGTTGCTGAAGCTAGGGCACTGAATGCGGATTGTATTCTAGTAATAATGGCGTCTGTTTCTGATATGCAAGCTCAAGAGCTCGAAGATGCAGCCTTCTATTGGAAAATGGATGTTCTTATAGAGGTGCACGATGAAGAAGAATTGGAGCGCGCGTTGGAGCTTAATTCAAAACTGATAGGAATTAATAATAGAAATCTGAAGACGTTTGAAACAGATTTAGAAACTACTCGCAAGCTAGCAAAATTAGTTCCACAAGATCGGTTTTTAATATCTGAGTCAGGCCTTAATTCCTCACAAGACCTTAATGAATTAACTAAACATGGTGCTTCTGCTTTTTTAATCGGAGAAAGTCTTATGAGACAAGACGATGTGGAAACTGCTACTAGAAATCTCATTTCAAAACCAATCGGAGGAGTTACCTTAAATGTCTGATCTGACTCATTTTGACGACGACGGCAATGCTCATATGGTAGATATTTCGGAAAAACCTCAAAGTTTTCGGGTAGCAAAAGCCGCTTGTAGCGTTGAGATGTCCAAAGAAACTTTAAAAGTTATATCCATGGGCAGAGCGAAGAAAGGTGACGTGCTAAATGTGGCAAGAATAGCCGGAATACAAGGCGCAAAAAGGACTTCGGAACTAATTCCCTTGTGCCATCCTCTTGCTATTACAAAGGTAAACTTAGATTTTTCCTTTAATGACACACTTCCCGGCATTGAAATAACTTCTACTGTTAAAACAACGGGGCAAACTGGTGTTGAAATGGAGGCACTAACAGCAGCGAGTATAGCTGCATTAACAGTATACGATATGATAAAATCTTTGGATAAAGGTGTCGTCATACGGGATATTCGCCTTATTTTCAAAGATGGAGGAAAATCAGGTCGATATGAAAGCTCATGATTTCATTTGAGCAAGCCTTATCAGAACTGCTTTCGTTGGCGAAACAGTTAGAGAGTGAAATGGCGAGCATAGAAGATGCTAGCGGTAGAATACTTGCCAGCGATGCTATAGCAACTCACAATCAACCACCATTTGATGCATCTGCTATGGACGGCTATGCATTGCAAAAATCAGATAAGCTTCCTAACAAAAAATTATCAGTAATAGGACGGGTAGCAGCCGGAGGCTTGTTCGACGGTTCTGTAAACAAAAATCAAGCCGTAAGGATTTTTACTGGGGCACCATTACCTGCTGGAGCAGACAGTGTTTTAATTCAAGAAGATGCAGAAGTGAATGAGGATAATATTGTCATTAATGATAATATTGACGCCAACGATTATATCAGAAAAAAAGGCGACGACTATAAAAAAGGTGAAGTTTTACTTCAAAGGGGAAAAACTCTTAAATCATTTGATATCGCTTTATTAGCATCAATGAACTTCCCAATGGTTAATGTGATTAGGCGCCCACTAGTCTCAATAATTTCTACTGGAGATGAACTTGTTTATCCCGGAAATTTACCTACAAATAATCAAATAGTCGCCTCCAATACATTTGGGTTAAATTCACTTGTAAATAAGTGGGGAGCCAATGGCCATATACTTCCGATTTCTAGAGATAATAAGTCCAGTATCAATAAAGCCCTAGATCTAGCAGTTCCGGCTGATTTAGTAATTACAATAGGCGGAGCCTCTGTCGGTGATCATGATTATATAAAAGATGTATTCAGAGATAAAAATATTACAACTTCATTTTATAAAGTGGCAATGAAACCTGGAAAACCTATCTTAGCGGGGAAAAATAAAGATACAATTTTTATTGGTTTACCGGGAAACCCAGTTTCAGCTTTAGTATGCGCCCACCTTTTTATCAAACCACTAATAGGTAAAATGCTTGGCACAAATGAACTAGCAAACATTGAGAAACAGGCAATTTTACTGAATGACTTACCGGCTAATGGGGAGAGGAAGCATTTTATGCGGGGATTTAAAAAAGATGGCTTCATAGAGATTTTCTCTAAGCAAGATAGCTCTCTTTTGAGTATACTACAAAAAGCCAATTCTTTAGTTATTAGAGCCCCTAACGAACCTGCTTTAAAAAAAGGAAACCAAATAGGTTATTTTGAATTAGATTAATTTTTATTAATTGACACAAAACAAGAACTAAAATAGAACAAAAGTGTTTTAATACAACAAAGAGGCAGAGCATGCTAACGAAAAAACAACGTGATCTTTTGGAGTTCATACAAAAACGATTATCGAAGGATGGTGTACCTCCTTCTTTTGATGAGATGAAAGAGGCCCTTGATTTAAGATCTAAATCGGGAATTCACCGATTGATAACTGCTCTGGAAGAAAGGGGTTTTATAAAAAGGCTCGCCAATCGAGCGAGAGCAATAGAAGTTATTAAAATGCCCAGTTCATCAGAAACTCAACAAGTCGGAGGCAATAATTTTTCCAGTAAAACATTAGGAACAGTTAACGCAAATAGCAACGCGGCGCCTTTTGAAAGCGTCTATGCAAACGAAATTCCAGTTATGGGCCGAATAGCAGCTGGGGTTCCCATAGAAGCGATAAGTGAAATATCTCATAACGTTGCTGTTCCAGGCCAAATACTTAGGGGTGGTGGAGATCACTTTGCATTAGAAGTTAAAGGGGACTCGATGATTAATGCAGGTATTAATGATGGTGACGTCGTTGTAATAAAAGAGACCAACAGGGCTATGAATGGTGATATTGTTGTTGCACTAATTGAAAACCAAGAAGCTACATTAAAAAGGTTTTTTGTTCGGGGTGAAGCAATTGCATTAGAAGCAGCTAACCCAGCCTATGAAACTCGTACCTTTCCGCATGAAAAAATAAAGGTTCAGGGAAGGCTTGTTGGATTACTTAGAACGTATTGAATAAACTATTTTTATTAAGTACAACTCTATTTCTTTAGAGTTCTTAGTTCCTTTTGGGTAATAATTTCAGTCATACGGTTTATGTCTAGCAGCCTTGTTATCATGCTTTCATGAAGTTAAAAGCGTTGCTGAATTGATGATTGATTTGAAGGTATTGAAGTATGTCCCAAGTTGTTACCAGGATAGCCCCCTCTCCTACTGGATCCATGCACATCGGGACAGCGAGAACAGCTTTATTTAACTGGCTGTATGCACGCGGAAGAAATGGAAAGTTTTATATCCGAATTGAGGATACAGACAGAAAAAGGTCTACACCAGAGGCAACAGAAGTTATCTTAAATGGTCTTAATTGGTTAGGATTGGACTATGATGATGAGATAGTTAGTCAATTTGAAAGAGCGCCCCGTCATATTGAGATTGCTCATACCTTGTTAAAGAATGGCAAAGCATACAAATGCTTTTCAACTTCAGACGAAATTCAAGAATTTAAGGATGCAGCCCGCAAAAAGGGAACGTCCACTCTATTTAAAAGCCCTTGGAGGGATGCTGATCCTTCAACACATCCAAATTCTTCCTACGTTATAAGAATAAAATCTCCTGAAAATGGCGAAACCATAGTCAAAGATGAGGTTCAAGGAGAAGTTACTTTTAAAAATAACCAACTTGATGATATGGTACTATTAAGATCAGACGGTTCTCCAGTTTACATGCTTGCCGTTGTCGTAGATGATTATGACATGGGTGTCACACATGTGATCCGGGGAGATGATCACCTAAATAATGCAGCCAGACAGAACTTAATTTATAGGGCTATGGAGTGGCAACTTCCAATTTATGCCCATATTCCACTAATTCATGGCGAAGACGGAAAAAAATTATCAAAACGGCATGGTGCTACGAGTATCGAAGAGTATCAACAGATTGGATATCCTTCCAGTGCAATGCGGAATTATTTGGCTCGACTAGGTTGGAGTCATGGTGACCAAGAATTTTTCACAGATTTGCAAGCATTAGAATGGTTTGATCTGAAAGGCATACGAAAGTCAGCTGCTCGATTTGACTTAAAAAAATTACAAAATTTATCTGGTCAGCATATAAACGCTACAGACGATGCTGCACTGCTGCATGAAATTCATAAGTTTCTATCGTCAAATAATAAACTAGTATTGTCGGATGAAAAAACTAAACTACTAACAGATGCCTTTTATTGTCTTAAAAATAACGTTAAGACTTTTTCGGAACTTATTGATAAAGCTTCTTTTATATTTTTAGATATACCAATACCTATGAGTCCTGAAGCTAGTTCATTTATTGATGAATATTCAATTGAAATGCTGAAAACATTGACGCCGCAATTGCACAATGTTACTTGGTCTCGGGGAGATTTAGAGCAAGTTTGTAATGATTGTGCTGAAAGTTTTGGTGTAAAGTTTGGCAAACTAGCCTCACCTCTTCGAGCGGTTCTTTCAGGACAAACCAGAACCCCAAGTGTTTTTGACATGATGCTTGTGTTGGGACGCGATGAAACTATAGCAAGGCTGGAAAATGCCGAGGGTTATTGACCCATTTGCTTTACTATAAATATTGCATCATTTACGTGGTGAAGAAACAGAGAGAGATAAGAGATGGTTAAATCTTCAAAAACGGCAAAACTAATACTTGACGGTAACGAATTTGATTTACCAATTATGTCTCCGACCGCAGGGCCTGACGTTTTAGATATTCGCAAACTTTATGGTGAAGCTGGGGTATTTACATATGACCCGGGTTTTACCTCAACTGCTAGTTGCGATAGTACTATTACTTTTATTGATGGTGGCAAAGGAGAACTACTTCATCGAGGCTATCCTATAGATCAACTGGCAGAGCATTCGCACTATTTGGAGGTCTGTTTTCTTCTTTTGTATGGCAATTTGCCGACACCAGCTGAGCTTGAGGATTTTGAGAATAGAGTAACCAATCATACCATGATCCATGAACAGATGGGTTATTTGTTTCGTGGTTTTCGGCGCGATGCTCACCCAATGGCTATTATGACTGGCGTCGTCGGAGCCATGTCTGCTTTTTATCATGATAGCACAGATATCACAGATCCTTGGCAACGTGAGGTTGCCTCAATTAGAATGATCGCAAAGATGCCTACCATTGCCGCAATGGCTTACAAGTATACAATTGGTCAACCTTTCGTTTATCCCCGTAACGACCTAGATTATGCGTCTAATTTTTTACGCATGTGCTTTGCAGTGCCTGCTGAGGATTACGAAGTTAACCCAATCCTTAGCCGAGCTATGGACCGGATTTTTACTCTACATGCCGATCATGAACAAAATGCATCGACAAGCACAGTTCGACTTGCATCAAGTTCTGGAGCTAATCCCTTTGCTTGTATTGCCGCAGGTATCGCTTGCCTATGGGGGCCGGCTCATGGCGGAGCAAATCAAGCCTGCTTGGAGATGTTACGTGAAATTGGAACTACAGATAAGATTCCAGAATATATAAAACGTGCTAAGGATAAAAATGATCCCTTTAGGTTAATGGGCTTTGGACATCGAGTTTATAAAAATACAGATCCTAGAGCTAAAGTTTTAAAAAGATCAGCAGACGAGGTATTAGAATTACTTGGGGTAAACAACAACCCATTATTACAAGTTGCAAAAGAATTAGAAAACGTTGCTCTAAGCGATGAATATTTTGTTGATAAAAAACTTTTTCCAAATGTAGACTTTTATTCTGGTATAATATTGGAAGCTATGGGTTTCCCAACATCAATGTTTACCCCTATTTTCGCTCTATCGCGCACCGTCGGATGGATTTCTCAATGGAAAGAGATGATAGCCGATCCACAGGTTAAAATTGGTCGTCCAAGGCAGTTGTATTTAGGAGAAACTCCTCGAGACTATGTAGACATCGAAAAACGGTAACAGTCAGCGACCTTCAAACTTAGCTTCTCTTTTTTGCAAAAAGGCTAAAACTCCTTCTTGAAAATCTCTCGTGTTTCCACAATTGTTTTGTAATTTTGCTTCCAGAGTCAATTGACTGTTGAGATCATTTTCAAAAGATGACTTTAGTGCTTCTTTTAAATAACCATATGCGATAGTTGGCCCATTAGCCAAATGATTGGCTCTAGAATGCCATACCTCTTCAAAAGTATCGTCGGAAACCGCCTCCCATATCAAGCCCCACTTATCCGCTTGTTCAGCTGAAATTTTATCAGCAAACAAGGATGCACCCATGGCTTTGGCTTTGCCCATAGTCCTTGGCATAATGTAAGTTCCACCTGCATCAGGAATTAATCCTATTCTCGTAAATGCTTGCAAAAAATAAGCTGAAGCAGAAGCAATAACTATATCAGCAGACAAAGCTAGGTTGGCGCCCGCACCAGCTGCAGCCCCATTAACTGCTGCTATAGTTGGAACTGGACAATCTAATATCGAGCGGAGCATTGGTTCGTATTCATCACGGAGTGTCCGTTCAAGATCAATCTGAGAAACTGATTTTCTATCTCCCAAATCTTGGCCAGAGCAAAAAGCAGAACCTGAACCCGTTATAACCAACACCCTGGCCTCTTTTCCCATTTGATTAACGCATTGGGTAATCTCAGCTCTCATTTGCGTATTAAGTGCGTTCTTCACATCAGGACGGTTGAGACGTATGACAGCCACTTTATCTTTTAACTCAAGTTCGATGGTTTCATAGTCCATAATAATATCCTTTTTGCTTCAAAGAAGGCTTTCACCTTAAAGGTTTAATTGATGAATTCATTGGTCATTTATAATTTTTTCTAATTCTTTTTTCTCAACTTCTGAAAGAGATGAATGATTATTTCTACCAAAACGTTGGTTAGACCTTATAAATGAAATAGATATAATTATAGCGAGAAAAAGCATAAATGGCCCCGATAACCACAATACTAAATTAGAGCCAGACGAGCTTGGCTTTAGAAGAGCGAATTCACCATAGCGATTTACAACAAAATTTAAAACTTCCGCGTCACTATCACCAGCTAAAATTCTTTCTCGAACAAGTACTCTTAGATCTTTTGCCAAACTTGCATTACTGTCATCGATACTTTCATTTTGGCATACAAGGCATCTAAGACCTTTAGAAATTTCACGGGCCCGCTCCTCTAACGCAGGATCATCTAAAATTTCACTAGGCTCAACACTAAAGGCAACCAAAGGAAAAAGATACAAAAACACAGCTATTAAAAAAGATCTTTTCACGTAGCTTGCTCCACTACCGTAACTTTTCGTCTTCCGGCAGCAATCCTTAACCTACGATCTGTCAAGCTAAGCAGGCCTCCAACCGCCATTAATGCACATCCACCCCAAATCCAGTTTGTGAAAGGTTTCAAATAAGTCCTGATGGTCCACGAATTATCAGACTGTTGATCTCCTAAAACGACATACAAATCACGAGACAACCTATAGTCAATTGCAGCTTCAGTAGTTGGCATTTGAGCTACAGGATAGTTTCTTTTCTCTGGGCGAAGAACAGTCAACAATTGACCATCTTTTGACACTGCGATTACACCCATCGTTGAAAAATAGTTCGGACCTCGAACATTTTCGACACTATTGAGTTTCAGTTCATAAGCCGCAATTTTCCAGCTACCTCCGACCGGCACTACTCTGATGTCTTCTTTTTCCCAAGACGTAAGAGCAGCGATGGCAAACATCGTAATACCAAGTCCTGAATGCGCAAAAAATTTGCCAAAATCTGCTCTTGGTAAAACTATCAATCTTTTTAGAGATATAGAACGTCCCAGTTTTGAAAACAAATCAAGGATGGTACCCATTACTATCCATGCGCCCAAAAATACGCCGACAGGACCAACTAAACTTTTTCCAGTTTGTATTGCCCAAATCAGGCCGGCCAAACAAATGGAAAGAATAAAAACAAAAATAAGCTTTTTAGAAGAATTTAGTATATTTGCTCTCTTCCACGGTAGATTGGATCCGACCGGCAAAATTAATCCTAACAAAATCATGAACGGAGTAAACGCTGCATTAAAAAATGGTGGTCCTACGGAAAGTTTTCTATCAAAAAACAATTCGGCCACCAAGGGCCATATAGTTCCAAAAAACACAACAAAAGCTGATACGGCAAGGAGTACATTATTAGAAACAAGAGCTGTTTCTCTACTCACCATGGAAAAAACACCTCTGGCCTCCATCGCACTTGATCTGAAACTAAAAAGTGTAAGCGCACCACCCATAAAAATCCCTAATATGATTAGTATAAACATTCCTCTTTCAGGATCATTCGCAAAAGCATGAACGGAGGTTAAAACGCCAGATCTAACAATAAAAGTGCCAATTAAAGAAAAGCCAAAGGCTAAAATAGCTAGCAGAATTGTCCAGCTTTTTAAGGTTTCTCGTTTTTCAACTACAATTGCACTGTGTAGTAGAGCTGCTGCCAGAAGCCAGGGCATAAAAGAGGCATTCTCAACAGGATCCCAAAACCAAAAACCACCCCATCCTAGTTCATAATAGGCCCACCAGCTACCTAGTGCGATACCGATTGTGAGAAAAATCCAAGCCGCAAGTGTCCAAGGTCGAACCCACCTACCCCATGCAGCGTCTATCCTACCCTCAATTAGTGCAGCGACTGCAAAAGAAAAAGCCATAGATAAACCCACATAACCCAAATATAAAAAAGGTGGATGGAAGGCCAGCCCTGGATCCTGTAGAAGAGGGTTAAGATCTTGTCCATCAAAGGGCGGAATTTCAACTCTCTCAAAAGGATTCGATGTAAATATTATAAACGCGAGAAAAGCAACACCGATTGCCCCTTGAATCGCTAAGACCCTTGTTTTTAAAAGAATTGGGAGGTTTGCACCAAACCAAGAGGCTGAAGCACCGAAAAGAGATAATATCAACACCCATAAAAGCATTGAACCCTCGTGATTTCCCCAGACACCTGTAATTTTATAAAGCATTGGTTTTAAGGAATGCGAATTTAAAACAACCAATTTTACCGAAAAATCTGATGTCATGAAAGCATGTGTAAGTGCTCCAAAAGAAGCTAATAATAAAGCGAATTGCAGATTTGCAGCACTTTCAGAAATTGCCATTAAATCAATACGGCCTTTATGTGCACCAAAAAGGGGAACCGTTGCTTGTAACAACGCCACGCAAAAAGCTAACAGTAAAGTGAAGTGACCAATTTCGTTTATCATCTCTTATATATAATTCTAAACAAAAAAGCTTTCCATGCTTATTTATGGAATGATTGTCGCAATTTAAATTTAAGATAAATAGCTGCTCAGCAAATAATATAGTTAATTGTTTACCTTTTTATAAACACCCTGCTCTTTCAGTGTATCTATGACCTCTTTTGGCATGTAATTTTCATCATGCTTTGCCAAGATCTCCGAAGCAATAAATTTACCGTCAGAATATTTTCCTGTTGCTATCATGCCTTGCCCCTCAGCGAAAAGATCAGGTAAAATACCTGAATATTGTACTGGAACAGATTTATTCCCATCTGTCACAATAAAATTGATTGATGTTCCCATACCTTTGATCAAACTATTTTCTTGAACTAGACCGCCTATGCGAAACACTTCATCCTTTTCAGGAGGCTGTTCTAGAACCTCAGATGGGGAGCGAAAAAAGTTTATTCCATCACGCATCGCATAACCTATAAGTGCAGTTGATAAGGCCAAAGCAATAAATGTTATGACAATTATTTGTATTCTGCGCTGTTTTTTTAAAGTTTTCATGAGCTACGGAAAAATAGGAACAAAATTGAGGCCACAAGTTTCATCAATTCCAAGCATTAAGTTGGCATTCTGTACAGCTTGACCCGAACTTCCTTTTGTTAAATTATCCAAAGCTGCAATTATAATACTTCGATTTTCAATTCGGTCCGGCACTACGCCTATATGACACTCATTTGATCCTCTGACATGGTGAGTACTTGGTGTTTCTCCAAGAGGCAAAACGTGAATAAAATGTTCGTTTTTATATCTATCAGATAAAATTTTATTAATTTCGTTACTATCTCCAACGACATAAGCAGTCGCTAAAATTCCTCTATTTGCGGGAATTAAGTGTGGTGTAAATTGAATATTTACAGATCGGCCTGCAATCTTAAATAATTCCTGATCAAATTCACCTAGGTGCCTATGAACACCTCCAACTGAATAAGCATTTGTTCCTTCCGAGAGCTCTGAATGTAATAAATTTTCCTTTAGAGATCTTCCAGCTCCTGACACTGCACATTTTAAGTCAAGGATAATATTATCAAGATCAATTACCCCCTGTTTAACCAGAGGCCGCAAAATATACTGACCAGTAGCAGCATTACAACCTGTACCGGCTACCAAACGTGCTGCTTTAATCTCTGTGCGATAAAATTCAGTTAGCCCATATACTGCTTCCTCCTGCAAATCATGAGCTTGATGATTATTACCATACCATTGTTCATAAATATCCGGATCTCGGAGACGAAAGTCGGCACTGAGATCAATTATTTTAAGCTGTCTCGGCAACCTCTTTATCACTTCTTGGGAAGTTTTGTGAGGTAAGGCGCAAAAGCAAAGATCTATATTGTCGAAATCTACTTCGTCAACCTTTATAAGAGAAGGCAACTTAAGTGATCTTAGGTGAGGAAAGACATTTTCCATACTTTGACCAGCTTTACTGTTCGCAGCCAGTACCACAATTTCCATTTCGGGATGGTTATAAATTATTCTAATTAATTCAGCGCCGGTATATCCTGAAGCACCTAAAATAGCGATTTTATACATTTATCAAAGTCTTATCTACGCAGGTTTAAATTTTACAGGCCTTTTTAGAAATTGCGTGGCTCTTGCCGACACAATAACCGGATCTCCAGTTGTTATAAATACATTTTTTGCCTTAATCTCCCCCACCATCTCAGGGTGCCTTAACAAATAGTCAGATAAACTTGCTGCTACAAGATTAGCTTGTGAGAAAACCTCTACACTCGGCCCTAAGGCTTCCTTAAAAATATTTTCCAAAAGAGGATAATGCGTACAACCCAAAATAGCGGCCTGCGGACTTGGCATTTTCCTTTTCAAAGCCTCAACATGTGAGCGAACTAAAGCATCTGCCAAAATTAAGTCTCCATCTTCAATAGCATCTACTAAACCGCCACACGCTTGGCTTTCGACATCCACACCTATGGCCCTGTACGCTAGTTCACGTTGAAAAGCTCGACTTGCCACCGTTGAAGGAGTTGCAAACAAGGCAACATTTTGAATCTTTACTTCTTTAGGCGGAGAATTGTCCCCCCAACTTCTATTCGTTAAACTTTCAATTAAAGGCACAAAAACGCCCAATACTCTTTTGTTTTTAGGTACCCACTCTTCCTGTATCTTTTTTAAGGCCGCGGCTGAAGCCGTATTGCAAGCTAAAACCACCAAATCACAACCTTCGTCCCATAGTCTTTCAATACATTTAGTTGTTAGATCAAAAACATTAGAAGCATCTCGAACGCCATATGGAGCATTTAAGTTATCTCCCAAGTAAACAAATGACTGGTCCGGCATTTTTTTCTCAACCGCACTAAAGACTGTCAGTCCCCCAAGACCGCTATCAAAAATACCAACTGCCACCTTAGAATATCCTAAATTTTATATCGACTTTCAAACTCGTAACCATAATTAAAATTATCTAACGGAGTTCGCGACAGCTTATAGGTCTCTTCTCTTAGAAAATCCATCAGAATTCTAGGATTGCCAGATCGAGATTTGATCGCTGTATCTGATAGTGGGTTGCCAATGGCAATTTTAACCGGATTACCAACCTTTGATTTAAATTCTTTAATTAATAATCCCATGCGAAGATTATAATGAATGTGGCTTGCCACTTGAAAAAGTCGACTATTATGACCTTCAAAAAAAATTGGCACTACCTGAGCGTCTGATCTAGTAATCATTTTAGCCGTAAATGATCTCCAACCAGGGTCCATAGGCACTCCAAAAGGACTCTGTGCCGTTGAAACGGTGCCTCCGGGAAAGACGCCAATTGCACCTCCATTATCTAGAAAGTTCAGCGCAGACAACCTAGTAGCTATATTCATCTTAGACGCTTCTTTGGTCTCATCGAATGAAATAGGCAAGATAATATCATTTAAATCATCAGACTTACAAAAAACTTGATTAGCTAATATTTTAAAATCTTGCCTGGATTTCGACAAAATGTAACCAAGAATTAACCCATCTAAAATACCAAAGGGATGATTTGCGACTAGTATCAATGGGCCATCTTTTGGAATAGAGCTGAAATTCCCATCTAAAATCTCTAAAGATAAACCATACCTTTTGAGCATAATATTCCAGAAACTTTCACCCAATACTATTTCGTGCTCATATCCTTTAGCTTTTCTAATTAAACCAATTCTTCCAGTAATGTTTTCCAAAATTTTTATAATCGCTCTACCGCTATATGTTCGTGCGGAATAAGCATAGCTTATGTCACGAGCTGTTTGCCTGTTATGTTTCATTTTTTAATTAAATTTTATTTACAATTACTTTTTAAAAGGGCGTAACAGTTTTTTAAATAATAACAATTTATTCTGCCGCGTGATTAACCGCTCCTTTTGGAGTGTTTAATTTTTCTAACAAATTTTTTCGTTGAATTGAGGCCGTTTTAAAATTTTTTCTCTTTACAATACCAAAACCTTTTATTGATGAGGGAAGATTTAATAACTCTAGTATCAGCTCCCTATCTTTTTTCAGATCAAGATGTTTAATAAGCCGTAAGTCTTGTTCGTACTGATCAATTAACTGCAGATCCAACCGTCTATCTTTAGAATAAGAAAACAAATCAAATCGTGACCCTCTCAACCACTTAAACAAGGAAATAAATTTGAAAATATAGATCATATACCAACCGAATTCTATCTTTCTAGCTCTGCCATCTTTGCCCTCTTTTGAAATTATGGGGGGTGCTAGATAAAACTTTATCTTTTTAACATTTTCAAACTTCTCAGAAACCTTTTTGTATGTTCCAAGGTGCAAACGAGCTACTTCATACTCATCTTTATAAGCAAGAACTCTATGATAGTTTATTGCCACAGCTTCTTGGATATCGTGATCTTTAAATGAATTAATCATCTCTATAAATTTCTTAGATAGAGATTTATTTTGAAAAGCTTCTAAATGTTTTGATCGAAATTCAATCCGCTCTTTAAGTGAAGATTTTATTTGTATGACAGCGCTGTCTAATATTTTCTCTACCTCTTCCGGATAAAGGGCCGCCCAACGACCAATTTCAAAAGCGCGTAAATTTTGATCAATCATTGCACCGTTTAATTTTATCGCGTGTTTCAACGCCGCATGGCTTAAAGGCAATAGACCCTTTTGCCAAGCTGCTCCCAAAACTAAAATATTAGAGTAAATAGAATCTCCCATAAGTTTAGAAGCGAGTTTAGTTGAATTAAAAAGAGAAAGGCCTTCTTTTAATTTGGCTTCCATTGAAACAATTAGCTGCTCGTTAGGAATTTTGAAGTCTGTATCTCGAGTAAATTCACCAGTAACGATTTCGTCTGAGTTGATAACTGCCTTAGTGCGCCCGTTTGCAGTAAGATTAAGACATTTTGATCCAGAGCTTACAACCAGATCACCTCCTATTAGAGCATCACATTCACCCATGGTAACACGAATAGCTGATATGTTATCAGGAGACTTTGCTATTCGACAATGAATATAAACAGCACCACATTTTTGCGCTAAGCCCGCCATCTCCATCATACCTGCACCTAAACCATCTATTTGTGCAGCCTGAGCGACTAAAGCCCCTATGGTGACAACACCTGTCCCCCCTACACCAGTGATGACAACGTTATGGGTTTTATCTATCTCAGGTAGATTTGGTTGTTCCAAATGAGGTAAGTTAAAATCTGTTTTTTTTGTTTTTTTAATTTTTGCGCCTTCTACCGAAACGAACGAAGGACAAAAACCATTCAAGCAACTAAAGTCCTTGTTACAATTTGATTGATCAATTTCTCGCTTCCGCCCAAGTTCAGTTTCAATTGGCGTAACAGCGACACAATTTGATTGAACACCACAATCACCGCAACCTTCACATACATCTGTATTAATAAAAAGTCGTTTGTCAGGATCTGGGAATAGCCCACGCTTTCGTCTTCTTCTCTTCTCTGCTGCGCATGTTTGCACATAAACTATAGCTGTTACACCACTGATTTTTGACAGTTTTTCTTGTGCATAATTTAATTTACTGCGATCAACTTTCTCAATCTCTTTCGGAAATGAATTCAGCGATAAGTCTTCCTTGTCATCATACACCAATATGGTGTTTTTAATTCCAATCGCTAACAGTTCTTTGACAACACGTACCGCGTTTAAATGACCGTCGTTACCCTGACCTCCAGTCATCGCAACAGCATCATTAAATAGTATTTTATAAGTTATATCTGTTTTTGCAGCAACTGCAGCACGGATTGCTTGAATACCAGAATGATTATACGTCCCATCACCTATATTTTGAAATACATGCTTCCTCTTTGAAAATAGAGATTCCCCAATCCAATTTGCACCTTCACCCCCCATATGAGTAAAACCCAAAGTTTCACGGTCCATCCATTGCGCCATATAGTGACAACCTATTCCAGCGTAAGCCCTAGAACCTTCAGGGACGACTGTAGAACTATTATGTGGGCAGCCAGCACAAAAATATGGTAACCTCTCAGCTAAATCTGGTGCATTATCTGCAGATCTTGCTTCTTTAATTTTCTTAAGGCCTGAGGTTAATTTAGTATTACTGCAACCCTCTTCTTGAAAAATTTGCCCTATAGCAGAAGCGATGTCTAAAGGATCAAGTACTCCATAATCTGAGAATAATCTTTCATTATTTTTATCGCCTCCATAAACGCGGGTCTTACTCCCAACCGAAAAAAGAGTATCTTTTACTTGAGTTTCAATTATTTTTCGTTTCTCTTCGACTACTATTATCAGATCCAATTGATCCGACCATTCTAATAGGCTTTGCCTATCAATAGGCCACGTCTGAACAATTTTATAGCTTGTTATTCCCAATTCTTCAGCATCACGCGCATCGATCCCTAGAAGCGAAAAAGCATGAATTAAATCAAGCCAGTTTTTGCCTGCTGCGATTAAACCAATCTTAGAGTTAATTTTGGGGAAACCTATTTTGTCAATTCTGTTTACTCTTGCAAATTCTTCAGCAGCAATCTTTTTTTCATTAAATAATCTTTTCTCTTGCTCCTCAGGAGTATCCATTAACCTTATATTAAGACTTCCACGTTCAAAACTATGTTCCGGTTCTTTAAATTCCAGGCGGAAAGGGTCACCGTCAACAACAGAAGTAACTTCAATTGTATCTTTCATCGTTTTGAGGCCTACCCATAATCCACTAAATCTTGAGAGGGCAAATCCATAATGCCCATAATCGAGTATCTCTTGCACCCCAGCAGGACTCAGTATTGGCATACCAGCGTCAATTAAAGCCAAATCAGACTGGTGAAGGACAGTCGAGCTTTCACCAGAGTGGTCATCTCCCATTGCCATTAAAACACCACCATGCATAGATGTTCCTGCCATATTTGCATGACGCATGGCATCTCCTGATCTATCAACACCTGGTCCTTTACCGTACCAAAGACCAAAAACACCATCGTGAAGGCCTTCACCACGCAATTCTGCTTGTTGAGCTCCCCATAAAGCTGTAGTGGCCAGATCTTCATTCAATGCTTCTTTAAATTGTATTTTTGAAGCTTCTAACTCTTTTGCTGCTCGCTTCATTTGGAAGTCTACAGCTCCCAAAGGAGAACCACGATATCCCGTAACAAATCCAGCAGTATTCAAACCAGACTTGTAATCTCGATATTTCTGACCGAGCATTAGTCTCACTAGAGCTTGGGTTCCATTCAACAGAACATTAGATTCAGCAAGATTATATTTATCATCCAATTTAATAGACGTGTTTGCCATATCCAATTCCCTAATCTTAGATTAAAATTAGTGCGCTTCTTGGGGTTGTGCCAGTAAAAATCTCTATTTTTCACGTTACGTCCATTCTGGCATTTAACACAAGCCAGAATCATGTAATAAATTGGAACGTAAGGATCGGCTTATGGATTGGGATAAATTACGAATTTTTCATGCTGTTGCAGATGCAGGAAGCTTGACCCATGCAGGTGAAACCCTTCGTTTATCACAATCAGCAGTTAGTCGACAGGTTCGCTCTCTAGAGGAAAGCCTTAACACTACCCTTTTCCATAGGCATGCTCGTGGACTTATTCTTACAGAGCAAGGCGAACTGTTATTTGATGCCACAAATAGTATGAATAAAAGACTTGAGGCCGCATCAGCACGTATTCGAGACAGTGAAGAAGAAGTCTTTGGAGAGTTAAGAGTTACAACCACTACAGGGTTTGGAACTCTTTGGCTAGCTCCTCGACTTCCCAAATTATATGAAAAATATCCAGAATTAAAAATCGATTTAATGCTTGAGGAACGTGTTTTGGATTTACCCATGAGGGAAGCAGATGTTGCTATTAGAATGAAAGAGCCAAGTCAGGCCGACCTAATCAGAAAACGTTTAATGACAGTAAAGATGCGCCTTTATGCTTCACCAGAATATCTCAAAATTCATGGAACACCCTTGAATGAAGAAGATATGAAAAATCACCGTTTGATTTGTCAAAACCCACGATCAGCTCAAGTTTCCTCAGGTTTGGCTTTGGTTCAGCGTTTGATGACCCAAGACATCCCATCTATGCTAACGGTCAACAACTATTTTGGGGTTTTACAAGCAGTAATTCACGACTTAGGTATAGGTGTCTTACCGGATTATGTAACACAAGAATTTGACAGTGTTGTCCCAGTTCTCACCGAAGTTCAGTCAAACGATGTTCCAGTTTATTTGGCCTTTCCTGAAGAATTGCGTCATTCCAAAAGAATTGAAGCTTTCCGAGATTTTGTGCAATCAGAAATTATTGAGCACCGCAAAGCTTTAAAAGCCCAGTTGATGGGTTAAGGTGATTAGATAACTCCTTGGATTGCTCTTTATAAATGCTTAGCTTAAGAGATGTTCAATGAAAGTGAGCAGAATATGAACGAACCTGGGATAACCGAAGAACTTATTGAAATACATGGTTTAAAACCAGAAGAATACGAATTAATAAAGTCAATTATTGATAGAATACCTACATTCACAGAGCTTGGAATTTTTTCCGCCATGTGGAATGAACACTGTTCATATAAATCCTCTAAAAAATGGCTCAGAACTTTGCCAACAGAAGGCACTCAGGTCATTTGCGGTCCTGGTGAGAATGCAGGAATTGTTGATATAGGAGACAATCAAGCATTAGTTTTCAAAATGGAAAGCCATAACCACCCTAGCTACATCGAGCCCTACCAGGGAGCGGCTACAGGCGTAGGTGGAATCTTGAGAGATGTGTTTACTATGGGAGCCCGACCCATAGCTGTTATGAACTCATTAAGCTTTGGAAAAATTTCTCACCCGAAAACACGCCAACTAGTGAATGGTGTCGTATCTGGCATCGGAGGATATGGGAATTGCTTTGGAGTTCCAACAGTTGGAGGCGAAACAAGATTTGATGCCTCATATGACGGAAATTGCCTTGTTAATGCTTTTGCAGCAGGCTTAGTTGATCAAAACAAAATATTTTACTCAGCGGCCTCTGGGGTGGGTATGCCTGTTGTGTATCTTGGGGCAAAAACCGGTCGAGATGGGGTTGGTGGAGCCACTATGGCTAGCGCTGAATTTGACGATACTATCGAAGAAAAAAGACCAACCGTTCAAGTGGGTGATCCGTTTACAGAAAAACGCCTGATGGAAGCTTGTCTTGAGCTTATGCAAACGGGAGCCGTTATTTCAATTCAAGATATGGGAGCGGCAGGTCTTACATGTTCAGCTGTTGAAATGGGTGATAAGGGTAATTTAGGAATTAGCTTAGACCTTGAAAAAGTTCCCACTCGAGAACCTGATATGAGCGCTTACGAGATGATGCTATCAGAAAGCCAAGAGCGAATGCTTATGGTTTTAGACCCCCAAAAAGAACATTTAGCCAAATCAATTTTTGATAAATGGGATTTAGATTTTGCCATTGTTGGAGAAACTATTTCTGAAGACCGATTTTTGATCAAATTAAATGGTGAGGTGAAGGCTGATCTTCCCTTAAAGGCTTTGGCTGGTAATTCCCCAGAATATGATAGGCCTTGGACAGAAACACCCGCCCCTGATGAATTGAAGGATGTGGTTGAAATCAATGCTATTGACGGACTAAAGGCTTTGATTTCTTCAGTAAACTATTGTTCAAAACACTGGATTTACGAACAATATGACAGCCAAGTTATGGCTGACACCATTCAGAGACCTGGCTTTGGCGCAGGAATTATTAGAGTTCACGGTACTGAAAAATCAGTTGCATTTACAAGTGATGTAACCCCTCGTTATGTTAAGGCCAATCCTTTAGAGGGAGGCAAACAAGCCGTTGCAGAGGCATATCGTAACCTAATTTCAGTGGGAGCTAAGCCTCTTGCAGCTACGGATAACCTGAACTTTGGAAATCCTGAAAAACCTGAAATAATGGGGCAATTCGTGCAAGCAATTAAAGGCATTTCTCTTGCTGTTAAAGAATTGGAGATGCCAATAGTTTCAGGTAACGTTAGTTTGTATAATGAGACAGATGGGGTTGCAATAAATCCAACACCAACGATAGGTGCTGTTGGGCTGATAGACGCTTCAGAAAAACCTATAAATGGACGAGCTGCTGAGGGTGATGTAGCTATTCTAATTGGTGAAACTAGCGGTCATTTGGGACAGACAGCATTACTGCATGAAGTTTTCAGTAGAAGTGATGGCGATGCTCCAAAAGTTAATTTGAAGATGGAAAGAAAACACGGCGAATTTATTTTGACTAATAGAAACTTAATAAATGCTTGTATTGACCTTTCGGATGGTGGTTTGGCTTTGGCTGCCTTCGAACTTGCACATCACTCAAATGTCGGACTTGAAATATATGAGGAAAACACCGAATTTTTATTCAGTGAAGATCAAGCTCGATACCTTCTAGCATGCAATTTTGATCAAGCTGAAAGCCTCTTTATAGAGGCCGGACAGCATAATATACCTGTTCAAACTGTTGGCAGTTTTCGAGGTGACAGCATCGCTTTTGGACGATCTTCTTTAGATTTGGCGCAACTTTCAGCTTTTTTCAACGATACCTTTGAGAATTTATTTCAAAATTAAAATAATTATTTATAATTTACGTATTGTTACCAAAGGATTACCGGCATACATTTAAGGCAAAGGAGTATTTAATGGTAATGCAGGCAAATGAAATAGAAGCTCTTATTAAAGAGGCATTACCGGAAGCAACAGTAACAATTACTGATCTAGCGGGTGATGGAAATCACTATGCAGCAGAGGTTATAGACGAGAGTTTTCGAGGGAAAAACAGAGTTCAACAACAACGAGTTGTTTACTCTGCGCTAAAAGGCAAAATGGACGGATCTAATGGAGAATTGCACGCTTTAGCGCTCACTACTAAAATTCCAGAAGGATAATTTATAGTAATTTAACAAGAAAGGTTTCAGTTGTGTCAGATACAAAAACAATAATTGATGAAACAATAAAATCGCATGATGTTGTACTTTACATGAAAGGTACAAAATCAATGCCTCAATGTGGATTTTCTAGCCGAGTTGCAGGCGTATTGAATTACATGGAAGTTGACTATCAAGACATCAATGTTCTAGCCGACGAAAATATAAGACAAGGTATAAAAGACTATTCAGACTGGCCAACTATTCCACAATTATACGTAAAAGGTGAGTTTGTGGGTGGGTGTGATATCATTACTGAAATGACACTATCAGGAGAACTCGATACCATGTTTGAAGAAAACGGAATAAGTTACGATAAAGACGCAGCGGACAAAATACGTGAATCAAATGCTTAAAAAATCGTTAACTTGAAACTTTAGCAGCTAACTTTTCTGCTTTTTCAGCAATATTTTCCAGTTGAATTAAAAGCTCACTGTCAACGGAACCGGTGTTGATCTGTGACTCAGCCTTTTCAAGTTGTTGCACCTTATTTAGAGCCTCCTCTAAAGCCTTTTCGCATTTCGTCATTTTCTCTGTAGTTGTGGCCATTTTATCTGCTAACATCAATGCTGACATAAGCAATAACTTTTGTTCTGATAACTGCCCAATCTGACTGATCAAATACGAAGCTTCATCGTTCAAAAGACCAGCTGCAAACTCTAATGCGCTTTCTTCACCAGGCTGACACGTAACAGTAAATTTTTTATCACCAATATTAATTGCAACCTCAGGCATTAGTCTGCTCTCCCTTCTTCAGATAGTGCGGATGATAACTGATCATACAGTGTCTGAAGTTCTTTTTTTTCTTCTTCTCGCTCAGCCCTAAGCGCCGCCAATTCAGTACTTAAACTTTCCATATCAATGTGCGCTATATTATCTTTATTATCTTTTCGTAGACTTTCTAATTCACTTTCAAGAGCTTTTACTTGACTTTTTAAGCCCAAGTTCTCTGACATTAAAGAGGATGATAAATTAGCATCTTCTTTGTTTTCCGAGACAGCTTCCATCGCTGAATCTATTTTTGCCAAGGCATCATTTAATCGCTCTCTCAGTTTTTCAAATTGCTCCATTTACAGAACTCTTTCAACTCTTATTAATTTTTTTCACAACCGCATAATTTACGAATCAAGCAGCCTTTTCTTCCAATAGTTTATAACAAGAAATTAAAAAATACTTGCTTTATAAAAGCATTTTTTAAACCGACAGCTTGATATTCATTTTGATCCTGATAAAGAGCCTCATACATAGCAATGAGGTTTTGAGCGATGCTGATTGAGAAGTTACAAAAAGAACATCCAGTACATTGGAAAAATGCAACAGCAATCAGAGTTTTGACCTTAGACGCAGTTGCGGCCGCAAATTCTGGACATTCTGGCATGCCCATGGGTATGGCGGATGTAGCAACTGTCCTTTTTTTTAATCATTTAAAGTTTGATCCCAAAACACCTTCTTGGCCTGACAGAGACCGTTTAATCCTATCGGCTGGTCATGGATCAATGCTGCTATACAGCCTTTTGTATTTAACTGGATACGAAGACTTTCCAATAGAAGAAATAAAAAACTTTCGTCAACTCGGCGCTAGAACAGCTGGGCATCCAGAGAATTTTTTATCTCAAGCGATTGAGACTACGACCGGCCCGCTTGGTCAGGGAATTGCTAATTCCGTTGGTTTTGCAATGGCAGAGGAAATTCAAAGAGCTAAATTTGGAAAAAATGTTATCGATCATTACACATATGTATTTGCCGGTGATGGCTGCCTCATGGAGGGCGTCAGTCAAGAAGCAATTACCTTAGCTGGACGGCAAGAGTTATCTAAATTAATAGTTTTTTGGGATAACAACAACATAACAATTGATGGTAAAGTCGATCTAGCGGACGCCACAAACCAGGTTGATCGATTTAAGTCATCAGGGTGGCATGTTTTAGAAATTGACGGCCATGATCCAATCCAAATAGATAACGCAATACTAGAGGCAAAAAAAAGTAATAAGCCTACCATGATAGCCTGCAAAACGCATATCGCACTAGGCTCATCTGCTCAAGATACATCAAAAGGTCATGGTGCTCTTACAGATAAATCATTAATTGAAGAAACTAAAAAAGTTTACGGATGGAGCCAAGATGCGTTTTTTGTTCCAACAGAAGTAAAGGCCGCATGGGAAAAAATTGGCAAAAAGGGCCATGAGAAGAAATTGTCCTGGGAAAATCGTTTTTCAGCAATATCTCAAAAGAAGCAATCTGAATTTTTACGGATTTATTCGATGGAAGTGCCGGTAGCACTCAATAAAGCGATCAATAAATTTAAAAAAACAATAGCTTTTGATCAGCCTAAAGTCGCGACACGCAAATCAAGTGAAATGGTATTAAATGTGATAAACCCAATTATGACAGAGACCATAGGCGGGTCCGCTGATCTTTCGGGTTCTAACAATACTAAATCTACAGATATGACCGTGTTTGATGTAAATAATAGATTGGGAAGGTATGTTCATTGGGGCGTTCGTGAACATGGAATGGCTGCAGCAATGAATGGCATGGCTCTGCATGGAGGGTTAAGACCCTACGGTGGAACATTTATGTGTTTTACTGATTATGCAAGACCATCAATGAGATTGGCCGCATTGATGAAAATTCCGACAATTTTTGTGATGACACATGACAGTATAGGTTTAGGCGAGGATGGCCCAACTCACCAACCCGTTGAACATTTAGCTATAAGCCGCGCCACACCAAATACTTTCGTTTTTCGACCAGCAGACAGTGTTGAAACAGCAGAAGCATGGGAACTGGCTTTACAATCCAAAAGCACGCCTTCCGTTCTCGCTCTAACAAGACAAGGATTGCCAACCGTTAGGACCAAACATAAATCAGCTAATTTATCTGCCAAGGGCGCTTATATTTTAGAGGAAGCGCATGGTAAGAGACGAGTGATCTTAATCGCTTCAGGGTCAGAGGTATCAATAGCTCTTAATGCTAGACAGCAATTACAAGACCAGGGCATAGGTACGCGAGTGGTATCTATGCCCTGTATGGAACTTTTCGAAATGCAAGACGAAAAGTATAAAAAGCGTGTTCTTCCAGGTGGGCGACACGTCAGAATTGCAATCGAAGCAGGCGTAAAAGACAGTTGGGATAAATGGTTACTGGGAGAACGCGGAAGAGAAGCTAATTCTGGTTTTGTCGGAATGTCTAGTTTTGGAGCATCTGCACCAGCAAATACACTGTTCGAGCATTATGGAATCACTTCTGAGCAAGTTGTAAAATTAGCTAAATCCAAAATCTGAACTGATTTTTATACGTTGATAAAACTTTATTTTATTTTGTTAGCGCAATCATTGTATATTTTGTCACATTTATCGCTAACATATTGAACTATATCCATTTATTCTTTTCTTCTTTTAGTCTTTTGGTGTATCAAACTAATGGGTGTACTGGAGATTACGAGATGTCAATTAGCGTTGGAATCAATGGTTTTGGGCGGATTGGAAGAAGTACATTTTCGCATATTGCAGAAAGTGCGAGAAATGACATCCATGTAACCAAAATAAACGCAACAGGTCCGATTGAAACAAATGCACATCTATTAAAGTATGATAGTGTACATGGAAGATTTTCTGGTGAAATAACTGTTGAAAACGACCATCTTGATATAGGCAATGGTCCCGTCAAAGTATTTTCATCGTATGATCCAAACGATCTGGATTGGTCAGGTTGTGATGTTGTCCTTGAGTGCACTGGAAAATTTAACGACGGAATAAAATCAAAAGTACACATTCAACAGGGGGCTAAGTCAGTATTAATTTCAGCACCCGCTGATAACGTTGATAAAACGATTGTTTACGGAGTTAACCATAGATCTCTTACGAATAAAGATAAAATTGTTTCTAACGGCTCGTGCACTACAAATTGCCTTGCACCATTGGCCAAAGTGCTAAATGACAATATTGGTATTGAACGTGGAATTATGACCACAATTCATAGTTACACTGGCGATCAACCAACACTAGATAGAAGGCATGCTGACCTTTATCGCGCTCGCGCAGCGGCATCGTCAATGATACCAACTTCTACTGGGGCCGCTCGAGCACTGGGAAGAGTGCTACCGGAACTACATGGAAAATTAGATGGTACGGCTCTCAGAGTACCTACCCCGAATGTAAGTGCTGTTGATTTGACTTTCGAAGCAAGTATTCCGGTAACAGTTGAAGATGTTAATTCTGTGGTTGAGAACGCAGCACTAAATGACATGGTAAAAGTCTTGAAATATGATCCCGAACCTAAAGTTTCTATTGATTTCAACCATACAACACATTCTTGTATTTTTGCCCCAGAGCAAACAAAAGTCGTGGGTAAATATACTGTTCGCGTTTTAGCCTGGTACGATAATGAATGGGCTTTTTCATGTAGAATGGCAGATGTGGCTTCCACAATGGGTAGCCTTATATCGAGTTAAAGAAAAGTTACATTTTAATAAATTTTCGATGCTCTGTAATTCCATTTAAATGATCAATTTTCAGTTGACAATTCAACTTTAAGTGCGATGTTAGCGCTAACTATTTTTAAAACCCTGTAAGGAAATAAAAGTTGACTGTTCGAGTAGGAATTAATGGTTTTGGACGTATTGGTCGAAATATTCTTCGAGCAATTGTAGAAAATAAGCGAAAAGATATTTCTGTAGTTGCCATTAATGATTTAGGACCTGTGGAAACAAATGCTCATTTACTGAAATATGATAGTATTCATGGAAAATTTCCAAATAAAATCACCGTAGATAATAATACTATAGATGCAGGAACTGGACCGATTAAAGTGACAGCTTTAAAAAACCCGGAAGATCTTCCTTGGAACGATGTAGATATAGCTTTTGAGTGCACTGGCATTTTTAATGAAAAAGAAACAGCTGGAAGACATCTCAAAAACGGTTCGAAAAAAGTTTTGGTTTCAGCTCCTTGCAAGGATGCCGATAAAACAATTGTTTTTGGTGTCAATCATCAAACACTTACAGAAAATGATTTTATTGTTTCAAATGCCTCTTGCACAACAAATTGTTTAACTCCAGTTGTGAAAGTTCTACATGAAAAACTTGGAATTATAAGAGGTTTTATGACTACAGTTCATAGCTATACAGGAGACCAACCTACTCTTGATACAATGCATTCAGATTTATATCGATCGAGATCCGCAGCTATGAATATGATTCCAACATCGACCGGTGCTGCTCGTGCAGTAGGGTTAGTAATGCCAGAACTCGATGGCAAACTTGATGGTGTTGCTATAAGGGTACCCACTCCAAATGTTTCAGTTGTTGATCTTACATTTGAATCTTCGAAATCTACCACTGAGAGTGAAATTAATTCTTATATTGAGAACGCCTCATTAAGCGATTTAAAAGGCATACTGGGCTTTACAAAAGAAAAATTGGTATCAATGGATTTCAATCATGATCCACATTCCTCAATATTCGCGGCAGACCAGACAAAAGTACTTCAAAATAATATGGTACGAGTATTAAGTTGGTATGATAATGAATGGGGTTTTTCAAACCGAATGTCAGATACAGCTTTGGAAATGGCAAAATTTCTGTAAGGTCAATTAGACATATTTAATTTGTTTAATAATCTGTTTGCAACATGAGGCGTGACAAATTTAGAAATATCGCCGTCCAATCTTGCTATTTCTTTCACTAGTTTCGAAGCTATAGCTTGATGCTTAGCCTCAGCCATCAAAAAGACAGTTTCGATAGAATTATCTAAAACGATCTATTCATGCCCACCATTTGAAACTCATATTCAAAATCTGCAACAGCCCTTAGTCCACGTACAATTACTTGAGCACCAACATCATGAGCGCAATTAATTAGTAAGTTTTCAAACGGATGAACAATAATCTCTGTTCCTGTTTGTTCGGATAGATCAGCACAGTCCTTTTCTAACATTTCAACTCTTTCTTCGAGAGAAAATAAAGGAGCTTTATCTCGGTTAATAGCCACACCTATTACTAAGCGATCAACCAATAGAGACGCTCGTCTTATTATATCTATATGACCTAAAGTAATTGGATCAAATGTACCTGGATATAGGCCGATACGCATTCAAGTTTTCCTTCTCGTTTAATTAAAAATAAAGGACTTGCAGGATTACTCTTATAGTGAATTTAAGATGATTAAAATGTGTTTTCTTATAAAATTTTAAATGGTATGGTTTAGCTTCAATTTTTGTAAATGCTTTGAGTTTAATTACCAAGAAAAATTAAAAGAAGGCTAAAATTAAAATTTTTTTAAATTAACAATATTACGAATAAATATTTCCTCTGGTTCTATCTTTACCACAGCGCTAATATCTTTTTCTAAGCGAGGAGAAAAAAATGAAAGAGCTATCTCATTATATCAACGGTGAATATGTTAAAGGTTCATCAGGCAGATTTGCAGACGTATACAATCCAGCAACTCAACCAGATTGGGCAGCAGTTAACCCACAACGCCGTGCCCGGGTAATGATGAAGTTTGTTGATTTATTAAATAGAGATATGGATCAACTCGCGGAAGCTTTAAGTAAAGAGCACGGAAAAACATTTCCTGATGCTAAGGGTGATGTACAAAGAGGTTTAGAGGTCGTCGAATACTGTATTGGCGCCCCTCAAATGCTTAAAGGTGAATTTACTGATAGTGCTGGTCCAGGAATAGATATGTATTCAATGAGGCAAGCACTCGGCGTATGCGGTGGCATAACTCCTTTTAATTTTCCAGCTATGATACCCATGTGGATGTTCGCTCCCGCTATTGTTTGTGGAAACGCTTTCATCTTGAAGCAACGCTTTCATCTTGAAGCCATCAGAGAGAGATCCATCAGTTCCTATGATGCTAGCTGAATTAATGGAAGAGGCAGGTCTACCAAAGGGTGTTTTACAAGTTGTTAACGGAGATAAAGTTGCTGTTGACGCCATGCTTGATAACCCAGTCATTCAATCGATTGGGTTTGTTGGGTCAACTCCTATCGCTGAGTATATTTATGGAAAAGGTTGCTCTAATGGCAAACGCGTTCAGTGTTTTGGTGGAGCTAAAAACCATATGATAGTAATGCCAGACGCAGATATGGATTTGGCAGCAGATGCATTGGTGGGCGCTGGCTATGGTGCTGCTGGTGAGCGTTGTATGGCTATTTCTGTAGCAGTTCCCGTGGGTGACGAAACAGCAGACCGCTTAGTCGAAAAGCTCGTACCAAGAATTGAACGGCTTCAAGTAGGCCCGTACACAGCTGGTGACGAAATAGACTATGGCCCAGTTGTGACGTCGGCGGCTAAGCAAAACATATTAGGCTTGGTAGAGAGTGGTGTTAAACAAGGTGCAAAGTTAGTTGTGGATGGTCGTGACTTTTCCCTTCAAGGATATGAAAATGGTTTCTTTGTTGGTCCACATTTATTCGATAATGTCACGCCAGATATGGATATCTATAAAAAAGAAATTTTCGGCCCTGTTTTATCAACGGTACGAGCTGGAAGTTATGAAGAAGCCATTAAACTTGCTATGGATCACGAGTATGGCAATGGTACAGCAATATTTACACGGGATGGTGACACGGCTCGGGATTTTGCGGCAAGAATTAATATTGGCATGGTAGGTGTCAATGTACCAATTCCTGTTCCACTAGCTTACCACACATTTGGAGGGTGGAAAAAATCTGTATTTGGAGATTTAAATCAACACGGGCCCGATGCATTTCGTTTCTATACAAGAACGAAAACTGTAACTTCTAGATGGCCGTCTGGCATCAAAGAAGGTGGTGAGTTTAATTTCAAACCAATGGATTAACTTTTACAATATTAGGATCCTAAATGGAATTTTCACTTTCAGAAGAACAAGAAGCCATTTTTGATGTTGCCTACTCTTTTGGCCAAGAAAATATCGCCCCTTTTGCTATCCAGTGGGAAAATCAAGGAACAATTCCTAAAGAATTGTGGAGCAATGCCTCCGAACTTGGGTTTGGCGGTATTTACGTATCAGAAGAATATGGAGGTTCAGGCTTAAGCAGGTTAGATGCAACGCTTATCTTTGAAGCTTTAGCTATGGCCTGCCCTTCTGTAGGCTCTTTTCTATCAATTCATAATATGGTTGGAGGAATGATTGATAAATTTGGTTCCGATCAAAATAAGGAGTCTTTTTTACCAGATCTCTGCAGTATGAAAAAGATATTCAGTTATTGTTTAACTGAACCTGGGTCTGGATCTGATGCCTCAGCGCTCAAAACTAAGGCCGCTAGAACAAATGAGGGCTTTATCTTAAATGGTACAAAATCATTTATTTCAGGTGGGGCCTACTCAAATGCATATTTAACCATGGCAAGAACAGGTGAGGATGGCCCAAAAGGCATTTCAGCTATCATAATTGAAGACCCTAGTGACGGATTAAGCTTTGGAGCATTTGAAGACAAAATGGGATGGCGAGCACAACCAACAGCACAAGTTCAATTTGACGACTGTCGCGTACCAAGCGATAATTTAATTGGTGATGAGGGATGCGGGTTTTCTTATGCCATGGCAGGCCTGGACGGCGGACGACTTAATATTGCAGCTAGTGCACTTGGAGGCGCTCAGTTTGCCTTAGAGTCCTCTTTGACTTACATGAATGAACGAAAAGCCTTTGGGAAAAATTTAAATCAATTTCAAGCTCTTCAATTTAAGTTAGCTGACATGGAGGTAAAACTCCAAACAGCAAGAACATTCTTACGCCAGGCTGCATGGAAGCTTGATACCCAAGCATGGAAGCTTGATACCCAAGCAAATGATGCTTCAAAATTCTGCGCAATGGCTAAGCTATACGTAACGGACGTATCATTTGAGGTTGCTAATGAAGCACTTCAACTTCATGGGGGTTACGGTTACTTAACAGATTACGGCATAGAGAAAATTGTTCGGGATTTGCGAGTTCATCAAATTCTCGAAGGAACAAATGAAATCATGCGACTGATTATATCTCGCCAAATGCTAACATAATCATGTCGGACATAAATCTGAGAATAAAGGGAAAAGCTGGACGAATAACGCTACAAAGACCTGAAGCCTTGAATGCAATGACATACGACATGTGTCTAGCAATTGAAAATGCCCTAATCGATTGGAAAAATGACCCAAATGTAGAACTGGTTATTATCGATGCTTTAGGTGAAAAAGCGTTTTGTTCAGGTGGTGATATTTCAGATTTATATGAAGCAGGACTAAGTAAAAATTACAGCTATGGAAAGAAGTTTTGGGCTGATGAGTATCGTTTAAATGCCTTAATATCAAATTATCCCAAACCGTACATTTCCTTCATGCAGGGCTACACAATGGGTGGAGGTGTTGGGATTTCATGTCATGGGTCTCACCGGATAGTATGTGAGACGAGCAAGATTGCCATGCCTGAGTGCAGTATCGGATTAGTTCCAGATGTTGGTGGATCTCTTTTATTAGCCAAAGCTCCGGACAATATTGGTTACTTTTTAGGATTAACTGGAACACAGATGAGC